>Ga0307409_100001408_pt1 | contig 11774 bp, 7 predicted proteins | sample 322Ometagenome_2_FD_203888 | JGI IMG/M metagenome (GOLD analysis project Ga0307409, IMG submission 203888) | Maize rhizosphere microbial communities from greenhouse at UC Davis, California, United States - 322HYB-O-2 | ecosystem: Host-associated > Plants > Roots > Rhizosphere > Soil | place...
GCATGTGATTAAAGAATACAAGCTGAAGAAAGAGCGCGTGGTGCTCATCGGTGGAGGTGGAGGGGCATCAGTGCTCGTGCCCTATGTTGCACTCAAGCAACAGCTGCAGTACAAGATTGCAGAACATGCCGAAGTGATCTCATCCATCGGTGTTGCAGCGGCAATGATTCATGAAGAAGCAGAAAAGACTGTCACCAAACCCCGACTGGAGGACATTTCTGCCCTAACAGAGCAGGTGAAAAAGGCGGCTCTAGAGCGCGGTGCATTGCCTGAATCAATAACAATTCAGTCAGAATACATCAGCGAGCGATCGGTTATGCGAGTTACTGCGATGGGGAACGTTTCGTTGGATATTGGTACTACAAATGCTCAGGAGATAAAAAGAGAGGAAGCGCATGTCCTTGCCTGTGAACTTTTCGGTATAGATGAGGGAGTAAAGTGCATTTTGGACACGGATAATTACCATATGTTTGCCTGCGAGATGAACAAAAAAATACTCTTTCTGAAATCTAAAAAACAGCAGCAGGTGCTAGTACTTGACAAGTATGGGAGGGTTAGGCTTTCAGTCGAAAATGCATCAATTTTCACTGGCTCGCCAGAGGAGGTGGCTGATAGGATCAAAAGCACCCTCAGGCAACGCGCTACCGGTGGCAAGGATCTTGCCCCCCAGGTTCACATCCTTGATGGCATGAAATTGATGGACTTTTCAAGCCTTACGGCCCAGGAACACATTTCAAAGGCAGTGCATGATGAACTGAAAAAGACTACCACCAAAAATGTTGCCGCAATAGTAAGAGTTTAGCTAGAATGAAAAAAGGCAGACTTTTTCCGATACTCAGAAGATCTGGTGGTAAAAGTTGCACTCTCCTCTGTCAAGAACGCCGGAAGATCCTGTAGGGTACGCTACCTAGCTGAAAGAAATCAGCTATAATAGCGGAGCTAACAGTTGTATCATTAAAGCAGGTTGAATGAACAAAAACGTTAAGTAATTGGATTCCATTATTGTAATCTTTACAGATCCTATTATAATAAATTGTCAAGATAGCTTATTGTTTAAGAAGTATAATATAGTTGTTAATTATTTGAATACCTGTGGCAAAAATACGTGAAGCTAGCACCAATATGTCTGACTATATGTCAAATAGTAGAATCAGCACCAATAAAAATCAAGAAGAGCTTTTCATAGGTACTGCAGAATCAGAACATATAGAGATGTACCTTAAAGCTATTTGGTACCTCGATGAAAAAGGTCAAGATGCTAAAATTAGCTCAATAGCAAAGTTGCTCAATGTCACACAACCTTCTGTTGTACAAATGTTACGAAAGCTACACAATTCAAACCTCGTGAGATACAGCCAAACCAAGGTTGCACTTACCCATGACGGACAGAGAATCGGAAGGCAGATGGTTAGAAATACTAGGCTACTTGAAGTTATGATGAAGGACGCGCTAAAGATCGATGTAGACGAAGAAATGGCGTGTGGAATAGAACATCATATGAAAAACATCTTTACAGATGCTCTTTGTACACTTCTTAAGCATCCTAGAAAATGCCCTCATGGTCATAGTATCCCAAAGGGAAGATGTTGTAGCCTAAATTAGGATGGGAAAAAACGTTGGAGTAATAGAAACATCAGCCTATTGTATGAAAAAGCTATATTCAAAAAAATAGAGATATAGTATTCTTATTACTGGGCAGTTGAGCTCATTGATTATGGTTCTTCCAGTTCTTGCAAGTCTTCTGGTTCTTCCAGTTCGTCAGGTTGGGAATCCGGGATTGATATTTCACTTAATGGTGTTGGACAGCTAAATCCTCCACTCTCTGCCTTTTGAATTACTCCCTCCGAGATAGTAGAAGTTGAATTGTCTTGTGGTCTTTCAGGGACTTCAGGAGTACAGCTCCAGGTTCCATCAAACCTTGTTCCGTTCCAATCACCGATTAGCTTAATATCATATGTTGTTGCCGCTGTAAATACTGCTGGCGATTCATAATGCCCTACTTCTAATTCTGTACTATTCCATACTGGCAGTAAATCGAATGTCTTATTTCTAGCCACCGCTTTTGTCCTTATCTTTAAAGATAAGGATTATTGCTGAAGGATATGATAAATTTCCTCTAGTGTAGAGTTGCAATTAGGTATAATGGAGAAACCATGAACCTTTCAAAGGGGGCTCTGGTAACTTTGCATTGGCTTCTTCTAAAAGACGGTTTAAATATTAGGCGAAGCTAATTAGGTTGACCTAATTAATGGATAGTACTTTGTCCTTTGAGCATGATGAAGCAATTCCACGTCTACAACTTCTCGCAGATATTATTTCACACAAGATCATACTATCAACAATAGACATTGCAAAGACAGCTCAACAGATAGCTTTGGAAAATAACCTTCCTGTGAGCTCAACATATAAGAAATATTGATGCTGGTGATCGAGAACAAATTGAATCCAAATAGTACTATTGATCGATTCGCAATTAAGTCAAGGATGAATGCAATCTTCTACTTTGTAATAATCTTATTAATCACTCAACTATTCGTCTCAAATTCCCTTTCTGTGTATGGTCAAGCTCCTAGTGATACAGATGCACTTATCCTTATGGTAAACATTGAGAGGATCCAAGCGCAGCTTTGGTTGACTGAACAGAGCCTAAATAACGGCAATCCTGAAATGGCATTTGCGCATGCTTTCATTCCACACAGCACGACATTTCCTGCCATAAAGGAGCATCTGGTAGCGACTGTAGGAGAACAATCTGCCGGTCAGCTCGAATCACTGCTTACAGATCTTCCTCTAAAAATAAGAACAGGAGAATTCTCTGATGAGGAAACAAAGGAAAGTATAGGACAAATACGCATACTCCTGGATGAAATCTCTCAACAATCTATAGGTCCGGAATTTCTTTCTGACAAGGGTACGGTATCCCAAGTTGTCGTATTTCTTTTGCGTGATGCAATGCAATCATATGCAACAACTTCTAACGCATCGGATGGATCTGGTAATGAGAATTCTCAGCAGAATATTGAATACGAGAATGCAGTAGGACTTGTGCAGATAGCTCGCCAAAATTATCAAGAATCTTTGTCTTCTTTAATACAAGATACCAGAAGAAGAGCTGAAATTGAGTCATTTTTCAATGAACTTGAGAACTCTCTAGCCCAACGGATGGATAGTGAGTTAATTCTTCGTCTAATCACTGCAATTGAAAGAGACTTGGCAGAAGAGCTATCCGTAAGCGAGGGAAGCGAGAGCACAAGTGAACATCTACAATATTTTTCCACAATTAGAACACTTTTGTCAAATGTTACTTCAGAAGTAAACAACGGCAATTATGAGCAGGCAGACCAGTACGCTATTACTGCGTACTTGGATAATTACGAATATTTGGAAGCACCCATCGAAAAACACGATCCTAACCTAATGCTAAGCATTGAAGTGGAGATGAGAGAAGAGCTGCGCAGTATGATACAAGCGAGGGAGTCTCCACAATCTATAAATGCATTTGTCGAAGGCATCCTCGTTAAACTTGACCAGGCAGAAGAGTTATTGAGAAATGATCCATCATTTAACCAAGGTTCATCAACAACCTCTTCTTCTGCTCTTTTTGCAGACATTGAAGGACTACAGGCCGGATTTGGTACCTATACTGGTGAGCGTAGAGACATCGGTGAAGCCGAGGACCCTGCAAAAGCCGCTGTTCGCAGCGATATCGATACGATCAGGATGCAGCTTGATGAGACGCTCAGACTACATCAGGAAGGAAACTATGATGGCGCACTCATTTCATCAAGGTCTGCATACTTGGATAGCTATGAGAGTGTAGAGATTCCTTTACGTCCTATAGATCCGGATTTTACTCTTGAAATGGAGATCAAGTTCGCAGAGCTTAGGAATCTAATTCAAGCTCATGCACCGTATGAGCAGGTCGAAGCAAAAGTTGTTGAAATTAGAAATGGGCTTGACGAATCAGAAAGATTGGTATCTGGTACTGGCATTTTAGCGCCAGCGATAGCTTTCTCTACATCCTTCTCGATAATATTTCGAGAAGGTCTAGAATCTGCACTAATAGTAGGTGCCATCTTGACATATTTAGAAGCATCAAGAAATGCCAAATTTAAAAAACATGTGTACTACGGCATAGTGATAGCAATTGGAGCTACTGCTGTTACCTGGTTTATAGCTCAATTCATAATTGAAATCTCCGGAGCAAGCCGCGAGCTTATAGAAGCTATTGCAGGCGTTTCTGCAGTAGCAATTCTATTTTGGGTAAGCTTTTGGGTATTGAACAAGATCGAAACAAAGCGTTGGATAGAATTTGTAAAGGCAAAAGTCTGGAAAGCAACAACCACGGGCAGCATAATGATTTTTGTAATGCTTTCATTCTTTACAGTGTATAGAGAAGGTTTCGAGACCGTATTATTCTATCAGGCGATGCTCTCTTATGCCAAATATATGGAATGGTATGTTGTAGCGGGGTTTGTTCTTGGTTTGGCTGTGATAGTTACAACCGCAATTATGGTAAGAAAGTTAGGACGAAGACTTCCTCTAAGAGTTTTATTTGCACTAACAATGGGAATCGGGGCATACATGTCAATAGCGTTTATGGGCAACGCAATACGCGAATTTCAAGAATTGGGATATATATCCACAACACCTCTTATAGGAATAGTGCCCAGACTTGACATCAACATGGCAACGATGACTGGCATCCATCCAACACTCGAATCAATTATCGCCCAAGTTATACTTCTTGCCGTATATGTAGTAGGCTCATTGTACATATTGATATTGAAGCCAAGACGACAGAGACGCATAGAGGAGGCACGCAAGTCCAGACATGATTTAGTTAGACAAGATAAAGGCACAGAAGAAACCAAGGGCCATTAAATAGCAAGGCCCTCTGTAAAGTTTTTTAACTCTTTGTCTTACCTATCCTTTTTTCATGTATTTGATGACAGCGTGGCATGAATTAGAAACTCTAGTTGCGAAGCTTTTCGCTGTTGTTGTTTCATATTATCTACACATAATTATGTTTAGTTATGATACACCGATGCCATTACCATTATCGATTCGCTATCTGGATAAATTGTGTTAGAATCATGCAGAAATCATGATAACTAAACCCAGTGTAAGAAAACTAACTGATGTTTTTGCACCTAGAACAAAAAGCGTGAAGTTTGATAGATGTTGCTCAATCGTTTAGAACTATCATAGTTGTACAACTCTCGCTTTTGCAAAAAAAACTTTCCAAAATTTGGGTAAGACCAAGTAAGCTATTGGAATCTTGGTCAGCTGGCCTCCTTAATTAATAGAATGAAAACAAGACTACCAACTCGCGAACTTTCCGAGATTTATTTAGCATAGCAGAAAAGTTTGCACAGAGATACGATGTGAGAAAAGCTATTTACTAAAGTTTTCTTCGAAAAACCAATTCGAGAACCAACTCCAGTAGTACTCGAAGCATTTAAGCTGGTTCAAAAATGCTATCATTCTAAGATATGCCAAGATCGACTGAGACCATACAATCTTGTCGAATTCATGATGAGCGCGAAACAAATGCTAATAGAATGGAAATTTCGTTGTCATTGGATGTATTATTATCTTCTCACTCATCATGCACAATCCAGGTAAGAGATTTCTAGAAATAAATAAACATAAAAAACAAAAAAAAGGAGAAGTTCTTCTGTACCTCTTTGTCATTTCTTGCTACTGTTGCAGCAAGCTGGCCGCTCTGTCTAGATTCGCAATTATCATGTTAATGTGCTGTTCTATTTGTTCTACTGGAGCCCTATCTGTAATCATCTGTCTTAGCTCTTCTCTCAACATTACTTCTGTCTGTTCCATTAACTCTCTGTCGTGCTCTGCGATGGGAGCCTCTATAAATTCATAGTTTTCTAAGTATGCCTCTATTGCAATGCCCTCTGTTCCTGCAAAGTCCTGTGCCCGATATGCGTCTAACAGCTGCTGACTCAATAAGGATTTGATATTTTCAATTATCGCAATTGGATCCTGTTCTGCTGCACCACCTTCTTCGCCGACTAGTTGACTTTCAGACAGACCTGTAATTTCCGCTAACTCGTGTATTAATCCAGTGATTGTTGTTCCGACATTTGACGGTTCTTCCATATTCATCACTGCAGTATTCAAGATCGAAAAGTACTCATTTACTTCTCCTACCTCGGGTGCCATACTCGGATCGATTCTACCAGCAGCTAAATTGAATATGTTCATAGCTCTTTCAATGAATGCTTGTCCATCTTGGTATTCTACAACTGCCACTATTGTGCCATTTGCGACAGCCTCCTCATATTCATGTCCTGCAATATCTAACAGTCTTGCCACTACACTTGGGTTAAACGCAACGTTATTGTCAAGCTCTGAACTAGAAACCACCGCTTGCACGCTATTGTTCAGTAGCATATCGATATTATCTACCTGACCTTGAAAATCTCCAAGTTCAGCGGTCATAACGCTGGATGTTAGACCCTGCAAAGCCTCTGCCAGGGTTTGGTTTAATGTGCTGTTTTGATTTGCCAGCTCAACTTCGATACTTGAATATACTTCTTCTATTGGATGATGTACGTGAGCCTCTGCTAAGGTGTTGTTTCCAGCTTCTTTGTTGATAACTGCTTGATCAAGATGTCCCCTTATCTGTTCTATGTTTGAGACAAATTCAACTAAAGTAGCATTTGGTGCCGTAGCGTTTGTAGTTGTACCATTTTCAGTAGTAGATGCATTATCAGCAGTTGCAGCACTGCTCGATGCACTTGTCATATTATCGTCACTGCTTAGTACTTCTATCGTGGGAGATTGCTGATGTTCGAGTTGATGTCTTCCATACGCAGGAGCATATAGTCCTGACGAGGCTACTAAAGCAAGCAGGGCTACGGCGCCTATGAAACTGATGTGCACTGATCTGAGATTTGTTTTTTTGAATTTTTCCATAATTAGGTTCGCCTAATTAGGCCAGCCTAAGTTCTTAAGAGTTTTGAAACAAAAGAATAGTAAAACATGCTCATTTTGTCTTACTTATCACTTGCTCACCGAATTTTGGTCAATTAAAACTCCCAATGACCTTCTATGGGAATTAGACTTCGGTGCATTGCATCACTTTGGAGTTTTCTATTTGGATTTAGTAAGATGTTCAACGAAAGCTTTTATCCGAAGGCATACTAGGTCTCTCGCCGTATTTTTTGTGGTTATTCTAGTCTATTAAGAGGTGCTGTTGTATTTCCTGCACTAAGAGCTTGAACCACTCTATCCGATAGTTCCATAGCAGTCACCGGCCCTCCCCAAGGATAAAGATTCCCGAGGTTGTGCACCCTTACTGCCTCTACAAATTCTCTTTTTTATATTCTCTTTAGTTTCCGGAACTATTTGGTGGACTTTAAGGAAGAGTGCGATACGTAATTTCCTTAAAGTCCACCCGCAAACTAGTTAGGAAATTTGTTGCCGGTGAACAATTAGGCTCAGATGTAATGGAGACCGAGATCGGTCCAGTGAATTAGATGCCAGACTTTCCATCTCAGCCACCATCTTATTTGAACCCAGCGCCCGCAGGCAATTAGGCAAACCTAATTAGGCTAGCCTAATATTTAAAATGTATTTAGATTCTCAGAAGTGAAAATGCTAGAACCTTCTGCTAGCCTTGGACTAAATTTAGAGGCATGCTCATTTCTTTCGAACTGCAGTATACAGCTATCTTTTTTCAGGTAGAACTCTAGTGACTTTACCCTGCTTTTATATAAAAGCACTTTCTTGCCACTTTCATCAATGTTAACCTGATCAATGCATAATAAGTCCATCTGGCAAAGCCTTCTGATCTTCTTATATGTAGAGCTGACAGGAAGGTTATTTTCCAAAGCTATCTGTTGAGCTGTCTTTGCAATGTCTATTGTTGATAGTATGATCTTGTGTGAAATAATATCTGCGAGGAGTTGTAGACGTGGAATTGCTTCGTTGTATTCAAAGGATAAAGTGCCACCCATTAATTAGGTCAACCTAATTAGGCTAGCCTAATATTTAAACTGTCCTTTAAAGGTTCTGTATCATTAGCGTTTGATCTTCTGACTTTATCAGTAGTATAACAACATCAATAACTAGATGTCTAGTAAGATAATGTTATGTTAACTTTACTAACGAAACCAAACTTTACAAATTAGAATTGGCTTCAAATGTCAACAGTATTGTTATTAGCATGTCAAGTAAGGACTTTGAAACCTTAGATAATGAATTTGGCAGAGAGGGGCTTAAGCTTGTAGGACAATTTGCCCTTCTAGCACAAAAGTGTCAACTAGACAGATTTTTAGGACAGCTTCAAGATTGTATGGTTGGTATTGTCTTATCTTGAGGAACTTGCTTTATCGTGTTGGAGACATATGCAAAGAGAAGACAGAACTGAGAAAAGAAATTAAACAGCTAAAGAAGCAGTGAGCTATTCTATTTTACATCGTGGTCATCACTGGGACAGAATAGTTTCTGTGTGCTGACTTTTCAATTCTTTCTACGACCTCAACCAGATATCTGTCACTTAGAAGTGCAATAGAAAAGGCCTTGGATTTTGAAAGGGCTGCAATTGGTCTTTATAATGATCTCGCAAATGCCACAAAGGATAAAGATCACGGCACATACCAGCTTGCACTGGAATTGTTAAAAGATGAGCTTGATGACGAGCAGACGATAGAAGATATTCTGGCTAGGCTGGAATTTCAAGATAAGAGATAATTAGTACTGTCAATACTATAGGGACATTCCTTCTTTTTCTTCCTTTTTTGTTATCACACTAGTTCTAAGCATCATTTTTGTCTTTTTGAGCTTCTTTCAGATTTGGAGGAAAGTCCTTCAAAAATAATTCTGCTATTGACAGGACTCATGAAATACCACTGGCATTATCTACATTCATTTTTGCAGCTGGCTCACTGCATTTTTTGAAAGCGTCATATTTACTTGATCGCTATGCTGTAGCTTTTTCTTTTACGGGCTTCATCTCTCTATATTGTAACTTTCCTGTAATTCTACCACTAGAGAATCGTGACTCAACTTAAATAAATTTGCAGTCAAGAAACTGACAATCGATTGCAGGGCGAATCAAAGAGGACATTTGCGGACAGGTTTGTGAGGATGATCAATTGATATGTCGAGATGAAAGTGCATTTTAGATATCACTTAGGTTTTTACAGGAGTCTGAAGAGACCATCTAAAACCTGCAAATATTGTTCCGCTAATGAATAGGGTATTTTCATGAATCGCGAAAGAGTTACACTTAGACTGGATTTGGAATTGAAGCGACATTAATAGCCTGATAATATATGCACAAACAAAAAATGGTGCAAGTTTCTTATAGAACAACCTGTAACTACGCTCGTGGCAGAGACGCGCATCACCCCTAGCCTATTATTACTTGGGCTAATAGTCTCTGCTACTGCTGCAAACTCTATGATCTTTTTCGCTGGCGCGGAGACCAGGATTATGTATTCTGAGCTAATAATAATTGCTTCAGCATCCATTGCAGCGTTTCTGGGTATTTTACTAGCATATAGGCAGATTCTTCATAATCGTTCTCACTCAAAGGCATACATATGCCTCGCCATAGGTCTTGTCCTTTGGCTTTGTGCTGACATAATTTGGGCCAGCTACGAACTAATTTTTCATGTTGCAGCACCGATCCCATCCTTATCAGACATCCTCTGGTTAGCTGGATATCCCTTTTTTGCGTATAACCTTATTGCCACTTACAGGCTGTTTCACAATAGATTCAACAACAACGGGGTATTGCTTGCCAGCATCATCGGAAATGTGATCTTTGTAGCATACTTGATCTCACTTACAATCGGCCTATCTGATTTTTCAAGCCAAGGAAGTGTATCGATGTTTGCCGTCCTTATTGCCTATCCAATAATGAATGCCCTATTAACAATTCCTGCTCTCTCAATTCTCATTGGACTGTGGAAGGAGAGACCCTGGTCCATACCTTGGACATTTAAATCGCTGTCTTTATTCTGCATCGTGATAACAGACAGCTGGTTCGCATTCATAATAATTTCAGGCTTGTACGAACAGGTATGGCTGTCCTCAATGTTCTTTGGAGCTGAATATCTTATCATGGCTAGCGGTCTTTTATGGTTTAACAAATTTCTTGCTAGCTATAAAAACCAGGGCACGGCTTCTGTAACAAATACTAGTCAGGACCACTTGAAAATAACAGATGGCTTTCGCAATAGAAACAAAACTCCTAACAGGACCCAATATCTGCAAGTTCTGGTAGCCGCAATTCTGATCGGGGGAATACTAAGTTATGGCTTTCTGACTTCGCTCGCCACAGAGTCTACAAGATATATTGTCCCTGTGGAAGGTCAAAATCCCATATTGATAGGAGCCTTACTGCCACTTACCGGTACAAGTTCCTCCACGGGGGAGGAGGCTGAAGCATCACTGAGGCTGGCAGTCGAAGATGTAAATAATCAATTCGCAAAGACGGGGCTGTCAACAAGGGTCGGGCTCATAATTGAAGATACAAAGACAGACCCTGCTGTCGCGCTTGAAAAACTTAAGGACCTTGCATCGAAAGGAATACGGCTAGTCATAGGGCCATCGACAAGCGCCGCAGTCGCTGCGGTCAAAGAATATGCTGACGAAAACGATATCCTGATTGTTAGTAGTAGTAGTACGGCTCCATCTTTGGCAATTCCCAATGATAACGTGATTAGATTCGTTCCTGACGATACTCATCAGGCAGAGATATTGGCAAAACAGATGTGGGATGAGGGCAAAAGAGTTGTCATTCCAATATGGCGAACTGATGTTTTTGGAAATAATCTTCAATCCGCCTTGAAAGAAAGCTTTGAAAGTCTTGGTGGCAAGATGCTTGATGGAGTAGGATATGACCCGCCGGTAGGTAATTTTGCTGCAAGCCTCCATAGAATCAATTTTATCGTCTGGGAGCAAGAATTGAGGTCTTTGACTTCGAAAGTAAATGATGCTGTGAAACAATATGGTGCTGATAAAGTGGGAGTGTACATCGTAGCTTATGATGAAATCGTGCCTATCTTAATTCAAGCAAATAGACACCAAGAACTCCAATCGGTAAGTTGGTATGGAAGCGATGGTTCTGCTCAGCTTGAAGGTCTGATAAAAAATGTTGAGGCTGCGGAATTTGCAGTAAAGACAAATTTCTTAAATCCTATCTATGGACTGGATGCAACCGATAGCTTTAACAAATTGGAAACAAGAATCGTTGAAGAGATAGGCAGAGTGCCTACATCGTACGCACAAGTTACTTATGATGAATTTTGGGTAGCGGCCCTAACCCTAAAAGATGTTAGTGCATTACAGCAAGACGACATTGGTTCTTTAAGAGAAGCCTTTATCAACACTGCCAATTCATACGTTGGTGTAACTGGAAGAACTGAGTTAAATGATGCAGGCGACAGAAAATTTGGATCATATGACTTTTGGGCAGTACGACCAGTATACGAAGACTTGAAGAACAAGGCTTCTTTTGAATGGACAAATGTCGCCGCATATCCAATTGGCATAGACAACTCATAACCGGCTCAAGGGTCTCCGTGCTTTTAGAAGCGCTAAAGTGAAAGTTTCAACCTTGTTTTAGGGAGGACAAGCTAAAAATTTTTTGCATTTTTTGACAAGCATTAAGGCTTGGTAGAAAAATTGCAATCATGAATTAGATAATAGCCAAGAGTTGTAATTACTTAACAAACCTCATTGCTATGGTAACATCTCCAATTACTTCCGTACTCTAAGCAGCTGCTGTCTTCTTA
>Ga0307409_100001409_pt1 | contig 11772 bp, 10 predicted proteins | sample 322Ometagenome_2_FD_203888 | JGI IMG/M metagenome (GOLD analysis project Ga0307409, IMG submission 203888) | Maize rhizosphere microbial communities from greenhouse at UC Davis, California, United States - 322HYB-O-2 | ecosystem: Host-associated > Plants > Roots > Rhizosphere > Soil | place...
ATTCGCGTCGGGCAAGACGGCGATGTGGTTCGACGCAACGTCGCTGCAGCCCTGGCTCGTCGATCCGACGAAATCGAAAGTGGTCGACAAGCTCGCCTACGCGCCGCCGCCAAAGGGACCGAAAGGCCGCTACGGGCCCGTCGGCGGATGGAGCCTCGGACTGCCCGCCAAGCCGCGCAACCGCGACGCCGGATGGGCGTTCATCGTCTGGATGACGTCGAAGGAGCATGCGCGCGAGAACGCGGAGAAGGGCGGCGTGCCATCGCGCGTGTCGCTTCTCACCGATCCGAAGTTCGTCGCGCACGACCCGAGCTTCGCGAAGGCGATGAAGGAAAGCCTCGATGCCGCCAGCAACCTGCTGGCGATCGGCGAGCGCTGGGTACCGCCGACGTCCGAGGCGACGAAGATCCAGCAGATCGCCGGGCAGTACGCGGGACAGGCGCTGCTCGGCAAGATGACGGCGAAGGAAGCGCTGGCCGCTGCAGCGCCCGAGCTCGAGCAGATATCGCAGCGCATCAAGAAGAAGTCCTGAGTCGGCGATAGTCCCCCGGTTGCGCTCGCGTTCCCCGCTGCGTCCCGCGGCCCTGCGCTGGTCGTGGGTAGCGCCCGGCGTGCTGTCGATGGTGCTGTTGACCGCGCTGCCGGTCGCGCTGCTCGGCTACATCAGCCTGACGTCGTTCGAGATGGGCTACGCGTGGGCCGATCGCGAGTTCGTCGGCCTTTCGAATTACGCGAGGCTGTGGCAGGGGCGCGAAGTCGAATTCTGGCCGGCACTGCGACTCAGCCTCTTCGTGACCGCCGTCTCCGTCGTGCTCAAGCTGTTGCTCGGCCTGAGCGTCGCGGTGCTGCTGCATCGCCGGCCACGCTTCGAAGTCCTCGCGACCGCGCTGCTGATCATGCCGATGGCGGTGAATCCCGCGATCGCGGGGCTCGTCTGGAAGCTGATGCTGAGCTTCGACTTCGGCATCGTCAACGCGATGCTGCTGCAACTCGCGGGCGTCAAGATCGTGTGGCTTGGCAAGACCTACGCGCTCGCGTCGGTGCTGATCGTGCTCGTCTGGATGCACTTCCCGCTATCCGCGCTGATGCTAGCGGCGGGCCTGCGCAACATCGAGCCGGAGCCGATCGAGGCGGCGCGTCTCGACGGATGCTCCGAGTGGCAGCTGTTCACGAAGATCGTGCTGCCGCAGCTCGCACCGGTGATCCTGAGCAGCAGCCTGCTGCAGGCGATCCTGGCGTTCCAGACGTTCGGACCGATCTACACGCTGACCGACGGCGGCCCCGGCACCGCGACCACGATCCTGCCGATCTACGTCTACCAGACCGCGTTCAACCTCGGCTCGATAGGCCTCGCGGCAGCCGCCGCGGTCGTGCTGGTTGCGATCATCATGGCGTTGTCGGCGGGCATGCTCTCGCTGTCGCGGAAGGAGCCGGCATGACCGGCCGCACGTTGCGCGACGCCTTCGCGGCCACCTGGCTGTGGCTCGTCTGCCTGTTCGCGTCGTTCCCTATTTTCTACATGCTGGTCACGTCGTTCAAGACGCGCGCCATGCTCTACGAGCCCGCGCGGCTTCTGTTCTCGCCCACGCTGGACAACTATCGCGTGGCGATCGTGCGCTACGGCCTGCACCGGTACATCGTCGACAGCCTGATCGTCTCGTCGCTGAACGTGGCGGTCTGCATCGTGCTCGGAACGGCCGCGGCGTACGGGCTGCACAAGTTCGCGTTCGCCGGCAAGCGCTCGCTGATGTTCTCGATTCTCTCCGCGCGAATCGTGCCGTCGATCGCGCTGGTCATACCCTTCTATATTCTCGGCATCAGCCTTCACCTCCTCGACACGTACACGATCCTCGTCATCGTGTTCATGGTGTTCAATTTGCCGTTCGTCGTCGTGATGATGAAGAGCTTTCTCGCCAACCTGCCGCCCGACTGCGAGGAGGCGGCGATGCTGGATGGCTGCAGCAGGGCCGGAGCGCTCGCGCGCATCGTGCTGCCGCAGATTCGCGGCGGGATCTTCGCGACGGCCGTCATGACGTTCCTCGCGGCATGGAACGAGTTCACCTACGCGCTGTTCCTGACGTCGACGAACGTCAAGATGATTTCCACCGCGGTCGTGTTCTTCAAGACCGAGCGCGGCATCCTGTGGGGAGAGGTCTCGGCACTCGGTGTGATTGCCGTGCTGCCGGTGCTCGTGCTCTGCGTCATCACGCAGAAGTACTTCGTGAAGAGCGTTGCGTGAGGCACCAGGTCGACTAGTGCATGGCAGCCGTCCGCGGGCGGCGCGGGCTCCAGTCCGTAAACGCCGGCGGCCTCCTTGGACCTGTTCGATATGCATCTGGCGGCGCGTCCGCCTTTCGCCTTCGCGCGGCGTCGCGCCCTTCGGGCCTGCTCGGCTTCGCCTCGCCCGCCGCGCTCGGCGTCCGGCGGGTACCCGGCGCTAGCTTCGCGCGCGCTTACAGCGATTTCCTGCGTATTCGGGTGATCGAGCAGGTGCCGCGCTCGTACGCGCCACCCGCTACGGCCGGCACTGCCAGGCGCCCGCGCGCACGCTGACGGCTGCCTCGACACGCCGGTGCTGATTCGAGGCAAAAACCCGGGCATTCGCACTCCTGTTCTCAATGAACCACGATGCGACGCAATGCTGGTTTGACGCCACAAGCCGGCACTGCCGCGGCGAGGACGCGGGCGATGCGTGTCCGGTGCGACTCGGAGTGGCGGCCGTCACGGGTGGCGCGGACGAGCGCGGCACCCGCAAGATGTTACGACGTACACGTGGAGACGCTGTAAGCGCGCGCGAAGGTAGCGCCGGGACCCGTAGGCCGCCGCTTGCGACGTGGAGCACCGGACACGCATCGCCCGCGTCCCTTGCGCAGACGACGTCGAGCAACGAACACGCATCGCCCGCGTCCCTTGCGCAGACGACGTCGAGCACCGGACACGCATCGCCCGCGTTCCTTGCGCAGACGACGTCGAGCAACGAACACGCATCGCCCGCGTCCCATGCGTTGTTTTGGTGGATTCCGCCAAGAACAAAAGAAAAGCCCCGACGTCGCCGCCGGGGCCTGTTCACGCGCGAAAAAGAAGGCTTCAGGCCGGCTCGGCTTCCTTCATCGCCGGCTCCTCGAACACGAGCTTGATCCTGTCGCTCTCGTCGAGATCGATCAGCACCTTGCCGCCCGCCACGAGCCGCCCGAACAGCAGCTCGTCGGCGAGCGCCTTGCGGATCGTATCCTGGATGAGACGCGACATCGGCCGCGCGCCCATCTGCGGGTCGAAACCCTTGCGCGCCAGGAACTCGCGCAGCTTCGGCGAGAACGACGGGTCGACCTTCTTTTCGTGCAGTTGCGCCTCGAGCTCGAGCAGGAACTTGTCGACGACGCGCAGGATGACATCGTGGTCGAGCGATGCGAACGAGATCGTTGCGTCGAGCCGGTTGCGGAACTCGGGCGTGAACATGCGCTTGATCTCGCCCATCTCGTCGCCCGCCTGCTTCTCGGTGGCGAACCCGATCGTCTGCCGCGCGAGCTCGCCGGCGCCCGCGTTCGTGGTCATGATGACGATCACGTTGCGGAAGTCGGCCTTGCGCCCGTTGTTGTCGGTCAGCGTGCCGTGGTCCATCACCTGCAACAGGATGTTGAAGATGTCCGGATGCGCCTTCTCGATCTCGTCGAGCAGCAGCACGCTGTACGGATGCTTGGTGATGCCCTCGGTGAGCTGGCCGCCCTGGTCGAAGCCGACGTAGCCCGGCGGTGCGCCGATGAGGCGCGACACCGCGTGCCGCTCCATGTACTCGGACATGTCGAAGCGCAAAAGCTCCACCCCGAGGCAGAAGGCGAGCTGGCGCGCGACCTCCGTCTTGCCGACGCCGGTGGGACCGCTGAACAGGAAATTGCCGATCGGCTTGCGCGGATTGCCGAGGCCCGAGCGCGCCATGCGGATGGCGGAGACCAGCGCGTCGATCGCCTTGTCCTGGCCGAAGACGACGTTCTTGAGATCGCGGTCGAGCGTCTTCAGCGCATTGCGGTCGTCGGACGATACGTTCTTGGCCGGGATGCGCGCGATCTTCGCGACGATCTCCTCGACTTCGTTCTTGCCGATCACCTTCTTCTGCCGCGACTTGGGCAGGATCTTCTGAGCGGCGCCCGCCTCGTCGATGACGTCGATCGCCTTGTCAGGCAGATGGCGGTCGTTGATGAATCGCGCCGCGAGCTCGGCCGCGGACGTGAGCGCGGCCGGCGCGTACTTGACGCCGTGGTGCTCCTCGAAGCGGGTCTTCAGTCCCTTGAGGATCTCGATCGTTTCGGCGATCGACGGCTCCGGCACGTCGACCTTCTGGAAGCGGCGTGACAGCGCGTGATCCTTCTCGAAGATCTGCCGGAATTCGCCGTAGGTCGTCGCGCCGATGCACTTCAGCGCGCCGGTGGAAAGCGCCGGCTTCAGCAGGTTCGACGCGTCGAGCGTGCCGCCCGATGCCGCGCCGGCGCCGATGATCGTGTGGATCTCGTCGATGAACAGGATCGACTTGGGATTCTCCGAAAGCTGCTTCAGCACGGCTTTCAATCGCTGCTCGAAATCGCCGCGATACTTGGTGCCGGCGAGCAGCGCGCCCATGTCGAGCGAGTACACCTGAAATTCCTTCAGCAGGTCCGGCACCTCGCCTTCGTTGATCCGCCGCGCAAGGCCCTCGGCGATGGCCGTCTTGCCGACGCCCGCTTCGCCGACCAGCAGCGGATTGTTCTTCCGGCGGCGGCAGAGCACCTGCACGACGCGCTCGAGCTCGTGCGCACGCCCGATCAGCGGGTCGATCTTGCCGTTGCGCGCCATCGCGTTCAGGTTGACCGTGTAGGCGTCGAGCGCGCCCTGCGACTCGCTGCCGCCCTCGCTGTCGTCCTTCGAATCCGCGGCCTTGTCCTGCTTCTGCTGCGGCGTCTTGGTGATGCCGTGCGCGATGTAGTTGACAACGTCGAGGCGGGTAACGCCGCGCTGGTTCAGGAAATAAACGGCATGCGATTCCTTCTCGCCGAACACCGCCACCAGCACATTGGCGCCCGTGACTTCCTTCTTGCCCGAGGACTGGACGTGCAGGATCGCGCGCTGGATGACGCGCTGGAAGCCCTGCGTGGGTTGCGTGTCCGCGTCGGAATGCGCGGCGAGCCGCGGCGTGTGCTCGTTGATGAAATCGGTCAGGACGCCGCGCATTTCATCGAGATCGACGCCGCACGCCTTCAGCACCTCGGCGGCCGACGGGTTGTCCAGCATCGCGAGGAGCAGATGCTCGACGGTGATGAACTCGTGCTGCTTTTGCCGGGCTTCGACAAAAGCCATGTGGAGGGAGACTTCCAGTTCCTGGGCGATCATGATGCTTCCTTGACTTCGTCGCCGCGGCGGAAACCATTTCCGGTGCGGCGGGCGGCCCGGCGGACCGCTGATTCGTTAATGCTCAAGTCTCCTCCATCGTGCACTGCAGCGGGTGCTGATGCTTGCGCGCAAGATCGATCACCTGCTCGACTTTCGTGCTCGCGACCTCGCGCGTGTACGTCCCGCACACTCCCATCCCTTCGCGGTGAACCTGAAGCATCACCTGCGTGGCTTTCTCCCGGCTCATGCTGAACACAGTTTGGAGCACGATGACGACAAAGTCCATCGGCGTGTAGTCGTCGTTCAGCAGGACGACCTTGTAAAGCGGCGGCGGCTTGGTGCGCGTCCGCTCCGCCTCGAGCACGTTGCCGTGCTGCTCCTGGTTGGACATCGCGCGTCGCGTAAGCCTAATTGGGGTTCATGTTTGACGATTGCAACACATTTTTCAAGGGGAAACCCGATGGACGGGTCGCCGCCTCGACGGCCTTCGCCGGCGCGGCGCGGATGAGCGTCGTCGAGCGTCCGACCGCCGCGCCCGGCAGGTCCCTACCGCGCAATATTTACACTCGCGAGGGGCCGCCGCCGCGTTTGGTGTTTAAGACAGCCGGAAACGGTGCCAAAGTTCGCGCCCGGCTGGGCCGGCAGGGAAATCCCGGGAGATCGGCTACATTCGTTCGATCATCGCGTTGCCAAAGCCGGAGCACGATACCTGCTTGGCGCCCGTCATCAGGCGCGCGAAGTCGTACGTCACGACCTTGTCCCCGATCGCCTTCTCGAGGCTCGACGTGACGAGCGCAGCCGCCTCGTGCCAGCCCATGTGCACCAGCATCATTTCCGCGGACAGGATTTCCGAGCCGGGGTTGACGTAGTCCTTGCCGGCGTACTTGGGCGCCGTCCCGTGCGTCGCCTCGAACACCGCCACCGAGTCCGACATGTTGGCGCCGGGCGCGATGCCGATCCCGCCGACCTGCGCCGCCAGCGCGTCGGAAATGTAATCGCCGTTCAGGTTCAGCGTCGCGATCACGTCGTACTCGGCCGGCCGGAGCAGGATCTGTTGCAAAAATGCGTCGGCGATGACGTCCTTGACGACGATGTCGCGCCCGCTCTTCGGATTGCGGAACGAGCACCACGGCCCGCCGTCAATCTCCTTCGCCCCGAACTCGCGCTGGGCGAGCGCGTAGCCCCAGTCCCGGAACGCGCCTTCGGTGAACTTCATGATGTTGCCCTTGTGGACAAGCGCTACCGACCGGCGGTCGTTGGCGATCGCGTACTGGATCGCCTTGCGCACGAGGCGCTCGGTCCCCTCGCGCGACACCGGCTTGACGCCGATGCCGGACGTCTGCGGGAAGCGGATCTTCCGTACGCCCATGTCCTTTACGAGGAAATCGATCAGCTTCCTGGCCTCGGGCGAGCCTTCCGGCCACTCGATGCCGGCATAGATGTCTTCCGAGTTCTCGCGGAAGATCACCATGTCGATCTTCTCGGGCTCCTTGACCGGCGACGGCACGCCCTTGAAATACTTGACCGGGCGCAGGCAGACATAGAGATCGAGCTGCTGGCGCAGCGCGACGTTCAGCGAGCGGATGCCGCCGCCGACCGGCGTCGTCAACGGACCCTTGATCGAGACGACGAACTCGCGCAGCACCGCGAGCGTCTCGTCCGGCAGCCACACGTCGGGACCGTAAACGCGCAGCGATTTCTCGCCGGCGTAGATCTCCATCCAGTGGATCTTGCGCTTGCCGCCATAGGCCTTGGCCACCGCCGCGTCGACCACCTTGATCATCACCGGCGTGATGTCGACGCCGGTGCCATCACCCTCGATGTACGGGATGATCGGATTCGCGGGAACGACAAGGCTGAAGTCCGGGTTGACGGTGATCTTCGCGCCGGCCGCGGGCACGGTTACATGCTGGTACATGGAGTCTCCTGACGGGTCACGGGCGGTCGCGTGCCCGGAGACGCGGGACGCGGCACCGCCAAACCCATGATTATGCGCGATGCGCCCGGCGCGCCCGGATCAGGCTGCTAGAATCCGCGCCGACCCCCGCCCCGCGCCGGTGCGGCCTCGCGCGCATTCGAGAAGCCTCCGGCGACCTTCCCTTCGATGATCCGACGCCTGCTCGCCCGCCTGCTCCCCGGCCGGGCGAAATCCGAGCCGCGGATCTATGCGCCCGACCGGCACCCGGTGCGCCGCGACCAGTTGTCGAACGGGGCCCGCACGGTGACGCGCAAGCTGCAGGACGAGGGCTTCAAGGCGTTCATCGTCGGCGGCGCCGTGCGTGACCTGCTGCTCGGCATCGAGCCGAAGGATTTCGACGTCGCGACGAACGCCACGCCCGAGCAGGTGAAGCCGCTGTTCCGGCGCGCGTTCGTCATCGGCCGCCGGTTCCGGCTCGTGCATGTCCATGCCGGCAACGATGTCATCGAGGTGTCGACGTTCCGCGCCGCGCAAACCGGCGACGACACCACCGACGAGCACGGACGGTTGCTGTCGGACAACGTGTACGGCTCGCAGGCCGAGGACGCCGTGCGCCGCGACTTCACGATCAACGCGCTCTACTTCGATCCGGCCACCGAATCGATTTGGGACTACGTCGGCGGCGTCGTCGATGTGCGCGCGCGGCGGCTGAAGCTGATCGGGCCGCCGGTCACGCGCTACCGGGAGGACCCGGTGCGAATGCTGCGCGCCGTGCGCCTGGCCGCGAAGCTCGGCTTCACGATCGACGCGCGCACCGAGGAGCCGATCACGCGCCTCGCGCCGCTGATGGCCAACGTGCCGCCGGCGCGGCTGTTCGACGAGATGCAGAAGCTGCTCCTCTCCGGTCATGCGGCCGACACGCTGCGCAGCCTGCGCGCCCATGGCCTCTCGCACGGTCTCCTGCCGCTGCTCGACGTGATCCTCGAGCAGCCGCTTGGACACAAGTTCATCGACGCCGCGCTCGCCGGCACCGACGCACGCGTGCGCGAGGGCAAGGGCGTCTCGCCCGCGTTCCTGTTCGCAACACTGCTCTGGCACGAAGTGCTCGTGACGTGGAATGCGGCCAAGCAGCGCGGCGAGCGGCCGCTGCCCGCGCTCTTCGACGCAATGGACAAGGTGCTCGACGCGCAGGCTTCGCGCATCGCGATCCCGCGCCGCTTCGAGGCGACGATCAAGGAGATCTGGTCGCTGCAGCCGCGCTTCGAGCAGCGCTCGGGCACGCGGCCGGCGCGGCTCACCGAGCATCCGCGGTTTCGCGCCGCGTACGATTTTCTCGTGCTGCGCGGCGTGAGCGGAGAGGCACCGCAGGCGCTCGTCGACTGGTGGACGCGCTTTCAGGACGCCAGTCATGAAGAACGCGAGGCGATGCTCAAGCCGGACGAAGCGCCGAAGAAGCGCCGGCGCTCCCGTCGCGGCCGCAAGCGGCGTGCGGAAGCTTCGGCGGCCGGCGAAGGCACGGCCCCACCCGCAGCCGGCGACGAATAAGGCGGCTCGATGCTGGCCTATGTCGGGCTCGGGAGCAATCTCGAACATCCGCGTCGGCAGCTCGGGAAGGCGCTCGCGCGGCTCGATGCACTCGATGGCGTGCGCGTGCTCCGCGTTTCGCCGTTCTACGAGACCGCACCGGTCGGCGGCGTCCCGCAGCCGGACTACGTGAACGCGGTGGCGCTCGTCGCCACGTCGCTCGCGCCGCGCGCGCTGCTCGCGCGCATGCAAGCGATCGAGCGCCGGCAGCATCGCCGGCGCGACGGCAACACGGTCCGCAACGCGCCGCGTACGCTCGATCTCGATCTGCTGCTGTACGGCGCGCGCCGGATTCACGGCGCCCGCCTTACGGTTCCGCATCCGCGCATGCACGAGCGGGCGTTCGTGCTGAAGCCGCTCACGGACGTCACGCCCGCCATCACGATTCCCGGCCGCGGCCTCGCGCGGCGGCGGCTGGCGGAGGTGCGCACGCAGCGCGTCCGGCGCACCCGCAATCCGCCGATTGCCGGTTACTTGACGGCGCCGGCGGTGAGGCCGCGAACGATGTTGCGCTGAAACAGGTAGAACAGGAGCAGCATCGGAGCGACCGCAACGACCACGCCGGCGAAGATCAGGCTCGGCGCGCGCGCCTCCGCAGTGTCCAGCGACGCGAGCCCGATCTGCAGCGTCTGCATCTGCGGCGTGTTGGTCACGAGCAGCGGCCAGAAGAACTGGTTGTAGGCGGCGATGAACGTGTACAGCGCGAGCACACCCAGCGCATGCTTGGATAGCGGCACGAGAATCGTCCATGCGAAGCGCAGGTGCCCGCAGCCGTCGATCTTCGCGGCCTCGTGCAGTTCCGCGGGAAACGTCAGGAAGAACTGCCGCATCAGGAACGTGCCGAACCCGCTCGCGATGAAAGGCACGACGAGTCCCGGGTAGCGGTCGATCCATCCCAGGTCCGCCACGAGCAGATATTTGGGAATGATCAGCGACTCGACCGGAATCATCATCGTCGTCATGAAGGCTGCGAACACCACGCGCTTGTACGGGAACGCGATGAACACGAAGGCGTACGCGGCGAGCACCGACGTCAGAAGCACCCCGGCGACGATCGACAGCGACACGAACATGCTGTTTCCGTATTGCCGAAGCAGGGGAAACGCCTCCATGACGCGCTGGTAGTTGCGCCAGTTGAACTCGGTCGGGAACAGCGCAGGCGGGAAGGCGACCAGCGCTGCGTCGCTCATCAGAGATCCGGCGATCGCGTAGTACAACGGGAACAGCACGATTGCGGCCACGGCCGCGAGCAGCGCGAGGTAGGCGACGCGGCGCACGCGACGCTTCACGCGTAGAACACGCGGCGGCCGAGCACGCGGAACTGGATGACGGTGATCACGAGCACGATCAGCATGAGCACGACCCCCTGCGCCGAGGCAAGGCCGTAGTCGCTGGTGCCGAGTCCGAAAGCGGTCTCGTACAAGCTGTAAACGAGGGTGGTCGTCGTGTTGGCGGGGCCCCCGTGCGTGAGAATCTTGATTTCGCCGAACGTCTGCAGCGCGTGGATCGTCGAGATCACCAGCAGAAAAAACAGCGTCGGCGTGAGCAGCGGCAGCGATATGTAGCGAAAGCGCGCGAGCTTCGGGGCGCCGTCGATGCGCGCCGCCTCGTACAGCGCTTCGGGGATCGACTCGAGTCCGGCGAGGCAGACCAGCATGGCGTAACCGGAATGACGCCAGACGACGACGGCGGCGAGACTGGGCAACGCAGCGGCGGGCGACGTCAGCCAATCGACGGGCAGCACGCCTGCATAGGACAGCAATCCATTGAAGAGACCGATGCCCGGCCGGTAGAACACGTCGAAAACGACGGCCGCAGCCGCTGCGGAGAAGGCGAACGGCGTGGCGAGCAGCGTGCGGAAGAAACCGATGCCGCGAATGCGCGGCTGCACGAGCAGCGCGAGTCCGAGCCCGAGCAGGATGCTGGGAATCACCGTGAGCACGACGAACCAGGCGGTCGTCGCGAGCACCGCCGTGAGTTCGGGATCGCTGAGAATTCGCTCGTACTGCTCCAAGCCGACGAAGGCAACCGGCTGGCCGAGCAGATCGTTGGCGAACAGGCTGAGCCAGAACGAGCGGGCCAGCGGATAGAACACGAACGCTACGAAAACCGCGATCGACGGCGCGAGAAAGAGCAGCGCCGTCGCGGTCTCGCGTCGCACGGCGCGTCGACGCGCGCCCGCGCTCACGTTCCTTCGCCGATCCAGGCGCGCCAGAGCAGCGGCGCGATCACAGGCGGCGCGGCGAGCACCCCATCCACCGGAACGCCGTCGTCGCTGCCGCGCGCGCTGAAGATCGCCGCGCCGCCTTCACGCGCGATCAGCGCGCCGGCGTAGACATCCCAGCTGTTGTAGTGGCCTGCGAGCACCGTACCGGTCGCGCGTCCCGCACCGACGAGTGCGAGTGCGAGCGCGCACGAGCCCATGATGCGCGTGCCGGCCGGCACGGCGGCGATGCGATCGAGATAGCGGTACATGCCTGGCCACGGCGACTGCCGCGACCATTCGGTGAGGAACACGCCGCCCTCCATGCGCTCGGCGCGAGCACAAGACACGCGCGTGTCACCAATGAACGCGCCGCCGCCGCGCACCGCGCTGTAGATCTCGCCGCGGTGCACGTCGGCCACGACGCCCAGCAGCACGCCGTCGCGGTCGGCGAGCGCGAGGCTGAAGGACACCCACGGGACGCCATGCACGAAGTTCAGCGTGCCGTCGATCGGATCGAGGTGCCACGCGAGCGTCTCGTCGCCCGCGGCATCGGTGCGTCCGTACTCTTCGCCGACGATGACATGCCCCGGATAGCGCGCCGCGATGCGGGCGCGGATGTCGATCTCCACCGCCCGGTCGACGGGCGTGACCCAGTCGCTCGCATCGACCTTGGTGTCGGCGTGTGCGGTCGAGGGTCGCGCCGCCG
>Ga0307409_100001411_pt1 | contig 11765 bp, 11 predicted proteins | sample 322Ometagenome_2_FD_203888 | JGI IMG/M metagenome (GOLD analysis project Ga0307409, IMG submission 203888) | Maize rhizosphere microbial communities from greenhouse at UC Davis, California, United States - 322HYB-O-2 | ecosystem: Host-associated > Plants > Roots > Rhizosphere > Soil | place...
TACAAGTTCGGCGACGAGTCGCAAGCCGCGGGCTCCGCGATGCCGGCGCTCGACCTCGTGAACGACCGCTTCGCGCGCCTCCTGCGCGCGGGCCTGTACGGCTTCATGCGGCGCACGCCGACGATCACGTGCAAGCCGGCGAAGCGCGTGCGCTACAGCGAGTTCGTAGGCGGCCTCGCCGTGCCCACGAACTACAACCTGGTCAGCTGCAAGCCGCTGCGCGGCACGACGCTCTTCGTGTTCGAGCCTGCGCTCGTGTTTCACGTCGTCGACACGCTCTTCGGCGGCGACGGCCGCTTTAGCAAGCGTGTCGAAGGACGCGAATTCACGCGCACCGAGCAGCAGATCATCCAGCGCATGCTCGAGATCGTCTTCGCCGACTGCCAGAAGTCCTGGGAGAACCTGCACCCGCTGCGCTTCGAGCACGTGCGCTCGGAGATGCACCCGCAGTTCGTGAGCATCGTCGCGCCCGACGACCTGGTCGTCGTGTCGACGTTCGCGATCGACTTCGCCGGCCAGGGCGGCGCGCTGCACATCTGCATGCCCTGCTCGACGCTCGAGCCGATCCGCTCGCTCGTCGAACGACCCGCGCAAGGCGACCAGACGGGTCCCGACCCGCAATGGCAGCAGCGCATGCACGCGCGGCTGCAGGGCGCGGACGTCGAGATCGTCGCCGATCTCGCATCGACGACGATGACGCTCGGCGACCTCATTGCAATGAAAGCCGGCGACGTGCTGCCGATCGAGCTTTCGCCGCGCATCGCTGCGCGTATCGACGGCATACCGGTGATGGAATGCGGATACGGAGAGCTCAACGGCCGCTATGCGCTGCGGGTCGAGCGCGTGCTGCGGCCGCAAACCGAACGCCTGGGAGAACGGCATGGCTGAGAACGCGACGGCGACGGCGCAACCGATGGTCGAGCAATCCCCGGGCGACGCGCCCGACGTGCGCACTGCGCAGGTCTTCGGGAAGCTCGCGCCCGGCACTGCGGCCAACGCGCAGGCGTCAGACATCGACATGATCCTCGACATCCCGGTGCAGCTCACCGTGGAGCTCGGCCGCACGAAGATCCCGATCCGCAACATCCTCCAGCTGTCGCAGGGCTCGGTCGTCGAGCTCGACGGGCTCGCCGGCGCGCCGATGGACGTGTTCGTCAACGGGTGCCTGATCGCGCAGGGCGAAGTCGTCGCCGTCAACGACAAGTTCGGCATCCGCGTCACCGACATCGTCACGCCCTCGGAGCGGATGAGGAAGCTCAATCGATGATGCGTGCTGCTGCGCTGGCCGCAGCGTCGCTCGCCGCCGCGCCTGCCCTCGCACAGTCCGAGCCGGCCGCCGCGACCTCGGCCGGTAGCCTGCTCCAGGCAACGCTCGGGCTTGCGCTGGTCCTCGCGCTCATCCTCGCCATCGCCTGGATCGCGAAGCGGATCACCCCCGGCGCGATTCGCGGCGGGAACCTGCCGCTGACAATCGTCGCGTCGCAGGCCGTCGGCCAACGCGAACGCGTGGTCGTCGTCGAGATCGCCGACCAGTGGCTGGTGCTCGGTGTCGCGCCCGGCCGCGTGAGCGCCCTCTCGTCGTTGCCGAAGGGCGAGATCGCTGCACCGCCTGCGATGAGCACGGCACCGTTTGCCGCTGCGCTCTCGCGTGCGCTCGGCCGCCGCGCGTAGCCGCAGCGATGGCACTGCGTTCACCGTCGCCCTTCGTGCGCGCATCACTCGCCGCGGCGACCCTCACGGCCACCGTGATCGCGCCCGAGGCAATGGCGCAGGCCAACGATCTTCCGCTGTTCTCGAGCCGTCCGGCGCCCGGCGGCGGCCAGAGCTATTCGCTTCCCGTCGAGACGCTGCTGCTGCTCACCGCGCTGACGTTCCTGCCTGCGGTGCTGCTGCTGATGACGGCGTTCACGCGGATCGTCATCGTGCTGTCGCTGCTGAGGCATGCGCTCGGCACGCAGGCCTCGCCGCCGAACCAGGTGATCATCGGCCTTTCGCTGTTCCTCACGCTGTTCGTGATGGGCCCGGTGGCCGACCGCATCTACAGCGACGCCTACGTGCCCTATAGCGAGCAGAAGATCGCGTTCTCGCAGGCGCTCGATCGCGCACAGTCGCCGCTCAAGGGCTTCATGCTGAAGCAGACGCGCGAGCCGGATCTCGCGCTGTTCGTGAAGCTCGCACGGATCGAGTCGCCGAAGGCGCGCGAGGACATCCCGCTGCGCGTGCTCGTGCCGGCCTTCGTCACCAGCGAGCTCAAGACCGCGTTCCAGATCGGCTTCATGGTGTTCCTTCCGTTCCTCATCATCGACATCGTCGTGTCCAGCGTCCTCATGTCGATGGGGATGATGATGCTCTCGCCGATGCTGATCTCGCTCCCCTTCAAGCTCATGCTGTTCGTGCTCGTCGACGGCTGGACGCTGCTCGTCGGCTCGCTCGTGTCGAGCTTCGGATAGCGGCATGGGCTCGCAAGCCGTCCTCACGCTGGTGCAGCAGGCTCTGTTCGTCACGGTGCTGGTGTCCGCGCCGCTGCTGCTGACCGCGCTCGCCGTCGGGCTTCTGGTGTCGATCTTCCAGGCGGCCACGCAGATCAACGAGATGACGCTCTCGTTCATTCCGAAGCTGCTTGCGATGTTCGCCGTGCTCGTGCTGGTCGGGCCGTGGATGCTCACGACGCTCGTCGACTACGTGCAGCGGCTGTTCGGCTCGATCCCGCAGATCATCGGCTGACGCATGTTCACGGTCTCCGCGGCCGAGCTCGACGCGTGGCTCGCGGGCTTCTTCTATCCGTTCGTCCGCATCGCGGCGCTCGCGAGCAGCGCCCCGCTCTTCTCCCATCGCAGCATCCCGCGCCCGACGCGTGTCGCGCTGTGTGTCCTCATCGCGATCGTCGTTGCACCGACGCTGCCGCCCACGCCATTCGTTTCTCCATTCTCGGCGCCAGGCGTCGTGCTGATCATCCAGCAGGTGCTGATCGGCGTGGCGATCGGCTTCACGATGCAGATCGTGTTCGCGGCCGTCGAGCTCGCGGGCGAGCTGATCGGCCTGCAGATGGGCCTTTCGTTCGCGACGTTCATCAACGCGGACAGCGACCAGACGCCGATCGTGGGCAGCTTCCTCGCCGTGACGATGATGCTCGTGTTCCTCGCGATCAACGGCCACCTGATGCTGATCGCAGGGGTCGCGAGCTCGTTCGCGAGCTTTCCCGTGGACGGCGGGCCCGGCCTCGTGTTCTTCGACGTGCGTGCGCTGGTGCTCACCGGCCGGGAACTGTTTTCGCTGGGGGTGACGATGGCGCTCCCGGTCATCGCCGCGATGCTGCTCGCGAACCTGTCGCTAGGTGTGCTGACGCGCACGGCGCCGCAGCTCAACCTCTTCGCGGTCGGCTTTCCCGTGACGCTGGCCACCGGCCTCGCGATGCTGGCGCTGGCGATGCCGTTCATCGTGCCTGCGATGGAGCAGGCGTTGCTGCGCGGGCTGAGCCTGGTCCTTCGCTGACGCCGGGCCTCGCGTCCGCGCTAGTTCTGCGGCGGACGTTCGTTGTGGCGCAGCCAGTAACGGGTGGCGTGGAGCAGCAGCTTCTCGAGTGAAGTGAACTCGAGCGGCTTCACGAGATAGCTGTTGGCCCCGGCGGCGTAGCTCGCCGCGATGTCCTCGCGCTCCGAGGAGCTCGACAGCACGACGATGGGCATCGTGCGCGTGCGCTGCGACGCGCGAAGACGCGCGATGACGTCCACGCCCGACAGGCGCGGCAGCATCAGGTCGAGGAGCATCAGGCCCGGTCGCTCGTCGTTCGCCGGCGTCAGCGCCATCGCGAGCGCCTCGACACCGTCGCGCGCCACGGCGAACGGATTCGCGATCCGCGTGCGCGCATACGCTTCGCGGATCAGCAGCGCGTCGTCGGGGTTGTCCTCGACCAGTACCACCGGCGGCAGCGATCCGGCAGTGCTGCGCGCGAACGCGGTGACCGTTGACGTCACGCGCCCAGCGTGAAGGTGAACGCGGCGCCGCCGCCCACCGACGCTTCGACGCGCACCTCGCCGTCGTGCTGGTGCACGATGCGCTGCACGATCGCGAGCCCGATGCCGGTGCCCGGGAACTCCGCCTCGCCGTGCAGCCGCTGGAAGGGCGCGAACAGCTTGTCGGCGAAGGCAGTATCGAAGCCGGCGCCGTTGTCGCGCACCACGAAACCCGCGCGACCTTCGAGCGTCGCCGACGCGACTTCGATGCGCGCGTCCGGCGTCTGCGAAGTGAACTTCCACGCGTTGTCGAGCAGGTTCGCGAGCAGGATGCGAGTCAGGCCGGCGTCCGCATGCACCGTCAGTCCCGGCTCGATCGATGCTTCCACCTGTCGCGAGCGGTCCGCATCGCGAAGCTCCTGCACGAGCTCGGTGGCAAGCGCGGAGACGTCGACGGGCTCGCGGTGAATCGACTGCCGCGCAATCCGCGAGAGGTTAAGGAGGTCGTCGATCAGCCGGGCCATCTTGGCCGCGGCCGCCTTCACCCGATCGAGATAGGCCCGTCCGGTGTCGTCGAGCTGTTGCGCGTAGCCCTCGTGCAGCAGCTGAGAGAACCCGCTGACGCCGCGCAGCGGTGCGCGAAGGTCGTGGGAGACCGAATAGCTGAACGCTTCGAGCTCGCGGTTGGCCGCCTCCAGCGAACGCGTGCGTTCGGCGACGCGCTCCTCGAGCGTTGCATTCAGCGCGCGAAGCTCGTTTTCGGCGAGCTCGCGGTGCTCGCGCGAGGCGAACGCCTCCAGCGCGTAGGAGAGATCGCCGGACAGGATGTCGATCAGATCGGTGAGCTCCGAATCGAAGAATGCAGGCTCCCTCGCGTACACGGCGAAGACGCCGACCGCGCGCCCGCCCCGCAGCAGCGGGTATACGGCCGACGATCGAAGCGCGGCGCGCGCGTCGGGCTGCGCGATCTGCCAGACCGACGTGTCCGCGTGGCGGTCGGCGCTGACGTGCCGGCGGTTGGTGCGCACGACGAGGCTTCCCGGCGACTCGGTCCCGTCCGCCGAAGCGCCCACGGTCAGCGGCGTCCGCGAGAAGACATCCGCGAACTCGCCCGAGAACGCGACGTCGGTGAGCGTCGTCCCGCTCGGGTCGAGCAGCGACACCATCGCCGTGGTGATGCCCGTGTGGCGCACGACGATGTCGCACACCGTCTGCAGCACCGTGGTCAGGTCGGTGCTCCGCGCGATCGCCTCGTTGGCACGGGAAAGCGCGCTGTAGAGTGTCGTCAGGCGGCGGATGCGGCTCTCGGCCATCACGCGGTCGTGGATGTCCACCGCCGTTCCGACGTAGCCCAGGAAACGGCCCGCGTCGTCGAAACGCGGTGCGCTGGTGTCGAGCACCCAGCGATAGTCGCCGTCGTGGCGCAGGCGGCGGTACTCCAGCGTGCACCCCTGGTGACGTTCGTTCGCGCGATCGATCACCTCCTGCACGCCCGGGACATCGTCGGGATGCACGCCGCCGTACCACCCTGCGGCGCGCGCGTCCTCGGGCGTCTGACCCGTGAACTCGAGCCAGCGTGCGTTGAAATAGAATTCGCGCACGATCGCGTCCGCCGTCCAGATCAGCACGGGCGAGCTGTCGGCCATCACGCGGAACCGCCGCTCGCTTTCGCGCAGCTCGGCGAGCGCCGCGTGCCGGTCGGTGATGTCGCGCAGGAATCCGACGAAATACGCGCTGCCCGCAACGTGCGCGGCGCTGAACGTGATCTCGACGGGGATCTCGTGCCCATCGCGGTGCACGCAACGCGTCTCGGTGGAGCGGATGCGTAGCGCTGCCTCGGGCTCCGCCACGAAGCGACGGATCGCCTTGAGATGCGGCTCGCGCAGCGACGGGGGCTGCAGCCGCGCGAGACTCTCTCCGATGAGCTCCTCCGGTTTCCAGCCCGTGAGCTGCTCGACGGCGGGATTGGCGAACAGGATCCGGTTGTCGAGCGCGAGGCCGATGATGGCGTCGCTCGACGTCTCGAACAGCGAGCGATAGCGCAATTCGCCCGCTTGCAGCGCGGAATCGGCCAGCGCGCGGTGGTCGAGCATGCGATTGAAGGCCGTCGCGATCGCATCGATCTCGCGCGGTCCGCCGCCCTGCACGCGCGCGATCGTGTTGCCCTTCACGATCGCCGTCGCGGCCCGCGCGATTTCCGCCAGCGGACGCAGCATGCGACTCATCGCGATCGTCGCCGCGGCCCAGATCGCGAGCAGCAGCAACGCTGCAAGCGCAATCGACTGCTGCAGGCGACGCTTCGTGCTCGCTTCGGCGTGCGACGAGACGCTCGCCACGGCGAACCACGGCGCGTTCGAGACCGGCGACACGTCGAGGCGGTAATCGTTTCCGTCCTCGCGACGCAGCTGCGCCGGCCCCTCTGTGCGCAGCACCGCTTCGTGCAGCGTCGGCGGTGCCTGCAGGCCGATGCGCTCCTGACCGGTCGAGCGGGCGACGAACGCTCCATCGCGGTGCACGATCTCCAGCATCACGCCCTGCCCGGGTGTCGACGTGGCGAGCGAGGCCACCGGAAACGCTGCAAGGTCGACGCCCGCAACCAGCGCTCCGGCGATCACGCCGCCCGCGTCGCGGACCGGTGTCGTAAGCGCGAGCGTGACGCGGTTATCCGGACCGCGACGCGGCACGTCCACGTGGAAGCGCTCGCCGGCCAGCGCCGCACGAAGGCCCGGCAGTTCCGCAGCGCGCTCCGGCAGAGGCAGTGCGTCGGGACTGCTGCAGGCAACCGTGCCGTCGCGATCGATGAGCAGCAGGCTGCGGTACCGCGGAAAGTAGCTGCGCAGGTCCGCGAACAGCGGATCGCAGCCGGAAAGGTCGGGCGCGACGACCATCGGCCGCGTGACCGTGCGATCGAGCAGAGACCGCGTGTCGGAGAGGAACTGGTCGGTTTCCGCGGCGAGCACCTGCGCGGCCTGCCCGACGTAGCGCGAAGTCGCGGCTTCGTCCTCGCGCGCGTTTTCCTGCGCGTTCCAGAACAGAAGCCCGCCAAGCGGCAGCGTCACGGCGAGGATCAGCAGGAACAACCATGCCTGCATCGGCCAGCCGCGCCCGCGATCGTCGTTCCCCGAAGCGTTCACATTGGCGATCGTGCGTTGCTATGGGATTACTAGCACGAAAAGCGCACCGTCGTGCCGTGCGACCGGATGGGCGGGCCAACTTGCTCGCGCCGGTGTTGTCGCAGTGCGACGCCGGTGATCGGGGAAAGTCCGCACGGCGCGCTATTCTGCTCGTCCGCATCGACCGACCCGCTTCCATGCTGACCCGCACCGCCGGCCGCGAGCGCGCGCTCAAGAGCCTTTCCCCGCACGGCTTCCATCGTGTCGTCTGGCACGAATGGGGCGACGCGGACAATCCTCGCGTCGTCGTGTGCGTGCACGGCCTGACGCGCACCGGCCGCGACTTCGACGTGCTCGCCGAGGCGCTCGCATCGACGCACCGCGTCCTCGCGGTCGATGTGCCGGGACGCGGGCGCAGCGAGTGGCTGCGCGTGAAGGCGGATTACGTCTATCCCACGTACCTCACGACGATGGTTGCGGTGATCGCGGCGTCCGGTGCGCAGACCGTCGACTGGGTCGGGACCTCGATGGGCGGGCTGCTGGGGATGGTGATGGCGGCGCAGCCGGACACGCCGATCGCGCGCCTGGTGGTGAACGATGTCGGGCCGACGATCGAGCCTTCGGCGATCCAGCGGATCGCGACGTACGTCGGGATGGATCCGACGTTCGCGACCGAGGAAGCGCTCGTCGCGTACATGCGCAGCATCTCCCCGTTCGGCCCGCTCGACGACGAGCAGTGGCTGCATCTGGCACGCACTGCTTCGGCGCGCCGGGCGGATGGCCGCTACGGATTCGTGTACGACCCCGGCATCGCCGTCCCGTTTCGCGAGGCGCCCGCGGTTACCGACCTGTGGCCGCTATGGGACGCGATACGCTGTCCCACGCTCGTGCTGCGCGGCGCGCGCTCGGACCTGCTTTCCGCATCGACCGCGCGCGCGATGACACAGCGGGGACCGCGCGCGCGCCTGATCGAATTCGCGGGCGTGGGCCACGCGCCCGCGCTGCTCGTCGACGATCAGATCGACGCGGTGCTGGCCTTCCTTCGCGAAACGCCGCCGACCTAGCGCTCGCGCTCGCCTGCATGCGGTCGCACGTTGCCCGGGTGTGACGTCCGTCGGCAGCCCACCCGGTAATTTATGCAACTGGCATAGGTCTCGCTTCGCCTCTTTCGCGGAGCTCGTCCAGAGCGACACCACGATGTCGCATACAATCGCCGCGACGCTGCTGCCCCCTCCCGCCATGCCCTCCCTCGCGCTCAACCTGCCTCCGCTCGCCGCGAAACCGGCGAATCCGCCCGAAACGCGCCCTGCGCGCATCGTCGAATGGCTTGCGGAGACCACGCGCAAGGAGCCCGTCGAGGCCGCGCGGATCGTCGGCGACGCGCTCGCCGCGACCAATCGCGTGGCGATGGGTGACGCGCGGCGGCTCGAGCTCGCCGAGATCTACTGGAACACCGCGGTGGCGCTGTGGCCGCAGCTCGAGCGCCTGTTCTCGCGCGCATCGCACCCGCTGGGCGGCCATGCGCTCGAAGCGGCCAAGGCAGGCCTGACGCTCGCTCACGAGCTGTCGACCGCTTACAAGCACCTGCTCGCGCGCGAGGCCGACAAGCGCCTGTCGCTCGGCGGACAGCGACTGATGGTTGCGCTGGTGCATCGCTGCCTGCAATGCACGGCGCGCATCCTCGTCAACAGCTACCTGAGCTACGCACCGGTGCCGCCGCGCACGTGGCACGACGCCCACCTCGTCTATTCGTTCGCGCGTACGCGGAAGCTCCACCAGACGCCGGTGGCGCACGACCAGCCCGATGCGACGCCCGAGCGCACCTACGTGCAGGCGCTGCTGCTCGCGCTCGCCAATCCCTACGGCTTCCATCCCGGGCAGCTGAACCAGGTGCTGCGCTATCTGCAGGAGCACGCAGCGTCGGCGAAGCTGACCGACGTCGCGCCCGTGCACCGCATGGCGAAGGCGGTCGCGATCGTTCCAGTGGGTCACGACTTCCCGCCGTTCTCGGCCAACAAGGGCGGGACGATGGACGGCTCGAAGCTGTTCCTGCTGACCTTCGACCTCGCGTTCAAGCTGCAGGAGCAGCTGCGTGCGCTGGAGTCGGGAGGCGCGATGCCCGAGCACGTGCGCGAGACCGATGCGCGACCGCGATTCATCGCATTGCTTCGCCGTCTGCTGCGCCAGTGGGCGATCCCGCCGGCGCGCCAGTTCAACCGACTTCCGTCGCGCGCGCGCGTCGTGATCTGCGCCGGCATTTCCGGCGTGTGGCAATACAGCCGCGGTCTGCACGCAGGCGTCGCGCAGCCTCCGAGCGGATTGCCCGCGATGTCCGCGTGCCAGGTGATCAATCACACGCCGGCGGGCTACGCGCTGCGTCAGGCGGACGCGCATCCCGCGCCGCTTCGCATCGGCGAGCTCATCGCGCTACGCGTCGAGGGACGCGGAGGCCTTCAGGTCGCGATGGTGCGCTGGTTCCGCAATACGCTGAAGGGCAGCGGACTCGAATTCGGATGCGAGCTCGTTTCCGACAGTCCCGAGGCTGCAGCGGCCGCGTCCGAAGGGTTGCCCGGTGCGCAGCTGATTCCCGTGATCGTCGTCCCCGAGGACTCGGGGACCGCGAGCAACAGTGCCGAAGCGACGCCGCCGCAGCTGATCGCGCCGAGCGGCACGTTCCAGCTCGAGCAGCCGGTGACGCTGAAGCGCGCGAGAAGCGAGACGTTCGCCGTGCTGACCAAGCTGGCCGAGCAAGGCCCCGGCTACGAGATCTTCGAGTACGTGCCGGTCGAGTAGCCGACCGGTTCCCCCGAACGCGGGCGCCCTCGCGCCATGCAACTGCAACCGCTCGCCCTGCGTGCCGCTTTCCTCGGGCTCGTCGCGCTCGTGCTGCTGGGCGTGCTGTGGGAGACCACGCTCGCGCCGTTGCGACCCGGAGGCTCGTGGCTCGCGCTCAAGGTCGTTCCGCTCGCGCTGCTGATCCCGGGCGCGATGCGCGGCGCACGCCGGCCGCTGCAGTGGGGCGCCCTGCTGCTCCCTCTGTATGCCGCCGAAGGCATCGTTCGCGGATGGTCGGAGAGCGGACGGCACGCGCTGGTCGCGTGGACCGCGGCGCTTCTCGCAATCGCGACGTTCAGCGCGGTGCTGGCAGCGCTTCGCCGCCGCGAGGTCTAGCTAGCGCTGCGCGCCGGTCTCCGGAGCCTTGTTGCCTGCAGCAAGACCCCTGGGCATCGGGAACACGACGCGCTCGACCACGCCATCGAGGTCGCGGACGCTGCGCGCTCCGAGCTCGCGCAAGCGCTCGACGACTTCGCGCACCAGCACCTCGGGCGCCGAGGCGCCTGCCGTGATCCCGACCCGCTGCGCACCGGCGATCCACGCGGGATCGAGCTGGCTCGCGCGATCGACCATGTACGCCGGAACGCCGCGATTGGCGGCAACCTCGCGCAGGCGGTTCGAGTTCGAGCTGTTCGGGCTGCCGACGACGATCACGACCTCGACCTGCGGCGAGAGGAGCTTCACCGCGTCCTGCCGATTCTGCGTCGCGTAGCAGATGTCGTCCTTCTTCGGGCCGACGATCTCGGGGAACCGTCGCCTGAGCGCGTCCACGATGGCGGCCGCATCGTCGACGGACAGCGTCGTCTGCGTGACATACGCGAGCTGCGAAGGATCGCGCACGACCAGGCGCTCGACCTCCTCGATGCTGTCGACGAGATAAACGCCCGTCTCGAGCTGGCCCATCGTCCCCTCGACCTCCGGATGCCCCGCGTGGCCGATCATCACGATCTCGCGGCCCGCGTCGTGCATCTTCTGCACTTCCACGTGCACCTTGGTGACGAGGGGGCACGTTGCATCGAACACCTTGAGACCGCGCCGGTCCGCCTCCGCGCGGATGGCGCGCGAGACACCGTGCGCCGAGAAGATCACCGTCGCGCCCGACGGCACCTCGTCGAGCTCCTCGACGAACACCGCGCCCTTGGTGCGCAGGTCTTCGACGACGAACCGGTTGTGCACGACCTCGTGGCGCACGTAGATGGGCGCGCCGTACTGCGCGAGCGCCTGCTCGACGATCGCGATCGCACGGTCGACGCCGGCGCAGAAGCCGCGCGGGTTGGCAAGCACGACGTCCATCGTCAGCGCTCCTTCGGAATCGCGGACGGCGGCGCGTCGTGGCGACGCGCGCGAAAGCTGTCGGCAATGAGCAGGACCGCGCCGATGGTGATCGCGCTGTCGGCCACGTTGAATGCCGGATACGCCCACCCGCGCCAATGGAACAGGAGGAAATCGACGACCAGCCCGGTCGTGAGCCGATCCCAGACGTTGCCGAGCGCTCCGCCGAGGATCAGCGCGAGGGCGACGCAGTACCAGCGCGAGCCGCCCCTGCGCAGCAGCCAGACGATCACGACGCTCGCGACGATCGCGATCGCACTGAAGAACCAGCGCTGCCAGCCGTCGGCGTCGGCGAGGAAGCTGAACGCAGCGCCCGGATTGAAGGCGAGCACGAGGCTGAAGAACGGCAGGATCACCTTCTCCTCGCCGGGCTTGAACGTCGCGAGGATCGCCTGCTTGGTGAGAACGTCGAGCGCTACGACGATGAGCGAGATCCACAGCCAGCGCGTCCATTTCGACTCGGGGGACCTCCCCGAAGTCGCGTCGCGACCTCCCCCCAAAGGGGGGCGCGCCACTTGGGACGGCCCGGCGT
>Ga0307409_100001412_pt1 | contig 11762 bp, 12 predicted proteins | sample 322Ometagenome_2_FD_203888 | JGI IMG/M metagenome (GOLD analysis project Ga0307409, IMG submission 203888) | Maize rhizosphere microbial communities from greenhouse at UC Davis, California, United States - 322HYB-O-2 | ecosystem: Host-associated > Plants > Roots > Rhizosphere > Soil | place...
CGTGGCGTAGCCGACCAGGGCCGCGTCGAAGTACCGGAGGCCGACGCTGCCTAGGTAGATGGCCACGGCGACCAGGACGGCGGCGACGCCACCGGCCAGGGACGGCATCCAGCTACGGCGAGTTGGGCGATCCACGTGGAGTAGCTAACCACAGGTTAGGCCGGCGGAAACCCCCGGACGGAGAATCCGCCCTCCGCCTCCAGCTTGGCGTCGGCCGCCGCCAGGTCGGCCAGGGTGGTCCGGGCCAGCGACTCGCGGCAGGCCTGGACGGCCGCCGACCAGGCGGCGTGGACGGCGCAGGCCTGCTCCCAGTGGCAGGGGCCGCCGCGCAGGATGCAGCGCTCCAGCCGGAAGGCCCCCTCGGCCGCCTCGACCACCTCGAGCAGGGCGATCTCGTCCGGGGGCCGGGTCAGCCGGTAGCCGCCGTCGCGGCCCGCCCTGGCCTCGGCCAGCCCGGCCTCGGCCAGCAGCCGCAGCACCTGGGGGGTGTAGCTGGCCGGCAGGGCCATGGTGGCGGCGACCTCGCGGATCTTGACGTAGCCGCCATCGCCGCCCGCCCTGGCCAGGCAGAGGGCGGCCCGGACGGCGTAGTCGCCACGGCGCGTCAAGGCAAGGTCCACGCCACGAGGGTAACGCGGGACGCGCCTGCTCAGCGTGGGATGGTCACCCGGACCCGGGTGCCCTCGCCGGGGGTGCTGTCGATCTCGGCCCGGCCGCCCAGCCCCTCGGCCCGCTCGCGCAGGTTGCGCAGGCCCTGGCCGGTGCCGGGGAGCCGGGCCGGGTCGAAGCCGCGCCCGTCGTCGTCGATCTCCAGGATCCCGCCGCCCTCGTCCCGGTACAGCGACACCCGGCAGGTCACGGCCTTGGCGTGGCGGCTCACGTTGGACAGGGCCTCGCGGGCCAGCTGGATGACGTCGGCGGCCCGGCCGCCCAGGTCGGCCGCGACCGCCGGGTCGACCTGGGCGATGGCCACCACCCCGGTACGACGCTGGAACTCCTCGACCAGCCCCTGGATGGCCTGGTCGAGCTGGCGGTCGGCGAGGATCCCGGGGCGCAGGCCGAAGATGTAGTTGCGCAGGTCGCGGATGACCCGGTCCAGCTCCTCGACGGCGTTCTGGATGCGGTCGCGCAACTCGCCGTCGGAGGCCAGCAGGGCCGAGCCCTGCAGGCCCATGCCGACCGCGAACAGCGACTGGATGGCCCCGTCGTGCAGCTCCTTGGCGATCCGCTCGCGGTCCTCGAGCACGGCCAGGCGCTGCAGCTCCCCCTGGAGGCGGGCGTACTCCAGGGCCACCCCGGCCTGCTCGGCGAAGGTCTCGACCAGCTGGACCTCGGTCTCCCGGAGCAGGGGCCCGCCGGCGGCGTTGGCCACGGTCAGGGTGCCGAGGGTGCGGTCGCGCACGGCCAGGGGGACGAACACCGCCGGCCCGGCCCCGTGCCGCACGATCGGCTGGGCCGTCCGGGGGTCGCCGGCCGCGTCGGCCAGGACCACCGCCTTGCCGGTGCGCATCACCTCGCCGGTCACCGACCCCTCGGCCGGGAAGACGGTCCCCAGCAGCTCGGCGGCCAGCAGCCCGTCGGCCGCCTCGACGGCCAGGCGCTCGTCGTCGACCGGCAGGGCCAGGGTGGCCAGGTCGGCCCCGACCAGCGCCCTGGCGTGGCCGACGATCAGGGCCAGCACCTCGGGGGTGTCGGTCCCGGCGAGGATGGCGGTGGTGATCGCCCGGACCGCCTCCAGGCGCTGGGCGCGGTCCTGGACCTCCTCGTGCAGCTGGGCGGCCTCGATCGCCGCGCCCGCCTGGCCGGCCAGCAGGGTCAGGCCCCGCTGGTCGTCGGCGTCGAAGTCCTCGCCGCCCTCCTTCTCGGCCAGGTAGAGGTTGCCGTAGACCCGGCCGCTGGCCATCACCGGCACCCCCAGGAACGACCGCATCGGCGGGTGGCCGGGGGGCATGCCGACCGAGCGGGGGTCCTCGGCGATGTCGTGCAGCCGCAGCGGCCGGGCGTCGTCGATGAGCACGCCCAGGACGCCGCGGCCGTGGGGGATGTGGGCCAGCGCCGCCCGCTCGCGGTCGCTGATCCCGGTGGTGATGAGCTCGGTGATGACCCCGTCGCGGCCCAGCACCCCCAGGGCCCCGTAGCGGGCCCCGGTCAGCCCGGCCGCCAGCTCGACGATCCGCTGCAGGGTGGCCGGGAGCGACAGGTCGGCGGCCAGGGCGAGCCCGCCCTCCAGCAAGCGCTCGTACCGGTCCTGGATGCCCGCCATCGCCGCAGCGTACATGCGGACGGGCCCCGGGAGGTCCCGGGGCCCGCCGCCTGGACGGTGCTAGCTGATCTGGGGCTCACGTCCCCGTTGGTGCTCGAACAGCTCGCCCCGGTACCAGGGGGTGCCCAGCTTGGGGAGGACGAACCGGTCCAGCCCGATCCAGCCGGCGTTGCGCCAGGCCAGGACCAGCAGCAGCCCGAGGATGATGAACAGCGGGTTGACCCCGGCCGACCCCGAGAAGACGAAGCTGAAGTTCAGCACCACTCCGAGGAAGGCGAAGATCCCGGTGAACAGCCCAAGGATCAGGGCGATCCCGATGATCACCTCGCCGACCGCGACCAGCTTGGCCATCCAGACCGCGTTGTCGGAGACCCAGTTGAGGAAGCGGACCCACCAGCCGTAGGCCACCTGGGGGTGCTCCGGGTCCTTGGAGGACGCGATCGCGCCGGCCGCGAACCCCTTGAGGGCCTTGCCGTTCTCCATCCAGGCCGGCGACTGCACCTTCTCCCAGCCGGCGTGGAGCCACTCGTAGCCGAGCCACAACCGGACCACCAGCCAGATCCAGGCGGCCTTGCTGGACCCGAACAGCCACTTCGAGATCGGGGGTTCCTCGATGTACACCGGTGCGCTCGTCGCCCGTCCTTCGGCGTTGGTCGCCATGGCGCGACGCGCCTCCTTTCCTTCACCGAACAGCACCCTGCCGTTCGTCACCTCGAGCTTGCCGGGATCGGGCATCACGGTCATGGGCCGATCGGCCGTGATCGGGCGGGACCTCTGTCCCTTCTGTCGCGGGCCCGGGCCGGGCAGGCTGGCCGGACGAGCCCGACCGTGAGGAGACGCCACCATGGCCGACCTGCGCACCACCTACCTGGGGATGGAGCTGCGAAGCCCGCTGGTCGCTTCGTCCTCGCCGCTCACCGGCAGCCTGGACGGGCTGCGCCGGCTGGAGGCGGCCGGGGCCGGGGCGGTGGTGCTGCCGTCGCTGTTCGAGGAGGAGCTGGACGGGCCGAGGCCGGACGCCTACCTGGCGCTGCTCGCCGAGGCCCGCAGGACCCTCGGGATCCCGGTGGTGGCCAGCCTCAACGGCGTCTCCCGGGGCGGCTGGTCGAGCTACGCCACCAGGCTGGAGGAGGCCGGGGCGAGCGCGCTCGAGCTCAACGTCTACTACGTGTCGTCGCGGCCCGGGCTGTCGGGCAGCGACGTGGAGTGGCACTACCTGGACGTGGTCCGGGCGGTGCGCCGGGCGACCCGGCTGCCGCTGGCCGTCAAGCTCAGCCCCTACTTCAGCGCCATGGCCAACATGGCCGGGCAGCTGGTCGAGGCGGGCGCCAACGGCCTGGTCCTGTTCAACCGCTTCTACCAGCCCGACCTGGACATCGAGGCCATGGAGGTGCGGCCGGCGCTGGAGCTGAGCAGCTCGGTCGAGCTGCGGCTGCCGCTGCGCTGGATCGCCATCCTGCACCGCCGCCACCGGGTGTCGCTGGCCGCCTCGACCGGGGTCCACAGCGCCACCGACGTGGTCAAGGTCCTGCTCGCCGGGGCGGACGTGGCCATGATGACCTCGGCCCTGCTCCGCAACGGCCCCGACCACCTCCGTCCGGTGGAGACCCAGGTCCGCGACTGGATGGACGGCCACGACCTCCAGACCGTCGACCAGCTCCGGGGCCGCCTCAGCCAGCGCTCGGTCCCGGACCCGGCCGCCTTCGAGCGGGCCAACTACATCAAGACCCTGGCCTCCCACGCCGCCGGAGAGCGGACGTGAACCGGCCGGTGGTGATCGTCGGGGCCGGGATCCTGGGCTGCTCGATCGCCGTCCACCTGGTCGACCGGGGGGTGCGGCCGGTGCTGATCGACCTGGTCGACCGGGGGGTGCGGCCGGTGCTGATCGACCCCGACCGGCCCGGGCAGGGGGCCTCGACCGGGTCGTTCGCGTCGGTCTCGGCCTTCGGGAAGGACCCCGCCTCCTGGTTCCAGCTGGGCGTGGCCGGGGTGGAGTTCGTCGGTGCTGGGCCGGCTGGGGGCCAAGGAGGTGGCCGACGGCACGGCCGACGGCCTGCTGGCCCCGTTCCGCCCCGGCCGCTTCGCCGAGCGCGCGACCCGGGTGATGCTCGAGCGGGTCTACCGCAACGCCGCCTCGGCTCTGCTCGCCGTCGAGGACCTCCGGGAGGTGATCGGCCGCCGGGAGCTTCACCGGCGCTTCTCCCGGGTCAGCGAGACCCTGACCGAGGCCGCCGACCGGGTCTGGTACGCGACCGTGAAGGAGGGGTGAGGTAGGCTCCGGTTCGGGAGGGGAGGGCGCGATGGAGACGTCGGGCGGCAGAGGGGCGCGCCGGTCGGTCACGTTGCGGGATGTCGCCGCCGCGGCCAGGGTCCACGTGGCCACGGCGTCGCGGGCGCTGGACGCCGAGACCGCGCACCCGGTCGCGCCCAAGACCCGCGCCCGGGTCCAGCAGGTCGCCAAGGAGCTCGGCTACCGCCACCACATGATGGCCAGGGGACTGCGCCGCGGGCTCAGCTCGACCGTCGGGGTGGTCGTGGCCGACCTCGGCAACCCCTACACGGCGCCGGTCCTGCGGGGCATCCAGACCAGCCTCGAGCCGGCCGACCACATGGCCCTGGTGGCCGAGTCCCACGACGACTCCAAGGCCCTGGAACGGGCCGTCGACCACCTCCTGGCCCGTCAGGTCGACGGGCTGATCCTGCTGGCCGCCCGGGCCGGCGACCTCGACGCCATCCTCGGCTGGACGGCCAGGGTCCCGGTGGTGCTGGCCGTGCGCACCCTGCCCGGCTCCGGGGTCCCGGCCGTGACCCACGACGACCTCGGTGGCGGGCGGCTGGCCGCCGGGCACCTGGCCGAGCTCGGTCATCGCCGGGTCGTGCAGCTACCCGGGCCGCTGGACGTCCAGTCCTTCACCGACCGCCAGGAGGGCTTCGCCGAGGCCGCGGCCCGGCTCGGGCTGGAGGCGTGGTCGGTGGCGCCGGCCAGCCGGCCGGTGTTCGAGGAGGGCCGGCGGCTGATGGAGCTCGCCCTGGCCGACGAGCGGCCGCTGACGGGGGTGTTCGCCCACAACGACCCCATGGCCATGGGCGCCGTCCGCGCCCTGCGCGACGCCGGGCTCGGCTGCCCGGCCGACGTCTCGGTGGTCGGCTACAACGACGTTCCCATGGCCGACTGCTTCGACCCGCCCCTCACCACCGTCCGCCTCGACGGCGACGCCATCGGCCGCCGCGCCGGCACGGCGGTGCTCGCCGCCATCCGCGGCCTCGAGGTCCCCACCACCTCCCCCCCGATCCCGGCGGAGCTGGTGGTCAGGTCGAGCGCCGCCCCCTGTGGACAATCCTGAGCATCGGCATCGCCGGCGGGCTACCCTCCCGGTTCGGGGGCCCCGGGAACGGGTGGCTGGGGTTCCGGCTGCCCGGCGGGGGCGCGGGGGCGCCGGGTGGCCTGGTCGCGGCGGGTGGCCTGGTCGTCGAGGAAGCGGGCGACCAGGCCGCGGAGGACCACGGCCATGGTGAAGCCGTGGGTCTGGCACCACTGCTTGAGGCGTTCGTGCTGGTCGGTGGAGAGGCGGACCGGGACGCTCTGCCAGGGGCCGCCGGTCTCGGGGCCGAGGGGCGGGAGGGTGACCCCGAACCCCCGCTCCGGGCCGTAGACCCGCGGGGGCGGGATCGGGCCGTGGAACACCTCACCGGTGGGCAGCCCGGGCCCGGTGGCGCCCGGGTCGGGGACGCCCGGCGACGCCCAGGGGACCAGCCTCGGCTCCAGCATGGCCTCCAGGAGGGCGTCCTGCTCCTCGGGCGGGAGCGAACGGACGGCCTTGAGCATCAGCCGCGACAACTCCGACATCGGCACACCCCTCGATTGCTATCCCGATTGATACCGGGTGATATCAGAGGATGCGCCGTTCCCGCCGCAGTTGTCGAGCCGTGGCGTGGCTGGCCGTGTGCCGGCCCCGGTAGGGGGCGGCCCCCAGCCGGTCCCGGCCGAGCAGGGCGACCAGCAGCCCGGCCCCCGTGCAGGTCCCGGCCAGGGCCAGGGTGGCCGGCACCCCGACCGAGTCGACCAGGGTCCCGGCGGCGGCCAGCCCGGCCGCCGCGGAGACGTTGATGGCCGAGGTCATCCAGGTCCCCGACTCGGTGAGGGTCCCCGGCGGCGCCAGCTCGGCCGCGAGCACGTACGCCGAGCTCTCCAGCGGGGCCAGCACCAGCCCGACCAGGGCCACCACCCCGGCCAGGGCCAGGGGCGAGGCGGTGGCCGACATCGGCACCCCGGCCAGCACGAGCAGGGTGAGCAGGACCAGGTAGCGCTGCCCGGCCGGCCGCCGCCAGGTCCGGGACCCGTACCAGAGCCCGCCGATCGCGCTGGCCGCGGCCCAGGCGGCCAGCAGCAGCGAGGCGGCCTCGGCCGCGCCGGCGTCCCGGGCCGCCCCGACCAGGCCGATCTCCCAGATGCCGATGGCCGCGCCGACCCCGGTCAGCGACAGGGCCAGGGTCCGCATGCCGGGCCTGCCCAGGGCCCCGGCCCAGCCGGCCCGGCCGGCCTCGGGGGCCGGGCCGCCGGCCTGGGCCCTCGACACCGGCGAGGCCACCAGCCCCAGGGTCCCGGCCAGGGCCAGCCCGCCGGTCGCCAGCACCCCGGCCGCCGGCCGGTACAGGGTGGCCAGGCCCCCGGCCAGCAGAGGCCCGGTCACGAACAGGAGCTCGTCGAGCACGGCGTCCAGCGCGTAGGCGGTCTGGAGCCGCGGCCCCTGGCCGACCAGCGACAGCCACAGCACCCGCATGGACGCCCCCAGGGGCGGCACCACCGCCCCGGCGACCGCGGCCAGCCCGACCGTGGCCGCCACCGATCCCGCGCCCGGCCCGGCCACGGCGACCAGCCCGGCCAGGGCGGCCGCGAAGGCCAGGGCCATCGGGGGCAGGCAGCGGCGCTGGCCGAGGCGGTCGACCAGCCGGCCTCGCACCGGGGCCAGCAGCCCGCTGGTCAGGGCGATGGCCGCCGAGGCGGCTCCGGCCTGGGCGAGCGACCCGGTCTGGTCCTGGACGAACAGGACCACGCTCAGCGGCCCGGTGGCGCTGGACAGGCGCCCCACCAAGGAGGCGAGCAGGAGGGGCCGGGCGTGGGGGAGCCGCAGGATGCTCAGGTAGGAGGACCGCACGGCCTGATCCTACGGCTTCTCCCTGCTCGGGTGATATGGCCTTCATGCACCGAACGCACGGCTCTGCGGGTAGGTCCCATGGCGATTAGCGGTTCGTGAGCGGCGGGAGGTAGAAGAGGCGAAGGGATGCGGAATCGCCGGGATGCCGCGAACGACCAGGAACCACGACCCCCTCGGAAGGAGTGGATTCGGTTGCCGTCGCCTCGGCACGTCAAGTGGTGCTAGTTACTTCGAGTCATGAATACGTACCCCGAGTGGACCGGCTCGGGGTACGCTTGTTTGTGCTGATGATGGGGCCCGCCGCGCGAGGAGGGCACGGGGATGCCGGCCAGGCTCAGGTGGTACGTCGGCGCGGTGGGCGTCGCCGGCCTGCTCGTGCTCGCCTGGCTGCTGCCAACGCTCGACGTTGAGCGGATCCGCGAGGTCGGCGGGGCCATCGCCCTGTTCGCGGCGTTCGTGGTCGGCGGCGAGCTGATCTCGATCCACCTGCTGCACAACAACCGGATCAAGGACCTGGCCGTCACCACCACCTTCGCCTACGGCCTGGTGCCGCTGGCCGGCACGGCCGTGGCCGTGCTGGTGTTCATCTTCGCCTCGGTCGCGGCCGACATCGGCCAGGGCAAGACGACCGTGAAGACGGTGTTCAACGCCGCCCAGTACGTGCTCGCCCTGGCCGCCGGGGGGGCCGTCTACGCCGCCCTCGGCGGCGGCTACGAGATCACCACGGCCACCCTGCCAGCCCTGGCCGCCGGCGGGCTGGCCTTCATGCTCGTCAACCACCTGCTGGTCAGCGTCGTGATCAGCCTCGACCAGGGCGTGCCCGTGCTCCAGGGCCTGCGCCGCGACAACCTGCGCCTGGAGCTGGGCAGCTCGGCCATGGTGCTGGCCCTGGCGCCGGTGGCGGTGGTCGTGGCCGAGCGCAGCCTGCTGCTCCTGCCGGCCCTCATCCTGCCCCTGGGCGCCGTCTACCTCGCCTCCAAGGCCGAGATCCGGGCCAAGCACGACCAGGCCGAGGCCGAGGAGGCGGCCGAGCGCCAGCGCCGCCTGACCGAGCAGGAGCAGGAGATCGTCTACCGCCTCCAGGAGACCGACCGGCTCAAGACCGACCTGATCAACACCGTCTCCCACGAGCTGCGCAGCCCCCTGACCACGATCGTCGGGGTCTTCGGCATCCTGCGGGTCCGCGGCGACAAGGGCAGCCCCGAGGAGCGCGACGAGCTGGTGGCCATGGGCATCCAGCAGAGCGAGCGCCTCCACCGGATGATCGAGCAGCTGCTGCTGGCGGCCCGCTTCGAGCAGGCCGACGTCGCCTCGCTGCGGGCCGCCAGGGTCGAGCTCGACGCCACCGACCTGGTCCGCCAGGCCGGGGCCGAGGCCAGGGCCCGCCACGCCGACCGGCGCATCGCCATCGAGACCAACGGGGCCCTGCCCGTCAGGGTCGCCCAGGAGGCGGTCGTCCAGGTCCTCGGCAACCTGCTCGACAACGCCTGCAAGTACTCGCCCGACGGCGAGCCGGTGCGGCTGTCGGGGACGCGGGACGGGGCGCAGGCGGTCCTCGCCGTCGAGGACGCCGGCCCCGGCATCCCCGAGGCCGAGCGCCAGCGCATCTTCGACCGCTTCACCCAGCTGGAGCGCCACAGCCAGCGCCGGGCCGGCGGGGTCGGCCTCGGGCTGTACATCGCCCGCCAGCTCGCCCGCAGCCAGGACGGCGACCTGCTGGTGGCCGAGCCGGCCGGCGGCAACGGGGCCCGCTTCGAGCTCCACCTGCCCCTGGTGCCGGAGACCGCAGGGTCCTGAGATTCCCGCGTTTTGCCGCCCGTTCCCGGGCTAGTCAGGCGTCTCCGCCAACGAATCCGGCAATCAGGGCAAGCAGGAAGGAGACGCCATGAGCCAGTACGGCACCGAGCCGTCGAGCGCTGACGGTGGCACCACCGAGCAGGTGAAGGACCAGGTCCGCGAGAAGGCCCAGGTGGCCCAGGACAAGGCCAGGGGCGCGGCCAGCCAGGCCAGGGGCCGCATCAGCGACCAGGTCGACCAGCGCTCGACCGAGGTCGGGGAGCGGATCGCCGGCACCGCCGGCGACGTCCGCTCGATCGCCGGCGAGCTGCGCAGCCAGGGCAAGGACACCCCCGCCAACCTGGCCGAGCAGGTGGCCAACCAGGCCGACCGGGTCGGCGACTACCTGAAGGGGGCCAGCGGCGACCGGATCCTGCGCGACGTCGAGGACTTCGCCCGCCGCCAGCCCATGCTGGTCGCGGCCGCCGGCCTGGCCCTCGGGTTCGCCGCCTCGCGGTTCCTGAAGGCCTCCAGCAGCCGCCGGTACGAGTCCGGCTACGGCAACGGCGGCTCCGGCCGGACCTACGCCTCCGGCGCCTACGGCACCACCAGCCCCTACAGCACCGTCACCTCGTACGACCCCGCCGCCTACGACACCACCACCGTGTACGAGACCGAGACCCCCTACGAGACCGAGGTGCCGGTGACCGATGTGCCGGTGACCGATGTGCCGGTGACCGGCGCCTACGACGATCGGAGGTCGTGATGTCGTCCCAGGTTCCGGGCGACACCGAGGACCTGCGCGACCGGTCCCTGCCGGAGCTGCTCCGGCAGCTCTCCCAGGAGACCACCGCGCTGGTCCACCAGGAGCTGGAGCTGGCCAAGGCCGAGCTCCAGCAGAAGGGCAGGCAGGCCGGGGCCGGGGCCGGGATGTTCGGCGGCGCCGGGGCGCTCGGGCTGGCCGCCCTCGGCGCCCTGACCGCCTGCTTCATCCTCGCCCTGAACGCGGTCATGCCGGCCTGGCTGGCCGCCCTGATCGTGGCCGTGGTGTACGGGATCGTCGCCTTCGTCCTGGTCAAGCAGGGCCAGGCCAAGCTCAAGCAAGCCACGCCACCGGTCCCCGAGCAGACCATCGAGACCGTGAAGGAGGACGTGGAATGGGCCAAGACCCAGATGCGATCCGACAGGACATAGAGCAGACCCGAGCCGAGATGAGCGAGACCGTCGAGGCCATCGGCTACAAGGCCGATGTCCCCTCCCGAGCCAAGGAAGCGGTGAGCGACAAGGTGGAGAACGTCAAGTCCAAGGTGAGCGACACCGCCGCCCGGGCCAAGGAGGCCGTGACCGGCACGACCTCCCGGGTCAGCGACCGGGTGGGCGACGCCACCCCGAGCAGCGGCCAGGTCAGGCAGCAGGCCCGGCGGACGGCCGGGCTGGCCAAGGAGAACCCGCTGGGGCTGGCCATCGGCGCCGTCGCCGTCGGGTTCCTGGCCGGACTGGCCGTGCCCTCGACCCGGGTCGAGGACGAGAAGCTCGGCCCCATGGCCGACCAGGTCAAGGACAGGGTCAAGGAGACCGGCCAGGAGGCCCTGGACCGCGGCAAGCAGGTCGCCCAGGAGGCGGCCGGCACGGCCGCCGACACGGCCAAGTCCAGCGCCCAGGAGCACGGCCAGGAGCTGGCCGACAGCGCCCGGGAGAGCGCCCAGGACGTCCGGTCCCAGGCGAGCAGCAGCGGGTCCTCGGGCTCGGGCCTGTAGCGAGGCGACGTGGCCAACCGCAGCAACGGCGACGCGGCCGGCAGGGAGGCGAAGCGCCCCAGCGAGATCCCGTCCCGGGGATGGTTCGCCGTCCTCAAGCGGGTCAAGGCTGAGGTGAAGGAGGACAACGTCACCCTGCTGGCCGCCGGCGTCGCCTTCTACGCCATGCTGGCCATCTTCCCGGCGATCATCGCCGTGGTCACCGTCTACGGGATGGTCGCCGACCCGGCCCAGGTCGAGTCCCAGGTCAGTGAGTTCGCCAAGAGCCTGCCGTCCGGCGCCGACCAGCTGCTCACCACCCAGCTCGAGAACGTCACCAGCGCCGGCCGCCAGTCCCTGTCGATCGGGCTGGTCCTCAGCCTCCTGGCCGTGCTGTGGAGCGCCTCGAGCGGGGTCCAGGGGCTGGTCAAGGGCCTCAACCTGGTCTACGACGAGCGCGAGTCGCGGGGCTTCCTCAAGCTCCGCGGGCTGTCGCTGCTGCTCACGCTGGGGGCGATCCTCATGGCGGTGGTGGCCATCGCCCTGGTCGCGGTGTTCCCGGCCGTGATCGGCGACCTCGGCCTCGGCCAGGCCGGCGAGCTGGCGGCCTCGATCGCCCGCTGGGTCGTGCTGGCCCTGCTGGTGCTGTCCGCCCTGGCCGTGCTCTACCGCCACGCGCCCGACCGGGCCAACCCGCGCTGGCACTGGGTCAGCGGGGGCGCGGTGGTCGCCCTGGTGCTGTGGCTGCTAGGCTCCATCGGGTTCAGCTGGTACGTCGACAACTTCGGCAAGTACAACCAGACCTACGGCGCCTTGGCCGCGGTGATCATC
>Ga0307409_100001415_pt1 | contig 11756 bp, 10 predicted proteins | sample 322Ometagenome_2_FD_203888 | JGI IMG/M metagenome (GOLD analysis project Ga0307409, IMG submission 203888) | Maize rhizosphere microbial communities from greenhouse at UC Davis, California, United States - 322HYB-O-2 | ecosystem: Host-associated > Plants > Roots > Rhizosphere > Soil | place...
TTGAAGACCGTCCGCCCTGGTTCGCTCTCGAACTCGACCGTGCCATGGTGCTGCTGGATGAATGTTCTCGCAAGCGTGAGTCCGAGCCCGGAGCCGCCGTCGCGACCCGAGACCAGCGGAAAGAAGATCCTGTCCCGCAGTGCCTCCGGAACGCCCGGCCCGTTGTCCTCGACATGCAATTCCAGTGCCAGACGATAACGGTGCTTGCCGAGCGTCACCTGGCGAACGACGCGGGTGCGCAGGACGATCCTCGCGCCACCCTGCTCGATCCTCTCGGCCAGCGCCTCGGCGGCATTGCGGACGATGTTGAGCAGCGCCTGGATGAGCTGCTCGCGATCGCCGCTGAACTCGGGGATCGAGGTGTCGTAGTCGCGCACCGTCGTCAGGCCGCGCGGGAACTCGGCGAGGATCAGCGCGCGGACGCGCTCGCAGACCTCGTGGATGTTCACCGTGCCGACGACATGGGGCTTGCGGTGCGGCGCCAGCAGGCGATCGACGAGCAGCTGCAACCGGTCGGCCTCCTTGATGATCACCTGCGTGTATTCGGTCAAGGTGCGCTGCTCGATCTCCATCTCGAGCAGCTGCGCCGCGCCGCGAATGCCGCCGAGCGGGTTCTTGATCTCGTGGGCGAGGTTCCTGATCAGCTCGCGCGTCGCTTCGGCCTGCTCGAGGGCGCGCTCCTCGCGCTCGTGGCGATGCTGCTGCTCGATCTCGACCATCTCGAAGACCACGTTGCGCGAGCCGTCGATCTGGTTGACGGTGACGTGCACCGGCAACGACTCGCCCGTGCTCGACGACGGGCGCTTGAGCGCGGCCTCGAGACGGCTGGTCGAGAACGCGTTGTTGCTGACCGCGGCGACCGTCTCGCGCAGCGCCTGCGGCTCGACGAACCAGTCGAAGAAGAGGCTCTTCGACATGCTCCGGCGCGACAGGCCGAGAACGTTCTCGAACGAGGAATTGGCGAATTCGCACTCGCCTTCGGGTGTCACGACCGCGACCATCGTCGCGAGCAGGTCGAGCGCGGCGTGGCCGGCCGCGTGGCCTGCTGGCGGCGTCGGCGAGGCGGGCGCGGCCGGCGCGATCACTGGCTCGGCGACGGCGGCAGCTTTTGGATCTCGCGGCGGAGAGCGGCGATGTCGATCTGCTTGCGCTCGATCGCGGAGCGCATCTCGGAAACGCGGTCGAGATACTTCTGGAAGTTCTTCTCCTCGCCACGCCGCTCGGGCTGGCCGCCGTTGTATTCCTTCTCCATCGCGGCGAGCTTGACCTCCTCAGTCCGCAGCTCGCCTTCGAGAATGCGCCGGGCGTCGCTGTCGCGCGCGCGCTGGGCGACAGGGTCGACGCGGAGGCCGGACGCGGCCGCCGACGTCGTCGACGGCGCCGCCCCCGCGCGCGGCCGGGTCGACTGGATGACCGTCACCGGCGCGCCCTCGACCTTGCGGCAGCCGAGCTTCTCCGCTTCCCTCGCCGAGATCGTGTTGCGATAGTCGTTGCCGGGGCAGCGGTACAGGACGCTGGAGTCGACCAAGTCGGCTGCGCCCGCCGCCGTCGCTGCGCACGCCAGGATCGCGGCGACCAGGAGAGGGGTTGGGTTGTGCAGGCTCATGCGGGTCTCCAGGCCTCGTCAACGCCCGGCCGCGCCGCCGCGCCGACAGGCTTGCCCATTCTCGCGCAGCCGCACGCCGCCACAAGCACCGCAACCGGACGGAAGTCGCGCTCGCCGCAAAGACAAGGGGACGGCACCGCCGTCCCCGCCTTCCTGCAGCGAAGCGTCCTTACAACGCGTAGTACATGTCGAACTCGACCGGATGGGTCGTCATGCGGAAGCGCGTGACTTCCTGCATCTTGAGCTCGATGTAGGCGTCGATCAGGCCGTCGGTGAAGACGCCGCCCTTGGTGAGGAAGGCGCGGCCCTTGTCGAGGTAGTCGAGCGCCTGGTCGAGGCTCGAGCACACGGTCGGGATCTTCGCGTCCTCTTCCGGCGGCAGGTGGTACAGGTCCTTGCTGGCCGCCTCGCCCGGGTGGATCTTGTTCTCGACGCCGTCGAGACCGGCCATGAGCATGGCGGCGAACGCGAAGTACGGATTGGCCTGCGGGTCCGGGAAGCGGACCTCGATCCGGCGCCCCTTGGGGTTGGCGACGTACGGGATCCGCACCGACGCCGACCGGTTGCGCGAGCTGTAGGCGAGCTTGACGGGAGCCTCGAAGCCCGGGACCAGGCGCTTGTAGCTGTTGGTGCCCGGGTTCGTGATCGCGTTCAGCGAGCGCGCGTGCTTGATGATGCCGCCGATGTAGAAGAGCGCGAACTCCGACAGGCCCGCGTAGCCGTCGCCAGCGAACAGGTTCTTGCCGCCCTTCCAGACCGACTGGTGCACGTGCATGCCGGAGCCGTTGTCGCCGACGATGGGCTTCGGCATGAAGGTCGCCGTCTTGCCGTACGAGTTGGCGACGTTCTGGATCACGTACTTCTGCAGCTGCAGCCAGTCGGCGCGCTCGACCAAGGTCGAGAACTTGGTGCCGATCTCCATCTGGCCGGCGGTGCCGACTTCGTGGTGGTGGACCTCGACCGGAACGCCGAGCGACTCGAGGATCAGGCACATCTCGGAGCGCAGGTCCTGGAAGGAATCGACCGGCGGCGTCGGGAAGTAGCCGCCCTTGACGGTCGGCCGGTAGCCGCTGTTGCCGTGCTCGTACTCCTTGCCCGTGTTCCACGCCGCTTCCTCGGACTCGATCTTGCAGAACGAGCCCGACATGTCGACGTTCCAGCGCACGCTGTCGAAGACGAAGAATTCCGGCTCGGGGCCGAAGTAGGCGGCGTCGCCGAGACCCGACGCCTTCATGTAGGCCTCGGCGCGCCTGGCGAGCGAGCGCGGGTCGCGCTCGTACGGCTTGCCGTCGCCCGGCTCGAGGACGTCGCAGGTCAGGATCAGCGTCGGCTCTTCGTAGAACGGGTCGATGTTGGCCGTGTTGGGGTCGGGCATGAGCAGCATGTCCGACGCCTCGATGCCCTTCCAGCCGGCGATCGACGAGCCGTCGAAGGCGTGGCCGGCGGTGAACTTCTCCTCGTTGAAGGCCGAGATCGGCACCGTGACGTGTTGCTCCTTGCCGCGGGTGTCGGTGAAGCGGAAGTCGACGAACTTGGCTTCGCTGTCCTTCACCATGCTCATCACGTCTGCGACGGTCTTGGCCATCAATGCATCTCCCTGGCGGCTTGCGTTCGAATGTGGGGGGTTGCGAATCGGAAGAGCCGGCACTCGCAGCCCCAAAATCGCGCACGGAATTTAGCAGAAAGCATGCCAGTCTCTTCCCGGGGCCGGACGCCGCTACGGTGCGCCCCCGCGCACCGCAAACGCGCACGAGCGCGCGTTCAGCGCACCAACTCGGGGCCGAGCTGGCCGCCCTGCCGCAGGACCCCGTCGCGCAGGCGGGCATAGGCGGCATCGAGCAGCGCGGCCTCGCCCTTGACGCCGAGCTCGATGTGGCGGCCCCACTCGGGATGGTCGACGCTCGGCAGGCTGAACACCTTGATGCCGCGGAACTCGGCCTCGACCGCTTCCATGAGCGGGGTCAGCGCCGCCTCCATCGCGCCGAAGACGATCACCGAGCGCTCGAGCATCGCCGGCGCGACATGAAGGTGGCGAAAGTGCGTGTCGAGGACCCACTCGATCATCGGCCAGGCCATCACCGGAAAGCCCGGCACGAAGAAGACGCCGCCCGCGCCCGAGCGCACGGCGAAGCCGGCGATCTTGTTGTACGGGTTCGGGATGATCTCGGCGCCGGCCGGGAACACCGCCATGTTGAGGCGGTGCCGGTTGTCCTCGCGCTCGGGATCGAAGATCGTGCCTTGCTCGCGTGCAACGTCCTTCATCCGCTCGATCACGAACGCCTTCGCCTCGGGATGCAGCTCGAGCGGGACGCCGAGCGCCGCCGCCGCGCACTGGCGGGTGTGATCGTCGGGCGTCGCGCCGATGCCGCCGCACGAGAAGACGAGGTCGCCGCTCGCGAACGCGTCGCGCAAGTCGGCGGTGATCCGTGCCGGGTCGTCGCCGACGTAGCGCGCCCAGGCGAGCGCCAGGCCGCGCGCGGCGAGCAGCTCGATCACCTTGGGCAGATGCTTGTCGGCGCGCTTGCCCGAGAGGATCTCGTCGCCGACGATGACGAGGCCGACGTTCATCCGACGAATCCCCTCGGCTTCCCGAGCAACGGCGGATCGGGGCTCGCGTCGCTGCGCAGCGGCGCGGACGAACCGGCGCTCTGCGCCTCGGCCGCGCGCAATCGCTGCAGCCTAGCGAGCAGGTAGTGCGCGAACCAGAGCGACGAGAACGCGAACACCAGCGTGTAGAGCCAGATGGCGACGACGATCAGGAGCGGTGCCAGGACGAGCGCGAGCGCGCTCACCGCCCAGAGCAGCGAAGGAGCGGCGCCGAGCATGCCGCACGCGATGCCCATGCCGAGCAGCGGCCAGCGTTCCTCGGCGAGCAGCCGCAGCCGCTCGGCCCGGCTGGCGTGGTCGGCGAGGACGTCGTGCGCGAACACGCGGTACGTGAGCCAGCCCCAGATCAGCGGCGGCAGCAGCAGGACGAGCGGCGGAACGAACCAGAACGGAATGCTGATGACGAGCGCCGCCAGCGCGACCGCGGTGCAGCCGAGCGAGACGCCGAGCCCGGCCCAGAAGCTCGCGCCGTGGCGTCGCTCGAGATGCGGAAAGCGCCGCGCCGCGACCAGCCGAACGATCGCCGGCGTCATCAGCAAGGCGGCGACGAGCAGCGAGACGACGACGAACGCCGGCACCGCGAGCGCGACGACGACGAGCGGTGCGAGGACGCTCGCCCAGCCGCCGCCGCCGATCGATCGCAGCCACGCGAACATCGGCTCGAGCAGCGCGGCGTCCGCGAGCGCTGCGCGCACACCGGCGACCGCCGGCTCCCAGAAAAAGTAGCCGAGCGCGGCGGCGGCGCCGCCGACCAGCGCCAGCGGCAGCAGCGACAGCGCGATCACCCTCGGGTGCAGGCAGTACGCGGCGGCACGCCAGAACGAATCGAGCAGCTCGCGCGTCATCGCCGAAGAGTGTAAGAGCGTGCCACTTCGTCACGGTTTCGCCGAGGACGGCGGCCGCGGCGCGCGAGATCGCGCAATGCGCCAGCGGGGCGCTGCCTAGAATTTGAGCATGTCCGTGCACTCTCCGACCCTTCTGGTCGCGTTCGCGATCGCCATCGTGCTCGCGAGCGTCGTCTCGATCGCGATCGGGCACAAGGAAAAAGGGCGTCGCGGCGCTCGCTGGTGGCTGGTCGCGAATGCGCTGCTCACCGCCGGCCTCATCGTCCAGGCGCTGAGCGAGCCGGGCGACATCGCCGCGCCGATCGCCGCCCTGCTCGCGCTGCAGTGGCCGATCTTCACCCTCGCCGGCATCCGCCGCTTCTACGCGCGCGGCGGCAGCCGCGACGCGGAATGGTCGGACCGCGCGGCGCTGGCCGTCGCGATCGGCGCCGCGGTCGCGACCTGGGTCGAACCGATCGCGATCGCCAGCTACGCCAAGGTGTACGCAGTCGGCGCCTTCGGCCTGACGCTGTACGCGGCGTCGGCGGTGGCGCGGCTCGAAGACTTCGCGACCAGCTCGACGCTCAGGACGCTGCGGCTGGGGCTGGTCACCGGCGCCCTCGCGCAAGGCGCGTGGCTGGCAGCCATCGGCGCCTATCTCGGCCCGCTCGTCTCGATTGCCGACGGCGCCCTCGGCGCGATGCTCGCGACCGCCGCGATCGCGTTGCTGATGACCCAGCTCTCGCCGGTGATGAGCCTCGAGCGGCGCATCGCCCACCTCCTCACCTCGCAGCGAAAGCTCCGCAACCTCGTCGACGTCGACGCGCTCACGCGCTTGCCGAACCGGCGCCACTTCCACGAGCTCGCCGAGCGCGCCATCGAGACGGCGCGCGACGCGGCGACGCTGATCGTGTTCGACGTCGATCGCCTGAAGAAGATCAACGAGCTGCTCGGCCACGCGACCGGCGACGAGGCGCTGCGCCAGATCGGCACCGCGCTGCGCGAGACGCTGCGTCGGCGCGACGTCGCCGGCCGCCTCGGCGGCGACGAATTCGCCGTCGTCCTGCCGCGCACGCGCCTGGCCGACTCGGCGATCGTCGTCTCGCGCATCGTCGCCCGCCTCGACGATCGCCAGGTCGCCCCGCGCATCGCCCGCGTCGTGCTCAACGTCGGCTCGATCCAGTTCAAGCCCAACGAGACGGTCGGCGACGCGTTGCGACGCGCCGACGCCGAGCTCGTCGGCAAACGCGATGCGGCGCGCCGGGCCGAGGCCGCCGGTGCGCCCGCCCCGGATGCGCTGCAGGACGCCGACAGCGCCGAAGCCGATTCGATGCACCCCGACGCGCCCACGCCGTCGGCGCTGATGAGCCTGATCCCGGTCGGCGAGATCAAGGTCGCCCCGGCGCGCTAGCGCGAAGCTCGCTGCCCGCCGGCGCGAACCTCGTTCGCGCCGAGAATGCTCGGAGCCGACCGTCCAGCGCGATGCCCGACCTGCCGCTCGCCACCATCGTCGCCGCGGCGCTCGTCGTCGCCCTCGCCTACACCGTGTTCGGCATCACGGGCTTCGGCGCGACGATCGTCGGCGTTCCCTTGCTCGCGCACGCACTGCCGATCCGGTTTGTCGTGCCGATGATGCTCGTCTTCGATCTGACCGCTGGGCTGCTGCTCGGCCTCAGGAACCGCGGCGACGTCGACCGCAAGGAGCTGCTCAGGCTGGCGCCCTTCATCGCGCTCGGCATGCTGGTCGGCGTCGTCGCGCTCGTGCGCGCGCCGGAGCGCTGGCTGCTCGCCGTGCTCGGCGCGTTCGTGTTCTCCTACGCTTGCTGGAGCCTGGCGCGTCGCGCAGCGCCGCAGCCGATCTCGGCGCGCTGGGCCGCGCCGGCCGGCGTCACCGGCGGCGTCTTCACCGCCCTCTACGGCAGCGGCGGGCCGATCTACACGGTCTATCTGGCGGGCCGCGTCGGCGACGCGAAGCGACTGCGCGCGAGCATCGCCGTCCTCATCTTCTGCACCGCGTGGGCGCGCCTCGTGCTTTTCTCGGCGGGCGGCCTCATGACGCAGCCTTCGCTGCTCGGTCTCGCCGTCCTGCTCGTGCGGTGCGCCGTGCTCGGCTACTTTCTCGGCAGCCACCTGCACGGACGGCTCGCGCCGCGTCACGCCGCGCGCGCGGTCTGGATCCTGCTGCTCGCGAGCGGCGCTTCGCTGCTGTGGCGGGCGGCGCGGCTCTGAGCGAAGCGCTCAGACGAGGCGAAGGATGCGCCAGCCGCGGCGCAGCGCCTCGTCTCGCAGGCGCGGATCGGGGTCGACGGCGACCGGCGTGCCGACCGCCTCGAGCAGCGGCAGGTCGTTGATCGAGTCGCTGTAGAAGACCGCCGCGTCGAGAGTCGACGACGGTTCGCCTCGGCTTGCCAGCCACGACGCGAGACGCGCAACCTTGCCCGCACTCATGTTGACGGTGCCGCTCGTGCGGCCGCTGAAGTCGCCGTCGGCACCGACCTCGAGCTCGGTCGCGACCAGCTCGGCGATGCCGAGCGACGCGGCGATCGGCTCGATGAGGAAGCGGTTCGTCGCCGTCGTCAGCACGAGCCGGTCGCCGGCCGCGCGATGCTGGGCAACGAGCGCGCGCGCCGCCGCGCCGATGCGCGGCGCGATCACCGCCGCGACGAAGCGCTCGCGCAGCGGCGCCCATGCAGCCGCCGAGCGACCGGCGAACGTCGCCGCGTAGAAGCCGGCGAACTCCTCCGCTGCGATGGCGCCGCGTTCGTAACGCTCCGCGACCTCGCGGTTGGCGGCGCCGAAGGTTGCGCGATCGAGGATGCCCTCTTCGACCAGGAACGCGCACCAGAGGACGTCGGTGTCGCCGGCGAGCAGCGTTCCGTCGAGATCGAACAGCGCGAGACGCGTCAACGCTCGGCGAGGCCGCTCAAGGTGACCGCAGGTGCCAGGCACGCGGTCGCGTGAACGCCTGGATGCCGTAAGTCGAGAGCGTCACGCCGACCCCCGAGTCGCCGTGCCCCGACCACGGCAGGCGCGGGCTGACGCGGTCGCAGCAGTTCCAGTAGACGCTGCCGGCGCGGACCTGGCGCAGCAGCCTGGCGGCGCGCGCCTCGTCGCGCGTGTAGACGCCCGCGGTGAGGCCGTAGCGCGTGTCGCTCATGAGCGCGAGCGCCTCGTCGTCGTCGCGCACCTTCTGGATGCCGATGATCGGGCCGAAGCTCTCGTCGCGCATCACGGCCATCGTGTGATCGACATTCGTCAGCACGGTCGGCTCGAACCAGTTGCCGGCGCGCTCGATGCGCTTGCCGCCGACGACGAGCGTCGCGCCCTTGGCGAGCGCGTCGGCGACCTGCGTCTCGAGGACCTCGAGCTGCGGCCGCCGCGTCAGCGGGCCGATGTAGCTGCCGTCGACGAGCGGGTCGCCGACCTTGAATCCGCGCACCGCCGCCTTGAAGTGCTCGACGAAGGCGTCGTGGACGCGCTCGTGGACATAGATGCGCTCGACCGAGCAGCAGCTCTGCCCGGTGTTGTACATGGCGCCGTCGGCGAGCGACTCCGCCGCCGCCTTGGGTTCGATGTCGTCGGCGACGTAGGTCGGATCCTTGCCGCCGAGCTCGAGCTGCAGGCGGACCATCCGCGATCCCATGACCGCGGCGATCTTCGCGCCGGTCGCGACCGAGCCGGTGAAGAAGACGCCGTCGACTTGCTGCTCGAGCAGGGCCTTGCCGACGTCGCCGGCGCCGACGATCGTGACGAAGACGTCGGCCGGGATGCCGGCGGCGTGCAGCAGCCGGTCGATGTGCAATCCGGTCAGCGTCGCGAATTCCGAAGGCTTGTAGAGCACCGCGTTGCCGGTGAGGAGCGCGGGAACGAAGACGTTGCCGCCGACGAAGTACGGATAGTTCCAGGCCGAGATGTTGGCGACGACGCCGAGCGGCTCGTGGTCGATGCGCTCCTTCATCGTGCCGTCGGCGAACACGGGTTCGGGTGCGATCGCTCGCGCGACCTCGGCGAGGAAGAAGTCGATCCGGCCGAGGAATCCGTTCAGCTCGTTCCTCGACTGCGCGAGCGGCTTGCCCACTTCTTGCGTCAGCGTGCGCGCGAGCGTCTCGATCTCGGCCGCCACCGACGCACGGAAGCGCGCGAGCTTGGCGCTGCGCTCGGCGAGCGGCACCGCCTGCCAGGCCGGTTGTGCCCGGCGCGCGCGCTCGGCCTTGGCGCCGACGCTGGCTGCGTCGTCGGCAGGCACCTCGGCGATCGGCGTGCCGTCGGCCGGATTGCTGATCCTCAACGTGCTCATGCGGTGTTGCGCGCCGCACGCGCCGCGGCGAGGAATTCGTCGAGCAGCGGCCGGTCGTCGAGAGTTCCTTCGCCGCGGCGGTGGAACTCCGGGTGCCACTGCACCGCGGCCATGTACGAGCCTTCGGGGCGGCGAATCGCCTCGATCATGCCGTCGTCCGGGCAGCGCGCCTCGACGACGAAGCCGGGCGCAAGATCCTTGACGCCCTGGTGGTGGACGCTGTTGACGGTCGCGGTGCGGGTGCCCTCGAAGACCCGCGCAAGCCGCGTCCCGGGCTCGAACTCGACCGCATGCACGTTGCGGTCGTACACCGCCGCGTCGCGGTGGCGGAGCGCCCCCGGGCGCTGCGTCTCGATGTCCTGCAGCAGCGTGCCGCCGAAGGCGATGTTCATCAGCTGCAGGCCGCGGCAGACACCGAGCACCGGCTTGCCGCGCTCCGCGAAGGCGGCGAGCAGCGCGCGCTCGTAGTCGTCGCGGATGCGGTCGCCGCTCCACTTCGGCTCGAGCGGCGTCTCGCCGTAGCTCGTCGGCGAGACGTCGGAGCCGCCCTCGAGGACGAGCGCGTCGAGCCAGTCGGCGTAGTCGGCCAGCGAGACCTCGCCCTGCTGCGTCTCGCCTTTCGGGCTCGGGATCATCACCGGCAGGGCCGCGCTCGACGACATCAGCCAGTGCGCGATCGACTGCTCGACGTACTGCAGCGTCTTGCCGGTGAAGATCGCACGTCCCGGATCGGCGTGGAAGAAGCACGCCGAGATGCCGACCTTGACGCGATCCGTTCCGGGCGTCTTCATAGTGCCGCGACGAACAGTTGCTCGAAGTCGCGCGCCGTGACCGGCCGCGGGTTGGTCTGGTGGCAGATGTCGGCGACCGCGGTCTCGACCAGGCGCGGAATCGCATCGCGCTGCACGCCGACCGCCGACAAGTTCGGCGCGATGCCGATCGTCCGCTTCAGGTCGCGCAGCCAGGCGAGGAAGCCGTCGGCGCCGCCGCTCGCGCCGACAGCGTGGGCGAGCTCGGCGAACTTCGCCGGCGCCGCGGTAGCGTTCCAGGCGAGGACGGTGTCGATCATCAGCGCGTTGGCGAGGCCGTGGTGCAGGTCGCAGACCGTGCCGAGCGCGTGCGCGCACGAGTGCACCGCGCCGAGATCCTTCTGGAACGCGATCGCGCCCATCATCGAGCTCATCATCATGTCGCTGCGGGCGCCGATGTTGGCCGGCTCGCGGACCGCGGTCGCCAGCGCGCGCGCGGCGATCCGCGCACCCTCGAGGGCGATGCCGTCGCAGAGCGGGTGGTACGCCGGCGACAGGTAGCTCTCGACGTTGTGCGTCAGCGCGTCCATGCCGGTCGCCGCCGTCACCGCCGGCGGCAGACCGAGCGTGAGCTCGGGGTCGGCGAACACGACCTTGGCGAGGATGTGCGGCGAGAAGACGATGCGCTTGACGTGCGTCCGGTCGTCGCTGATGACGGCGCTGCGGCCGACCTCGCTGCCGGTGCCCGAGGTCGTCGGCAGGGCGACGAAATAGGGAACGGTCGCGTCGATCGCGCGCACCTGCGGGTGGTCGTAGGCGTACTCGAGCGCCTCGCCGCCGCGCGTCGCGATCACGCCGACGACCTTGGCGACGTCGAGCGCCGCGCCGCCGCCGATGCCGACGACGCAGTCGGCGCGGTGCGCCCGGTACGCCGCCGCGCCGGCCATCGCCTGCGACGCGGTCGGGTTGCCGAAGACGCCGCCGAACACCGCGACGTCGAGCCCGGCGCCCGCGAGGTCGTCGCGCAGCTCGCCGATCAGCGGCAGCGCGGCCAAGCCCTTGTCGGTGACGACGAGCGGCCGCGTCAGGCGCTGCTCGCGCAGGTGCGCGCCGACCAGCTTCCTCGCGCCGGGGCCGAAGTGGATCGTGGTCGGAAAGGCGAAGCGGGTGACGGCCATCAGATGATCTCGAAGTAGCGCTTCATTTCCCAGTCGGTGACGCCGTCGAGCCACTGGCGCCATTCCCAGTCGCGCGTCGCCGCGTAATGGTCGACGAAGGCGTCGCCGAGCCAGTCGCGCGCGATCTCGGATTGCTTGAAGATGCGCGTCGTCTCGATCAGCGTGCGCGGCGCGCGCGGCACCTCCTCGCCGCCGACGTTGGTGCCGGTGACCGGAGCACCGAGCTTCAGGCCCTTCTCGACACCGTGCAGGCCGGCCGCGATGACGGCCGCCATCGCGATGTACGGATTGACGTCGGACCCGGGGCAGCGCGTCTCGAGCCGGGTCGCCTTCGGGCTGCCGGCGAGGACGCGAAAGCTCGCGGTGCGGTTGTCGATCCCCCAGGTCGGCTTGACCGGTGCCCAGAAGCCGTCGACGAGGCGCTTGTAGCTGTTGATCGTCGGCCAGAACATCGGCGCGAACTCCATCAGGCACGCGACTTGGCCGCCGACGTAG
>Ga0307409_100001418_pt1 | contig 11751 bp, 13 predicted proteins | sample 322Ometagenome_2_FD_203888 | JGI IMG/M metagenome (GOLD analysis project Ga0307409, IMG submission 203888) | Maize rhizosphere microbial communities from greenhouse at UC Davis, California, United States - 322HYB-O-2 | ecosystem: Host-associated > Plants > Roots > Rhizosphere > Soil | place...
ACCTGACCTGCACCATCACCGACACCCACGTCACCTGGCACCTCTGACCACCCCGCCCCACACCCCGCCCACCGCCGGCGGGGCCACCGGCATGCACCGGCCGCTGATCTCGAGGCCGAAGCACAAGGCAGCGCGGCAGCAGCGCGCTGGCGGCGCTCCCAGACATAATCGCCGCATGGAACCGGCAGACATGATGGACGCCGTCACCGCCTCGTTGAAGGAGCGCACCGGCCACACCCTCGAGGACTGGGTGGAGGAGGTGCACAAGGCCGGGCTCGACCCGCTCGACCAGAAGTCGGTCCGCCGGTGGCTCAAGGACGTCCACGGCGTCCCCCAGAACTCCCAGTGGGCCATCGCCGACGCCGCCGCGCGCAACGCCGGGTGGGTCAGGCCCGACACGGACGCCTACACCGACTCGCTGTACTCGGGTGGCAAGGCCCGCCTGCGGCCGGTGCACGACGCCGTCATCGCCCTCGCTGAGGGGCTGGGCGACGACACCCGCCGTGAGGGCCGCCGCACCTACATCCCGGTGATCCGCAGGACGCAGTTCGTCGCGGTGGCGCCCGGGCCGCACGACACGGTGCGGGTCGGGTTCCGCTTCCGCGACACGGTGCCCGAGGACGAGCGCCTCGCCCCCGCCAAGGGCTTCGCCCAAGCCACCCACTGGCTCCACCTGCCGGCGGACGCCGACGACAACGACCTCCGCTCGCTCGAACCGCTGCTCGAGGCGGCCTACGAGCAGAACGCCTGAGCGTGACGACACCGGACCGCCTCTTCCCGCGCACGGCCGAGCTGGCGCCCCGCGCCGCGCGACGGTCGCGCACCGAACTGCGGACCAGGCTGCTGCGCCTGCGGCAGCGCGCGTTGTTCATCCTCCAGTGCGGCGTCGGTGCCAGCGCCGCCTGGTGGATCGCCAAGGACCTCCTCGACCACCCGCAGCCGTTCTTCGCCCCCGTCACCGCAGTCGTGTGCCTCGGCCTGTCCTACGGGCAACGCCTGCGCCGCGTCGCCGACGTCATGCTCGGCGTCGCCATCGGTGTCTTCATCGGCGACCTGTTCGTGCACTACTTCGGGTCCGGTGTCTGGCAGATCGCCCTGGTCGCGGTCGTCGCCATGAGCCTGGCCACGGTCATGGGCGCCCGCCAGCTCCTCATGACCCAGGCGGGCCTGCAGGCCGTCATCGTCACCACCCTCATCGCGCAACCCGGCCAGGCGTTCTCCCGGTGGGTCGACGCGGTCGTCGGTGGGGTGGTCGCCCTCGCGATCACCCTCGTCGCGCCGACGGCGCCGGTGCGGCGCCCACGGCAGCGGGCGGCCGCCGTGGTGCGCGAGCTCTCGGAGATGCTCCGCGACACCGAACGCTCGCTGCGTGACGGCGACTACGACCTCGCCTCGCGGACCCTGAAGCGGGCCCGGGCGTCCGAGTCCCTGCTGGCCGACCTGCGCGAGGCGTCCGCCGAGGGCATGGCCGTGGTGCGGCTCTCGCCGATCCGGCGCCGCGACCTGCCGTCGGTCCAGGTCATCGCCAGCCTGCTCGAACCCCTCGACCGCGCCATCCGCAACCTCCGGGTGCTGGTGCGGAGAGCCTCGATCGCCACGTGGCGCCGGGAGGCGGTGCCCACGGCATACCTGGCCCTGCTCACCAGCCTCGCGGAGGTGACCGACGACATCGCGGGAGAGCTCGAGGAGCGGCGCCTCCCGGAGCAGTCGCGGCGTGGCCTGGCCGCCATCGCAGAGGTCAGTGCGGTCATCGACCCGACGGCCGGGCTGTCGAGCGAGGTGATGCGCGCCCAGATCCGCTCCATGGTCGTCGACCTCCTCATGCTCACCGGCCTGCCCTACGAGGAGGCGCGCGACTACGTGCCGGAGTCGATGGGCGGCGAGGGCCCCGACGACCCTGATGAGGAGCTGAGCGCGCGCTGAGGCAGACTGCGCGGGTGAGTACACAGCGCCGCCACCTGCCACCGCTGTGGGTCATGGTCCTCGGCCTCGTCGCCGTCGCCGCCAACCTGCGCACCGTGATGGCCAGCGTCCCGCCCCTGGTGCAGACCATCTCCAGCGACCTGGGCCTGTCGAACGCCGCCATGGGTGCCCTCACGACCCTGCCCGTGCTCTGCATGGGCGTCTTCGCCCCGTCGGCCCAGAAGCTGGCCGCCCGCATCGGCGCCGCCGGCGCCGTCGAGCTCGCCGCCGCCTGCCTGGGCATCGGCACCGCGCTGCGTTTCTTCGGTGGTCAGGTGTGGCCGCTGTATGCCGGCACGTTCGTCGCCGGGGTCGGCATCGCCGTGGGGGGCACGCTCCTCCCGGGTCTGGTGAAGGAGCTCTTCCCGCCCCAGCGCTCGGGCCTGGTCACGGGCCTGTACATGTTCGCGATGATGGGCGGCGCCACGGCGTCGTCGGCGCTGGCGGTGCCGCTACGCGACTGGCTGGGCAGCTGGGAGGGCTCGCTCGCCTCGTGGTCGCTGCTGGGCGTGCTCGGCCTGCTCGCCTGGTTCCCGGTGGCGCGCGGCGCCGGCCGTCACCGCGCTGCCAACCCGCCCGCTGCGGTGGACCACCGGCTGCCCTGGCGCCACACCACGGCGTGGCTCGTGGCCGCCTACCTGTCGGTGCAGTCGTGGCAGTTCTACTCGTCCCTCGCCTGGCTCGCCCCGACCTACGTCTCCGAGGGCTGGAGCCCGACCCGGGCCGGCTACCTGCTGTCGGCCTTCTCCTTCGCCCAGCTCGTCTCGGGCCTCGTGGGTCCGATGCTCACCGACGCGGTGCACGAGCACCGGCTGCTGCTCTTCGGCGCCGGGGCCTGCGGCCTCTTCGGGCTGCTCGGCCTGTGGCTGGCTCCCGCGGCCGCACCGTGGCTCTGGGCGGTCGTGCTCGGGCTCGGCCAGGGCGCGGCCTTCTCGCTGGCCCTGGTGCTGCTCGTCGACTACGGCGCGACCCCCTCCGGGAGCGGCCGGCTCGCCGGCATGGCGTTCCTCATCAGCTACAGCCTCGCCTCCCTGGGCCCCACCACGATGGGCGCCCTCCGCGACGCCACCGGCGGCTTCGACGCGGTGTGGCTCTCGCTGGTCGGGGTGATGCTCGTGCAGCTGGCGCTGGTCAGGCAGCTGCGACCGGGCCTGCGACAGGTCGGCTGACGCGGTACAGGGGCGCGGAGGCGCAGGAGCGCAGGAGCCGGGTCTCAGTCCGACGTGACGTCAGGGCTGGGCACGGTCGGGCCGAGCGCCTGGATGAGGGCCGCCAGCCGGCTCGCCTCCGCTCGCCCGTAGGCACCATCGGCCTTCTGGACCGCCATCACGGCGAGGGTGTCGGTGTCGTCGAGCTCGAGGGTGACCCACGGGTCGCCACCGGCGAAGCGCAGGTCCACGACGCTCTGCCACGGGACGGTGCGCGTCGTGAACAGGTTGCGCACCGTCAGCGCCTCGCGGGTCGGGGTCGCGCGGATCGTGGCGTAGCGCCAGAGCAGTGCCGCGATCGACAGCCCGACGGCCGCGAAGAAGATGCGGTCGCCCAGCCGCCACTGGCCGCCGGCCCCCGGACCGGGCAGCAGCACCGCGATCAGCCCGAAGACGACCACCGACAGCGCGGCGAACCCTGCCGAGACGGCGCGCCCACGCCGGGGCCGAAAGGGCGCGAAGGCGCCGGTCTCCTCCTGTGCCACGCTCGACCGGCCCGTCAGAGCCGGCAGGCGGCGATGTCGGTCACCAGGATGGCGCGCGCCCCCAGGTCGTAGAGCTCGTCCATGATCGCGTTGGTGCGGTTGCGCGGCACCATGGCGCGGACCGCCGCCCACTCCTTGTTCTGCAGCTGCGACACCGTCGGCGACTCCAGGCCGGGCGTGATGGCGCACGCCTGCTCGACCAGCGCGGCCGGCACGTCGTAGTCGAGCATCACGTAGTGGCGGGCGGTGATGACACCGGTGAGCCGGCGCCGGAGCACCTCCACCGCGGCCGTCTCGTGGCTGCCCTCGCGGCGGATGAGCACCGCCTCGCTGCGCAGGATCGGGTCGCCGAAGACCTCGAGGCCCTGGCTGCGCAGGGTGGCACCGGTCTCGACGACATCGGCGATCACGTCGGCGACGCCGAGGGTGATCGCGGTCTCGACCGCGCCGTCCAGGCGCACGACCTGGGCGTTGACGCCGTGGTCGGCGAGGTGCTTCTCGACCAGGCCCGCGTAGCTGGTCGCCACCCGGTGGCCCGCGATCTCGGCCACCGTGGAGCACTGGCCGGGCCGGCCGGCATACCGGAACGTCGAGGCGCCGAAGCCGAGCCCCATGACCTCGATCGCGGCGCTGCCGGAGTCGAGGAGCAGGTCGCGCCCGGTGATGCCGCAGTCGACGGTGCCGGAGCCGACGTAGACCGCGATGTCGCGCGGGCGCAGGTAGAAGAACTCGACCTCGTTGTCGGGGTCGATGAGCACGAGCTCCTTGGAGTCGCGGCGGACGCGGTAGCCCGCCTCGCGCAGCATCTCGGCGGAGGACTCAGCAAGCGAGCCCTTGTTGGGCACGGCAATTCGCAGCATGGGTGGTGGGTCCTAGAGGTGTGCGTAGACGTCGTCGAGGGTGATGTCGCAGGCCTGCATGAGCACCTGCAGGTGGTAGAGCAGCTGGCTGATCTCCTCGGCCGCGCGCTCCTTCCCCTCGTGCTCGGCTGCCATCCACACCTCGGCGGCCTCCTCGACGATCTTCTTGCCGATGGCATGCACGCCGGCGTCCACGGCGGCGACGGTGCCCGAGCCCTCCGGCCGGGTCGCCACCTTCTCCGTCAGCTCGGCGTAGAGGTCATCGAAAGTCTTCACGGGACAAGGGTACGGGGCGCCAGCGGGGCCAAGGTCACCGCCGTGGCGACGGCGGCCATGGCCGCCTCGTGCCCCTTGTCCTCCGACGACCCCGGCAACCCGGCACGGTCGAGCGCCTGCGCCTCGTCGTCGCAGGTGAGCACGCCGAAGCCGACCGGCACGCCCGTGCGGGTGCTGACGTCGGTGAGGCCGTGCGTGACGCCGGAGCAGACGTAGTCGAAGTGCGGTGTGCCACCGCGGATCACGACCCCCAGGGCCACCAGTGCGTCGTGTGCCGGGGCGAGGCGAGCGCACGCGACGCTCAGCTCCACCGTGCCCGGCACCCGCACGAGCGGCGCGTCGGTGACGCCGGCCTCATCGAGGGCGCGCTGCGCACCGGCGACCAGTCCGTCCATGACGGTGGTGTGCCACGACGCGGCGACGATGGCGACCCGCAGCCCGCTGCCGTCGGCCGTGACGACCGGGGCACCCTTGCCGCTCACGCCGTTGCCCCCGAGTCGTGCGCTCCGAGGATGAGGTCGTGCCCCAGCCGGTCTCGCTTGGTGCGCAGGTAGCCCGCGTTGGTCGCGACCGGCGCGATGCTGATGCGCTCGACCGCGGCCACCTCGATCCCGTGCTTTCGCATGGCGTTCACCTTCATGGGGTTGTTGGTCAGCAGCCGCACGGCGTGGATGCCGAGCTCGGTGAGGATGGCGGCCCCGGCGGCGTACTCGCGCGCGTCGATGGGCAGGCCGAGCTCCACCTGGGCGTCGACGGTGTCGAGTCCGGCGTCCTGGAGTGCGTAGGCCTGGAGCTTGGCGAGCAGCCCCACACCGCGACCCTCGTGGCCACGCAGGTAGACGACGACGCCGCCCTCGGAGGCGACCCGCTGCAGGGCGCGCTGCAGCTGCGGACCGCAGTCGCAGCGCAGCGAGCCGAGCACGTCGCCCGTGAGGCACTCCGAGTGCAGCCGCACCAGCGGTGCCGCCCCGCCGAGGCCGCGGGGGCTCACGAGCGCGAGGTGCTCGTCGCCGGTGATGACGTCGCGGAAGCCGGTCACGGTGAACGTGCCGTGCTCAGTGGGCAGCACGGTCTCGGCGAGCCGCTCCACCCGGTCGTGCCGCTGTCGCCAGGCGACGAGCTGCGCGATCGTGATGACCGGCAGGTCGTGCTCCGCCCCCAGCTCGAGCACCGCGGGCAGGCGCATCATCGTGCCGTCGTCGTTCACCAGCTCGCCGATGGCCCCGACGGGCGTGAGGCCGGCCAGCCGGCAGAGGTCGACCGTGGCCTCGGTGTGACCGGGTCGCACGAGCACGCCGCCATCCTTGGCGCGCAGCGGCACCACGTGCCCGGGCCGGATCAGGCTGTCCGCCGTGGCAGCGGGGTCGGCCAGCTTGCGCACCGTGTGGGCACGGTCGGCCGCGGAGATGCCGGTGGTGATCCCCTCCGCGGCGTCGACAGTCACCGTGTAGGCCGTGCGCAGCGGGTCGCGGTTGTCGGGCACCATCAGCGGGAGCGCGAGCCGGTCGGCCACCTCGTCGGGCATCGGCGCGCAGATGTACCCCGAGCTGTGCCGGATCGTCCACGCCATCCACTCGGGCGTGAGGGTCTCAGCGGCGAGGATGACGTCACCCTCGTTCTCGCGGTCCTCGTCGTCGGTCACCAGCACCGGGCGCCCGGCGCGCAGCGCGGCCAGGGCCTCCTCCACGGTCGCCAAGCGGCTCACGCGCGCACCCCCTGCAGCTCCGGGGCCGGCGTGGCCTCTTCCCGCGAGGCGCGCAGCCAGACGAGGAAGCCGTAGACGACCAGGACGCCGTAGACCATGAAGAGGATCGCCGTCGGGTAGTAGCCGGAGTGCCACAGCAGCGGCACGCCCACGAGGTCGACCGCGATCCAGGCCAGCCAGAACTCGTTCCAGCCCCGGGCCATCGCGTAGGTCGCCAGCATCGAGCCGACGAAGATCCAGGCGTCGCACCAGTAGTACCAGCGCGGCGCCGGCCAGCCCGCGCCGACCACGGAGAAGACCCACTGCAGCACCACGACGCCGCCCGCAGCGGCCAGCAGGTATGCCGTGCGCTCGCGCGAGGTGGCCCAGCGCGGCGTGATCGCGTGGCCGGTGCCGTCGTGGCGGGCCTTCTTGTGCTCGTTCCAGCGCCACCAGCCGTAGACGCTGGTGATGATGAAGAAGACCTGTCGTCCGGCCTGGCCGAAGAGCGGCTGCTGGGCCTGCGCGTCAAAGGTGGCGGCGATGAAGACGGTGAACAGCAGCACGTTGCCGACGATGCCGACCGGCCAGGCCCAGATGCGGCGCCGCAGACCGCCGATCGCCGAGGCGAAGCCGAAGGCGTTGCCGATGATCTCGCGCCAGGCGATGTCGTGGCCGGCGATCGTCACGTGGGCCTCGTAGAGCCACTTGAGCAGGTTCATGCGGGGTCCTTCGCGGTGGTGGGGACGGCTGGGTCGGTGGGGGTGGTTGGGCCGGCGACAGCGGTCGTCGCTGTCGTCGCTGTCGTCGCTGTCGGGGCTGGCGTGCGGGTGGCGGTGAGCAGGCGCTCCACGTACTTCGCCAGGACGTCGACCTCGAGGTTGACCGGGTCACCGACTCCCTTGCGCCCCAACGTCGTCAGCTCCAGCGTCGTGGGAATCAGCGAGACGGTGAAGCTGTCGTCGTCGACCGAGGCCACGGTCAGGCTCACGCCGTCGACCGTGATCGAGCCCTTCTCCACGACGTAGCGGCCGAGGTCGGCGGGGAGGCTGAAGCGCACGACTTCCCAGCGGTCGCCGGGCACCCGCTCGAGGACCGTCGCCGTGCCGTCGACGTGGCCCTGCACGACGTGGCCGCCGAAGCGGCTGCTGGCCGCCATGGCGCGCTCGAGGTTCACGCGGTCGCCGGTCTCGAGGGCCCCGAGGCTGGAGCGGTCCAGCGTCTCCGCCATCACGTCGACGGTGAACTCGCCGTCGGCGTGCTCCACGACCGTCAGGCAGACGCCGTTGACGGCGATGGACGCGCCGTGGGACGCGTCGCTGGTGACCAGGGGCCCACGCAGGGTGAGCCGGGCGGAGTCGGCGCCGATGTCGAGCGCGACCACCTCGCCGAGCTCCTCGACGATGCCGGTGAACATCAGTGCTCCTCACGGTTGTCAGTGGTGGTGGACGTGGCAGACGCGTCGTGCAGGTCGGCCGTGATGCGCACGTCGTCGCCGATCAGGGTGATGTCGGTCGGACGCAGCCGCAGCGCGGCGTCGATCGTGGTGATCCCGAGGTCGGTGACCGCCTGGCGGCCGCGGCCGAGCAGCACCGGCGCGACGTAGGCGACAACCTCGTCGACGAGTCCGGCGCTGAGGAAGGCCGCGGCCACCGTGGGGCCTCCCTCGAGCCACAGCCGGTGCACCTCGGCCTCGGCCAGGGCGCGCAGCACGGTCTTCGGGTCACGGGTGCGCAGGTGCCAGGTCGGCGCCGCGTCGTCGAGCACCCGCGCCGTGGCGGGGAGGTCGCGCTCACCCATCACGACGCGCAGCGGCTGGCGCGGGTAGAGGCTGCCGTCGGGTCGCCGGGCCGTCAGCTGCGGGTCGTCGACGAGCGCCGTGCCGGTGCCGACGAGGATGGCGCCGCACTCGGCGCGCAGCCGGTGCACGTCGGCACGGGCCGCCTTGCCGGTGATCCACTGGCTGGTGCCGTCGGCAGCCGCGCTGCGGCCGTCGAGCGTGGCAGCCAGCTTCCACGTGACCCACGGGCGGCCGGTCGTGACCAGGTGGGTCCAGGTGCGGTTCAGCGCCCGGGCCTCGTCGGCCAGCACTCCCCCGGTGACCTCGATGCCCCGCTCGCGCAGCACCGCTGCTCCGCCTGACGCCAGGGGGTTGGGGTCGGACTGGGCGTGAACCACGCGGACGAGCCCCGCGGCATACAGCGCAGCGCTGCACGGCTGGGTGCGGCCGGTGTGGGTGCACGGCTCGAGGGTGACGTAGGCCGTGCCGCCGCGGGCACGCTCGCCGGCATGGGCGAGCGCGTCGACCTCGGCGTGCGCGGTGCCCGCGCCGCGGTGCCAGCCCTCCCCGACGACCATGCCGGCCGCGTCCGTGATGACGCAGCCGACCCGGGGGTTGGCATCGGCGGCGGGACCCTGCGCGGCCAGCTCGAGGGCGCGGCGCAGGTGGGCGACGTCGGTCGCCTGACTGTCGGTGGTCTCGCCCTTGGTCTGCACTGTCCTGCCCTGTCGCTCCAGACGATGTCTCTCGTCGAGCTCCGGGGAACGTGCAGGAGGGCCGCCGGACGGCTGGGTCGGCGCGCTCGGGTCGACGGCAGTCGACTCCGAGACCCACCGGTCCCGCTGTCAGCTCGTGCTGCCTCCCATCCGGACTTTCACCGTCGGTCCTGGAGTTCCACCAGGTCAACCGGCCGCTGGATGCGGTCGGGTCGCGGACTGTCACCGCCGGTTCGGAATTACACCGACCCCGGAGCACGTGAGGCCAGTATGTCACCGCCGCCGGAGAGAGTCGCATCCGCGCCCGGGTGATGGTCCTCACGTGGGCGCGGCAGCCAGCCCGCTCCGGAAGGCCTCAGTGGCGGTGCTTCTCCGCGAGCCGGCGCAGCTCGTCGACGGCCGCCGCCGCGTCGTCGGCGCCGTAGACGGCCGAGCCCGCCACGAAGACGTCCGCTCCCGCCTCGGCGCACTGCTCGATGGTCGACGCGGACACCCCGCCGTCGACCTGCACCCAGATCTCCCCGCCGTGGCGCCGCACCGCCTCGCGGACCTGCGCCACCTTGGGCATCTGGTCGGCCATGAACGACTGGCCGCCGAAGCCCGGCTCGACCGTCATCACGAGCACCATGTCGAGCTCGGGCAACAGGTCCTCGTAGGGCGCGAAGGCGGTCCCCGGCTTGACCGCCATGCCCGCCCGTGCACCCGCCGCGCGAAGGTCGCGGGCGATCGAGCGCGGGTCGGCGGCCGCCTCGACGTGGAAGGTGACCGACGAGCCGCCCGCCTCGGCGTACTGCGGCGCCCAGCGGTCCGGGTCCTCGATCATCAGGTGGCAGTCGAGCGGGATGGGGCTGACCTTGGCGAGCGCCTCGACCACGGGCAGGCCGAGCGTCAGGTTCGGCACGAAGTGCCCGTCCATGACGTCGACGTGGGCCCAGTCGGCGTTGCTGATCCGCCGCAGCTCCGACTCGAGGTTGGCGAAGTCCGCGGAGAGGATGCTCGGGGAGATCTGCACGTGCTCACCCTAACGGCTGGTTTTGCGCCGATCTGCCCGCCCGGCGGCGCCCTCGTCGTGCACCATCTGCGGGTGCTGTGGGTGCTCTGGGGACTGGTGACGGTGACGCTGCTCGGCCACACGGCGGTGTCCACCTCACGCGACCGCCGCATCCTGCGCTCGCTCAACAGCCTTGTGGCCCAGGGCCGCCACGCCGAGGTGATCGACCACCCCCTGCCGTCACGCCGCACCCGCGGCGCCGTGCGGGTGCTGCAGGCCGGCTGCGCCGTCCGGACGGGCCGGTATGCCGTGGCCCTCGCGCTGCTGCGACCGTACGGCTCCGAGGTGCGCGGCACCCGCCCCGAGGGCCCCGACCTCGTGCGGGGCTCGGCGCTGGTGGGTCTCGGCCGCTACGCGGAGGCAGCCGCGCTGTTGGGTGACCGACCGGATCATGCCGGTCTGGTGCACCTGCGTGCCGCCGTGGCCATGGAGGTCGGTGACGACGCGCTCGCCGAGGACCTGCTCGCGGCACCGCACACCGAGGAGCTGGCCGAGGCGGGTCGCCTCCGCCTGCTCGGCGACCTCCGCCTCCGTCGCGGCAGCTTGCAGGACGCGCACGACCTCCTCACGCGGGCCAGGTCGCTCTATGCGCGGCTGGGTGGCCCCGGGGCGGACGTCGACGAGGCCCTCTGCTCGGTGCTCCTGGCCAGGGTCGCCCTCCTCGAGGATAGCCCGCAGCAGGCCCTGGCGTACGTGGAACAGGGGCTGGCGAACCTGCGGCGGCACTCCGACAACGTCGTCGGACTCGCCGAGGCGCACGCCGTGGCCGCGGAGGTTGCGGCTGCGGCGGCTGACCCGGTCGCGGCCCAGGAGCACCTCCGGCAGGCCCACGGCCAGGCCGCACACTGCGGCTCGCCGGCCCTCGACGCCGAGCTCGCCCGGGCTGCCGGCCAGGTGTCCGTGCGCCTTCGCCACCCGGCGGAGGCACGCCGGTGGCTGGAGGAGGCCGCTCGCCGCCACGAGGAGCTCGGCGCATGGCCGGCGGCCGAGCAGATCCGTCACGCGCTGGGGCAGCTCGACGCGTGAGGGCCGGTCACCTGCCCTGGTGACCGGCCTCAGCCGAGCGCCTGCGCGAGGTCGGCCTGCAGGTCGGCGACGTCCTCCAGCCCGATGGAGAGGCGCAGGATGTCGGCACCCGGTCGGGCCTCCGGGGCCACGGGACGGTGCGTCAGTGCAGCAGGGTGCTGGATGAGGGAGTCGACGCCTCCGAGCGAGACCGCGTGCGTGAACAGCCGCACCCGCTCGGCCACCTGCGTGGCCCGGGCGAAGCCACCGGCGAGCTGGATCGCCAGCATCGCGCCCGGACCCCGCATCTGGCGACCCACCAGGCCGGCGGGGTCGCCCTCGGGGGTCCCCGGGAAGTACACGTGCCGCACGGCGGGGTGGGCTGACAGCCAGGCGGACATCTTCTCGGCCGAGGCCTGCTGCGAGCGCACCCGCACGGGCAGCGTGGGCAGCCCGCGGTGCAGCAGGTAGGCGGCCATGGGGTGGAGGATCCCGCCCGTCACCGCCCGGACGCGGCGCAACGCGCCGGCCCACGCCTCGTCGCCCGCAACGACGCCACCGACGGCGTCGCCGTGGCCGCCGAGGTACTTCGTGGCGCTGTGCAGGACCAGGGCGGCACCGTGGTCGACGGGGTTCTGCAGCACCGGTGTGGCGAAGGTGTTGTCCACGAGCACCGGCCGGCCCTGGGCCGCCTCGACCACGGCGGCGATGTCGACCAGCTCCA
>Ga0307409_100001419_pt1 | contig 11745 bp, 7 predicted proteins | sample 322Ometagenome_2_FD_203888 | JGI IMG/M metagenome (GOLD analysis project Ga0307409, IMG submission 203888) | Maize rhizosphere microbial communities from greenhouse at UC Davis, California, United States - 322HYB-O-2 | ecosystem: Host-associated > Plants > Roots > Rhizosphere > Soil | place...
GTGAACTCCGCGTAATGCGGTTGCGTGCGAGGCAACTTTCCTGCGCTGCCGGTGAGCTTCATCGACGATCGCCTTCAACTCGTCAACGGTGAATGTGGGCACATCGTCGAGCACGCCGTCTTCGCGGATGAAGTACGACCGATCGGAGTAAACCTTGATCCAATCCGCGCCATAGGAGATCTGCTCGCGTACTGCCTTGCGCGCATCATCGGGGCCATCGACCTCCTGCACGCCTTTTGGCACGCGTGGCTGAAACTCCCATGCGTAGCCGGACGGTCCGTAAGCGCCGGTGACATTCATCGCCCGCGTCGCAACCTGCATGCGCGGGCCAGCAATCAGTCCGTTGTTGATCGCCTTCTTGATATCGACGTCGGCGTACATTGCGCCTTCGGTTTCGAGATCGCGAATGGTGGTGAAACCGTACTCCAGCGCCTTGCGCGCTGCGATGGTCCCGCGGATGGTGCGATAGGGAATCGATTCCTTCAGGATCTGCGCATCGTAGTCGGCCGCTGTAATGTCTCCCTGAAGCAGCACGTGCGTGTGCGTGTCGATCAGTCCCGGCAGGCATGTCATGTGCGAAAGGTCGATTGCTTCAACGCCTGCCGGAGCGTTTGCGCCGACGGCAGCGATCTTTTCGCCCTCAATAACGATGACTACATTCTTGCGAAGCGCGTCGGCTTTGCCGTCCCACAGTGCGCCGCAGCGGAGTGCCTTGCGGACAACGGGAGTTTGCGCACTCGGCTGCTGCCCCTGGAGCGCTGCTGACAAAACAACAATGATGACAACCGTGCGATACAGGAATTTCATGCGTGCACGTTAATCCATGAATCGAGATTCGTCACGCATTTTGCTGAGCCCGTCTCCACTTCCTGGCACGTTGACCCACCCAGCCACTTGGAACTAAACTCTTTCGTCCACACTGGGGGTGAGGAATGCTGTCTCGTTTTGCATGGGCCCTTACTCTGGTTGTTTCACTCGTAACAGTCCCGCTAGCCGTTGCTCACGACGAGCACGATCACGGCCCCATGACCGGCAAGTTCGGTGATGTGAAGTTCTCGACATCGTGCGACAAGTCGGTTCAAGCCGACTTCCAGCGCGCGGTCGCCATACTGCATTCGTTCTGGTACGACGGCGCAGAAGAAGCCTTTACTGCTGTCGCGAAGAAGGACCCCGAGTGCGCAATGGCGTATTGGGGCATTGCCACGAGCTACCATCATCCGCTCTGGGCTGTGCCGAACAAGGCCGACTTCGAAAAAGGTAAAGAGGCGCTCGCAAAAGCGCGCAACGCGAAACACCAGACGCCGCAGGAACGCCTTTGGATAGACGCCATCGCCGGGGTCTATGAAGCACCCGAGGGTTCGACACTCGTGGAGCGCAACAAGGCCTGGGCGGCGGGAATGGAAAAGGCGTACAACGCCGATCCGAAGAACAGCGAAGCGGAAACTTTCTACCTGCTCGCCAAGCTTTCGACCGCTTCGCCAAAGGACAAGACTTACGCCATCCAGAAGGAAGTCGGTCCGCGCCTCGAAAAACTTTTCGAGAAGCAGCCGACACATCCCGGCCTGGCGCATTACGTCATTCACACTTATGACTCGCCGGCGCTCGCGTCCATGGGACTCGATGCAGCACGGCGTTACGCAAAGATCGCTCCCGATGCCGCTCACGCGCTGCATATGCCGTCGCATATATTCACTCGGCTCGGCTTGTGGCAGGACTCGATTCAGTCCAACACAGACTCGGCACGCGTCGGACGGGCGAATTATGCCAGGAGTCACAATCCAGCGCCCCTCTCGGAGCAGCTTCATGCGATGGATTACCTCACCTACGCGTACCTGCAACGCGGCGAAGTGGCCAGCGCAAAAAAGCTGCTGGACGAATTGAACGGAATGAAGGGCGAGGAATTCAAAATCTTTTCTGCCAGTTATGCCGCGTCGTCGATACCGTCGCGCTTCGCGGTTGAGACTCACCGGTGGAGCGAGGCCCGCGATATCCCCGAGCCAAGCTTTGCCGGAGAGAGCTACTGGACCGAGGTCGCAAATTCGATTGTCTACTGGGCCCGCAGCCTGGGAGCTTCGCGTACCGGACAGGTGGATCGCGCGCGCGCTGATCTCGCGAAGATTGAGGGATTGCGCGACAAACTCCTTCAGAGCAAAAAACAGGATGGCGCCGATACGATCGAAGTAATGAGGCTATCGGCGGCAGGCTGGATCGCGTCGGCTGATGGGAAGAAGGATGAAGCGGTGCGCCTGCTCCGCGAAGCTGCGGACTTGGAAGACCGCACCGACAAGCATCCGGTGACGCCCGGAGCCGTCGCGCCGGCGCGCGAACAACTCGCCGATCTGCTGGCGGAAACAGGGAAGCCGGCAGAGGCGCTGGCCGAATACGAGACATCGTTGAAAACTGCGCCGAACCGCTTCAATGGACTTTCAGGCGCGGCCCGCGCCGCGAAAGCCTCGGGCAACAACGAGAAGGCGAAGCAGTACTACGCCAAGCTGCTCGAAGTCGCGCCCAACGCCGACGCTCAATTGCTGCAAGATACGAAGGAGTACATGGCAGCGAGATAAAGCAGCACTCAGCATTCAGCACTGAGCATTCAGTTCAGGGCGGCGGTTCCGTAGTGGCGACCTGCGGAACCGCTGTCTTTTGTTTGTCATGTGAGCGAAGCGATACATCCCTATCGCAATCAGAACTCTTCAGCTCATACGGCGCGGTAATACACCACGCGCACCAGTCCCACAACTTTTCTCTCTGTAACAACGCGCGCATCTGCGAATCCCGCTCGCTTCATCATTTCCAGAATCCTCTCCTGCGCGTTGTGCTTCAGATGATCGTTTGCGTGCAGGATCCGGTCGAGCCAACCATCGCGCTCGCTTGGCCCGCCAAAATCCAACAGATGCAACGATCCGCCCGGCGCCAGCACCCGCCGCACCTCTCGCAACGTCGGTTCCTGTTGATCTAGTGGCAAATGATGAAACATGAAGGATGAAAACGCGCGATCGAAGCTTTCGGCCGGATACGGCAAACTGTCCCCGAATCCTTCGTCGAAACGCACCTTCATTCCAGCGCGCTCGGCTTTGTGCCTGGCCCTCTTCAGAATGTTTGGATCTGGGTCGAGTCCAACAACTTCGGCATTGGGATGCAACTGCTTGACCACCGTAACCAGTGTCCCAGTGCCGCAGCCGATGTCGAGCACGCGATGCTTCAACCCAATCGCTGCCTGTTCGAGCAGAACTCGGCGAGCCTTGTCAAAGCCAAGCAGCTTTACGAACGGATCGTAAAGAGACAGATGCCCATGGCGCCCCGCCGCTGGGAGATATTCTCGCTCTGCATGTGCCATAACAGTTTCTACAGATGAATTGGATCTGTCGAAAGTAGCAACGAAGGATGAAGTTTAAGGGACATCTAGTTGTTCTGAGTCTCTGCGCCTCGGTGGTTCAAATGCCGCTCACACAAAAAAGGCCGCTTCTTTCGAAGCGACCCGAGAGAGTTGTAAGAGTACAGCTGGGGCATTTACTACTTACTGCTTTACTTCAGGGGGAGAACTTTACTTGCCGTGCTTCGCGTGTTCGCCGCGATCGCACATTCCGCCGCAGCACTTTTTGTCGGCCTTGGCAGACTTGGCATCGCCACCACAGCACTTGCCGTCTTTGCAGCAGTCGGCGCCTTCTTTGCAGCAGCCTTCCTTGCCGTCACGGGCGCACATCTTGCCATCGCCGCAGCACTTTCCGTCCTTGCAGCAGTCCATGGCTTTGCCTTCGGCCTTCATCTTTTCGCAGCACGGACATGCGGCTTTCGTGTCGCCGGTTGGCGTTTGGGTGGTTGCGGTCTGGGCGATCATTGCGACCGCTACGATCAACATCAATACGAGTACGAAGATTTTAGATTTCACAATTTCCTCTCAATATGGTGGTTCCGTTTGGCCGCGCTTCACGCGGCTGTTCTTGACTCAGGTTTTTACGGAAATGGCGACACACGTCGCCTTGAGAGGTCTACGTCCGCCAGTCTGTTTTCTGCTGGGTCACCGGGCGCTCGTACCGCAATCCATCCTGCAACTGAGCGCGTGAGACCGGCTGCTTCGAGGAGCGCGCATTGGACCGCGCATTGGATGTCAGGAACTGGTCATGCTGTTTCTTGCGCTCGCGGTCCTGCCGGTTACTCGTGACTTCGCGTGCTTCGATCCGGCAGCACTCGCCGCCCGTTGCGCAGGTGCGGGGAGCCAGTCCTTCAGGATCCGGGCAGCAAGTCTTCTTGGGAGCGGGAGAGGGCTTTACCGGACGACCGCAGCAGTCGTGCCCGGTCATTGCGTCGTGATGCTGGGCAACGGGCGCGGCTGTTTCTCGATGACACGTTGCCGGATGCTCCGGCTCAATCATCTTTGCCGAAACCGTCACAGACCAGGCGCAGAGCAAGAGTACGAGGAGAATCGCCAGAACCCTGGTCCGAGCTGTGCGTCCTTGAATCACGAATCTATATTCGCTGACTCCAGATTTGTGCGTCTGTGATTTCGGTCACTGATTGGTGAATTTGTGGCAATGCCCTTAACTCAACCTTTTCCGGGTATGTTCGCCCACTCAGCGTGTTGCAATCATTCGACGCCAAAGCGCGAATGTAACCACGCCAATCCCGGCTAGACTCGCAGCCGTACGCCACATCGACCGCCGCACCGCTGATTGCCGCGCCTTCACCACCCGCTTCTCGGGGAACGGTTCAGCCTCAGTGTGCGAATTGTCTCGCATTGCCATCTCCAGCACTTCCGCAAGGTGCAGCGCATGACGTTGTGTGCCTTGCGCGATCTGCTCGCGGCAACTGAAGCCGTTGGCCATAATGATGTCCGTTGGCGAAGCCTGGCGAACCGCAGGCAGCAATGAGCGTTCTCCGCATTGCACGGAGACTTCGTACTTCTCTTTTTCGAATCCGAAAGAACCAGCCATTCCGCAGCACCCAGAATGCAACACCTCCGCTTCTAAGCCCATCTTCTGCATGACGGAAATTTCATCGCCCATCCTCATCAATGCCTGGTGATGACAATGTCCTTGCACGATGGCTCGCCGCCTGAGCGTTGGGAACCTGTAGCTGTGCGCCTTTTTCTCCAGGAATTCCGAAAACAGGAAGGTATTCTCGCGAAGCATGTTTGCGCGAGGTGATTCAGGCAGCAGCCCGCGCATCTCGTCGCGAAACACCGAACAGCAACTTGGCTCCAGCACGATCATCGGAGTGCCACGCGCAATGTGCTCATCCATCGCGTCCAACACGTTGTTCAGATATCGCTTTGCGCGCGCCAGCATCCCAAAGTCATAGAGCGGCCTGCCACAACACAGATGCTGCATCGGAACGCGCACCCGGTATCCGGCAGATTCCAGCACCTCAACAGCCGCCTGCGCAGTTTCTGGGAAGAAGTAGTTGTTAAAGGTGTCCGCCCACAGGACGACCTCCGGCGCACCATGGTTGCGAGGCTCACGTTTGCGGAACCAGTTCTTGAACGTCTGCGGCGCAAAGGCTGGAATCTTGCGTTCTCCTGGCATGCCCGCCACGAGCTTCGCAACTTCACGCAGTACCGGAGTCTGCGTCGCCAGATTCACGAGTCCGGGCACGACCGACGCCAGCCGCGCCCATTGATCGATGAGTCCGAAAGCATAGGCGCTGCGCGGACGCAACCGCCGTTCGAAGTAGTGCGCCAGGAACTCGGCCTTATATGTTGCGATGTCTACATTGACCGGACAATCGCCTTTACAGCCCTTGCAGGCCAGGCACAGGTCCAGTGCGCCCTTCACGTTCTCATCCCGCCATCCATCGTGAATAACTTCGCCCTGAAGCATTTCCCAAAGCTGGTGCGCCCGTCCGCGAGTGCTGTGCGCTTCTTCACGGGTCACCACAAAGCTCGGACACATGGTGTTGTCTTCCACCGACTGTCCGTCTATACGGCGGCATTTGCCTACTCCAACACAGCGCAAGGCCGCGTTTGAAAACTTTCCTTGATCATCCGGAAATTGGAAATGCGTCTTCGGTTCCCATTGCGGATAGTTCGCGATGCGCAGGTTTTCGGTGATGTGATCTGGGTCCACAATGCGCCCCGGATTCATCTTCCAATCGGGGTCCCAGATTGACTTGTACTCGCGGAATGCCTCGATCAATTCCTTGCCGAACATCTTGTAAAGAAATTCCGCTTTCGACTGACCATCGCCGTGCTCGCCTGATATTGATCCTCCATAGCGGGTGACGAGGTCGGTTGCCTCTTCGATGAACGCTCGGAAATTGCGAATGCCTTGCTCGCTGCGAAAATCGAAATTGATCCGGCAATGCACGCAGCCCTGGCCAAAGTGGCCGTAGAGCGTCGTTTCGTATCTATGTTTCTTGTAGAGGCTGCACAGGTCGCGCAAGTAACTGCCGAGCCTTGCCGGAGCCACTGCCGAATCTTCCCAACCCTCCCAGGTCAGCGGCTTTCCCGGAACGAACGCCGTCGCTCCCAGTCCTGACTCGCGCACGATCCAGATGTGCTTCTGATCTTCCTCACTCTCAAACAGCTTTACTGACGGAGGCCGCGCCGACTGCTGCACCTTGTCCATCAGCCTGTGCGCGCGATCGAGTGCCTCCTGTTTCGCGTCGCAGCCGATCTCGCACAGCAGCCACCCTTTGCCCTCTGGCAGCAGGTCCAGGTACTGAACATGCGGGCCGCCCTTCAGTTTCACGTTGTGCACCAGGTATTCGTCGATACCCTCCAGCGCCACCGGGTCGAACTCCAGCACATCCATCACGTGGTCTGCCGCGCGATACACGTCCGGATACCCGAGCATCACGATCACGCGATTTGGCCGCGCATCGACCAGTCGCAGCTTGGCTTTGAGGACGGTGACCAGCGTTCCTTCGCTTCCCACCAGTGCACGCGCCAGGTTCCATTTGCCGCTTGCGTCGGAAATGAGTTGATCGAGGTTGTATCCTGACACGCGCCGTGGGATCTTCGGATACTTCTGCTGCACCAACTGTGCATACTGCTTGCGCAACTCGAGCAATTGGCGGTAGATGTCACCTTCGCGGCCTCCGCGCTGAATCTTCGCGTGCGCTTCCTCGTCCGTAGTCCAGCCCACTGTCATCTGTGTGCCGTCATAGAGCAGCAGATCGAGTTCCTCGACATTGTCTACGGCCTTGCCGGCCATCTGTGCGTGCGCACCGCAGGAGTTGTTGCCGATCATTCCGCCGAACACACAATGCGTGTGCGTCGCCGGATCCGGACCCCACGTGAGCCCGTGCGGCTTGGCGGCATTGCGCAGGTCGTCGCAAATTACGCCCGGCTGCACGCGGGCATAGCGCTCTGCTGTATTTAATTCAACAATGTTGTGCAGATATTTCGTCCAGTCGACGACAATTGCAGTGTTGCAACATTGCCCGGCGAGGCTCGTGCCTCCTCCGCGCGAGAGAAGCGGCGCGCCAAACTCGCGACATATCGCGACCGTCGCGACCACGTCTTCGATTGTCCTGGGAACCACGACGCCGATCGGAACCTGCCGGTAGTTGCCGCCGTCCACTGCGTACATGGCCTTCGAGCCTGCGTCGAAGCGGACCTCTCCACTCACGCGCTCGTGTAATGCGCGCTCCAGCTTCCCGGCATTCACTTGAGGATGCCGCCAATCGGCAGGCCGGCCAATGTCTTCAAGAGAAATGAGAGGCGATCTCAGCGACACGGAATTCCCTTTCTTTATGCGGCGTACTTCTGAGCGTCTTGTTCTTTCAACACCAGCCCAAGTCCCGGGCGTGACAAGTCGGGGTGCAACTCTCCGCCAACCGGCTCAGGAACGCCATCAAACAAGATGCGTTCAATGCGAACGTGATCGTGAAAGTATTCGAGATGACGCAACGACTGCGCTGCGCAGCAAACGTGCAAGTGAAGCGCGGGAGCCGTATGCGCGGAGAGTGAAATGTGGTGTGCCTGGCAAAGCGCGTCCGCTTGAAGAAAGCCGGTGAATCCCGCGCATCGCGTCGCGTCGGCCTGTAGAACATCGACTGCACCCGCTTCGAGCATGCGCCGGAAGTACCACGTCGTGTAACCGTACTCGCCGGCAGCAATCTCCATCTCAGCCGGCGCGCGATCACGAATGAGACGCAAGCCTTCAAGATCGTCCGACGACACCGGTTCCTCGAACCAACTCACGCCGTACTCGGCGAACTTCTCCGCTTGCGCAAGCGCCCGCTTGCGGGAGTACGCGCCGTTCGCATCGACGAACAGTTGAGCGTCTCCAATCGCATCTCGCGCAGCGCGCACGCGTTCGACATCGGCGGCCGGATCGCGGCCGATCTTCATCTTCACGCGGCGAATACCCTGGTTCACCCATCCCGCTAATTGCTCCTGTAACTTCGCGGTATCGACGGAAGTGAACCCGCCGCTGCCATAGAGGGGAACCGAGTCACGCCCTCTGCCGAGCAGCGTGACAACCGGCACGCCGAGCAGCAGACCTTTCAGGTCCCATAGCGCGGTCTCCACCGCTGCGATGGCGCTTGCCGCGATTCCTTCGCGTCCCACGTTGCGAACAGCGCGCTGCATCTCCTGCCACGCGCAGGGGAGGTCGAACGCATCCAGCCCTTCGACCACTTGGCGCAGCTTGCCGTCAATGAGCATCGCGGCCGCCGCATCCGAGTAGGTGTATCCCAGCCCAACTCTTCCGCCCGCCTCAGCACGGGCAATCACAATTGTCGTGCTGTTCCAGCTCAGCGTTCCGTCCGACTCCGGATAGTCCGTGGCAATTGTGTAGCTTGAAGCGCTGATCCTCTTGATCGATGGCGAACTGTCGCGCATGAATGGCATGGCAGCGGGTCTATCAACTGAGATGAGCAGCGTAGCCGAGAGGAGGCTTACCCCAAAAGCATCGGGTTACGATGTTAAGTCGTACGCCCAGCGAATCAGGAATCCCTCTGCGTCCTTTGCGGTTTTCTGCCTCTGTCCTCTGAGCCTTGTGTCCCTGTGGTTCAACACTCGAAGGTAGCCAATAACCACAAGCGTGGAAGGCACGGCTTCAGCCGTGCCATAAGCCGCGACCGCGGGTCGCTTCCACGCTGCCACAGGCGATTCTTAGATATACTCACAACCTAAGTTGACACTGTTTCACGAGAGGCGTCATATCTCCGTGCCTGCTAGGATCGCCTGCGTTTTTTTCAGTCTATTGCTGGCTATAACGCCTCTTCGCGCCGGCGGCGACGACTATTGTTTTCCGCGTGACACGAAAGCGAAGAAGCACACCTATTGCGAAGTCGTACTGATCCGCAACGCCACCGCCCCCTTTCACGGATCCGGGTATACGGTTAGTTTCGAATCCAAGTTTTTCAAAGGACTGAAGCGCAGCAAAACGCGGCGTGGCATCGAATTTCGGAAAGGCAAAGCCGTCGTAACAAATTACCCTGATACGTTTGTCCTTGCGATCGAGCCCCCTTTCTTCTCGCCTGAAGACGACCGGCCTGTGCTTGGTGGAGCAGTTTCGGCGCCAACCGACCGTATTCCTCGCAGGGTGGTGTTGCGGTGGCTCGATCCGAACGGCAAAACGCTGGAAGAACGATCATTTGCACTCGAAGAAGTAGTGGAGTGGTGGCCCGAACTCCGTCGCTCGAAAACTTGGTACCGCACAACTTTGAACGGAGTCAACCAACTACTCACCGCAGAAGTACAAGTAATGATTTTCGGGAACTCCGACACACTCCTTTCCACCATTCGTGGGGTTCTTTGATTCACTTGATGAGGACCTGATTCCTCTGCGCCTCTGCGCCTCTGTGGTTGATCACCGTTTTTCACAACCTTAGATTCCATCATCGCCGCCATTCATCACCACTCCCGCCGTTTTGCACACATCCGTGCGCATTTCCACTTTGTTGCACCAGTTTTCGGTAATTGACCGTGTACCTTCACGAGACTACTCTCGCGCAAGTTTTCGTCCCCCACATCCAACGCTGCGCCGCTTCTAAGGAGTTATCTGTGCAATCTGAGTGGAAAACCTACCGCACTCGATTTCTCGTCAAGGCAATCCAGCTCACGCAGCCAATCACGTTCGTGGACATTCTCGGTCGAGAACATCTAGGCCGCCCGGGTGACTATCTGGTCGAAAATTCCGACGGCACTCGTCGCCTCGCGCGTCGCGAGGTCTTCGAAGACCTCTATGTCGAACTCATTTCCGAGCCGGTTTCCATGATCGAAAAGGACGCCTCCGGGCAGGGTCTGTGGGTAGTCGAACCAGGGGCTTGACAGCCGAATTTCAAAATCCTGTGGAAACCGGAGACTATGCCCCCCTAAACCGTTGATTTGCCAGTATAATACTACATATAGTATTTCACTCTTGACAGGCACAACATCCAGCAGTATCTTTCGCATCCCAAGGTAGTTCCGGAGTGAGCTCGACCCGGCCTCCAACTTCCGTCAGAGGTGATTGGAACTGGACGCCGGCAGTGGCCAAAGACCACAGAAGTGATCCTTAACAACCAGAGGAAGTGCAGCCGCGGAAACATGACCGGTGACTGCGGCATGGTTTCTTCAGGGGATGTCATCCTGAGCGAACAAGTCGCCCAGACTTCAATGGCGACTTGATTGTGAGCGAAGGATCTAAATCGCGGGCGCAGCCCGCAACAGTACCCCCGGTCTCGTAGTTGGGAGACAGCAATTGGCGCGTCCGGGTCGCGCGATCAGAGAGAGTAGGAGCAGCTTCGATGGCTGAAGTAACACAAAAGACCACGACGGATGTCCAGACATCCGCCCCAGCCTCCACCACCCAGACGACCAACAAGAAGAAAGCCACTGGGCTGACCTTCAAGCGCCATTTCACCAAGTCCGGCATTTCGCCGTACGACGAGATCGAGTGGGAGCTCCGCACTGCTTCGATCACCGACGCCAAAGGCGGCGTGATCTTCGAGCAGAAAGACGTTGAGGTCCCGAAAGACTGGTCGATGACGGCGACCAACATCGTGGCCAGCAAGTATCTGCATGGCCAGACCGGCACGCCCGAGCGCGAGACCGGAGTCCGCCAGCTCGTGACCCGCGTCGCCGAAACCATCCGCGACTGGGGCGTCAATGGAGGCTACTTCCGCTCCAACGAAGACGCCGCCACATTCCACGACGAACTCGCTTACCTGCTGTTGCACCAATACGCGGCATTCAACTCGCCGGTGTGGTTCAACGTAGGATGCGAGCGCCTGGAGCCCAACTCCGACGGCACCAACTGGCATTGGAACCCGCAGGCTGCGCGCGTGGAGTTCGCCGCCACGGGATACAGGAACCCGCAGTGCTCCGCGTGCTTCATCAACTCGGTGAACGACTCGCTCGACTCGATCCTGACGCTGGCCAAGACCGAAGGCATGCTCTTCAAGTGGGGAAGCGGTACCGGAACGAACCTGTCGCCGCTGCGCAGCTCGACCGAAACTCTCTCTGGCGGAGGCACCGCCAGCGGCCCGCTGAGCTTCATGAAGGGCTTCGACGCATTCGCCGGCGTGATCAAGTCCGGAGGCAAGACGCGCCGCGCGGCGAAGATGGTCATCCTCAACGTCGAGCATCCTGACATCGTTGACTTCATCGACTGCAAGATGAAGGAAGAAGCGAAGGCGTGGTCGCTGATCGAAGCCGGATACGACGGCAGCTCGCCCGACTCTGAAGCTTACAGTTCGATCTTCTTCCAGAACGCCAACAATTCCGTGCGCGTCACCGACGACTTCATGTATGCCGTCACGCGCGACGCCGACTTCTCGACCAAGGCCGTAAAGGATGGTCGTCCGATCCAGACC
>Ga0307409_100001420_pt1 | contig 11744 bp, 16 predicted proteins | sample 322Ometagenome_2_FD_203888 | JGI IMG/M metagenome (GOLD analysis project Ga0307409, IMG submission 203888) | Maize rhizosphere microbial communities from greenhouse at UC Davis, California, United States - 322HYB-O-2 | ecosystem: Host-associated > Plants > Roots > Rhizosphere > Soil | place...
AGGAAGCAAACCATCAGACTCCATAACCAAGCCAGCAATTTTAGGCGAATCAAAAGAGCTTCGCCTCATCAGCATTCATGGCGCTCTCACCGGTTTCAATTGCCATCAAATCGATGGTCGTGCGATCGCCACTCGCTTCAACGATTCGTATGGTTCTGACATAGATGCCGCCTTCGAGCGCGATGCTGCCGATCGCTTTGGCCAAACCCGGTTCAAGCGCTTTCAGCCTTATGCTCCAGGCGTTGTTTTGAACTGAGCCGTCGATCTCGAAGTGCTTTTCAAGCTGCCCGATATCGCCCGCGAATAAGGCAAACAAAACGGTATTGATCATTCGAACTGTGGGCTCTTTCTTGGCCTCGAGACGCAACGTCACCCGATCGCCGTGTAGTTGGACAATCTCATCGCGGCTTAACCGCAAGGCAGTAGGAAACGGCTTTAGGGTACGCCATAACACACCCTTATCGGCAACCACACAGAACCGGCCGCTCGAGTTCACGGCATTTTTGAGCCCAACTAGCTGTTTTTTTTGCTCAAACCGGCCACACAATACCGGCGGTTTAAGCAGCATCGATTCGATGGTCGCCATGGGCGCAGCGCCGAGGAGCGGCAGCGCGGACAGGACAAACCCGAATACGACCAGCTGCCGCCTTAACAAGGCCCGACTCCCATTCTTTCAAGAAGCACTGGCGGCGATACGAAACACATCTCACGGGTGGCGATCTCGACGGCAACTTGTGTGGTGCTGGCGCGAGTAAGGCGACGTCCGCTCTGCGCGTCGGTGATGAGATAGTCGATCTTAAGGCGGTTTTCCCACTCGACGATCTCTGCCCGCAGCTTAATTCGTTGGCCGAAAATCGCCGGAGCGATGTAACGCAGGTGCATATCGATCACCGGCCAAACATACCCCGACGTCTTCATCTGCGGGTAATTGTAGTCGATGGTGTCAAGCAATACGCCGCGAACCATCTCAAGGTATTTGACATAGCGACCATGCCAGACGATTTCCATGGGATCGAGATCGAAGAATTCTATCTGCGTCTCGGTTTCAGCAATCCAGCGGCTCGACGGCTTACTCATAGAGTTTCCACGCGCGGCTGCGGATGCGTTCCAAAAGTAATCGCAAATCCGGTTCGAGCCGTCGGTCTTCCTCAAGGGCGACGACATCGTTCTCCAGCTGGTGCATCATCGTCTGTAACGCCGCTTGCAATCTCAAAGAGCGATTTATTCTGCAGCGAAGCCAGACCCCTTGCCGGACTGTGATCAACAGCGCCGCGACGACTTGCTCGGTCAATTCCAAAACGCGCAGGCAATCACGTGCTGCAATCGTCCCCATGCTGACCTTGTCTTGATTGTGGCATTCAGTGGAACGCGAAAAGACCGAAGCCGGCATGGTGAGCTTTAGCGCTTCCGCGGTCCATGCCGAAGCGCTAATCTGCAGCGCTTTGAGCCCATGATTAATCGCCAGCCGCGGGCCCTCAATGCCGGATAGATTGGCGGGTAGGCCATTGTTGAAACGGCTGTCTACCAAAAGCGCCATTTGACGATCAAGAAGATCAGCGAGATTAGCAACGGCGTTTTTCATGCTATCCATCGCGAAGGCGATGTGGCCGCCATAAAAGTGACCGCCGTACAAAACCCGTTCACCTGCCGCATCGATAATCGGATTGTCATTGGCGCTGTTCAGTTCGTTCTCGATAGACTCGCGCAACCACGGTAAGGCATCGGCGAGCACACCGATAACATGGGGCGCGCAGCGAATCGAATACCGGTCTTGAAGGCGCCTGCCGTTGCGCGGCGATTGATGACACAGCAAATCAGCGCGCAGCCAAGCAGCCACGCGCTGCTGCCCCGGATGAGGTTTGACTGAGAATAGTGTCTCGTCGAAGTGATAGACGTTGCCTTCTAAAGCAAACGAGGCCAGCGCCGTCACCCGAGTCACCAACCGGCTTAGATACTCCCCGCGCGAGTAAGCAAGACATGCCAAGGCCGTCATGACCGCAGTGCCATTCATTATCGCGAGAGCTTCCTTCGGCCGCAGGATTAATGGCGCGATTCGGGCATCAGCCAAAGCCACTGCCGCGGGCGCCGCTGCGCCGTCGCGCCACACTTCGCCCTCGCCGCAGAGCACGGCGGCGAGATAAGAGAGCGGCGTAAGATCACCGCTGGCGCCGACCGAGCCCTCGGATGGTATTCTTGGTAACACACCGCAGTGCAGCAAGCGCACCATTTGCTCCAACAGTTCGAGACTGACTCCGGAGAACCCTTTGCATAAAGAAGTCAGGCGCGTTGCGATTACCGCGCGAGTCTGTGCCGGCGTGAGATACTCGCCGAGCCCACAACCGTGATAAGTATAAAGGTGGCGCGGCAACTCGGCGGCGAGTTCCGTTCCAACGGTCACCATGCATGAGTCGCCAAAACCCGTCGTCACCCCATAGATCCTGCCGTCTTCACGTAGCAGGCGGTCGACAAACTCCGCGCCTTGCGCAATCGCGGAGCGGAACTGTGGCGTCTCAGACAATACGGGCCAGGCTAATCCGTCAGCAACATCAACAATATCTTCGATCCTCACCCACTCCCTGTCGAATCGTATAGTCCGGGTCGTTTTCTTGAACGCAGGGCACTCCATCTCAATTTTCCACCGACGACAGGCTCCAGAAATCGTAGAAGTTAAACCATTGCAGCGGCGCGCGCCGGCAGAAATGTTCAAGACGTCGGGCATACTGTCCAGCTACTCGAGCGAGCGCCTGATCACGGTCAATTCGCGGCAAATGAATCACCTCATGGAATAGTTCGAAGTGAATTTCCGCCGTGCCTCCCTGACTCCTGCAAAACATCAAGTAGACCGGACAGTGAAACAAGTTTGCAAGAATGTACGGTCCCACTGGAAATGGCGCTACCGTTCCGAGAAATTCGGCTAGGGCAATGCGCGGATTGGCCGATACCGGAATGCGATCCCCCGCTATCGCGATAAATTCTCCCTGGGCCAATTTCCCCGCGAGCACAATCGCGGTAGCCGGCGATAGTTCCGTGACCTGCATAAGGTCGACCTGACTCTCGGGATCGAGTTGCGCCAAGAGGCGATTGAATCGCTGTGCGTGTTTGGTATGGATCAACACTGTCAATTTAAAACCCGGCAGCTGTTTGGAAAGAAAACGGCCTAATTCCGAATTGCCGAGGTGGCAACAAATCAGCAAACCACCGGTTTGCACGGCGATTTGTGTCATAATCAATTCCCTGCCGACGAACTTAACCTGCTCAGTTCTATACAACCCGCTCCACAGAAGCATTTTGTCGAGAATGCTTTCGGCAAAGCAGGCAAAATGCCGGAAGACGCTAAAGACACCGGGTTTGAGAATTACTTGCCCTCCCGAGTCCGCCAATCGCCGTAAGTAGTCTCTGGATGCAGCCCGGGCCGCAGGTCGGGTCATCATGTACCACAGCACCACCGGATAAAGCGCAGCCCGCAGTGGCCACCGTCCGATAATACGGGTAATCCAGAACAGTAGATACATTCCAGCGACGAAGCTGCACTCATTGATCTGAGCCCAGTGCCGTATACGTCTAGCGGCGGTGACTTGGATCATTGCCGGCTCCACTTGCGTGCGATCAGAAGAGGCAGACGCAGCAGCATTCCAAAAAACAAGGTTGCGTGCATACGCGAGAGCAGCGCGTTATCGAGGCAACAACGGAAATGCGAAATTCCATCCGCCGGATAAGTCACCGGCGTGGAGACATTGAGAATAGGCACTCCATCCCAATATAGCCGCACCAGCACTTCGGTATCGAAGTCCATGCGTGCTGCCAAGTTGATCCGCTGGTCGAGCGCGATCACCGACGTGAGAGGATAGACGCGGAAGCCGCACATCGAATCTTTGATCTGTCGAGATAAGGTATTGATGCATACCCAAAGGTGGGTCAAGTGACGAGCATACAGTCGCAACACCGGCACGGTGCTATCGTATTCCGGGTGCCCGACGATCAGCGCGTTAGGATGCGCCAAAGCTTGCTCGAGAAAACGAGGAATGTCCGCGATCCGGTGCTGCCCATCGGCATCGACTTGCACGGCGTGCGTATAACCCGCCTCAGCCGCATGTCGCAGCCCGGTCAGCACGGCACAGCCCTTGCCGCGGTTCATTGGATGGCGAAGCAAGGTAATCATCTGAGGGCGAGCCACAGCCATTTCGTGCAACCTGCTCGAACATCTATTCGAACTGCCGTCGTCCACGAGCACGCATGCTAAGTTCTGTGCCAAAACTTCCGTGACCACCGCACCCACTGCTCGCTCGTGATCGAAGACGGGGATCACGACGCATGGCTTAAACATCGACCGCTCTGAAGATAATTCGGCCGCTGGCATGGGGCCCCAGATGAGAGCTGATTTTAAAAGCCAAACAGGATTTCAACGGATCATGCGCCAGTTCAAGGGTGATCGGCAATTCCGGCGAAATCACCCTTTGAAATTTCAGCGCGTGTATGGCGCGAAACGAAGGTGGCAAATCAAAGCAGCGCCGCCCAAAGGCAATGACCCATTCGATCTGAACCACACCTGCCAGGATCGGGACGTCACGAAAATGTCCGTCGAAATAGAGCAAATCGCTTGGTGCGATTAGTTCAACCACGGCGTGCTGATCGGCTTTATGGACCCGGCATTCGATGGGTTGCCTTGGACGGTTATCTCGACTACCAAACAAGTCGATGAGCGCCGCATGAGTGGTTTTGCTCTGCGTATTCACCGGCAGGTGATCGACATAACGCCAAAGCCGTGGCAAGCCCACCGGCTCAATCGTCTCACGAAGAAAATCGCGCAAGATGCGATTGACAGCCAATTTGCCGCAATACGCCAACTTGTGCCACCCGGTTGCGGACGGGACGACCACAGCAGCAATTCGTTCCCTCCGTTCTTCAATAACCAGGGCTCTGGCGTCGCGCGCCAGCGGCGATGACCGTAGTCGCTCTTCAATGGCGCCAAGAGAAATCCGCTTGCCTCCGACTTTGGCAACTCGATCAACACGCCCTTCAAGAAGGAAACGGTTGCCACCCCCGGGTCTCGCCCGATCGGCGGTTCGAAACCACTCTGCATCCGGTAAATGCGCGGACCGAATTTCGAGCACGCCTTCCTCGGCGTCGATGCGCCATTTTATGTTTGGCAGAGGGGTCCATTCCTCATCGTGTCGAGTCTTTTGCTGACGCCACGCGATACCGCCGGTCTCGGAACTGCCGTAAACCTCAATCGGCACCTGCCCCAGTAATCGGGAACTCTCGCGAGCGGCATCGCCCGGCAAAGGAGCGCCGGATGAAAAGACTGCACGAACCCGGTTTGAAGCAAGCCCCCAGTCCGGAGTTTCTGGTAATCTTCGCAAATGAGCAGGGGTTGAAACCAAAACAGTGTCGCGCTGAGCAAGAGCCATCGCCAATCCCTCTAGGGAACTAAAGCTTCGGGCGGCAAACGGGCGCCCGGCGCTAAGTGGCCAGAGAACATTGAACAGCAGTCCATAAATATGCTGATGTGAAACAGTCGCAATAATATGGGAGTCATTGATGATATCGCCGAACTGAGCCTCTAGCGTGGCTACCTCGGCCGACATCTGCGAAACTTTTTTCGGAATAGCTTGCGCCGCGCCCGAGCTCCCGGAAGTATAGATAACTAACCCGACAAAACTTGGTTCCAAAGACTTCAATTCAGGGGCAGGCGCCAATCCGTCCTCGGGTGTCGGCAGCCGGGGCTTCCATTCGGGCGCGAATTCGCCCAAATAACCATCGACAAGTTTACGCATCGCGTGGCAGGTCCCCGGCAGGCAATCACCCGGCAGGTATATGATCTTTCCTGCCTGCCAAGCGCCGAAAAGGGCGGCAGCAAACTCGCCGGCATCGCCAAGAGAAAGAGCGAACGCTTGCCCCGAGATTCGACCCAACAACTGCTGCCATGCGCGAGTGCGATGAACGAATTCTCCGTAGCTTACGGGCCGCTGACCTCGCCAGGCGATGGTTTGACTGAGCGGGCGCGGCATGACAGCAACGCTCAGCATGTCTAGCGTTTCAGGCATTGAGTCGGCGCTTGAAGTTACGACGAATCCCGTATTCGCCGGCAAAGAGAACTGCCATCAGCAGATAGGCTATAACCCCGTTGTAGAGTGACCATGTCGCTGCAGAGGCCGATAGCGCAGTGACAAGCGCGACCCCGCCGTTGAGGGCAAAGAAGGCACACCAGACCTGTGTCACACGCCGTGTATAGCGGACGCTCTGTGGCCCAAAGTTCGGTTCCTGCGTCCGCGCGAACTGCTCGATGATCGATGGAGGAATAAACAGGCTATACGTGAAAACGGCTAGCATCGCTGCGTTCACCAAGACGGGATAAAGTTTGAGCGCCAGAACATGATTGCTCCAAAAAGCGATGAGAGAAAGTAACAGTGTCCCCGCCAACCAGCCGGTTCGCGCGGCACCGGATTTCATCAGAGGCAACCTCATGAAACCGGCAAGTAGTAGCAGCCCGGCAAAAAACCGGGGCTCGAGTTTCCCATGACCCAGCCAGACGGCGAGCGGGTAGACAATCATGATCGACGGGGCCCACAGGGCTGAGAACCGACGCACCTGGCTATTTCACGAGCAGTCCGGCGAGTGCGTTTACAACGTCCTGAACCGTGCGAACGCTTTTAAAAACTTCCGGCTGCAGCCGCTTGCCGGTAAGTTGTTTGAGCTTGACCGCGAGATCGACGGCATCGATGCTATCGATGTCAAGATCCGTGTACAAATTCGCTTCACAGGTGATCTTCGCCTTATCCAGGTCGAACATGTCGTGCAATATCTCGATTAACCAAGGGTAGATCTCTTCCTCGCTGACTGGGCTTGCCGGAGTCATATCCGTTCCCTCATTTTCTACGGTGCTTATCAATCATCAAGCCAAGCGCGCGCACGGACGCGAAGTGGCGGCGGGTATCATCCGAATCGGCCGGCAAAGTAACCCCATAACGCTTGTGAATGGCAACCCCGAGTTCCAAAGCATCGATAGAATCCAACCCGAGTCCCTCGACAAACAAAGGGGCATCTGCGTCGATATCGGCAGGCGTAATATCTTCGAGCTGAAGAACGTCGATAATCATCTGTTTGATTTCATCATCATCCGACTGCATGGGGCGGCTGTTCCTTCGCAAAATAGTCCTGCAGATAATCCGTTAAGTGCCGAACGGCCAAAAGCTCACTACCGGTGCGAGTGATAAAGGGCTGCACATCTATGTCTTCTTTGACTGCGATAGTGAAGCGCGACGGACGATGCGGTAACCGCCACCACTTTTGTCCCTTGGCTAACATTGGCGGCGCGCAGCGTATAAGCACCGGAGTGATATTGCACAAGCCTCGTACGGCGATATTGGCCGCGCCCCGTTTGAGCACGATGGATCCACTGCTGGGTGTGCGCGTACCCTCAGGGAAAATTATCAAATTGCCGCCACGTCGAATCGCTCGAACACAATCTTCAATCAGCTGGACGCCGTGATCATCGTTGCGAACGTATGCAGCGGCACGAATAGTCGAATGCGTGAACGGATTGCGCCAAAGGCCGCTCTTAACGATGCAGTCCGCGCGCTTGACGAAAGCCATCAAAAACACAATATCAATGAGCGTCGGATGATTAGCGAGAATTAGCAGTCCCTTCCGCTTCAACCGTTCCAGTCCGGTGATCTCGTAACGAAAGACACCCATGATCCACATCAATCCTACGATGCATCTGAAGCTGAAACTAATCACGTGACGCGCCAGCATCGAACGCAGTTGCGGTTTATGAACAACGATGTTGAGCACCGGAAAGACGAACACTCCGCCAACTCCCACTGCAACGAAACTCACGCCGGTGCCAAAGATACGCCACCACCGGCCGACCCTACTGAGCATGACGAGACCAAAGCCACCGGCGCTTATCGCAGACCCGATCTAAGGCCGAATCCTTGCGCAGAAAAAAACGTAGAATTTCTAATCCGGCTGGCATACGTTTAGCCCGCGATGGACTTACGTCCGAACCAGGCTCGCAACGAAGCGACAACACCTCGCCAGCTGCCGATTCTATTAACCATGCCCAGGCATAGGGTTGCTCATCACAATCTTCGAAGTCGGAATACAACGCAGGCAGAGGGCAATCATAAACAACCAATAGAACGGCAGGTGCGCCCTCGGAGATCAATCCGCAGGCTTCAATGACGCCATGTTCGACAGTGCTCACGCCTGCCGCGAGAGCCATGTTCGAAGCTCGGTCGCCGCGCGCTATGGAAAAAAGGCCCCCGGCTGCATTGTGAACCGACAAACTAAACGAGGTGGGAGAAAGCGCCGCCCCGGCGGCCAAATCCAAGAGCAGATCAGCCGAGCGCGCCGCCTCGCCATGGCGGGAACTGAATATGGTCGGAATATCAGTTCTGGCACCGAGACATTGATAAGCCACCTCCAGCGCCATCTTCCCGAGAAAACCAGCGCGCCGCCGTAGTATCGACGGCATTGCTTCGACACATGGAGTTGATCTACCTGCGACGACTTCATGATCAAAAGCCCAAGCCAGCCATGCATCCCGGGTTTCGATCTGCGGCGCCCATGCGGCAGAAGATGCAACTGAGAAATAGAATCCCTCGAAACTTACAGGGGGTACGGTTTCCATCCTCGCTCCGGCTATTATAGGCGAACAAGTAACATTGATGTACAAAAATCTTGGCGAACCAGTCAGACCCACAAATCACGAGCAATTAGCAAAGATTGGCATGGTTCGCGACTGCTACATGTATGACTCGGGAGGAACAAGGGATCTCGAACAGGATGAGTGGATGGATTCACTATTGGTAACCCTGGATATTCGCACGATCTTCGAAACGCAGTATCGATGGGATCAGGCTCTTATATGACGAGACACAGGGTCTTGTTGCATACCAAAAATGGCGAAGTCATACCGGCTATCTCACGGTCTGATCAAAAAAAAACGAGATGCCGATCAGGACATCTCGTCTAAGAACACGCAGAGCAGGAGAGCCGGACGGACTAGGAATGACTCCCATAGTCTCTGGCTACCTGTGACGGTCTGACAATCCAAGAGCCGGTACAGGAGCGACGAGCCGTTTCGCCGATGTCTTTGCCATTGGTCCCACCGTCATAATGCCCTTCGACACCGAAGGTGCCGACGTAGGCAACACCGGAGACAACCTGAGTGCCTGCGCAAGTTATTGCTTTGGAGACGACATGCACAGGAGTGAAAACAATGCTTCCTAGAACACTAAAGAAACCTGGCTGGGCTGCTCGCTCATTTGCCTCTTGCGCCACGCTGATGCTTGGCATAGCGGCAAAGCTAAGTAGCAAAATAGCGACGATAAATACTGAATAGTTTTTATTCTTCATAGCGGTACACCTTTCTATGGCTGCCATTTTGGCTTCCTCTTCAGCGCACGTCAAGCAGAGAAGGATCAGCGCAAGCAGATTTTCAAGGTGTCAAACCTAGTCCATGACAAACATGTCGCGGAAAATACTCAAAAGCAGAAAAAAATGCTCGACCGGTTTCGGAGAGACGATCAACCAACCACAGTTGTGGCTTCTCGCAGCGTGAAAGCTCGGGCATACAAGGCCCTGCCGATCACGACCCCTTCCACTCCTTCATTTTCAAGCGGAGCTAGCGTTCTGAGATCTTCCAGGCTCGCTACGCCGCCTGACGCAATGATGGGAATCGTTACCGCACGCGCAATCGTCAGCGTCTCATCGACATTGACACCACCGCCTGTACCATCGCGGCTGATATCTGTGTAGATGATTCGCGCGGCGCCGCCTTGCTCACAGCGTTTGGCTAGCTCGACAGCATCCATCGCAGTCGTTTCTTTCCAGCCTCTGACGGCGACTTTGCCTTTGCGCGCGTCGATGCCGACAACAATCCGGCCCGGAAATTTTTCACAGAGCAATCGAAGTAAGTCGGCGTCATTGTAAGCTGCAGTCCCGATCACCACTCTAGAAACCCCAAGCTCGAAGGCTGCTTCGACAGACTCCAATGATCTAAGCCCGCCGCCGAATTCCACCGCGAGCCTAGTCTCCCGGCATATTGCTTCAATCTGCTTCGTATGAACCGGCCGCCCTTTGACCGCACCATCCAAGTCAACGATGTGAATGATCGTCGCCCCCTCGCGAATCCAATGCCCTGCAGCTTCCAAGGGATCTTCAAAGTAGACCGTTTCCTGATCCATTTCGCCCTGGAACAAACGCACACAACGGCCGTGTTTAAGATCGATCGCCGGAATAATAATCATGAGTTAATTGGAAGCGACGAAGCGGCCGAAGTTCGAAAGAATCCGCAGGCCGATTTCCTGACTCTTCTCCGGATGAAACTGGCAGGCAAAAAGCGAATCCGTAGCGATGCTGGAAACAAATGGGCTGCCATATTCGGTGTCTGTAGCTATCACCGAAGCGTCTTCCGGAACGACATAGAAGGAATGGACAAAGTAGACAAATTCACCGCTGGGAACTCCCTCCAGAAAGGGAGACTCTTTTTTCTTCACGAGACGGTTCCAACCCATGTGCGGCACCTTTAAGCCGTCCTTAGAATGAAAGCCAACGACTTTGCCGGCAAACAAATCGAGCCCCTTCTGTCTGCCGAATTCTTCGCTTTCTGAAAACAGTAATTGAAATCCCAAGCAAATACCCAAGAAGGGCTTTCTGCGCCGGACTATGTCGCAAATGGGCTCTATCAGACCAAACCGGCCAATGTTTTCCATACAGGCGCTGAAAGCGCCAACACCAGGTAAAACCACACCGCGAGCGGACTCGATCTGGCCAGCTTCGCGCGTGACCATAGCCTCGTAACCTACTCGCTCAAACGCCTTCTGAACGCTACGCAGGTTGCCCATACCGTAATCAATAATCGCAATCATAGACTCTACTCTACCGCTTTACGGATCTAACGATCTCTAACACTCAACTACTGACGTTCTGTTAAAGACTGCCCTTGGTCGACAGCACTCCCCTTATCCGCTCGTCAAATCCCGTGGCCATGTCCATCGCGCGCGCAAACGCTTTGAAACAGGCTTCAATAATATGATGCGGATTTTCGCCGCGAATCACATCGATGTGCAGATTCATGCCCAGCTGGTTGGTAAACGCCGCGTAAAACTCATGCGGCAGATCGGTATCGAAACTGCCGACTCGACCGGGGCGAATTTTCACGTTGTACGAAAGATAGGGTCGGCCGCTCAAGTCGATAACCACCTTCGCCAAAGTTTCATCTAACGGGCAGCTTGCCTCGCCGAACCGGCGAATCCCTTGTTTATCCCCCAGTGCCTTCTTGAATGCCTCACCCAATGCCAGACCGACATCCTCGACAGTGTGATGATAGTCAACTTCTAAGTCACCCCTTGCCTGAAGCTTTATGTCGAACAACCCGTGGCGCGAAAAGCTGTCCAACATGTGGTTGAAGAAGGGCATGCCGGTTTCAATGTCCGCTTTGCCGCTGCCCTCGAGATCAACCGAAGCTACAATTTCGGTTTCCTTGGTCTTACGTTCAATTGTGCCGGTGCGTCCCATTTTACCCCTCCTTCACGAATCGCGCCTCGACGGCGCGCGCATGATTATCGAGCCCTTCAAGTCGCGCCAGCTGAATAATCTGGGGAGCCAAAGCCAGTAATGCGCGTTTTTCGGCGTGAATCACCGTAGTTCGTTTGAGAAAATCATAGGTGCCCAGTGGAGAGAAAAAGCGCGCGCTGCCGCCCGTCGGAAGCACGTGATTTGGCCCCGCGAGGTAG
>Ga0307409_100001421_pt1 | contig 11741 bp, 9 predicted proteins | sample 322Ometagenome_2_FD_203888 | JGI IMG/M metagenome (GOLD analysis project Ga0307409, IMG submission 203888) | Maize rhizosphere microbial communities from greenhouse at UC Davis, California, United States - 322HYB-O-2 | ecosystem: Host-associated > Plants > Roots > Rhizosphere > Soil | place...
TGCGCGCATCGAATGGCTTCATCGAGCCTTGCAGGCCGTCGATGCTGAGCGCCGCCGCCACGTCAGCCGTGCGGGCCAGCTCGCGCGCGCCCGCAAGCGCGAGACCGAGCAGCGCCGTGGACGCCTGCGTGCCGTTGATGAGGGCAAGCCCTTCTTTTGGCGCCAGCACGACGGGCGATAACCCGACTCGCGCGAGCGCCCCCTGTCCCGGCTCACGCCTGTCGCCGTCCACCCACGCTTCACCTTCGCCGATGAGCACGAGCGCGAGATGCGCGAGCGGCGCCAGGTCGCCGCTCGCCCCGACGGATCCGCGCGCCGGCACGACCGGGTGCACGCCGCGGTTGAGGAGCTCGACGAGTTGCAGCAGCGTCTCGGCGCGAATGCCGGAGAAGCCCTTGGCGAGGACGTTGGCGCGAAGCGCCATCATCGCGCGGACCACCGCCACCGTCAGCGGCTCGCCGACGCCGGCGGCGTGACTGCGCAGCAGATTGATCTGAAGCGCCTCGAGCGAGCCCGCGGGGATCTTGACCTCGGCAAACGATCCAAAGCCGGTGTTGATTCCGTAGACCGGCGCGTCGCCGTGCGCGTGACGATCCACGACCGCGCGAGCCGCGGCGACGCGCTCGAGCGCCGCCGGGGCAATCGCCACGCGCGCATGGTGCGATGCGATCGCGACGAGATCGTCGAGAGTGAGAGAGTGCCCGTCGAGCAGGATCATGGTGTGGCCGCGAAAATCGCATCCGCGGTGCGCGGCCTGCGAGCCGCAGTTCTCGATGGAAAGCGGACCGCACGCCACCGAGCGCGGAGTCCGACACATCATATCGCGTGCTTCGCGATCCCCGGGGCGTAGGCTACGATAGGCGATCGATGTCTACGAATATCGCGGTGCTGGGAGCGCAGTGGGGCGACGAGGGCAAGGGCAAGATCGTCGACATGCTGACCCCGCACTTCTCGATCGTCGCGCGCTACCAGGGCGGGCACAACGCGGGTCACACGGTCTACGCCAAGGGGACCAAGTTCGTCCTGCACCTCATTCCGTCCGGCATCCTGCATCCTGGCGTCACCTGCATCATCGGCAACGGCGTCGTGATCGATCCGCAGGCGCTCTTCAAGGAGGTCGACGAGCTCGCGCGGATGGGGATCGACGTCGACGGCCGCCTGCGCATCAGCGAGAAGGCGCACCTGATCCTGCCGTACCACCGCGAGCTCGATGTGCTCTCCGAGGCGCGCCGCGGCGAGCGGAAGATTGGAACGACGTCGCGCGGCATCGGCCCGGCGTACGAAGACAAGATCGGCCGGCGCGGTATCCGCGTCGCCGACCTGCTCGGCGATCGCGATGCGCTCGCCACCGAAGTGCGCGAGAACGTCAGCGCGCGCAACCGCATCATCAAGGAGACGACGCTCGACTGGAAGCCGGTGTACGACCAGCTGCTCGCCTACGGCGAACGCATGCGGCCGTGGGTTTCCGACGTGTCGCTGCTCCTCGCGCAGCAGGTGGCGGCGGGGAAGCGGGTGATGTTCGAGGGCGCCCAGGCGACCCTGCTCGACATCGATCACGGCACTTATCCGTTCGTGACTTCGTCGAACGCGTCGGTCGGCGGCGTGTGCACCGGCCTGGGCGTGCCGCCGAAGGCGATTGGCGGCGTGCTCGGCGTGGCCAAGGCCTATACGACCCGGGTTGGCGAGGGGCCGCTGCCGACCGAGCTGACCGGCGACCTCGCCGACCGGCTGCGCGAAAGCGGCCAGGAATACGGCGCGTCGACCGGCCGCCCGCGCCGGTGCGGCTGGTACGACGCGGTCGTCGTCCGCTATTCAGCGCGGATCAACGGCCTCGACGCGCTCGCGCTCACCAAGCTGGACGTGCTCGACGGCTTGCCCGAGGTGAAGATCTGCGTCGGCTACAAGACCGCCTCCGGGATCGTCTCCGATTTCCCCGCCGACCTGCGCCTGCTTGCCGTGGCCGAGCCGCAGTACGAAACGCTGCCCGGATGGACCGCGCCAACGAAAGGCGCAACCGACTTCTCGAAGCTGCCATCCGAGGCGCAGCGCTACATCCGGAGGCTGGAGGAAGTGAGCGGCGTCGAATGCGGAATCATCTCCACCGGCTCGGACCGGAGCGAGACGATCGTCAAGGTCGGGGGCGCGGTGGAGAACTGGATCCGGAGCTAGGTGGGCGATCAGCGCTTCTTGACGTCGATGAACTTGAGCACGGCGTCGGCGTCGGCATCGAAGAACTCGATGCCTGCCTTGTAGTGCGGCGCAGGGTTGCCCTTCGGCATCTCGAATGCGGCCCACGCGACGCCGGCGCTGAAGCGAATCGGCCGCGGCTCCTGCGGCAGCGACATCCGGATCCGCTGGTTCGGCTTGAGCGTCGTCGGCGACACCACCATTGCTCCGATCACCGACAGATCCATCAAGGTCGCCGGATTGCCGTCGATGAGGACGTCCACGCCCTGCACGATCTTGAAGCGCGGCGCGCGCCGGGTGCCCTTCCAATCGAGCTGCGGCGTCGGCTGCGCGGCGGGCACCGGCTCTTCGACGGCGACGGCGGGATCGCCCGGTCGTCTCGGCGACACGCGCGAGTAGTTACTGTCGTGCGCGACGATGCGGACCTCGCAGTCGGCGAGGGTGGGGTCGGCCTTGATGCGATTGATGAGGGCGGCGCCGCGCGAGGTGGCTGCAAACAACCGTTCAAGTGCCACCACCCCGGGGCGCTGCCGCGTGATGATGTCCAGGGCCCGCAGTGCGTCGGCGTCGGAGAACGCCTGCGCGTCAGCGAATTCCGGCCGTTGTTGGAGCGCCGGCAGATGTTCCGCCGACGCAATGAGCACCATCCCCGAAGACACGGAATGCAAGTCTAACCCAAATTCACGCACCTGAACCGTGACCATCGCGCCGCTGACGGGCTTGCGAGCGTGCGCGTACGCGGCCGCCTTTTTTCGACGAAAAATCGCGTCGCGGCGCGCGTACCCCGCAACGGGGGCCACGGTTTTGCTACTCTCTGTCATCGATGTCCCCCGAGCACCCGCACGTCCTCCTGGTCGAAGACGACCGTGATACCCGCGAGATGTACTCCGAGTTCCTGAGCTACTCCGGAATGCGAGTCACCGAAGCCAGCAACGGGCGCGGCGCGCTCGAGAGCATCCGCTCCGAGCGCCCCGACGTTGTCGTCACCGACATCGCCATGCCCGGGATGGACGGCCTCGAGCTCTCGCGCCGCCTTCGTGCGTCGGAGCCGACGCGCGATGTACCGATTATCGCGGTCAGCGGCAACGCCTCCGCCCGCGCGCGCGATGCCGGCGTGGCCAACGTCGTGCTCGAGAAACCGTGCGCGCCCGACGAACTCCTGCATGTGATCGAGGACGTGCTGCAGAATCCCAGGCGGTAATCGTTGTTCGTTCTTCGTTGTTCGTGCTTCGTTGTTCGTGGATGTGCCGGGCACGCGCTGGCTCCTGTCACGATCAACGACAAACGAACAACGAACAACGAAGAACGAACAACGATCAACGATCTACGATCGACGCCATGATCGACTGGTCCGCCGTCCGCGCCGAGTACCCCGCGGCGACCCGCTACACATACCTGAACAGCGCCGGCGCACCTCCGGTCTCGCGCCGCGCCGCATCCGAGGCGCAGCGCTACTACACCGAAATGATGATGGACGGGGATCTGCGCTGGCCCGCGTGGCTGGAGCAGGTGGAAGGCGTCCGCGCGAGCGTCGCGCGCCTCCTGAACGCTGACCCTGCGGAGATTGCCTTCACCTTCAGCTCCTCGCACGCGTTCACGCTGCTGGCGCCGCTCCTCGGCCCGCCCGCCCACGTCGTCGCCATGGCCGACGAGTTTCCGAGCGGCACGCTGCCGTTCGTCTCGTACGGCGACGAGGTGACGTTCGTGGCATCCGGGCCGACGGGCGAGATCGCCATCGACGCGATTGCTGCGGCGATCACGCCTGCGACGCGGGCTGTCGTGACGAGCTCCGTGATGTACGCGACCGGGTTCCGCCAGGACCTCGCCGCACTGGGAGCGGTCTGCCGCCGCCGCGGTGTGCCGCTGCTGGTCGATGCAACGCAGTCTGCGGGCGTCATCCCGATTGACGTGCGGCGCGACGCGATCGACGCGGTCGTGTTCAGCGGGTACAAGTGGACGACCGCCGGATACGGTATCGCCGCGATGTACGTGTCGCGCGATCTGCTGCGGAAGGGACCGACGCCGCTCGCCGGGTGGTGGAGCGCCCGCGATCCGGAGGCGGTCATCGCCGATCGGCTCGATCTCAAAGACACGGCTGCGGTATTCGAGGTGGGCTGCCCCCACTTCGCCGGCATCTTTGCTCTTGGCGGCTCGTTGTCGCTCTTCGCCGAGATCGGCCAGCCGGCGGTGCAAGACCGGGTGGAGGCGTTGACGGATTACCTGCATGCGCACGCGACCGCGGCCGGGCTCGAGATTGCCTCGCCACGCGATCGATCGCGGCGCGCCGGCATCACCATCATCCGAATGCATGACGGTCCCGCCGCTGTCGATGCGCTCGCTCGCGCCGGCGTGATCGTCTCGGCACGGGGCGCGGGCGTGCGTGTCGCGACTCACGTCTTCAACACGGAGGAAGACCTCGACCGCTGCGTCGCGGCGCTGAGTGCCCTCGCCGGTGGAGAGTCCCTGCCGCCGCGTCCAGCGCCCCCTTCACAGCGGATCGTGTGCGTCGATCTGAACGGGGTCCTCGACCGCTACACAGGATGGCACGGAGCCGAGCACTGGGATCCGCCGGCGCCCGGCGCGCGCGATTTCCTGCGCACGCTGCACGAGCACGGCTGGCGGATCATCGTCTTCACGACGCGCCACTACGCCGGCGCTCAACGCTGGCTCGCCGAGCACGGCATGCTCGCGTACGTGAGCGAGGTCACCGACGTCAAGCCGGCGGCGGACGTCTTCGTCGACGACCGCGCAATCGGCCATCGCGGCGACTTCGCCGCGACCCTCCACCAGGTGCTCGGGTTCAGCGCGCACTGGGAGCAGGTCCCGAGCCCGTCGAGCAGCCAGCGTCCTGCGTCCGAGCCGACGCGAGGGTAGCGCGCAGCAGGGCGCGGTACCGCTCGTCGAGCGCCTGGAACCGTGGCCCTTCGGCTGTGCCGGCCAGCGTCTCCGCCGCCATCGCAGAGTACCCGACCCTGAACGCCAGGTAGGCGGCGGAGTAGAACGGCAGACGACGGCCGATTGCGCGATCTCCGGTCCGGCGTACGTACTCCGCGAGCGCCAGTGCGACCGCCTGCCGGTCGAGACCGAATTCCGCGGCCAGGCCGGCGATGTCCCACGCGACGTCGGCACAACCGGGGAAGAAGTGATCGCGGTGGTGATCGAGAGCGTCGGTCTTGAGCCAGCCGTGCGGTGTTGCGATCCACTCGTGCGGCATCAGGCGGCCGTCGACTCGCGTCTCCGGTTCGTCGAATGCCGCTGCCTGCCGCGAGAGCGCGTCCGCCGCGGCAAGATACTCGTCGCCGAGCGCTTCGCGGGTGTTCACGCGCAGCATCTCGGCGAGCGCCGTAGTGCATGCCGTGTCGCCGGCGGACGCATGCGTGCGCAGCCAGGCGAGATAGCGGGCGGCGTGCTGGACGAAATCCCCGGATGCGGCTGCTGCGCGCATGGGATGTCCTTCCGCAACCGTCAGCGTCAGGAACCCGCGATCGAACGCAAGCGGAGCGGCGCTCCAGCCGGCGTCGGCCAGCAGCCCGGCGCGCCGGCAGCTCTCACGTCCATGCCTGCCGAGACCGGCGAAGCGCGCGATCGCCTGCTCGCTCCCGGCCGACGTGCCGCGCGGCACGATCGAAACGAACTTTCGTCGTTCGTGCTGCGGGTGCGCCGCCGGCCACGGCTGCGGCAGGTCGAGCCATGCCCGCCAGCGCCCCGCCGAGATCTCCACCGCGTTAGCCGGCACGACGTGCTCGCGCGCGAGCACCGCCCGCATGGCGTCGAACGCGGGAACCACGCGCGCATGGCGATGCCAGCGCGCCGCGGCCGTCCGCGACACGAATCGATCGGGCGCCGGGTCCCACGACGGCATGAACACGATGCGATCGTCTGTGACTCCGAGCGCCGAGACCGCCGCGGCGGCACCGGTCATCGACGACCCACTCAGCCCGGGTCCCTCGTCGACGATGAGCACCGTGCTAGCCGCCGGCTGCAGCGCCGCGACAAGCTCCGGCGACAGGTCAACTCGCCGCTCGAACGGGTGGCCTCGCGGACGCAGCGTCCAGGTCGCAACGTCGATGTTACGGAGACGCAGTGCGCCGGCCACGATCGCCGAAAGGCTGGTTCCGATGCTGCGGAGGCCGAGACACACGACGCGAACGGGGCGAGCCGCGTCGGCCCATCGTGCCGCCGCATCGGCGTAGGTCTCGGGATAGAGCGCGTAGTACGCGTAGCCTTCCGGCATCTTCACGCGCACGTCCGGCCAGCGTTCGTCGTGGAGAGTTGCGATCTCACGCGTAGCCTCGCGACCGGCGCGCTCTCGGACGTCGTTCAGGCCGTTCCACTGCGCGGCGGCCTCGGCCCCAAGATGCTCCGCGACGCGTCGGAGGCGGACCAGCAGTGGATGCCAGTCGTCCCGCTCGGGGCAGAGTGCGTCGGCGATGGCCGACTCGATGATGCCGAAGTTGATGAGCCGATCGGTCGGGTGGGTCTCAGCGCGCAGGTCGGACCAGAGGTCATGGCCGCGGCAGAGCTGCGAGCGATCATCGAACACCAGCATGGCGCGCCCCGGAAGGTTTTTTGCACCCCGGCTGTAAGCACCAGCCGGGGAGGCTCGACCATGACTCGGATACCGACACCGCTCGAACGTCTGCTCGCCAGGTATTGGGACGACGACCGCGAACGCCTGCTCCCGCTGATCGAGCAGCGTTTTGGCGTCCGGATCGAACCTGAACAATTAAAGGGAGCGCGAGACGTGTCCTCATTCGCGGCATCGCTGAAGCACCTCGTGGATCACCCCGGACGGCTCGAGCGAGTGGCCGAGCGTTTGCTGGAACGGTGACGCATGCCGCGGCTGGGAACCGCGAAGAGCACAACGTGGTAAACGGCGCCATTCATCGCATCATCGAATATCACGCCGCGTCGCGGCCTGACGCTCCCGCGGTTACCGAGGGCGCCGTCACCCTCTCGTACCGCGAGTTGAACCAGCGCGCGAACACGCTCGCACGCCGCCTGGCGGACAGCGGGCTCACACGCGGCGCCCTGGCGCTCGTCCGCATGGAGCGCGGCGCAAACCTCGCGACGGTGCTCCTCGCGGTGCTCAAGGCGGGCGCCGCGTACGCGTGGATGGAGCCGGGGACACCGGACGATCTGGATCTGCCGGCGGCGTTCTGCATCGTGAAGCGCCCGGCCGGCAGCGAACAGCGCTATCTGGCCGTGGACATCCGCGGCGCTCTCGCCGCGTGCGACGGCAAACCCACTTCCAACCTGCCGATCCTGACGCGCGGCTCCGACGTCGCCTGCGCATTCGTCGACGCCAGCGGTGAACCGCACCTGTTCGTGCCTCACGCGACCATTACGTCGCTCACGGCGGGCGACGTGTCGCAGCCCGGTGAATGGGGCTCGGCCCCCGGCGCGTTCGAGCTGTGGCTCGGGCTGATGTCGGGCGCCACCATCACGCTTCCGGCCGCGGCACCCGCTACTGCCGCGGCCTGAGGAATCGCCGCCAGCTGACACATCGCCGCGTCAGAGATCGCCCCTCGAGGATCGCCGCCCCAGAGATCGCAACCAGAGATCGCCGTCCCAGGGATCGCCGCCGTGGGGTTCAATGCGTGACGGTCACCGATGACGCGCGAATGCGGAGCACCTGCCCGGCCGGCTCCGCGGTGCCGGCGATGGTGACCTGCTGACCGGGCCGAACCTCGGTTCGACCTGCGTTCCAGATCACCTGCACTCGCGCGTTGCCGTCCCGCACCCAGAAACTCGTGGGGCTGTCCACGGCATCCACATCGACGTCCGTGACCTGAACCCGTCGTCCGGCTTCGCCGCGCGCCTTCTCGTCGAGCAGATCGCCCAGCTCCGTGACGACCGCGCCCGTGCGGTGCTCGATCTCGTCGGCCGTGCTGCCCGGCGTCCGCTGCGGCTCGTGACCACCAGGCGTGTCGGTACTGGTGGGACTTTCGCCGGACGTCCCGCGCGCCTCGTCCGAGGTCTCCGTCGCCGCGGTCCGGGACGTGTCCTGCGGGGGATCGGGTCGCATGGCCCAGTAGACGAGCGCCGCGCCGACCACGAGGAAGAACACCAGGATCGGACCGAGGTACGCGCGCAGCGCCGTCTTGCGGACGCCGGGGTTGGCGACACTGTTCGGCGGGTTCTGCGGCGCGTTCGGATCGTGGTCGCGAGGGTAGCGTTCAGCCATGGTGCCTCCGCGCGAACGACGTGCATGAGCCGTTCCGCGTCGTGACTGGCGGAGCCGCTACGGCTCAGCTCCCACGGCTTTGATCATCTGGCGTGTCAGCTTCTGCCGCGACCTCCAGTACTCGGTCCATGGGTCCTTGCGCACTCGGGCGAGCCGCTTCGGGACGGTCACGACGGTGAAGGCGGCGGGATCGAAGGACGGCTTCAATTCCGTCCAGGCCACCGGCACGCTCACCGGCGCATGCGGCCTCGCACGGGACGAGAACGCGGCGACGGACGTGTTGGTGCGGTTGTTCCGCAGGTAGTCGATCAGGATCTTGCGCGCGCGGCCGGCCTTCGCGAAGTCGGTCGTGTATTCCTCCGGCGATGCACGCTCGATCATCTCGGCGAGCGCGCGCGTGAAGGCGAGGCAGGCCGCCCACCCGGCGTGGGGCTGGAGCGGCACGACGACGTGAAGGCCGCGTCCGCCGGTCGTCTTGACGAAGCTGTCCAGGCCGACGGCCTCCAGCGCTCGACGGACCGTGCGCGCGGCTCCTACGACCCGCCCCCATGCGACCTCTTCTCCCGGATCGAGGTCGATGACGAGCCGGTTCGGTTCCTCCAGACGCGCAAAGTCAGAGTTCCACGTGTGGATCTCCAGTACCCCCATCTGCACGAGCGCGACGGCCCCGGAGACGTCGTCTGCGATCAGGTACTCGCCGACCTTCTTCTTCTCCGGGATGCGCACCCGCCGCAGCGGCTCGGGCGCCCACACCTTGGAGTGCTTCATGTAGAAACATTCGCCACCTACGCCCTCCGGGCAGCGGACGAGCGTCAGGGGCCGGCCGGCGAGATGCGGAACGATCCATTCCGCGATGCTCTCGTAATAGCGCGCGAGATCGATCTTCGTCAGGAGCGGCTCGGGATAGAGGACACGATCGGCGTGCGTGATGCGGACTCCCTGCACCACGTCGGGCGCGGTGGCGGGGACCTCCTTGCGCGCGTCGCGCGGCGCCTTGTCCGCGCGCAGGCCCTGGAACGACGGATGCCGGATCTTGCCGTCGCTCGTCCACTCCGTGAACTCCACTTCCGCGACGAGCACCGGTTGCACCCAGTGCGCCCGCCGGCCGAGGGCCCCGGGCGGACGGGTCGCAAACGCCGGCTCTGGTCGCTCGAGCGCGCCAAGCCGGGCTCGCAGATCGAGCGACGACTTGCGCGTGAAGCCGGTTCCGACCTTGCCGGAGAAGATCAGGCGGCGGCGATCGTCGTAGTAACCCACGAGCAGCGCGCCGATGCCGACGCGAGCGCCTTCCGGATCGGTGAAGCCGCCGATGACGAACTCCTGCCGCTTGACGCACTTCGTCTTGAGCCAGTCGCCATGTCGGCCCGCGCGGTGCGGCTGATCGCGGCGCTTCGAGATGATCCCCTCCAGGCCGAGTCGGCACGCCTGCTCGAAGAACTGCGGACCGTTGCCGATGACGTGTTCCGCGTAGCGCACGAGCGCATTCTTCTTCGCCGGGCCGATGAGCGCCTTCAATCTCGTTTTGCGTGCCACGAGAGGCTCCGCATCGAGGCCTTTGCCGCCGGCGCGCAACAGATCGAACACGAAGTAGACGAGCGACATGGTCGGCGCCTGGTCGCCGGTCCCGAACCGGTTCTGCAGCGCCTGGAAGCTGGTGCGCCCGTCCGGGAGTACCGCCGCCACCTCTCCGTCGATCAGGGCATCGTCGAGACCGAGCGCGCCCGCGGCCTGCGCGATCTCGGGAAACGCGTCCGTCCAGTCCTTGCCGGTGCGGCTGTACAGCGCGACGCGGCCCCGCCGGATACGGCAGCCGATGCGGTACCCGTCGTACTTGATTTCGTGAAGCCAGGCGTCACCCGCCGGCGCGTCCTTGACCAGCGTCGCGAGCTGCGGCCGGTAATCAGGCGCGGGCACGCAGCGGCGGGAGGCGGCGGGGGAGCAAGGACGGGGTGTTCGTGAGACGAGCGACGACCAGTCGAGCAATCCGCTTCGCCGGCGCGATGTGTCGCGTGCTGTACCGGCGGCCCGACGCCGAGTAGCACAGCGTCAACGCGCCGAGCACCTGGTCGCGCACCACGAGCGGCACGACGACGGCCGAGCGAGGCGCGAGCCTGCGCACGACGTCGGATCTTCGCGACCCGTGCAGATCCGGATCGAGGATGACGTCGCTGCGGACCTGGCCACGGCCGTGACGGACGACATGCGCAACGCTGCTGATCGGATCGTGGCGCGAAATGCGGCTGCCGGTGCGCGCGAGCGTGCTGACGAGGCGCTGGCCTTCACGCGTCGCGTGCGCGCCGGCGACGCAGCGCACGTAGTGGCGCTCGACCAGATGAATCAGGCAGAAGTCTGCGAGGGCCGGAACGAACGACCGTGCGAGGCGCTGCAGCGCTCGCGCAACGTCAGCGGACGACGGCGCGATCGGCGCCGTCTCGGACAGGAAGAACCGGTGGATCCGGCCTGGAACGCCTGCCTCCATGCGTGTACGCAGTGTAAAGAGGACGCGGTCGTGCCGACAAGCTGAAGGATGCGCGCGAGTGGCTCGGGTACGGTCCGCGTGCTCAGCCGGATGTATAATCCGCGCCGGCCGCCGCTCTCCTGGCAGCGGGCACCTGAAACCACGGAGGGTGGACGATGGTTCGCCTCGCACTCGTCCTCGCAGCGGTGATGATCGTCGCGGAGACCGTCGGCGCGGAGCAGCGCGGCGAGCGCAGACGCGTCGGTCTCGACGAGCAGGCGCACCTGACGCAGCTGGTGGATGCGGCCGCCGAGGGCAAGCACACCGAGGGAAACGCGTGGCTGGCGTGGGCGCCGCACTTCCTGCGCGGACCCGACCGCAAGACCTACATTCCATTCACCCTGAAGATCGAAGAAGCGCCGGGCGCGTTCAAGTCGGCGGCGATGTACGTCCGCGTGGCGCCTCGCGGCGATCTCGGTCGCGCCGGAAAGAAGGCCGACGGTGTGCAGAACGTCCTCGGTGTCGCCAATGGCGAGATGCCGGTGAACAGCCCCGAGCGGCGGCAGGGCAGCGGCGCTCCGACCGCAACCGACGCCTCGTTGATGTTGCGCAGCCTGACGGCGAAGAATACCGGCACCGGTTATCCCTACGAAGCCGCGTACGGCGTGGAAACGGCCGCTGCGCAGGACGGCCGCATGTCGACGCTGCAAAGCGGTCTCGCGCTCGCGCCAGGCGAGTACGACCTGTACATCGCGCTTCTCGAGCGCGATCGCAAGGGCGAGAAGAAGTGGGCGGTGTTGAAGCAGCCGATCACCGTTCCCGACCTCGCGACGCCCGCGCTGCGCGTCAGCAGCATCATCCTCGCGGATCGCGTCGAGCCGATCACCAAGCCGGTGCCGCCGGCCGAGC
>Ga0307409_100001422_pt1 | contig 11740 bp, 6 predicted proteins | sample 322Ometagenome_2_FD_203888 | JGI IMG/M metagenome (GOLD analysis project Ga0307409, IMG submission 203888) | Maize rhizosphere microbial communities from greenhouse at UC Davis, California, United States - 322HYB-O-2 | ecosystem: Host-associated > Plants > Roots > Rhizosphere > Soil | place...
GAGCGCCTGGGGAACTCTTCGCCAAGTCGCCGATGGTCGCGATGCCACTTTCGGCGAGTCGCGCCCTGGTCGCCGGCCCGACGCCCCACATCATCTCTACCGGCAAATCATGAAGGAAGGCGAGCTCGGTCTCCGGGTCGACGACAACCAGCCCATCGGGCTTGGCGACCTGCGACGCGATCTTGGCCAGGTGCTTGGTGCGGGCGACGCCGACGGAGATGGGAAGGGCCAGTTCGTCACGCACCCGTCGGCGGATGGCTAAGGCGATCTCGGCCGGCGTGCCGAAGAGATGCGTGCAGCCGGCGACGTCGGCGAAAGCTTCGTCGATGGAGATCCGCTCGACCAGCGGCGTGAAGTCGCCCAGTATCCCGATCGCGGCGTCGCCGAGTCGCTGGTAGTCCTCGAAGTGCCCGCCGACGAAGACCAGGTTGGGGCAAAGCTCTCGCGCCCGCCGACCCGGCATTCCGCCGTTGACGCCGAAGGCCTTCGCTTCATAAGACGCCGCGAGCACGACACCGCCCCCTACGGCGATCGGCCTCCCCTTAAGGGACGGATCGAGCATCTGTTCGACCGAGGCGTAGAACGCGTCGAGGTCCGCATGAAGGATTGTGGCCGTGTCCATGGCTAGTCGTGCCCGCGGCGGCGCAGAAACGCGGGAGCCTTCTTCAGCACCACGTCGTGCTCAATCTCCGGAACGTCCGGAAGTCGACTCGGGTGACGGTGCAGTTCCCGCAGGGTGGGGTCCCGGTGGCAAATTCTGCTCCAGATATCGCGTCAGGAGCGAGAAGAGATGCAGCGTTGTTCCGTCCCCTTCGCAGATGCAGTGGCTCCGGTTGGGATACTCCATCATCGTGAACTGCCGGTTGGCCGCAACCAGTGCATTGATCAGCCGCTCGGTCGCCTGATAGTGCACGTTGTCGTCTCCCTGGCCGTGCACCACCAGCAGGTTGCCGCGGAGCTTGTCCGCGTAGCTGATTGCTGAGGCCTCGCGGTACGCCTCGGGACTCTGCTGCGGTAGTCCGAGGTAACGCTCCTGATAAATCGTGTCATACATCCGCACGTCGGCTTCAGGCGCTACCGCCATGCCGGTCTGATAGAGCTCGGGGTGGCGGAACATCAGATGCAACGTCATCGAACCGCCGCCACTCCAGCCCCACACGCCGATTCGGGTCGAATCTACCCAGGCCCAGCTCCGCATGGTGCGGAGCGCTGCCGCATGATCGCCCACGTTGAGTACTCCAACCTTCTGGTAGATGGCTTTGCGAAACGCGCGGCCGCGGGGAGCCGGCGTACCGCGATTATCGACTGAGGCGACCACGTATCCCTTCTGAGTCAGCATCAGATCCCAGAGGTACCCCGCGCCCTTCCAGATATCGAGGACGGTCTGCGCCGCCGGCTCGCCGTAGACCTCGAAGAAGACCGGGTACCGCCGAGTGGAGTCGAAGCCTGGCGGTTTCATCACCCAGGCATCCAGTTGCAGATCCGGCCCGGCGGCCACCTGCACGAACTCTGCTCGGCCCCGGCTCAGCTTGGCTACAGCATCTCGCAGCCTCCGATTGTCCACCAGGGTCCGGATCACCTTGTGCTCGGGAAGGGTGACCAGGTTGGTGATGGGGGGAGTGCCGAAGGACGAGAAGTTGTGAATTGCCCACCGGCCATCGCTGGAGATGAAATATCGGTGGTAGCCGGACTGGTCCCTGGGAGTCAGTCGCTCCGGTCGGCCCTTTCCGTCGGTACGGCTTCGAAAGAGATACAGTTGGGTAGCGTTCTCGGGCGATGCAGTGTAGTAGATCCAACCACGGGCTGAATCCTGTCCCACCACCAGCGGTTCGCCAAAGGGACTGGCAGGATTGTGCAGGTCGAAGCTGCCTGGAGTGAGCAGACGCTGCTGCTTCCCATCCCGTGAGATGAGGTACAGGTGCCGGTAGCCGTCCCGTTCGCTGATCCAGGTGAAGCTCTTTCCTCCGTTTAGCCAGCGTAGGTCATTCCCCACATCCACCCAGGCGCTATCCCTCTCGGTGTGTACGGTACGCACTTGGCCGGTCCTGGCATCCCCCAGCATCACCACCAGCGTATTCTGCAGCCGGTTGAGCTGCTGGACTACGACCTCAGCCGAGCTTCCCGCCCAATCCAGGCGAGCGATGTAGTTGTTGCGGGGATCGCCGGGAACACGGAGCCAGACGGTGTTGCCGCCCGACGCGCTCACCACGCCAACCCGCGCGGCGGAGTTGGTGGTGCCCGCCTTGGGGTATTGCACTGGAATGGTGAAGGAGTACAGCGAGTCAGTGTTGTTGATCAGGAGGAAATCGCGGACGCCGGATGCATCGAGCTGCCAGTAGGCGATGCGAGCGCCATCAGGGCTCCAGCGGAAGCCATCGCGCAGATTCAACTCCTCTTCATAGACCCAGTCGAAAGTCCCGTTGATGATGGTGCGAGAGCCGTCATGGGTGAGCTGAGTGATGCGCTCGTCGTCGAGATTCTCCACGTATAGATTGTTTTCCCGGACATAGGCGACCCGATTTCCATCGGGCGAGAACTTGGCGAACATCAGCGTGGAAGGCTTGGCCTGAGCGCCGCCCAGCTTTCGAAGCTGCCAGGTTGATAGATCGAGCGACCAGAAGTCGCCTCGGGTGTTCTGTCGCCAGACCTTCTCCGAATTGGTGAAAATCAGGAGCCTGCGCTCGTTCGGCGAGACTGTGTAGTCCTCCACCTCCAGCGGAATCGAGTCACCGCGTGGTACCAGCCTTGCGGCCGGTATCCAAACGGCACGCCTGCCGGTCGCGGCATCATAGCGAACGAGCGCCTGACCTGCGGGCGTGGCACTATCCGCCTCCAGCCTGAGGTATGCTGATTCCCTTTCCAGCCAGCGAACCCGACCCAGCTGCTCTGGGGCGAAGTCCTTGGAGTTGAAGATCCGGTCGACTGTAAGACTGTCCTGGGCGGCAACGCTTGAACAGAACAACGGCAGGGCCAAGGCCCAGACGAAGGAACGAGAGACGAACATCGAAACTCTCCGCACGGGTATAGGGGTCGCGACCGGCTCGGCTCAGAGCTACGCAAAAAGCCCAGCTGAAGGTTACACTCGGGCAGAATGTGAGACATACCGCTGGGCTGGATAGTTGCTTAGCCAAGCCGGCAAATCTCCGGCAGCAGGCCCACGACCGCGCGCAAGGTGCAGGGTTGCTGGAATTCGGCTCGTAACAGCGGCCGCCCTGGATCGGGAGACTCCTGGTTCACCCCAGCCGGTGGCCTTCGGCTCGAGCCCAGAGCCTGCCCCGAGCGTAGCGAGGGGAGGGGCAATGGCCGGTGCAACCGCACCGGCCGTTTGTCTAAAGACTGGGCCCTCGGCGGGAGCATCAGCTCAGTGCCGCCGCTGCGGCAACGATTCACTCCATGCCGAGTCGCGCCAGCCCTTCGCGCGCTTCCGCCACGTAGGGCAGCAGCTCCCGATCTGGTCGGTGCCAAGCCGCCAGCACGAAGCCGTAGCACTCGGCCGCCTTCCGCCTGTCTCCGAGCCGTTCGGCGATCCGGCCCAGCTCGAGCGTGGCGAGCACGAACGACGGCGTGCCGACATCGCTCCACCGCCAGCGCTCCAGCAAGTCGGCGGCTCGCTGATCGTCACCCCGCGCCGCCAGCAGCCGGGCCAGCGTCAGGTTCAGGTGGAAACAGTTAGCGGCGAAGTTGTCCGCCAGGCAGAGCGTGTCGGGAATCGCGCTCAGCTTCCGGATGGCTGCCACCGAATCGCCACGCGCGAGGTCCAGGAACGCGCCGCTAGTCTCACCGAGCAGCCGAGCCCGGAGGGCCGCGCGCGCGTCGCTGGGTGCCCACGCGACGCGGGCCGCCTGGACGCCGAACCGCGCCAGGGCCGCCGTGTCGCCGCGCGACAGCCACCAAGGCAGCCCTCTCAGATGAGGCGGGGTGAAGAAGCCCCCCCAGGCAGCATTTGCCTCGAGGGCACGATCAAAGGTGACGCGGGCCAGCGAGTCCGGAACGATCCCGAGCAGACCGAGATCCACCAGAGGGTCGAGGAACCAACTCCACGGCGAGGCGGAAGGCTTGCGCAGCAGGAGCTCATCCACCGTGAAGGCCTCACGCAGGTGGCCGCGGAACGCGAGCGCGCGCCCCAGGTACCGTGGCCACATCACCGAGTCGAGGACCCACGGAGGGCCTCCACCTGCGCCTCTGCCCCGCTCGCCGAGGCGCCGCAGCACCATAATTGCGGTCTCGGCCGTGTCGGGCCAGGAGCCGAGCCCCTGTTCAATGGCAGCGTCCCAGACAACGAAGACCGATGCCGTGTCGAGCATCCGTTTCGCCTCGGCTCTGCCGGTCGCACTCGGGTCCAGCAACAGCGCCGCCAGGCGGATGTTGGATCTGTGCGGAGAGGTCGGGTAGAGGGCCAGGTAGGTGGCCGCGTAGTGCCGCGCCTCCTCCGGGCGTCCCAGCGACAGTAGCCGTGCCAGCATGTGCTCGTAAGCTGGTCCGAACCCCGGATCCAGCGCGATTGCGCGGCTGAAGGCCTCGAGTGACACGGCCGGCGGTCCGGCTATGGGCCACGGCTCGTGCGAGCGCCATTCGCCGAGCTCAAGCCAGGGCATGGGGTCTTCGGGGTAGCGTCGGACCGCCTCTTCCACCGCCGTCAGCACGCGGAACCTCATGCGGACCCACGCTTCTGGCTCGGTCACCTCTTGCGCTGCGAGCCAGAAGGAATCGGCGACGATGAGGAGACTGTCCCGCGGGGGAAGCCCGTGGTTGTGGAGGGTCGCACGTCGCATGTACTCCTCGTTCGGCCGATACGCGCCGGCCGTCGGCGGGTTCCAGCCGAGCACCAGGGCCAGCCGTGCCAGCGCCAGCGCAAACGTGCTGTCGGCGGCGATCGCCTGGTCGTACCGCGTGGCCGCCGAGTCCCACAACCCTCGCCGGTAGAATTGCTCACCCTGGAGGAACGCCTTAAGCGCAGGCACTGACCTCGAGCCGATCGACGTCCGGCCGACCGAGCCGATCGCCCGGCTGGAAGAGAGCACCCGCAGTACCCCGATGCCGAGCGAGTCAGCGAGCTCGGCGATCCGGCCCGCCTCGCCCGAGACCTCGATGTCGGTCTTTCCGATTCCGCGCCCGCGATCGAGCAAGGCGGCGCGGAGCGTGACCGAGTCCCGGCCTCGCTGCAGTACCGTCCCGTAGACGACCAGCTCCGCTCCCGTGCGGCGGCCCAGCTCCTCGGCGGAGGCCCGGTCCGCGCGTCCGCTCCAGCGCCGGAGCACCACGCTGGGCGACACGGTGCGGATCGGGCCGGCACCGTCGAGCGTCCGCGAAAGCACGTCGCCCATCCCTTCCCGCCAGACCTCGAGTGAGGACTGCAGCACCTCGAACGGGGCGACCGCGAGCAGGTTGGCGTCGCGCGCGGCTCCGGCGGCAGGCCGACCGCGGAGCCAGACGCCGGCTCCGGCGAGCGCGACCAGGAGCACCGCCACCGCGGCCAGCAGACCTCGTCGAACGGCGGGCCTCACGGTGGCGCTGGGCGCGCCCGCCGCGGCCTCCAGCGCCCTCGCGAAGGCTGGCGCGTCCGCGAATCGGTCCGCTGGTGCGCGCGCCAGCGCCTGCCTGACGGCTCGCTCGACCTGGCGTGGGACGTCACGCACCGTGCACAGGTCGGGCACGGGATCCGCCAGTCGGCGGGCGATGAGGGCCTGTGCCGTCCGGCCGGTGAACGGTGGTTCGCCGGCGAGCATCTCGTACACCACGCACCCGAGCGAGTAGACGTCGCTTCGATGGTCGAGATGCCGGTCGGCGGTGCCCTGCTCCGGACTCATGTAGGCGGGCGTGCCCAGCGCGAGGCCGGTCTCCGTCAGGCGCTCGCCGGCGGCATCCACGGCTCGGGCGACGCCGAAGTCGGCGAGCACGCATCGCTCGCCCTGGAGCAGGATGTTCTCGGGCTTGACGTCGCGATGGATGATGCCCTGGCGCTGGGCGTATCCCAGCGCGTCGGCCACCGCCCGGGTGATCCGCAGCGCGTCCGCCAGCGGGAGCTGGGGCTCGCGCGAGAGGCGGTTCCGGAGCGACTCCCCCTCCACGTAGGGCATGGTGAACCAGAGCCGGCCGGCCGTTTCACCCGAGTCGTGGACCGACAGGATGTGCGGGTGGTCGAGACGCGCGGCGAGCTTGATCTCCCGGATGAACCGCTCGGGGCCCAACGCGTGCGCCAGCTCGGGATGAAGGACCTTCAGGGCGACCGGCCGGTCGTGCCGGAGATCGTGGGCGAGATAGACCGTAGCCATGCCGCCGCGGCCGAGCTCGCGCTCGATCACGTAACGATCACGGAGAGCGCTGGCGAACTCCTGGTCGACCAACGTCGCACCACTGCCTGAGGGAGGTACTGCAATGTGGCGGGCGAACTCGGGCGTCGCCAGCCACGATGTGATATGATGGGGTCGATCGGCCGTGGTATGGAAGGTTTCGAATCTCTCACGGAGGCGGTGGCGGCCAATCAGGATGCGGCTGCATCCCAAGAGGGGTCAGCAACGACTTAACCGCCGCCGGCCTTGTCTATTTGCCCCCTGCGGTAATCAGGGAGGGCCTCCGCCAGCGTACCGGTGCCGGACGAACTCCTAGGAGGGGACAGTACACACTGGAGCCGGTGGCCCTCCTGATCCCATGAATCGCGTTCGGTCAACGCTGTTCGTGGAAATGGATGAGGGAGGCGAAGCACTGATCGACGTTGCTATACCATGTACAGTTTAGACGTGCCACCGTTCGCGATGTTGCGGCCTGGACGGGGTCACTACACCAACCATCGAGCAGCTCGCTTCACGGTATAGCAAACTCTAGCATTTGAGCGTGTCAGTACGCAAAGTCCAGCATGAAGCCCAGCCACTCCAGCATCGGGTGACACGAGCTCGCGTAAAGGCTGGCAACTTGCTGGAATTTGGCTGCTTACATCAGTCCCTCTGGATCAGGAGAGTCCTGGTTGGGCCCAACAGCCCGCCTGCGGCTCATCCCAACCGGTGGCCTTCGGCTCGAGCCCAGAGCCTGCCCCGAGCGTAGCGTAGCGAGGGGAGGGGCAATGGCCGGTGCAAGTGCACCGTTTTCTTTTTGGGGCTCGGCCTGGCGGCTCGAGCCCCGCTACTGCTCTTCAGAAACGTGAGGCCGCTAGTTTGATGTCGGCCGCCGACCAAGCCTTCGAGAACCGCTGGTCCACCACCGCCGCTTCGGCGGATTTTCCTTGTGCCCTCAATGCGGTGGCCAGACCGAACAGCGACCACCCGTTCTCAGGAAACCGCTTCAGGTCCTCACGATAGACGGCTTCCGCTTCGGCGGGCTTACCGGCCTTCAACAGCGCCGCACCGAGTGACTCACGAATCGGGTAGTACCACTTGGGCGGCTCGAAATAGAGTCCGGCATCTTCGATCTTGATCGCCTCGCGGAAATGACCAATCCCCTCATCCAGCTTGCCACTTCGCGTCGCGATCTCCCCCATGAGGGCGTGAGGAGCGATGGAGATTGGCGTCTTCTCGGGCGCGTCGGCCGGAGTTGCCGCATCGATTGCCTTCACCGTGTCGAGCGCCATTTGCGCCTCGGCCGACTTTCCCTTCGCAGCATAGGCGACGCCACGTGCGTAGTACGCCATAGCGAGCGGCGCGCGGATATCGGCCGGCGGGAGCGGCTCGGCCAGCACGTCGTCCCAACGCCCAAACGTGGTAAGCGTCAACACGTAGTAGGGAACCATCTCCTGCAGCATTGGCACCTGCCGTGCAACGTCCAGGTTCACCTTGCCCTTCAACGTTCGGGCAGCCTTGAGAGCCTGGGCGCTCTGCCCAGACATGGTCGAGGCGAAGGCGAGGAAGTGGATGTTATGGGGATAGTAGGCCAGCGAGTACACCGTCGTCGGCTTCTGACCCTCGATGAACGTCTCGTCGGTATGGATCGCGTGAACGTTGCTCGCGGCGGCCTCCTTATACCTGCCGACCCGGATGTAAATGTGCGCCGGCATGTGCACCATATGCCCTACCCCTGGCATAAGACGGGCAAGACGCTCCGCACAGGGGACCGCTTTCTGCGGATTTACCGCCTCCACGGCGTGGATATAGTAGTGACATGCCGCGGGGTGCTCTGGAGTGCGCGCTATGACTCGCTCCAGTTGCCGCACGATCTTCTCGGTGCCGGGATACGGTTTGCCCTCGGGCGTCCAGTAGTTCCAGGGTCGCAGATCCATCAGTGACTCGGCGTACAACGCGCCGGCGTCGAGATCGTCGGGATACTTACGGGCGATCTCCGCCATGGCCCGGGCGTAGGCCGAGTCGAGCTTGGCCCGATTGGCAGGCGGCACCGCGGTGTACCGAGCCGAGATTGCACGGGCGTATGCCTGCTCCGAGGGACTGCCGTTGCGGCTCTGCGAGAGCGCCTTTTGGGCCGCTTGGTACGCCTTCACTCCACTGGCGGAATCCATCCCCGCATTCACATGCGGCCCGTAGGCGTACGCGATTCCCCACCAGCACATCGCGCAGGTCGAGTCCAGCTCAGTCGCGCGGGTAAAGGACCTGATCGCCTCCGCGTGATTGAAGCCGTAGACCAATCGGAGGCCTTGGTCGAAGTACTGCTGCGCGACAGGGACTCGGGTTCCGACTGCTTTGTGGTGCGTGCCGAGATCCGTATAAAGGGGCGGAGGGGCAGCGGCCTGTTGGGCGAGGAGGCTCGGCGTGACCAGCAGCAAAGCGGAAGCGATGCGACGAATCATCTGAACTCCCGCGCGGGGAATAGTCTTGGACATGCAATGTCTCCGGTTAATGGGTTTGAGAGTCGAGTCGTGTGACGTATTCACAGGCGGCTTTCCGGTTCAATCAAAACGGAGTGTCTCGGGCATCCGCAGGACAACCAGCAGGCCCGCGGTGAGCGTGACCAGCGCGACGGCACCGATCGACCAAGCCATGCCGAAGAGGTCGGCCAGGGCGCCGGCGAGAAGTGGCGGCCAGCAGGGTGGGGTACACCATCGCGGTGCCCAGCCCGAGCAACGCGCACGCGCCGAGCCAGGGCCAGAAGCCGCGGACGATCGCGATTGCAGCCAGCGCCGCGCCCTGCACGAGCATGCCGCTCGCAATCAGTCCCTTGCGACCCCAGCGGTCGGAGAGCGCGCCCGTCCAGAGCTGGAGTAGCCCCCACGCCGCCGGATAGGTGAAGCTGAGGATTCCGATCTGGGCCAGGTCCAGGGGTCGGGACCGCGCGTCCGATCCGTCACTACGAGCGCCAGGTGCTCGGGCGTGTGGCCGGGCAGGTGAAGTACCTGGGCCGTGACATTCCCCAGTGGAAGCACATGTCCGTCCCCCATCGAATGGAATGGAAACAGGACGCTGGCCGAGGCGTGTAGGACGTACTCGGCGCCTGCCGCAGTGGCCAGCTCAGGAACCACCGCACCAGCGGCATGGCCGCCGCAGCCGAAGAGGTACGACGCGGCGACCACTGGATCGGTGTGCAGATACTGACGCAGGATCATGACCGGCGTCCTCCGCCGGGTCGCCTGACGCGAGCAGGAACCGTCTCTCGCTCACCGCCGGGCGGGGTCATGATCCACGGGATACCCGCGGGCGCGCCACGCGGGGATGCTCTCAACCAGGCGGCGGGCGCGGTACCCGCGCCGGCGTAGGAGCTCCACCGCTGAGATTGCGAAAACGCAGTATTGGCCGCGGCAGTAGGCGACGATCTCCTTGCGCCTAGGAAACTCGTCCACGCGGGCTGGCAACTCGGTCACGGGCACCGACAGCGCGCCCGGAATGTGCCCGGCTGCAAACTCGTCCTCTGGCCGGACATCGATGAGGGTCACGTCACCTGCGTGCAGGCGACGCAGCAGCTCCTCGGCCGCGATGGGCTCGAGCGTGTCACGGCGGTCCAAGTACGACTCGGCAACCTCCCGAACCTCGGCGTAGCGGTGGCGCCCGAGGGCCTCGAGGGCGAGGAGAAATGCGGCCACGCCGTCATCGGCAAGGCGATACCAGATATGCGTGCCGTCGCGCCGGGTCTCGACGAGGTGCGCTTGCCGGAGCGTGCGCAGGTGAGCGCTCGTGTTCTTGATAGCCGTCGCGGTCTGACCGGCGAGCTGTTCAACGGTCTTCTCGCCCTGGCTGAGGAGATCCAGCAGCTCCAGTCGCTTGGGACTGGAGACCGCGTGGCCGATCCGAGCGAATTGGCTGTACAGGGCGTCCTTGAAGACGCGAGAGTCAGTGGCCATGAGCTCTTCTTCTAGTCTAGAAGTCTATAGACTAGTAGAATAGGCTTACCGCCGTCAAGCCCCCGTCGTCCGGCTGCACCATGCTGACGCATGGTCGTCAAACGCTGCAGAACCGCTCGCAGGAATGGCGGGGTAGACTGCGGTGGGTGAAGTTAGTGCGTGATGAGCAACCAATGATGTCGGTCCATTTAACAGTTAGACGCCATGTGAATGGCAATGCCGGACATGCTGGTCAAGAGAGGAGATGAGATGACTCTTAAGCGGATGGACAACGTAGGCATCGTGGTGGAATCCCTCGATGCCGCCATTTCATTCTTTTCCGAGCTTGGCCTGAAACTCGAAGGGCGAGCCGCGGTCGAAGGAGAGTGGGCTGGGCGCGTCACCGGACTGGGGTCCCAGCGCGTCGAAATCGCCATGCTGGTCACTCCAGACGGCCACAGCCGGCTCGAGCTTTCGCGATTCCTCAGCCCGCCCGTCGTCGCCGATCACCGGAACGCTCCGGTGAACGCTCTCGGCTACCTGCGCGTCATGTTCGCTGTGGACGACATCGACGAGACGCTCGCCAGGCTCCGTAAGCGAGGCGCGCGGCTCGTCGGCGAAGTGGTTCAGTACGAGGAGTCGTATAGGCTCTGCTACATCCGCGGCCCCGAAGGACTTCTCATCGGACTCGCCGAGGAGCTCAGGTAAGGCTGGCAGCGGCTGCCTACGCTAAGACAGAAGCAGGCGCGATGTTCTGGTTCAGGCGGAACAGGTTCGTAGGATCGAACTTGCCCTTGACTGCCGCGAGACGGGCGAGCTTTCGGCCATAGGCGGCCTCGAGTCCCTCCAGGCCTTCGTCGCCGCCGAGATAGTTCACGTAGGCTCCTGGAGCGAGGTAGGGGCGCAGGGCAGCGAAGAGTCCGCGGGTCCACGATATGTTCTGCTCGCTTTCCTGTGGATTCGACCAGGCGGAGGTCACCACGAAATTGTAGGGCCAGGCACGAGAACCGAACGCGGTGGCCCCGTCTGGTACTCGGTCCCAGGCGCTATCGCCATTGTGTTCCAGGACGATCACGGTCCGTTTGGACGGCACCCGAGCGAACCATTCGACGAACATGTCGATGGCGGCATCGCTGAGCGTCGTCAGGAAACTGGATTTCCAATAGTTATAGAGGCCAGCTGGCCAGAGGAAATCCGCCATCCGTTGAGCGACGTTGTACGGCATCGACTGAAACGTGTCCACCACCTTAGACTCGTGCTCGCGGAATGGCCGCAAGAGTCTCTCGCCGTCTTCCAGCGCCCCCGCGTACACCCCTCCCAGGCCAACCACCGGCGCACCGCGCAGTGGCGGTGGTCCCGAGGGGTCGTCCGGGAAATGGAACAGGAGTGCGCCTTGAGTGGACTCGTCGGGGGCGCCGGCCTCGAAATCGCGCCACCGGCGAATAGCGTCTGACGCAACCGCTGCAGGATGGAGGACAATGCCCGCGAAGACCGCGTCAACGGGATGTGCTTGGAAAACGAAGGAGGTGACGACGCCGAAGTTGCCTC
>Ga0307409_100001424_pt1 | contig 11739 bp, 9 predicted proteins | sample 322Ometagenome_2_FD_203888 | JGI IMG/M metagenome (GOLD analysis project Ga0307409, IMG submission 203888) | Maize rhizosphere microbial communities from greenhouse at UC Davis, California, United States - 322HYB-O-2 | ecosystem: Host-associated > Plants > Roots > Rhizosphere > Soil | place...
GTTTGGTGTTCTCCAGTGGAACTCCCTATCTTGGCGGTCTCAAATACGCCTTCTTGAACGGCGTGGATGGCATGCCGAACACCGATTACACGGCATGGGTCTCCCATAACGTATGGGCGATGTATCAATTGATGTTTGCGATTATCACCCCCGCGCTGATCATCGGCGCCATCGCGGAGCGCATGAAGTTCACGGCGGTTCTGGCCTTTGTCATCGGCTGGATGTTCCTGGTTTATTTCCCTCTGGCACACATGGTCTGGGGTGTCGATGGCCTGATGAACGGTGTTTGGAACGGTGATGCCGCCATTGCCTCCATCGACTTCGCCGGCGGTTTGGTGGTTCACATGTCATCCGGTTGGTCTGCGCTGATTCTCTGCATGATTGTCGGTCCGCGATTCGGTTACGGCAAAGAGCCGATGGCTCCTCACAGCATGGTGCTCTGCATGGTGGGCACCGGTATGCTCTGGGTGGGTTGGTATGGTTTCAACGCCGGTTCCGCCGCTGCGGCCGATGGGATTGCGGGCAGCGCGTTTATGAACACGACGCTGGGTGCCGCCGTCGCCTCCTTCTCTTGGGCCGCGATGGAATATATCTTCCGTAAGAAGGCATCCGTGCTCGGTTTCTGTTCCGGCGCGGTCGCCGGTCTGGTGGTGATCACTCCGTGCGCAGGCTTTGTTACCGCGAACGGTGCGATGATCGTCGGCGTGCTCGCCGGTGTCATTCCCTTCCAGTTCTGCGTGAAGATGAAGGCCATCTTCGGTTACGACGATGCGCTCGACACCTTCGGGGTTCACGCCATCGGCGGCACCTTGGGCTCTGTTCTGGTCGGCTTCCTGGCCGATAGCTCGGTCAATCCAAATCTTACCGAAGCCAACGGCTACGCCAAGGCCAACGGTCTGGCCGAGGCGGTTGCCAATGGCTCCCTCTGGGTCGCTCAGCTTAAGGCAATCGGCATCACGTTGGTGGTCTCGGTGGTCGCCACGACGATTATCGCCTACATCATCAAGGGTATGATCGGACTCCGTCCTTCGGCTGAAGTGGAGACGCAGGGCCTTGATATGAGCGAACACAATGAAGAGGGTTACGTTCTTTAATCTGCGCCCTTCGCATCAATATGTTCATTGTTACTTGGAAATAATTCATCTATCCGAAACTGGCGCAGGAACAGAAGCTTGCGCCAGTTGACTGGATGTCCCTACCTTTTAGCGAAACCTCAATATTCAACTCTGCATGAAACTCATCATCGCCATCATCAAACCCTTCAAGTTGGAGGAAGTTAAAGAGTCCCTGTCCTCGATCGGTATCGAGGGTATGACTGTCACCGAGGTCAAAGGCTTCGGTCGCCAGAAGGGCCACACCGAGATCTACCGCGGCTCCGAATACACCGTGGACTTCCTCCCCAAGGTGAAGATCGAAATCGTCGTCACCGACGACTTGGTCGCTAAGACGGTTGATGCGATCGTCAAGGCCGCCAAGACCGGCAAGATCGGTGACGGCAAGGTGTTCGTTCTCGCCCTTGAGGAAGCGGTCCGCATCCGCACCGACGAGCGCGGCGACGCCGCCGTCTGATCGGTTTAAACACGTTCCGTTTATAAAGCCGGTTCCGTCTCGCGACGGAGCCGGCTTTTTTGTGCCCAAATATCGAATACAGCATGCGACGGGTCGCTTCAATCGACCCCAGGGCGAGCGCGCCCAATGATTAATTCAACTGACCGGCAGCGTGGCGGATGGCCCGTTGATAGGCGGTGATTCCAGGGTCTTCAGCCGTGTCGGCAAGTGTGGTCAGCGCAAGGCGCAACGCCTCGGCGTGTTCGCCGAGATCGTGCAAGGCGAGTGCGAGAAAAACATCGAACTCGCGATTGTCGGGAAACTGCAACTGACCCGAGCGCAACACCTCGGCCGCACGTGTCGGGTTCCCGATCGAGCGCAAGGTGATGGCCAGTCCGATCAGCGCATTGGAGTGTTCGTTCGGTAACAGACCAAGGGTAACGGCCTTTTCGTAGAAGGGCAGGGCGTCGGCCGGCTTGCCGTTGCTCTCCAGTGTCCAGGCCAGTTGGTAATTGATCTCAGCCACGTTCGGATAACGCGCATCGAGCTTGCGAAGCAAGTCGAGCAGATGATCCGTGCGCCCGCCGTGACGGGCACCAACGATGGCATCGAGTTCGGGTTTCCAGTCGGACATGGGAGAAAGAGCTCTCGTTCGTAGGCCGCCTGCTTGCAGGCGCGGGGTGCGGTGCGCGAGCAAGCTCGCGGCCTACGTGGAGGGCGGCAGTCAGGTCTTTTTCTCTATCGTGCGTTCGATCTTCACAGGCAGGCTGCGGTTCTTGATCTCGTCGACGACACGCGCGAGGTAGTCGGCGAAGAGCATGGTGCCTTCGTCTCCCTTGGCGCGGCTACGCACGCTGACGGACTGCGTTTCGGCTTCTTTGCCGCCTAGGACGAGCGTGTAGGGAATCTTGTCCAACTCGGCGCGACGGAGCTTCGCGCCAAGCTTTTCGTTGCGATCATCGAGCGTGGCGCGGATGCCGGCGTCGCGGAGCTGCTTGAGCAACTGCGGACCGTAGTCGCCGATCTTGTCGCTGATGGGTGCGAGACGCACCTGTTCAGGCGCGAGCCACACGGGGAAGTCGCCGGCGAAGTGCTCGATCAACACGCCGCAGAAACGCTCCATCGAGCCGAAGGGCGCGCGGTGGATCATCACAGGGCGGTGCTTTTCGTTGTCTGCGCCGATGTAGTGCAGATCGAAACGCACGGGGAGCACGTAGTCCACTTGGACGGTGCCGAGCTGCCACTCGCGACCGATCACGTCCTTGATGACGAAGTCGATCTTCGGTCCGTAGAAGGCGGCCTCGCCCGGCTCCTCGGTGAAGGGAACGCCGAGGGTGGAGGCGGCGTTGCGGCAGGCGGCTTCGGCGAGGTCCCATTGTTCGGGATTGCCGGCGAATTTCTTGCCGTCGGGATCGCGCAGGCCGACGCGCACGCGGTAGTCTGACATACCGAGTGTCGTCAGAACCGTTTTCACGAGCGAAAGACAGCCTTGGATTTCGGCGGCCACTTGCTCTTGCGTGCAGAAGAGGTGGGCGTCGTCTTGCGTGAAGCCGCGGACGCGCGTCATGCCGTTGAGTTCGCCGGATTGTTCCCAGCGGTAAACGGTGCCGAATTCGGCGAGGCGCACGGGCAGGTCGCGGTAGGAGTGCGGCTGCGAGGCGAAGATCTTGATGTGATGCGGGCAGTTCATCGGCTTCAGCATGAAGCCGTCGAGGAGCCGGGTCGGGTCCATCACGCGGTCCTGGCCGATCACTTCTTTGCCGGCGCGTTCGTTGATGCCGGCGGCGAACGTGGCCGACACCGCTTCGAGACGGGCGGTCATCTCGGCGCAGCCGCAGCCTTCGGAGGCGATTTGCGCGAGTTGATCAGGCTCGGGAATCGCGGGGAATTGCGACTCCTTGTAATAGGGGAAGTGGCCTGAGGTCTTGTAGAGCGCGAGCTTGCCGATGTGCGGCGTGAAGACCTGCGAGTATCCCTGCTTGCGGAGTTCGTCACTGATGAAGTTTTGCAACTCTTGGCGAACGATCGCGCCGTTGGGCGTCCAGAGGATCAGACCCTGGCCGACATCTTCGTCGATGTGGAAAAGCTTGAGGTCGCGGCCGAGTTTGCGGTGATCGCGGGCCTTGGCCTGCTCCATGCGTTCCAGGTATTGCGCGAGTTCTTCCTTGGTCGGGAAGGCGGTGCCATAGATGCGCTGGAGCTGCTTGTTTTTCTCGTCGCCACGATGGTAGGCGCCGGCGATGGAGAGGAGCTTGAAGGCTTTCAGCTTGGACGAGTAGCGCACGTGCGTGCCGGCGCAGAGGTCCATGAATTCGCCGTTCTGGTAGAAGGAGATTTTTTCGCCCTCGGGAATGTCGGCGAGACGGCCGAGTTTGTAGCGTTCTTGTCCGCGGGATTTGATGATCTCGACGGCTTCTTCGCGGGAAACTTCCTTGCGGTCGAAGCGCTGGTTTTCGTCGGCGATTTTCTTCATCTCGGCCTCGATGGCCGGCAGGTCCTCAAGGGTGAGTTTCTTGTCGAGGTCGATGTCGTAGTAGAACCCGGTGTCGGTGGGCGGTCCGATGTCGAGCTTGGCATCGGGATAGATGCGCAGGATGGCCGTCGCGAGGATGTGCGAGGCGGAGTGGCGGAGTTCTTCGAGGGGGGACATGGACATGATCTGGAAAGGGTGTTGGAAAATTATTTCTTAACGGGTTCGAGCGAGTAACCGTCTTTGCGGTCGAGCATGGTCCAACCGGCGGCGGTCAGCTCTTTGCGAAGTGCGTCGGCGCCTGCGAAGTCTTTCGATTGCTTAGCCGCCCAGCGTTTTTCGGCGAGGGCTGCGATGTCGGCAGGGATGTTGGCTTTGAGCTCGGTGAGGTCGAGGCCGAGTGCGAAGAGCACGCAGTCGAAAATTACCAAATCTTGTGCAGCGAATGCAGGCTCCGTTGCGGTTACATCGTAACGATTGATCTCACTAAAGAGTGCACCCAATGCCGCTGGGGTGTTCAAGTCTTCGTAAAGTGAATCCCATACGCTCTTAACTCGCAGCGAGGAATACATTTCACTGGCCGACCGCCCTGAACTAAACTGCAAAAGGTCGGCTCTGAATGCACGGAGGTTTTTAAGCGCACTCTCGGCGGCGTGCAGCGAATCCAGCGTGAAGTTGAGCTGCTTGCGCGGGTGGCCGGCGAGGAGGGCGTAGCGGAGCGCCATGGGGCTGAAGCCCTTGGCCTTGAGGTCGTCGAGCGTGTAGAGGTTGCCGAGCGACTTGCTCATCTTCTTGCCGTCCACGAGCAGGTGCTCGCTGTGATACCAGTGGCGCGAGAAGGTCGTGCCGTTGCAGCACTGGCTCTGGGCGATCTCGTTTTCGTGGTGGGGGAAGAGCAGATCCACGCCGCCGGTGTGCAGGTCGATGGTCGGGCCGAGGAGCGCTTTGCTCATCGCGCTGCACTCGATGTGCCAGCCGGGGCGGCCGGCGCTGGCGCCGCGCGGGCCGGGCCACTGAACGTCGCCATCCTCGGGTTTGTGGGCTTTCCAAAGCGCGAAGTCGCTGACGTCTTCCTTCTCGTCGGCATCGGCGGCTGCGGCTTTCAGCGTCGCGCCGACTTGGAGTTCACGTTCTTTGACGCGGGAAAGGGAGCCGTAGTCGGGGTAGGAGGAGACTTTGAAATACACGGAGCCGTCGGCGGCGCGGTAGGCGTTACCTTTCTCCATGAGCACTTCGATCATGTTGACCTGCTCGCGGATGAAGCGCGGGTCGGCGGCACGGGGCTCTTCGTGGGGTGGCAGGCAGTTCAGCTCTTTGCAGTCGGCGTGGAACTTGTCGGTCCACTGCTGGGTGACCTCGGCGAGCGGACGGCCTTCTTCGCGTGAGCGACGAATGGTTTTGTCGTCCACGTCGGTGAGGTTGCGGACGTGTTTTACCTTGTCGGCGCCGAACTCGAGTTCGAGCAGGCGGCGGAGGAGGTCGTTGACCACGAAGGTGCGAAAATTGCCGATGTGCGCGGCGGCATAGACGGTCGGTCCGCAATTATAGAAGCGGAAGATGCCGTCGGGTTGCGCGGGCTGGAGTTCGCGGGTCTCGCGGGTGAGCGAGTCGTGGAGCTTGATGGCCATGAAAGAGGGAAGGTGTTAACAGGGTTTATCGGCGGGCGGAAAGGTGAAAAACGTGTGGCTGTAACGCGGTCGTGGTGTTTGGGTGGTGCTTTCGTATGTCGTCCTACCAACTCGATTTGACCCATCGCCCGCGTCGTCTCCGCCGGAATGCCACCGTGCGCTCCCTCGTCGAGGAAACCGTCCTGCGGCCGGCCGATTTCATCGCGCCGCTCTTCGTGGTGGACGGCAAGGGAGCCCCGGAACCCATCGCCTCCATGCCGGGTGTGCTGCGTTACAATGTCGCCGATCTCGTCAAGGAGTGCCGTGCGCTGGCCAAGCTCGGCGTGCCGGCGGTGGCGCTGTTTCCGAAGCTGGATAAACAATTTAAGAACGACGCAGGCACTGCGGCGTTGGATGCGGATGCACTCATCTTGCGAGCCGTGCGCGCGGTCAAGAAAGCGTTGCCCGAGTTGGTTGTCATGACGGACATCGCTCTCGACCCTTACACCACGCATGGCCATGACGGCGTGCTCACGACGGACGGCGCGGATGTGGCGAATGACGCCACGGTTGAGATTCTGGTGAAAATGGCGGTTCTGCACGCGCAGGCGGGCGTGGATTTTGTGGCGCCGTCGGACATGATGGATGGACGCATTGGCGCGATCCGCCAGGCGTTGGATGCGGCGGCGTTTACGAACACGGCCATCATGGCGTATTCGGCGAAGTTTGCCTCGGCCTATTACGGACCGTTCCGCGATGCGGTGGGCAGCGCGGCGGCGGCGGGCACGCGGAGCTTGGATAAACGCACGTATCAACTCAACCCGGCCAATCGTCGCGAGGCGCTGGCCGAAGTCGCGTTTGATGAAGCCGAGGGCGCGGACATTCTTATGGTGAAACCGGCCGGTGCGTATCTGGACATCATTCGCGATGTGCGTGAGGCGACCAAGAAACCAGTCGCTGCCTATCAGGTTTCGGGTGAATATGCGCAGATCCAAGCGGCTGCCCAGCTCGGCTGGCTGGACCTCGCACGCACGCGCCACGAGTCATTATTGGCGATCAAGCGCGCGGGCGCGGACATGATCCTTACTTATTTCGCGAAAGAGATGGCGGCGGAATTAGGAAAGTAGCGCAGGCTTCCAGCCTGCTTCTGAAGACGGATGCAGGCTGGAAGCCTGCGCTACTTCATAAAAAAAGGCGGCTCCGTTTGGAGCCGCCTTTTGCGTTTAGAATCTGAACCGAAACTCAGCGCTTTTTCTTTTTGGCTTTGGGTTTCTCGTCCTCGTCGTCATCCGAATCGTCGTCGTCGGACTCTTCGTCCTCGTCGTCATCCTCGTCGTCGCCGCCGGCTTTTTTCTTTTCGCCGTCTTCGTCATCGCCGTCCTCGTCGTCCTCGTCCCACTTGAGCGAGTCGTCGCCTTCGAGGGATTTTTCGTCCTCCTCGTCGAGTTCGGGCAGGTCTTCGTCGTCGATGTCTTCGTCGCCCTTGCCGGCGCGTTCTTCGCCTTCTTCTGTTTCCCAGCCGGCGGGGACGTAATCAAGAATGGCGCTGAGCTCGTCGAAGGTGTGGATGGCTTTGCCTTCGATGAAACTGGTGTTCTGGTCTTCGCGGATCTCGTCCTCGACTTCGTCAACGGTGAGCTTCGACTCGAAGTCGAAGATGTCATTGAGCATCTTCACGCGGCAGCGGGTGAGGTGGTCGAGGAGGTCGGCGTAGGGGCCGTTTTCCTCGTCGAGGATATCGGCCAGGCCGAAGAGTTTTTCTTCGGATTCGAAGAAGGAATCTTTCACGCGCTTGAGGCGCACGCGCTGTTCGCCGGCTTCTTTCTCGATGCGGAAGGCGATGAAGGCGGCTTCCATGATGTCCTGGTCAAAACCGTAGTCGCGCAAAGGTTCGACGAGCTCGATGAGGTGGGCCATCTGGCGCGGATCGATGATGCTCAGGCCATCGACGTCCCAGCGGATGGAGTCGCTGACTTCGTCGACCCACCAGTTGTGGTCTTCACCGAGACGAATAATGCACCAATCAAGAGTTGCGGAGGATTTTGCCATGACAATTTTTCAGGGATTGGTCGGAGCAAAGAACGCGCGCGGTGATGGAGTCAAACCGCGAAAACAACTTTCGTAAAAAGTTTTTGGGAACGGCGTTCCCTTCGCTGGTGCGGCCAAAAATTCGGCGCGCAGCCTGCGACCGGGCCTCTTAATAACAAGCACAAAAAACAGGTCTGGCCCGGGGGCGTCTTTCCGGGGTGCTCTTGATTTTTGTTCAGCGGTTCCCAGTGTCGCGTGCATCTATGGATTTTCTGTATGAGAAGGTTGCGCGTCCCCTCTTGTTTCGGATGGATTCCGAGCATGCCCACGAGGTGGGCGTCAACGCGCTTGCACTGCTCGGCCGGCTGACGCCGGTGTGCCGTTTGATGGAGGCGTGCAACCGTCTTCCCGCCTCGAGCTACAAGCCGGTGGAGGCGTTTGGCCTCAAGTTCCCCAACGCCATTGGTCTGGCTGCGGGCTTCGATAAAAACGCCCGCGCTTGGGAGGCCGCTTCGGCTCTTGGCTTCGGCCACGTGGAGATTGGCACGGTCACGGCGCTCGCTCAGCCGGGTAATCCGAAGCCGCGCATGTTTCGTTATCCGGCGGAGGAGGCGGTGATCAATCGCATGGGCTTCAACAACGAAGGTTCCGAGGCGGTCGCCGCGCGCCTGGCCAAGCAGCCCGGGCCGGGCAAGCGTCGCATTCCATTGGGTGTGAATTTGGGCAAATCCAAGGTCGCCCCGCTCGACGGCGCGGTGGCGGATTACTTGCAGAGTTTCGCACGACTCGTGGATTTTGCGGACTACTTGGTATTGAACGTCTCGAGTCCGAACACGCCGGGCCTGCGCACGTTGCAGGATGAAAAGCCGCTGCGTGAGTTGCTCGGCGCCATCATGGCCGCCAATCGCGAGCGTGCGGCCAAGCGCGGCGGCGCGTTGCTGCCGGTGTTGCTCAAGATCGCCCCGGACCTCACCTGGCCGCAGATCGACGCGGCGCTGGGCGTGATCGCCGAATTTGGACTTGCGGGCATTATTGCCACCAATACCACGCTGGCGCGTCCGGGCTTTTTCGCCGGCGTGAACGAGATGGGCGGACTGAGCGGTCGTCCGCTGCGGAATAAATCTACGGAGATCGTGAAGTATATTTCGCGCCGGACCGATGGGAAGCTGCCGATCATCGGCGTGGGCGGAATCACCGACACCGAGTGCGCGGCAGAGAAGCTCGATGCCGGTGCGACGTTGGTGCAGGTGTATTCGGGCATGATCTATCGCGGCCCGTTTTTCGCCAAGCAACTGGCGTGGGGCGTGAGCGAGCGGCAGAAGCGGTAGCGCGACCAGCTCGTTTGGTTCGTCCTCTTTCTCGTAATCGTTCTCGTTCGTCAGTGGCTCGGGAAATCCGAGAGGAGAACGAGAAAGAGTAAGAGAACGAGAACGAGAACGATAGGATCAGCCGTAGTTGCGGCCGCTCAGATCGTCCAATCCCACGCCTGCATCTCCGCGGCTTCGCGGGATTCGACGGCTTGCTCCTTTTTGCGGCGCGAGCGAATGACGAGGTTCTCGTTTTTAAAATAGGCGATGCTGTTGGCCGGCACCGATTCCAAGATCCAGACGTTCGCGCCGATGATCGAGTGCGAGCCGATGCGCGTGTCGCCGCCGAGGATGGTGGCGTGCGCGTAGATGGTGACGTTGTCCTCGACGTCGGGATGGCGTTTCACGCCTTTGATGGGATTGCCGTCGTTATCGACCTCGAAGGATTTCGCACCGAGGGTGACGCCTTGGTAGATCTTGACGTGATTGCCGATGCGGGCGGTCTCGCCGATCACCACGCCGGTGCAATGATCGATAAAAAAATGCGTGCCGATCTGCGCGCCCGGGTGGATGTCGGTGCCGGTGCGTTCGTGGGCATACTCCGTCAACATGCGCGGCAGGATGGGCACGCCGAGCTTGTAGAGTTCGTGCGCGATGCGTTGAAGTGAGATCACCAGCACGCAGGGGTAGGCGAGGATGATTTCCTCGACGCTGCGGGCTGCGGGATCGCCGGAGTAGGCGGCCTGCACGTCCGTCTGGACGATCTTACGAACATCGGGCAGCCGTCCGAGCAACTGCATCGCCAACGCTGCCGCGCGCGCGGTTGGGTTGGCATCGTGGGCGTGGCGCAGCGATTTCTCGATGTTGTTGGCCAGGCTCGCATGGACGGAGTGCAGCCGCGTGGCGGTAAAGGCGGGAACATCCTGTTTGCTCAGCGACTTCTGCTCAAAGAAGCCAGGAAACAACAGGTGCATGAAGTCGGACGCGAGCCGGTTGACCGCTTCATCGGACGGGAGGTTGATTCCGTCGAGGTGGTTGATGCCACCTTCGGTTTCATACGAGGCGAGAAGGGCTTTCGTGATGTGGTCCAACGTCATGGATGGTCGGGACATTCCACGTGACCGTCGGTCGGGTCAAATCCAGATGCCGGGTATTGCGCCCTTTCCGCGGCTTCCGTTAATGCTAATCACTCCATGGCCCTGCTTGCTCAAGGTATCGATTATTTCGGTGCGGACGGTTTTCCGGTCACCGCACGCCGCGTGCGGACGGAGCCGGGTGGGCGGCCTTCGCATCCGCACGATGTGACCGAGATGGATCACTATCACGATTTTTGCGAACTCGTGCTCGTGTTGAGCGGGCGGGGGAGACACGTGTTGGAAGGCGAGTCGTTTCCCGTGGCGGCGGGCAACGTGTTCGTCGTGCAAGGCCAGCAAGTTCACAGCTTCCGCGATCGCGACGGTCTGGTGCTCGTCAATGTGATGTATGATCCCCTGCGCCTGCCGCTGCCGGTGGGCCTGTTGCGCCGACTGCCCGGCTACAGCGCGCTCTTTATGCTCGAGCCCACGTTTCGCAGCGCCCACCAATTTTCGAGTCGCCTACAGCTGGACCGTGAGGACCTCGGCACCGCCGAGGCGCTGGCCGAACGCATCGAGCAAGAGTCTGCCGACGCGCGTTCCGGCCACGAGGCGGTTTTGCTGGGGCTGCTGATGGAACTGATGGTTTTTCTTTCACGTCGCTACGGTGAAAGTGAGGTGCGCGAGAGCCGCGCCTTGCTGGAAATGGGCAAGTTGATCAGCACGCTCGAACAGCGCTATCATGAGCCATGGACGCTCGCGCAAATGGCTCGTGTGGCGCATCTGTCGCGCACGAGTCTCCTGCGCGTGTTTCGCCAGGCCACCGGCAAGTCGCCCATTGATTACCTTATCGGTCTGCGCATCGAGGCGGCCAAACGCCTGCTTCGGCAAAGTGATCGAACCATGACGGATATCGCGCTCGAGGCTGGCTTCGGCGATAGCAACTACTTCGCCCGCCAGTTTCGTTTGGTCACCGGGCGCACCCCGACGGCTTTCCGTCGCGGGGTGGGCGGGTCTGATCGTCCTGCGTAGCCGCGAGCGCCAGCGAGTGGTTCGTTCGGCGCCGGAACCACTCGCTGGCGCTCGCGGCTACCGAAAAGCACGGGGAAGATTCCTGTCCTTTTGTGCTAATGGGGCTCCGATAATGGTCTTTTTGTGAAGGCGCCGTTCCTCGCTTCCTGCTAAGGTTAACGTCTCCCAATCCCCATGTTTCTCCTCGGACTCGATCTCGGCAGCTCTGCTGTCAAAGCCTCTCTCCTCGATGCCGCCACCGGTCGCGTCGTTTCCGCCGCGCAATCGCCGCAACACGAGATGCCCATCTCCGCTCCACATCCCGGCTGGGCCGAGCAGGACCCGGCGATGTGGTGGGAGCACACTGCGCACGCTATTCGCGCCGCCTGCGCCGGACACGACGCCTCCAAGATCGCCGCCATCGGCATCTCCTACCAGATGCACGGCCTCGTGACCCTCGACGAACGCAATCAGCCCGTGCGCCCGGCGATCATCTGGTGCGACAGCCGCGCCGTCGAAACGGGAGCGCAGGCTTTCGCCGAACTCGGTGCCGACGCCTGCCTCGGTCGCCTGCTCAATTCGCCCGGCAACTTCACCGCGTCGAAGCTCCGCTGGGTTCAGCAGAACGAGCCCGCCCATTTCGCCCGTATCCAAAAAATCATGCTGCCGGGCGACTACCTCGCCCTGCGTTTGAC
>Ga0307409_100001426_pt1 | contig 11737 bp, 11 predicted proteins | sample 322Ometagenome_2_FD_203888 | JGI IMG/M metagenome (GOLD analysis project Ga0307409, IMG submission 203888) | Maize rhizosphere microbial communities from greenhouse at UC Davis, California, United States - 322HYB-O-2 | ecosystem: Host-associated > Plants > Roots > Rhizosphere > Soil | place...
TTGGAGGGCGCGGCGACCATCGCCACCGGCATTCGCGTCCCGAAAGCCATCGGCGACTTCCTGATCCTGCGCGCGGTGCGCGCGTCCGGCGGTGCGGCGATTGCCGTCGAGGAAGAAGAAATCGCCCGCGCAGTCGAGGATGCCGCACGCGACGACGGCTTCCTGCTGTGCCCGGAAGGCGGGGCGGTACTTGCCGGCTGGCGAGAGGCGCTGAAGCGAAAACTGGTGGGCAAGGACGAGCGCGTCGTCCTGTTCAACTGCGCCAACGGCAACAAATATCCGCTGCCCGACAAGGCCGGGCGGCTGGATCTTGCTGCGGTGGAGGTGACGGCGCTCTAGGCCCCAGAAATGCGTAAGCCCCGGTAACCGAAGTTACCGGGGCTCCATGATTCGGTTCCGAAGAACTGAACCACGACTCGACCTTAAGCGGGCTGCCCGGAGAGTCGAGTCCGCGAATCGCTTTTATTTTCCCGTTGCACGGGATTCCTGTGGATAACTTTTTCGCTGGTGCCGGATGCAGGATTCGAACCCGCGACCTTCGGTTTACAAAACCGCTGCTCTACCAACTGAGCTAATCCGGCTTGGCCGAGCCAATGCGTCAAAGGATGCCGAACGTCCAGCCTTCGGTGCGGGCGAGCTCCACCGTCAGGCCGTGCGGCGCGAATGCGCGGGGTTCGCAGCGCGCCAGCGCCCGCATGCCGGCGGCGGTGACCAGAGCGTCGGTCTGATGGTCGTTGGGCTCGAACTTCAGCCGCACCGGCGGGCTGCCGAGGCCCTTGAGGGCCAGGTTGAGCTCGGCGCGGCTGCGCAGCTTCTTGCCGCTCATGCCGGCGTTGCGCAGGTAGATTCGGGTGTAGATCTCGACGACCGCACTGCCGCTTTCGGGCAGCGGGTCCATTGGCCAGATGGCGACCTTGCCATTCAGGCGGTGCAGCAGGCGCATTCCCGAAAAGCTCGCCTTGGCGACCTGTGCCGCACCGATCGCGTCATAGGCGCTGGCCGTCTTGCGGCCGCCCTGGTCGTTGAGGCGGGCATCGCACTGGCGGAAACGGACGAAGTCGGCCTTCACGCCATCGGCGATGCCGAAATAGAAGTGCCGCCGGTGCGCGAACTCCAGAAAACTGGCGGCGCCCAGGTCTTCGTCATGGCTTAGCGCATCGACATAGGCCCAGAAGGCGCATGCCGTTTGCGGCACGCCGGGCTCGCCGGGAAGGTACGCGCCGCGCTCGGCGAACGGCGGCGCGAAGCTGAAATCGAAGCCGAACAATGTCGGCTCCTGACGTGCGCGCTCCAGCAGCCAGTCGAGAACTTCCTGCCGCGACCAGACATGGCCGGACCGGATCAGCTGCGGCGGCCGCTCGCCGCGCGCTTCGGCAATGGCGATGCCCTTGTGCCGCCGTCCTTTCGCCCCCGACCAGTCGATGGCGACGAAAGCGGCGAAGCTGTCGTTCACACCAGCGGCGGCTGGCTGTCATCCTCGGGCGAAGGCTGGCGCCGGATGCGTGGCGGCGGTGGCGGCGCGAACGGCCGACCGCCGCGGCTGCCCCACTGATCGAGCTGCCGCGCCGCCCAGTCGCGCCCGCCCAGCCCGAAGGCCAGGGCCGTGGCAATGGCCGCGCTGCCGAGGATCAGCCCGAACGCCATCATCACGATCTGGTCGGCAAGGCCCATGAAGGTCAGCCCGATTGCCGTGAACAATGCGACAATGGCATATTTGACGATGGTCTGGGCATAGCCCGCTTCGCCGGTCGAGCTGCCGACCAGGCCAGCGAGGATTCGCGCCAGGAACAGGCCGACGACGATGATAACCGTGCCGAAGATGACCTTGCCGCCGAGCTCGGTGATCTGGAACAGCAATGCCGCAACGCTGTCGCCGCCGAGTTGCCGTGCCGCCTCGATGGCGGCGGCGAGGAGGATCGCCGTCATCGCAACCGCGCCGACGACGCGCGACGGGTTGGTGGCGGCCGGCATGATGCCAAGCGCATGGACGCTGCGGTCGAAGCCGAGGCTAGGCAGCACGGTTTCGAGCATCGCCTTGACCCAGCGGCCGATGAGGAAGGCGATAGCCAGCCAGACCAAAGCCGCCAGCACGCGAGGAATGGCCAGCGCAATCGACTGCAACATCGCCGTTGCCGGATCGGAGATGGCCGAAATCTGCAGGATCTGCAGCGCGGCGATGGCGGCGAAGATGATAATTACCGCCGAGACGGTCACGCCGACCGCGCGGGCGATGGAGCTGCGCGCCGGGGCGGTGCCCTCCTGGGCGACGCCGCTCTCGTCGACGGCCAGCGGCGCTTCGCCGATGCTGACACCGGCGCGGCCGAGCAGCCGCTCGAGGTTCAGCGCGCCGAGGAAGGCCTCGACGACATGGCGGACGACGCGGGCCAGGATCAGGCCGGCGAAAAAGAACAGGCTGGCGCCGAGCAGGCGCGGCAGGAAAGCGAACACCTCGTTCGTTAGGTTGGTCACCGGAGTCAGCACGCCCGACAGGCCGAGCGGCTGCAGCGCCGCGATCAGGCCGACCAGCCAGATCAGCCAGTAGGCCAGCCGACCAAGCTCGGTCCCAACCGACTCGCCGCCGGCCTCCGGATGTCGCTTGAGCACCGGCACCTTGTCGACCCCGCGCGCTACGGCCCACTGCACGCCCTTGGCGACGAAATGGGTGGCGATGAGGATGAGGATCGCCAAAAGGACGCGCGGCCCCCATTCGAACAACTGTTCCTGCCAGTAAGCTGCCGGAGCATCGGATCGGTACATGCCTATCCCCTATTCACCGTCGGTTGATCTTGCCTTCTCTCGCCGCTTTTCCGCCCAGAAGGCAAGGCGTTCGCGCACCCGCGCCTCGAAGCCGCGGTCCGTCGGTTCGTAGAAGCTCTCGGGCTTCATTCCCTCTGGCCAATAATTCTGGCCGGAAAAGCCGCCCTCGGCATCATGGTCATAGGCGTAATTCCGACCATAGCCGATGTCCTTCATCAGCCTGGTCGGGGCGTTGAGGATATGCGCCGGCGGCATCAACGAGCCGGTTTCCCGGGCGCTTCGCCAGGCGGCTTTCTGGGCGGCATAAGCGGCGTTCGATTTGGGCGCCGTGGCGAGGTAGAGGCAGGCCTGGACGATCGCCAGCTCGCCTTCGGGCGAGCCGAGGAAATCATACGCGTCCTTGGCGGCGAGGCACTGGACCAGCGCCTGCGGATCGGCGAGGCCGATGTCCTCCATTGCCGCTCGAGTCAGCCGCCGCAGCAGGTACAAAGGCTCCTCGCCCGCTGTCAGCATGCGCGCGAGATAATAGAGCGCCGCCTGCGGATCCGAGCCGCGGATGCTTTTGTGCAGCGCCGAGATGAGGTTGTAATGGCCCTCGCGGTCCTTGTCGTAGACCGCCACGCGGCGCTGCAGGAAGGAAGCGAGGCCGGCGGGGTCGAGCGGTGCGTCGAGCTGCACGTCGAACAATGTCTCTGCCTGGTTGAGCACGAAGCGGCCGTCGCCGTCGGCGCTAGCGACCAAAGCATCGCGCGCTTCGGGCGTGAGCGGCAGCGGCCGCCCGACCAGCGCCTCGGCGCGGTCGAGCAATTTGCACAGCGCCTGGTGGTCGAGCCGGTGAAGGATGAGAACCTGGCAGCGCGACAGCAAAGCGGCGTTGAGTTCGAAACTGGGGTTCTCCGTGGTCGCGCCCACGAGAGTGACGGTGCCGTCCTCCACGTAAGGCAGAAAGCCGTCCTGCTGGGCGCGATTGAAGCGGTGGATCTCGTCGACGAACAGCAAAGTCTTCTGCCCGGCCTTGGCCATCTGCCGCGCCTCGGCGAACACCTTCTTCAAATCTGCGACGCCGGAGAACACCGCCGACAGGGCGACGAAGCGCAGCCCGACCGCATCCGCAAGCAGTCGGGCGATGCTCGTCTTGCCCGTCCCGGGCGGGCCCCAGAGGATCAGCGATGACAATTTCCCCGCCGCGACCATCCGGCCAATGGCGCCTTCCGGCCCGGTCAGATGTTCCTGGCCGACGACCTCGTGCAGATCGCGCGGACGCAGGCGGTCGGCGAGCGGCGCGTCGGCGGCCGGCTCATGCCTCACGGCGTCGGGCGGCGGCTCGTCGGTGAACAGGTCAGCCATCGGCTTGGCAATAAGCGGCCCAGCAAAAAGTTGCACGAGCACCTTGTCATAGATGCATCTGAGATATATCTTAGACCTATCTAAGGAGGGACAGATGCGCATTCACTACAATTGCGACACTCCGCCGATGCGCTGGGCATCGCGCAAGGGCTTCCGCTTCGGCCCAGACGGCTTCCATTTCGACTTCGGCGAGGGACCCGGCGGCATGGGCGGCGGTCACCGGCGCCGCGACCGCAAGCGCATGTTCGAGGGGGGCGAGCTGCGGCTGGTGCTGCTGAAGCTGATCGCCGACGAGCCGCGCCACGGCTATCAGCTGATCAAGGCGATCGAGGATCTGACCGAGGGCGATTATGCGCCGAGCCCGGGCGTCGTCTATCCGACCCTGACGATGCTCGAAGACATGGGCCTCATCCGCGAACAGAAGTCGAAGGACAGCAAGAAGGTGTTCGAGGCGACTGACGAGGGCCGCGCCCATCTCGAAGAGAATGAGGAAGAAGTCGAGGAGCTGATCTCAAAGCTCGAAGGCCACGGCCGTACGCGCCGCCACGGCCAGCGCCCCGAGATCGGCCGCGCTGTCGGCAATCTCATGGCCGCGCTGCGCAACCGGGTCGCCGCTGAAGGCTGGAACGAAAAGCTGCTCGAAGAGGTCACGGACATTCTCGATGACGCCGCACAGCGGATCGAGCGGGCGAAGAAGTCGCGCCGCGACGAGCCGGACGAGCCGGACGAGGACTAGGCGGGGCGCCGGCGCTCGATGACGCGCTGGTAGACCCGCATCACGGCACCGTTGATCCGGTCCCAGTCCATGGTCCTGGCGTAGGCGAGTCCGGCCGCTCCGTGGCGGCGGCGGAGGTCCGGGTCGTTCGCATAATCAGCCAAGGCATCGGCGTAAGCGGCGATATCGTGCGGCTGAACCAGCACCCCCGTCTCGCCGTCGCGCACCAAATTGGTGGTGCCCGATGCGACGGCGGCGATCACCGGCAGGCCGCACGCCATCGCTTCCAAGGTGACGTTGCCGAATGCCTCCGTGATCGACGGATTGAAGAACACGTCGGTCGAGGCGAGGGCGGTCGCCAGCTCGACGCCGGTCAGCTGGCCGGTGAAGGTGGCATCCGGCAACTGCGAGGCGAAAAACTCGCGCGCCGGGCCTTCGCCGATCACCACCACCTTGACCGCGACGCCCCTCGCGTGGGCAGCTTCGACTGCGTCCGCGAACACGTCGAGACCCTTCTCCAGGACCAGGCGGCCGAGGAACGACACGACCATGTCATTGTCGGCGATGCCGTGCGCCTGCCGCCATTCGCTGCTGCGGCGGCCGGGATTGAACTGCTCCCGGTCGACGCCGCGGGTCCAGATGGAAATGTCGCTGCTCATCCGCTGGGCGCGCAGGATCGCCGCCGTCGATTCCGCCGGTACGACGATCGCGTCGCAGCGCCGGTAGAAGCGCCGAAGGATGGCGCGGATCACCGGCTCCAGCCAATGCAGATTGTAATATTGCATGTAGGTTTCGAAGCGGGTGTGGACCGAGGCGACGGCGGGGATGTCCCGCGCCCGCGCCCAACTCAGCGCGCGGTGCGCGACGATGTCCGGGCTGGCGACGTGGATGATGTTCGGCGCGAATTCGGCGAGGTCGCGCCGCACGCCGGCAGTCAGCGCCCTCGGCACGCGATATTCCTCCCGCGTCGGGATCGAGAAAGCCGGGACGCTGACCAGGTCTCCGGTCGGCGGGAAGGCAGGCGTGTCCGTCGTCGGCGAATAGACCCGCACGCTCGCGCCCTGGCGCAGCAGGAATCCGACCAGCCGGTTGAGCGCCTGGTTGGCTCCGTCTCGCACATAATTGTAATTGCCCGAGAAGAGGGCGATGCGGAGCTCTTCGGGCTTCATCGCCGCGGGTCTTAACCGGCTCGGTCACAAAGGCAAAGAAAGGTGCTTCGCGAACCGTGGCAGTCAAGCGTTCCATGGCGCCGGTCGGTTCACGCGATGCCCGCCTGCTGATCCTCGGCAGCCTGCCCGGCGAGGCGTCGCTGGCGGCGCAGCGTTACTATGCGCACCCGACCAACCAGTTCTGGCGCCTGCTCGGCTCCGCGATTGGCGAAGACCTTGCCGGACGCGAATATGACGAGCGGCTGGAGCGGCTGGCGGCGCGCCAGATCGCGCTTTGGGACGTAGTCGCCGAGGCACGACGGCAGGGTAGCCTAGACGGGGCGATTCGCGCGGCCACCGCCAACGAGCTGGCGGCCTATGCTGCGACACATCCGAGGCTGGCCGCGGTCGCTTTCAACGGCAAGGCGGCCGCCGCCATCGGCCGCCGCGCCTTGGGTGAGCGCCGCGACCTGACCCTCATCGATTTGCCGTCGTCGAGCGCGGCTCTGACCTGGCCTTTCGACAAAAAAGCCTCGGCCTGGGCCGCACTGGGCCGCTGGGCCGGGGTTGCACCGCGCCCGGAAAAGATCACATTGGGCGAATGAGCGAGGTCCAGGACAAAGACACGAGTCTGTCGATGGTCGACGAGGCCCTGGTTGCCGGCAATATCGCCAACACCAACGGCCTGCTGGTGATCGTCGCCAAGCTCGTCCAGCGCGGCATTTTCGACCGCGAGGATCTGAAGGCCTTCTCCGAGAGCTATTCCAAGCCGCTCGACCATGAGGGCATGCGAGAAAATGAGCTGGTCAGCCAGATGCAGGACCAAATGGAAGCGACGCTTGCAGAACTGATGCGCTATTTGAGCGAACAGGGCTAGGCTCGCGGCCCGGCCTTCGCCACCCACCCACACGCAATCTTTCCGGAGTCCCATCGATGCGCCCCAAGCACATGCTCACTGCCGCTGCCCTGGGCCTTGCCACCGCCAGCGGCGCGCTCGCCCAGGCCGACGATCCCTATCTGTGGCTTGAGGAGATCGAGGGCGCCAGGCCGCTCGAGACCGTGAAGCAGTGGAATGCGGCAACCGAGGCGGCGCTGCAGAAGATTCCCGGCTTCGAGGCGCACCGGCAACGCGCGTCGCAGCTGCTCAACGATCCCAACAATATCGCCATGCCTGGCGCGGTCATGGGCGATGTCGTCACCAACCATTGGGTCGATGCCAACCACAAGCGCGGCCTCTGGCGCGTGTCGGCGCTGGGGGCCTATCTCGACGGCAAGCCGCAATGGCGAACGCTGATCGATGTCGACGCACTCGGCAAGGCGGAGGGCAAGAGCTGGGTATGGCACGGCGCCGACTGCCTGCCGCCGGAATATCGCCACTGCCTGGTGTCGCTCAGCCCCGGCGGCAGCGATGCGGACGTCGTGCGGGAATTCGACCTCGCCACCGGCCAGTTCGTCGAGGGCGGGTTCGTGGTTCCCGAAGGCAAGAACGACGCCACTTGGGCCGACAAGGACACATTGCTCGTCGCCCGGGTCGAGGGCGACGGCACGGCGACCAAGTCCGGCTATCCGCGCATCGTCAAGGAGTGGAAGCGCGGCACGCCGTGGAGCGCGGCGACGATTGTCGCCGAGGCACCGGAGTCCGAGATCGGCATCAGCCCGTTCGCCGTGATGGACGGCGACGTTCGCCGCGTCGCCATCAGCCGCAACGTCGGCTTCTATGAATCGCGCGTGTCGATGCGCGCGCCTGACGGGCGCTGGGTGGTTCTGCCGATCCCGGAGACGGCCAGCCTCGACGCGGTCGTTTCCGGCCAGGCGATCGTCACTTTGGTCGAGCCGCTCGGCGCCTTCCAGCCAGGCTCGGTCGTCGCCTTCGACCTTGCCGCCATGCTCGCGGGGCAGAAACCGGCGCCGACGCTGGTGATGGCACCGAGCAAGAGCCAGGCGATCGAGGAAGTCTCCGCGACGGACAATGTCCTGTGGATCAAGGCGCTCGACGACGTCTCCGGCAAGCTGTTTCAATATGCCCGCCAGCCCAACGGCCAATGGGCCGGGCGCGACATGAACCTGCCGGCCAATAGCACCATCCATCTCGCCGGAACCGCCGACAAGCAGGACATTGCCTTCGCCACGGTGGAAGGCATGCTGCAGCCGACGACGCTGATGGCCGTCGGCGGCGGCGCGCCGCGCGCGATCCAGTCGCTGCCGGCACAGTTCGACGCCTCGCAATTCACCGTCGACCAGCGCTTTGCCACCTCCAAGGATGGCACCCGCGTGCCTTACTTCCTCGTCCGCAAGAAAGGCGTGACGGCGCCGACCGGCGCGCTGATCCACGCCTATGGCGGCTTCCGCAACGCACAGACGCCGACCTATCTTACCGGCCAGCCGTACCGCTCTGGCCCGCTCGGCCTGTTCTGGGTCGAGGATGGCGGCGCGTTCGTCCTCGCCAACATCCGCGGCGGCGGCGAATACGGCCCGCAATGGTGGCGCGATGCGCTGCGCGAGAAACGCCAGAACAGCTTCGACGATCTGGAAGCGGTCGCCCGCGACCTGCTCAGGACGGGCGTGGCGAAGAAGGACGGAATCGCCATCTCTGGCCGCTCGAACGGCGGCGTGCTGACCGGCGCGGCGATCACCCAGCATCCCGAGCTCTATCGGGCGGCCATCATCGGCTCGCCTCTGTTCGACATGCAGCGCTATCACAAGCTGCTCGCCGGCGCCTCGTGGATCGATGAATATGGCGACCCGGACAAGCCCGCCGACTGGGCGTTCATGTCCAAATATTCGCCGTACCAGAACCTCCGCAAGGGCGTGCGCTACCCGGCGACCTTCTTCTATCTCTCGACCAAGGATGACCGCGTCCATCCCGGCCATGCCCGCAAGGCCGCCGCCAGGCTGCAGGATTATGGCAACAGCGTCTATTACCATGAGTATCTGGAGGGCGGGCACTCAGTCGGCGCCGACAAGAGCGAGGACGCCGTGCGCGCCGCCTTGCTCTGGGCGTTCCTGACCAAGGAGGTCGGAACGACTCGCTAGCGCGGCTTTCGGGATGCTAGGACGGGTTCCGCCGCCCAAATGGGAGGGACCGAGCATGGCCTACATCAGGCAAATCAGAGTCGAGATCACGACGGGTCGCGATCGCGGCGCCGGGACAGACGGCAATGTCTATCTTGGCATTTGCGGCCGCGAGTTCCGCTGCGACACATCGGCGGACGATTTCGAGCAGGGCTCGACGCGGGAATATATTTTCGGCTCGATGCCCGGGTCGTTTCCGAACATCACGAGCGAACGTTACAACCACCCGAGCAGGCCGACCTTGCTGCCGGAAGAGGCGGACCTATTCCCGGCCTATATTCGACTTTCCCAAGGCAGCTCGAGATGGCTGCTGGCCGGCGTGAAGGTGTACATCGACAACGAGGTCGAGCCGCACTTTATCGATATGATGCTCAACAACCCTCTCTGGATGGGCGATGATTGCGGCTGCATCTATTACCTGCACCGCCCGGACGAGGAAGGCCGCCGGTTGAAGGTGGGCTGATCAGGCTGCCGGCCTGGCGTCGATCGTCGCCGTGCCGGCGTGATGCTTGTCGAGGTGGCGCTTGATGATGCGCAGATTGCGCGTGTTTGAGCGGAAGAAGAAGTCCGGGATCGCGCCGACCCAAGGGATGAGGCTGAGCAGCCAGTCGACGCCGATATTGCCCGCGATCCGCGACATCTGCCATTTCGACATGCCCAAATTGCGCGCTTCCCAGGCCATGTAGGCACCCATCAGCGCCGCCGCCGTGCTGCCCGCCACCGGCACCAGGTCGAGGATGACGTCGAGGCCGATTTTGCGGTTGGTGCCGGGGATGGTGAAGGCGCGCTCGAGCAGCCGTTCCATCGCCTCGACGCGCGCGCGCACCGACTGCGGGTCCGACCCCAGGCCGGGGAATGGCTGCCGGTCTTCCTTGCGTATGTCCATCACTGCCGTTCCCTCGAGGGCTTCTCGCGCAAGCCACTCAACGGGTGGCGGGCGAAGATGTTCTCGGCAAAGCCCGGCAGGCCGCCACCGACCAGCGACCAGCGGATGGGCGCGGCGATGGGCAGGAACAGGACCTCCTCGTCGATCAGCCGGCCAGCCTCGGCGAGCATTGCCGCCCTCTGGATGGCGATCTGCGCCTCGCGCGCCGAGTCCATCAGTGCATCGGCGTCCTTGGAGCACAGCGCGGCGGTGCCGCAGCGCAGTCCGCGAACGAACCAGGCCGGGGAGCTCGACGGAGCCACCTGGTCGATGAGCTTGAGGTCGGCCGGCACGCCATTGCCGGCACGGACCAGTTCGATGCCCAGCGGCCGCCAGTCGGTCGCGAGCCGCTGGAAGAGAATGTCGGCGCCCGGGCCTGCCGGCAAGGCGATCGCCAGCCGCAATGGTTCTTCGCCTTCGACGATGGCTCTCGCCTCGGCGCTCGCCGCGGTTCGGCGCTCGGCGGGCGGCAGCTGCGCCCAGGCCGGGGCCAGCGGGTTGGCGCCGCCGTCGAGGCCCGCCTGCAACAAGGTCGTGCGCGGCACCAGGTTCGGCACGTCGAGCGCAGCGATGAGCGCCTCGCGGTCGATCGTGCGGTTGAGCAGGTCGCGCAGGTCGCGTTCGGCAAGCGGACCCGAGCTGCGCGCCGGAACGAGGCCGAACAGACCCGCGACCGGATCGAAATGCACGGCGCTGCGCAGGCTCCGCTCGCCGCGCGGCACGAGCGGCAGGTCGGCGAAGGTCCCGCCCAGCACCAGGGCCGCCTTGCCGTCGCGGAAGGCGGCGATCGCAGCCGCGGCCTCGGCGCTGCGCAAATGCACATGCTCGATGCGGTCCTTGTCGTCGACGATGCGGATGCGCTGGGTCATGGCGATAGCGCCGGGCGCATCCTGCTTCGCGTCAACCTGGAACGGGCCGGTACCCTGACCTTCCCGCACCAAGGCGAACTCCGGCTGGGCGAGCAGTTGCAGCAGATTCGGCCGCGGCGTCGTCAGCCGCACCTCGATGACGCGGTCGGTCATGGCGACGATCTCGCTGACCGCGCCGAGCGTGTCCTTGAGCGGGTTGCGGCTCGCGTCGCGCAGCTGGCGGTTGAGGATCCGAGCGACATCGCGGGCAGTGACCGCGCGGCCGCCGGGCCACTCCGCGGATGCGAGCCGAAAGATGTAGCTCAGCCCGTCGTCGCTGACGTTCCATCGCTCGGCCAGGCCCGGCTCGATCTGCCCCCGCGCATCAAAGCGGACCAGCCCCTGGGCGACGTTGGTAAGCATCGCCTGGTCCGGCGCCGAGAGCGGCCCGCCGACCGGGTCGGCGATGCTCGGCGCATCGCTGCCGATGATGGTAACGTCCAGCGCCTCTTCTCCGCTTGGCTGGCAGGCGGCGATCGCTGCCGCGACGATCGGCGTCAGCAGCAGCCGGTGGACTGGGCGGTGCATCTGCCCGGGTCTAGCGTTCTGTCCGGGTTCATCAAGCATCTGGATATGTCACCCCAACTGTTTTAGTGGAGTAAGGCAGTTGCGGCGAGTCCCGCGCGGACAAAGGTTCAGATGAGCGAAGGCGATACCATCTGGCAGCGGGACGGGCGCAACGTCGAGGAACTGCCGAGCCCGTTCGTCCCGCCGGTGCTGGAACCGGAAGGCCCGCCAGCCGCCGAAACCCCCAAGCGCCGCCGCTACTTGAAGTACGGCCTCTACGGCTTCGCCGCTCTCATCCTTGTCACTCTTATCTGGCTGATCGTCACCGCTCCGCTCAGCCGCGCGCTCGAACCGCTCG
>Ga0307409_100001428_pt1 | contig 11734 bp, 10 predicted proteins | sample 322Ometagenome_2_FD_203888 | JGI IMG/M metagenome (GOLD analysis project Ga0307409, IMG submission 203888) | Maize rhizosphere microbial communities from greenhouse at UC Davis, California, United States - 322HYB-O-2 | ecosystem: Host-associated > Plants > Roots > Rhizosphere > Soil | place...
GAGCACGGCGACGCCGAGCGACACCAGCGGCCACGTCGAGGTTCGCTGCCGCGCCTGGATCCACAGCAACACCAGGCCGGTGAGCGCGAAGAACACGCAGGCGCCGGCCACCAGGTCGATGAAGATTTTCCACACCAGGCCGGTGTTGCGGCCCTTGTGAAGGTCGTTGAAATACGCGATCCAGCCGCGCTCCGTGACTTCGGACGATGCCGTGTTGCTGCCGCGATCGAACATCACCCAGGCATCGCGCCCGGGTCCGGGGACCGACACGTACAACTCTTCCGGTGACCATTCGACATCGGCACCTGCGGTGTCGATGTCGAGCTGGTCCTCGATCCAGTCCGCCAGCGGCTCCGGCAGGGCGTCGCCTTCCTTGCCGGCGGCGAGCGCGGAGTGCAGGCCGTCGGGAAGCGACGATTCCTGCTTGATGACCTGCGGGCTGGCGGCGATCGCGGCCGCGTGGTTCAGCGTGATGCCGGTGATGCAGAACAGCAGCAGACCCGCCAGGCAGATCGCGGCACTGATCCAGTGCCAGGAGTGCATCGTGCGATACAGCAGCATTCTGCGACGCGAATTCATCGCGCCCTTCTACATGAGAAGAATTCTCGTTTGCAACGGATTCTTATCTATGGGCGCCCCTCAGGGGGCGGGCTCGAGCGGCATCGGGCGGGGGTGGTCGACCACCACGGCGCCGAGTTTCGGAGGCTTGAAGCGTTTCAAGTGCTTCTTTTTCCACGATTTGTATTCGCGAAGCGTCAGGCCGTCCGGCGCCGTCTTGCCCCACTCCTCGCGGTGCAGATCGGACCATACGAGCTCCTCCAGCATGCCGGCCGATTCGGCGTCGCCCAGCTGCCGGGAGAACTTCGATTCGGTCTCCCCGCCGTTCATGGCGATCATGGCGCGGAAGATGCCGACCTCGGCATCGAAGCCCGGCACCAGCGGGCCACCGCAAACGGGCGCCATCTCGGGACCCTGGTCTGCCGCGGTGGCCAGCAGCATCGTGTACAGGATGCCCGCTTCCATGTCGTCGCCGCTGCCCATCGAGAGGTCGATGGAGGTTCCCGCGCCTTCCTGCTTGCCGGGCTCGCTGGCCACGGGCACGGGCGTGAGATGCGGTTTCATGGCGCCGCCCAGCGCATCGAGCACAGCGCGGCGCGCTTCGGCCATCTCGTCGCGCAATGCCGCGTCGAGGCTGAAGCGCAGCTTGATGAAGTTCCCGTCGAAGCCCGTGACCCACAGGTACGAAATGACCGCGTGGCCGTCACGAACCAGCTCCAGCACCGCCTCGCGGGCCACGGGCGCGGCCTCGGGCGGCAGCAGCCGCACCAGTTGCTGCGACTTCAGCGACACGTTCGCGTAACCCGCGCCCTGGATCTCGCTCTTCGCCTGCTCGAATTGCTGGCAGCTCGCGATGGTGTCACCGCCGTCGGGAATGTCCGGTATCCCGCCGTCGTAGACGTAGATGGTCAGTGCCAGGCCGGCGCCGTTGTACTGGTAACCGACGCCGAGGCGCGGATCCCCGAAGCCATGCGCGACTCCGTCGGTCACCAGCGGGCCGATACGCGGCGGCAGTTCCAGGCGCGTGGGACCGAGTTTCAGGGGTTCGCCCGCCGCCCATGCCGCGCCGCCGCTCACCGCCATCGTCATGGCCAGGCCGGCCAGATTCCAGAACCGTTTCATGGTTGCCCCGCCGCACGGCAGATGCCGTGCGGCAGTGTAACGAATCGGCGGCGGCCCGGGGGCTAACTACCAGCGACCGTGCCGGCCGTCGCGGTGGCCGCGGTCGCCGCGGCCGGGGCACGCGGCGCCGGCACCTTGTTGCGGATCGCCGGGATGCTCTGCAGGTAGGCGAAGATCGCGGCCAGGTCCTGGTCGTTGAAGTTGCGGTACGCCGGGATCGGCATCGGCGGCAGGATCTCGCGGCCGCGGCCCAGGTGGCGGCCGGTGCGGATGGTGTCCGTGAAGGCGCGCACGTTCCACTTGCCCAACCCCGTCTCCTGGTCGGGCGTCAGGTTGGCCGTGAAGCTCACGCCCCACGGACCCGACCACGCGGTGTTCGTGCCGGCCACCGCCACGATCCACGGACCGGCCGGCAACTGCGGCGCCGGCGGCATCTCGAGCTGCGCGGGATGGCCCGACAACATGCGGTCCATGTCCGGCGCCGGGCCCTGCGGCGTCATCTTGAGCGGCGTGTGGCAGTCGTGGCACCCCGAGGTGGTCACCAGGTACTTGCCCCGCGCCACCTCGTCGCCGGCCGCGGGCGCCGGGTCGGCGGCGCGCGCGAACGACGCGGCCACGACCAGCGCGATCCTCACCAACATCTTCAGGGATTGCATCGAAAAACCTCCTCTAACTAATTCGATGAATGATTCGGAAAACTCTCGATCCAGCGCGACACCAGCGCCATGGCCTCGGTGTCGACCGCGGACGTGCCCAGCGGTGGCATCTGCTGCAACGGATCGCGCGAGCTCATGCGCGCGGCGATGACGCTGGACGCGAGGTGGCCGGGCGCCAGCCGCACCGCATCGGCCGGCGCGCCGGGCGGAACGAACTGGCTCTGCACACCGACGATGGAGCTGAGCACCGGGCTCGGGCGCGCGACGCGTTGCGCCAGGGTCATGTCGAGCACCGCCAGCGGGCCTTCGTCGTTGTGGCAGTTGCCACAGTTGCCGTGCAGGTAGCCGAGCGCCGCGCGCTCGGCCGGGCTGGCCGCGGCGATGCGCGGCGGGTTGGCCAGCAGCTGCGGCGACAGGTTGCGCAGCAGGCCGCGCGCCACCAGCACGCGCAGATCGAGCGTGTCGCGCGCTTCGTCGGCATGCGGCGCCAGCGGGTCGCGATCCGCCGAGAGCTGCAGCGCGCCGAAGCCGAGCACCGGCACGGGCGCGCCCTCGTGGCAGGCGCGGCAGTCGTCCACCGACGGGATCGTGTAGTGCGCGCCCGGCGCGTTCGGCGCCGGCAGCGCGCGGATGCCGGTCGCAGGCGCGAGCAGCGCCTCGCCGCCGTCCGCGTTCCATGCGTAGCTGCCGAAACGCCAGCTGCCGTCGGCGCCGCGCTCGAGGTAGCGCGTCTCGAGCGCGCGCCCGTGCGCGAATTCCTTCCAGAGCTTCGTGCCGCGCGGGAAATCCCAGGCGTCGGGCTGCGACGCGTCGATGCTGCTGCCCGGGGGCAGCCAGATCCAGCGGCGCTTGGCGGCGCCGTCGGACCAGAGCGGGTACTGCGGAGAAAACGGCAGTACGTCGGGGCGGACGGTGGTCCCGCCCGCGACGTACAGCCCAGTGTCGGCGAGGCGCCGCGGCAGACCTTGCGAGTCATCCGCGCGCACCAACGCCGGCAAGCACACTCCTGCAAGTGCCAGCTTCAGCAACCAGTTGAAACCCCCCTGACTCATCGCGTCTACGCGGCCTGTGCCACGGGGATGCGTGCCTTGTTGGCTTTCAGCCAGGCGGGGAAATCCAGCATGCCGGGATGCAGCGCGCGGGCGCGCTTCAGATCGCGGCGCGCGCGGTACGCGACTTCGAAGTCGCGCTTGAACTGCCACATGTTGCCGAGCTCGTCGGCGCCAGGGAATCCAAAGGCGCGGAACGCCTCCGGGGTCACGGCGTTGTAGCCCACGCGCTCGCCGAGCGCGACGCTGAGCTGCGCGGCCAGGTCGCCGCCCGACAGGTGGTCGCCGGCAATGCCGATGGAATCGTAGATCAGCGAGTCGCCACGCAGGAAAACCTCGGCGGCCGCGATGCCGATGTCGCCGGAGGCGATCCACGGGATGCGCGCCTCGCCGGTGGGAAAGGTCACCGCCAGCGAACCGTCTGGCTGGCGCTGCGGGCCCATGCCGAAGTGGATCAGGTTCTCCCAGAAGCCGGAGGTGTACAGATAGGTCACCGGCACGCGCTGCTGCGCGAAGAACCGATGGGCCTCGCCCTTGGCGTCGAAGTGCGGCACGTTGAAGCGCTTCTGCAGCACCGGCATGCGCGAGCCATCCGCCGGGAAGAACCCACGGGTGTCTTCCAGCGTCGACCAGATGGCGTGGCGCAGACCGCTCTGCGCCGCGGCGGCGGCGAAGGTGTGCGCCTGCGCCAGCTCCTTTTCGGCGGAAAGGTGTTCCCAGAAGCTGGTCACGAAGAAGGCGCCGTACGCACCCTCGAGCGCGCGCAACACGCTGGCCCCGTCGTCCAGGTCGGCCAGGACCACCTCGGCGCCCGCCTCGATCAGCTGACGGGCGGCCGCGCCGTCCGGCTTGCGGGTCACCGCGCGGACGGCGAAATGGCGATCCGAGTCGCCCAACAGCGCCCGGACCAGGCCGCCACCCTGCGCCCCGGTGGCGCCAAAGACAGTGATAATGGGCTTGGGCATGTAACGCTCTCCGGGACAGGGCCACTACGTGGGGGAGCGCAATCTAGGGATGAGGCCACGAGCGATTTCGTAACTCGCGCTTAGCGAATTATTAAAATCTCGTTAAGGAACGAAGAAGAACAACGGCATCATGGCCTTGACGGACGAAATGATCGCGATGCTCTCGGCGGGTGTGGCCCACCAGGTGGGTGGCTGCACGAACACCGGCCGCCCGGTGGTGTGCCGCGGCATGGCGGCGCAGCACGAATCCGGTCGCCTGCTGGTCATCATCTCGTCCGAATCCGGCTTCGAAGTGCTCGATGCCATTCGCCAGAACGGCAACATCGCGCTGAACGTCACGCTGCCGTCGAACTATCGGTCCATCAGCTTCGTGGGCAACGATGCCGTGGTGCGCGGCAGCGGCGCGGCCTGGCGGCCCCTGGTGACCGAGCGGCACGAAGCGTTTCGCCAGCAGCTGGAGCGCTACGGTATACCGCCCGACTTCACCAATGCCTGGTACAGCGCTTCCGACGAGCAGCTGGTGGCCATCCGCTTCACGCCCATGCTGGCGCGCAACCAGACGCCGGGTCCGGGCGCGGGTGGGGCCATCGAGCTCAAGCCCATCGAGTTCGAGAAATGAGCGCGGTGTTCGAGGACGGGCTGTCGCTGTTCGGCGTGCGCCGCATGATGGAAGGCGTCATCCCGCCGGTGTTGTGCACGGCCTCAGCCGAGCGCGTGCCCAACGTCAGTTATCTCTCGCTGTGCGAATACGTCGACCCGCTGCACATCGCGCTGTCGTACCAGTTCTTCAACCGCAGCCGCGAGAACGTGCTGGCCACGCGCCGCGCCTCGCTCACCCTGGACGATCCGTATACCGGCGCGGGCGTGGTGCTGCAGCTCGAATACCAGCGCACCGAGACCGAAGGCGCGGTGTTCGAGCGCCTGCGCGCCAAGCTGATGGGCATCGCCAGCCACATCGGCATGGACAAGGTGTTCCACCTGCGTGGCGCGGACATCTACCGCGTGTTGGAGATGCGCCGCGTGCCGGGCCGGCGCGAGTTGCCGGCCGCGCAGCCGCGCGTCGACCTGGCGGCGAGCTCGCGGCTCCTGTCCGAGCGCATGGCGCACTGCGAGGACCTCGCCGACCTGCTCGACACCTTGTTAGGCGGGCTGTCCAGGCTGCTGCGCATCGATCATGCGATGGTCTGGATCGCCGACGCCTCGCAGCAGGCGCTGACGCTGCTGGCGAGCCGCGGCTACGAGACCGGCGGCGCCGGCGCGGAGATCCCCGTGGGCGAAGGCCTGGTGGGCACGGCGGTGCGCGAAGGCGTGCCGATCCGGGTCGGCCACATGATGAACATGGCGACCTACGCGCGCGCGGTGCGCGACAGTGCCGGCGAGTCCGGCCTCACGGCCATGCTCAAGAACGAGATCCCCCTGCCCGGCCTCAAGGAACCGCGCAGCCAGCTGGCGGTGCCGCTGCGCGCCCGCGGCCGCGTGCTCGGTGCGCTGTTCGTCGAGAGCCTGCACGACCAGTATTTCGGCTACGACGACGAAGACGCCCTGATGCTGCTCGGCGGCCAGTTCGCCGTCGCCATGAGCCTCATGCAGCCGCCGGAGCAGGAGACCGCTGCGCAGGCCGCGGCGCGGCCCGCCGCCACGTTCGCCGCCGGGCCGCCGCTGCGGCTCAAGCGGTTCGGCCGCGACAACAGCGTGTTCCTCGACGACATCTACCTGATCCGCGGCGTGGCCGGCGCCATCCTGTGGAAGCTGGTCGCCGAGTTCCTGCGCAGCGGCCGGCGCGAATTCACCAACCGCGAACTGCGGCTGGCGCCGGAGCTGCGCCTGCCCGACGTGCAGGACAATCTCGAAGTGCGACTACTGCTGCTGCAGCGGCGCCTGGCGGAGCAGAACGCGCCGATCCAGCTGGAGAAGGCCGGCCGCGGCCGGATGCGGCTCAACGTCGGGCGGGCGGTCATAATGGAGAACGAGCCCTAACTAATCCGTCGCCAGTTCGAGACAGGGGCGCGCTGCGCATGCATCGGGTATACATGCGCGCGCGGACTAACTTCCGAAGGGACGGCCAAATGAACTCGAGGAACCTCCTGCTGGCCGGGGCGCTGGCCGCGTGCGCCACGGCCCACGCCGACGTCACCGTGAACACCACCACCTCCGGCAAGGCGTCGATCATGAACGTCGGCGGCGACGGCGCGAATTACATCAAGGGAAAACGCATGCGCACCGACTCGATGGTCGGCGGCCGCTCCGTCTCGCTGATCATCGACATCGACAACCTGCGCTTCGTCGAGCTGGACGACAAGAAGAAGTCCGCCACGATCACCCCGCTCGCCTCGATCGCCGATGAACTCGCGAAGGTGGGCGTCGGCGCCATGCAGGCCACGCTCACGAAGACTGCGCAGAGCAAGACCGTGTCCGGCATGCCCTGCACCGTGCACGACATCCGCGTCACGCTGCCGTTCACGCCCGTGGGCGAGCCGGGCCAGGGCATGGACATGAACATGGTGCTCTCCGGCACCGTCTGCCTGTCTGCCTCGGCGCCGGGCCTCGCCGACTACCAGGGCTTCTACCGGGCGGCCGCGGACTCCGGCTTCATCTTCGGCAACCCGGCCGTCGCGAAGTCACCCACCGGCGCGGCCCAGGCCCGGGCCTATGCCGGGCTCACGAAGAAAATGGCCGAGGCCGGCATGGCGCTGGAGAGCCACGTGACCATCTCGGCGATCGGCGACAACCCGATGTCCGCCATGATGGGCAAACTGGCCGCCAGCGACATCACCACCGTGGTCACGAAAGTCGAGGTCGGTGATGTGCCGGCGGACAGGTTCGACGTCCCCGTGGGCTACAAGGTGAAGACGCAGAAGTAGCCCTACATGCCCTTGGCGGTGCGGGCCTTCCGCACCAGCCGTACGAACTCGGCCCGATAACCATTGCCGTCGCTGCCGAGCGCCCCCTCGGCGTCTTCGATGATGTCCTCGTAGCGCAGCCTGCCGGTGTAGTGGCCGCCGCGCAGCAGCTGCGCGAAGCCGGCCACCGCGGTGGAGAACTGCACGTCGCGCTTGACCGCGGCGCTGGCGGCCGGCATTTCCTTTTCAATGGGCTGCTCGAGCAGCTTCGACTCGCGGCCGTCGGGTAGTTTGTAGCGGATCTTGAGGAAGCCGTATTCCCCGGACGTCGCGCCCGGCTTCTTCGCCTGGTCCTCGCGGCCGTAGCGGCGCGGATCGACCATGCTGGCACCCGCTCCCACGGGGGCGATCTCGTAGATGGCCGTGACGGTGTGGCCCGCACCCACGTCGCCCGCGTCCACGGCGTCGTTGTTGAAGTCCTCGCGCTTGAGCGCACGGGTTTCGTAGCCCACCAGGCGGTACTCGGCCACGGTGTCCGGGTTGAACTCCACCTGCAATTTCACGTCCTTGGCGATGGTGAACAGTGAGCCGGTGGCCTGCTCGACCAGCACCTTGCGCGCCTCGTTGAGCGAGTCGATGTACGCCGCCACGCCGTTGCCGTTCTGCGCCAGCGCCTGCGCCATCTCGTCGCGGTAATTGCCCATGCCGTAACCGAGCACCGAGAGGAAGATTCCCTTCTCGCGCTCGCGCTCGACGAAGCCCTTCAGCTCCTCGGTGCTGTCGATGCCGACATTGAAGTCGCCGTCGGTGGCCAGCAGGATGCGATTGACCCCGCCCTTGCGGAAGCTCGATTCGGCCAGCTCGTACGCCAGCCTGATGCCCTCGGCACCCGCGGTGGAGCCGCCCGCCTGCAGGCGCTGCAACGCCTCCAGGATCTCGTCCTTGTCGCGCACCGGCGTGGGATCGAGGACTTTTCCGGCGGCCCCCGCATACACCACGATGGCCACGGTGTCGGTGGGTTTCAGGCTGCCCAACAACAATTCCATCGACTTGATTGCCAGCGGCAGCTTGTCGGGCGAGCTCATCGAGCCGCTCACGTCCATCAGCAGCACCAGGTTGGCGTCGGGCTGCTCGCCGCGCGGGATTTCGTAGCCCTTGATGCCGAGGGTCACCAGCTTGCGGCCCTTGTTCCAGGGCGAGTCACTGACCACCACGGTCGGCTTGAAAGGCTGCGCGCGAGTCTCCGCCGCCGGCCAGCCGTAGTCGAAGTAGTTGATCATCTCCTCGACGCGCACCGCGTCCTTTTGCGGCAGCACGCCGGACTGCAGCTGGCGCCGCACGAAGCTGTACGACGCCGTGTCGACGTCCGCGGAGAAAGTGGACACGGGGTCCTCGGCCGTACGCTTCACCGGGTTCAGGTCGAAGTGCTGGAACTTGTCGCGGCCGACGTATTCCTCGGGACCGCGCGGCGGCGTGGGCACGAACGCAATCGCGCCGGACTTCTGGCTGGCATTGCCGGCGATCGGCGCCCCCGCCACGCGCTGCAATGATTCGGCCGAGAGGGTGTCCGGGAGTTTTTCCAACTCGTCGGCCTGGATCGAATCGAAGACGACCCCGGTATCACGCCTGGTTTCCATCGACGACTGCAGCTGGGCACGCTGCCCGGTCACGGTGACCGCATCGAGTTCCACGTCCTGGCCCGGCTGCGCACCCTGCACGACCGGCGCCGGCTCCGCCTTCATCCGGGGTCCCGGTTGCGCGACATCTTTCTTCGCGCCGTCCCGCCGGGCTTCCGCGCCTTGTGCCGCGACCTCCTCGGCCTCGCGCTGCACCGCATGGGCCTGCGGGTCACCCGCCGGCACGGTGCGCGCCGACTCCCGCGCCGGCTCCGGCGCGTGCGGCGCCGCGGTCACCTCCGCGAGCTCGGGTTGCACGCGCACCGTCTTCCAGACCAGCGTGCCGCTCACGATCACCAGGCACACGCTCGCCGCACCGCCCAACAACATCCGACGTGAATACCAGGGCATGTCGTCTCTCCTCTGTGTCGAGGACAGACGCAGCGCGTCGGACAAAGCTTGGAGCAGCGAGCGGCGCGGCGCCGCGGACCCGTTGGCCGCGGCCGCATGCACGCGCGCGAATTCCGCGAGCGCGGCGTGCCGCGCGGCGCGGCGCACCGCGGCGTCCGGCGCCGGGGGCGCATCCCGCTGCAGCAGTTTTTCGAATGACTGGGTCATGCATTCACCCTGGCTTCGCGCTTGCCGATGTGCCGCCGGATGGTGTGTATCCGCCAGGAGATCGTGGACTCGGACACGCCGAGGATGGCGCCGGCCTCGGCGTGGCTCAGCCCCTCCGCGTGCACCAGTAGTGCCGTTTCCTTCATGCCTTCACCGAGGTCTTCCAGCTTCATCAGCAGCTGCGCCAGGTAGATCTGGTCCTCGGACTGCGAGCCGTCGGTCAGCCAGGCGGTCTCGTGCAGTTCGTCGTGCTCGTGCCGCTGCTGGCTGCGTTTCCAGTCCTGCGCGCAGCTGATGACCAGCCGGTACAGCCAGGTGGCAAACGCCGCCTCGAAGCGGTACTGCGCGAGACTGTTCGCGAGCTTCATGCAGGCGAGCTGCGCTATGTCCTCGGCATTGGCGCGATGCCGCGACCAGCGCCAGGCGAAGCGGAAAATGGTCTCGTAGTGCGAGTCCAATAACGCGCCGAAGGCGGTTGCGTCCCCTGCCTGAGCGCGGCGTATCAGATCTCGTTCGTCCATTTCCGGCTTCTTTTCCGATCTCGTGGGTTGGACGCGGCGACTTCTCAGATCCTTGGAACGAAGTCGCGTTCCCACGCGGGTTGGCCGATCGGCCGGGTCAGTTCACCTGGGCAGCGGCTTGATGCGGATGTTGCGGAACCAGATGGGCTGGCTCTCGGCCTGCAGGGCGATGTGGCCAAAACCGAGCTGCAGCGGGGCGCCGGCGGCGAGCAGTGCCTTGGCATCCTCGTCGCGGGGGTCCAGCTGCGGGTGCTGGTAGCGCAGCACCTCCACGCCGTTGATGCGGTGGATCACCTCGTCGCTGCCGTGTACCTCGATTTCCGCGCTCACCCATTCGTCCACCGGGAAGAACTTCGAGCTCGAGTCGATGATGTGATCCAGCAGCAGCTTGCCCTTCATTTCCAGGTTGGTCCCCGGCGTGCAGACATTGCCGGTCTGTTTGCCCGCGCTCGCGCCCGTGGCCAGGAACTGGAACTCCATGCTGACGGGGAATTCCTGCCCGGCCCGCATGCTGAGCGGAGACTGCGAATGGACCATCACGCCGCTGTTGAGCTTGGCCCAGGGCGGGGAGTCTTCGATCGCCGCGCCGGTGATGCGGTATTCCAGCCGCAGGAGGTAGCTCGAGTACGGCTGGTTCGAATACAGGTGGCCGAATTGCCGCTCGAACTTGCCGTACTTGTCATACGACACCTTGATGACGCCATCCTCGACGCGAAAGGTGTCCGCGTAGTTCTCGCCCACGGCATGTCTGGCGATCTTCGGTGTCCAGCCCGACAGGTCGCGGCCATTGAACAGCGAATGCCATTCGTCTTCGGCACTCGCCACCGATGCCAGGCACATCAAACCGACCGCGATGATTCTTGCGTTCATGCTCCCCCCGTTGTGCGCAGGAGCATAGTGCATCGTTACTCAGAGCTGCGCGTCGAGATGGAATGCACGCGCGAACCAGGCCTGGAACTTGCTCCAGCCGGACGCGCCGGGATCCGAATCGTGGGTTTCGTCGCCGTCGGTCCAGCGCAGCTGCTTGCCCTCGAGCGCCACCTTCCAGGCACGGTCGCCACTGCTTTGCCGGCGGAAGATCCCTGACAGCTGCGCCGACAGCTCGACATCGTCGACCAGCACGCCCTGCTCGCAGTTGAGCCAGGTCGAGCGCGGATCCAGGTTGTAGCTGCCGACGAACGACGAGATGCCATCGCTCGTCAGTGCCTTGGTGTGCAGGCTGGCGCCCGAGGATCCGGCCAAGCTGGTGGAATGCTGGCTGGCGAGCGGCTTGAGCTCGAACAGCTGCACGCCGCCGGCGAGCAATGCCTGGCGATGGCGCGAGTAGCCGCCGTGCACCGTCGCGACATCGTTTGCGGCCAGGGAGTTCGTCAACACCTGCACGTCCGCACCGGCCTTGGCGCGCGCCAGCAGCACCTCGCTCCCCGCGTCTCCCGGCACGAAGTATGGCGAGATGATCTCGAGTGACCGCTGCGCGCCGCGCAGCTGTGCGAGCACGGCGGCCGCGACCGCGGCGCGCGACGCGTCCTTCTGCTGCATCGTGACCTTGGCGGGGTCATCGGACAAGAAGCGATACTTCGACGACCAGCGCAACGCCCAGTCGCCGGCAACCAGGCGGCGGATTCCGTCGTCGGCGCGCAGCGCCTGCGCGTAGCGGCCCTGGCCGGCGCCGGCGGCGAACTGGTCGAGCTCATCGCGCACCCGCTTCAGGGCGCCAGCGTCCCCGGCAGACGCGTCCAGCGCTTCGATCGGCCATGCCGAGACAGAATTCCAGAAGCGGTCGAAGGAA
>Ga0307409_100001429_pt1 | contig 11727 bp, 10 predicted proteins | sample 322Ometagenome_2_FD_203888 | JGI IMG/M metagenome (GOLD analysis project Ga0307409, IMG submission 203888) | Maize rhizosphere microbial communities from greenhouse at UC Davis, California, United States - 322HYB-O-2 | ecosystem: Host-associated > Plants > Roots > Rhizosphere > Soil | place...
TACGGCGGCATTCTCGATATTGACGACGCGCAGCTGCGGGAGATGGTGGAGACCAACTATCTGGCCACGGTGTGGACGGTGCGGTCGGGGGTGCGCCAATTCCGGGCACAAGGCGATGGCGGCGACATCGTGATCGTCAGCTCGGTCGCCGGCTTCCGTGGCGGCGCCGACGAGGCGGTCTATGCGGGCACCAAGTTCGCCCAGGTGGGGCTTGGCGGCTCGCTGGACCGCGAGCTCCGGGCGGAAGGGATGCGAGTGATGCTGATCTGCCCGGCTGGGACCGCCACCGAGTTCGCCATCGGGGCCGGCCGGGACGAAGGCTCGCCGGAGCTCGATGCGTACCTGCGCCCCGACGATGTCGCTAACGCGATCCGCGTCGTGCTTGAACAACCCCGCTCGGTAAGGACCACCGTGTGGCAGCTGTGGAGCAGCCAGCAGCAAAGCTGACAGAGTTGGTTTTCTGAGGTGCTGACCAAGCGCGCCCGGCCTGCAGGGCTGGCTGCATCGTCGGTCTTCCACAATCCGAGGGAATGACCGTGGAGCAAGCAAAGCAAGTGCCCAGGCCTGTGACCTGGGGCATTTGGGTGGGCTGGCAGGCCTTGATCCTGTGACCGTGCGATTATGAGTCGGTTCCCGACCGTCCATGAGGTCGTGCGGAGTACCGTCCTTGCAGGTCAGGTCGGTGATGCCGTCCATCTGGGGTGGCTTTCTCGTCTTTCCGATTACGAGATGGATGCTCCGCGTCGATCTGGACGGCTCCAGACGGATCTAGGCTGCCTAGGTTGGATGCGCTTTCGGTCCAGACGGATCGAGAAGGCTCCCGTCGGATCGTCTGGATGATCATCGGGATGACCAAGCGCGTCCGACAGGATGTCGGAGGCAGGCGAGCACCGGTTACCGCTGTGTATTCGTAGGAGCCTCGGGCCAGCCTCGGCCGGTCCGTCCTTCGTAACGCTGCCCAGACGCAGGCCGGCCACACTGGCAGCTGACGAGCGTGGAGGTGGCCGGATCGGTGGTGCGCTGCGAGCAGCCAGGACCACGGCGGTGACCTCGACCGCCGGACCGGGCCGGCCGCGCCGGTGGACGGCCGGGCTGGCGTGGGCGCTGTGGCTGGCGAGCCTGCTCGGCCTGGCCGCCGTGCCGTGGCTGGACGAGCTGCTGCGCCAGGCCGGCCGGCCCGACCTGACCCAGTTCACCGGCGCGACCGTCGCCACTCCCGTCCTGGCCATGGTGAGCTCGGCCACGGTCGGGGCGGTCGTGGCCGCCCGCCGCCCGGCGCACCCGGTGGGCTGGCTGCTGCTGGGCATCGCCCTGTCGCTCACCGGCACCGCCGCGACCGCCCAGTACTTCGTGTACGGGCTGCTGGTCCGCCCGGGCGCGCTGCCCGCGGCCCGCTACGCCCTGCTGTACCAGCCGGCGACCACGTTCACGGCCCTGACCCTGATCGGGTTCGTCCTGCTGCTGACGCCCACCGGGTCGCTGCCCTCGCCCCGCTGGCGCTGGCTGGCCAGGGTGATGGCGGTCACGCCGGTCGTCCTGGTGCTGGTGGTGACCCTGGCCGGCGGGCCGGTGGACCCCCGCTACCAGGCCCGGGGCGGCCCCTTCGACCTCCGTGGCCTCGACGGGGTCCTGCTGGCGGCCAACCGGACGGCCCTGGCGGTCACCGTCGTCGGCCTGGTGGCCGCGGCCGTGTCCCTGGTGGGGCGGTTCCGCCACGCCCGCGGGGTGGAGCGGCTGCAGCTGCGCTGGGTGGCGCTGGCCGCGGTGCTGGTGGGGCTGGGCGCCGTTGGCGTCCTGTTCAGCCTGGCGGTCGGGGGGTCGGCCGCCGGGACCCTGTTCGGCGTGGCTGTCGGCTGCTGCCTGGTGGTCCCGCCGGTGGCCACCGGGGCGGCGGTGCTGCGCTATCGGCTGTACGACCTGGACCGCATCATCAGCCGCACCCTGGCCTACGGGCTGCTCACCCTGCTGCTGGGCGGCGGCTACGCCCTGGTCGTGCTCGGGCTCGGCCAGCTCCTGGGCCGAGACTCCCCGCTGGTGGTGGCCGGGGCGACCCTGGCGGTGGCCGCGCTGTTCCAGCCGGCCCGCCGCCGCATCCAGGCCGCGGTCGACCGCCGCTTCAACCGACGCCGCCACAACACCGCCGAGAGGATCGCCGCGTTCGGCGATCGGCTGCACCAGCAGGTCGACCTGGACACCCTGACCGTCGAGCTGCTGGCCGTGGTCGATCAGACCATGCAGCCGACCCAGGTGTCGCTGTGGCTTCGACCGTCCGGCAGTGCGTCCCAGGACCAGCGCATCCCGGGCGCATCCCCAGCGGCGTGGCAGCTGGCGACTCCTCGGAGCGTTCGCACAGCGTTGTGAACCAGGCCCTCGCCGAGCGTCAGGCTGATGAGCTGAACCCAGCTGGCCCGGGCGAGGGCAGGATCTCGACGTACCCGTCCGTTCCATGCACGCGGATCCGCTGCCCATCCCGGATCATCCGGGTGGCATGCTCCACCCCCACGACGGCCGGCAGGCCGTACTCCCGTGCGATCACCGCGCCGTGGGTCATCAGGCCTCCCACTTCCGTCACCAGGCCCTTGATCGCGACGAACAGGGGCGACCAGCTGGGGTCCGTGTAGGCGGTGACCAGGATGTCGCCCGCTTCGACATCGGCCTCCGCCATGTCCAGGATGACGCGGGCGCGCCCCTCGACGGTCCCGGCGGAAACCGGCAGGCCGACCAGCGCGCCGGCCGGCAGATCGTCGCGTCGGTACGCCCCGGCGACGGCCTCGCCATCGGAGGTGAGCACCCGGGGCGGCGTGAGCGCCTGGTACGACCTGAACGCGTCCTTGCGCTCGCGGATGAGCCGGTCGTCCACCTGGTTCGTGCGCACCACATCGTGGAGCTCCTCGAACCTGAGGTAGAAGATGTCTTCCTTCTCACGAAGCACGTGGGCCTGCACGAGGCGCTCGGCCTCTTCCAGCAAGGCCTGCTTGTACACGAAGTAGCGGCCGACCATGCCGTACTTCGGATACTCCCGGTACCCGATGAAGGTCCGGACCCGGTCGATCATCCGCTTGGCCTCTCCGGCCTTCCGCTCGCCGTCCGGCAAGGCCCGCAGGCGCTCCAGCAGCTCCTGTTCCTTGTTCGACGCCTCCTGCCGCCCTTGCTCGAAGCGCCGCCTGCCGGCGCCCGGCTCGAAGTTCCTGATGTTGCCGAGGATCAAGGGCACGAGCGTGGTGGGACGTTCGCTCCAACGCGGCCTCGTGATGTCGATCTCGCCCACGCAGCGCATGCCGTACTTGTCGAGCCAGGCCCGGATGGCGTCCCGTGCTTCCCGCCCGCCCGGGAGCTTGGCCAGCTCGTCCAGGAAGCTCTCGTCCCCGACGTCCTGCAGAAACGCCACCACCTCCGGATGCGGGCGGATCACGTCCGCGACGTCCAAGAGCGCCAGCCCCATCTCCGACGTGACGTTGTGGGGGACGGACTGCGTGAGCGTGTCGGCCGCGTTCCTCTCGCCCAGCCACGCCTCCAGCTGCTCGTTGAGCCACCAGGTGGCCTCCATCGCCGCCATGAACACCTGATGGCTCCGCGGATCGAACAAGATCCGCCTCAGCTCCTGGATGTCCGCCAGGATGAAGTCGAGCAGGGCCGATCCGGACCTCGTCCGGATGTCGCGCTTCACCGCGGCGATGGACGCCTGGCCGCGTTCGACCAGCTCGGTGACGATCGCCGGATCGGTCTCGATCGGGGCGGGCGCGCCGCCGCCCGGTGGCGTCCAGGCGGGGCCCTCGTCCGGGAGCGACCGGACGAAGTCGCCGCGCTCGAGGATGGTCCGCAGCGCGTCCCCGATCAGCGGATCGCCTCTCCCCACGACCTCCAGCAGGCCGGCACGGCTCCCCGGCGAGGCCAGGACCCGGGTGACGTCGACGAACAGCCGCCCGCCGGCCTCGGCCATCGGCCGGGGGGTCGTCATCTGCCAGAAGGAGAGCCCGAGGGGCTTCATGGGGTCGGTCATCATCTGCTGATGACCGACGGAGATATAGACGTGGTTCTCGCCGTCGTCGACCGCCGGGATGGGGAACAGCGTGGTGATCGGCCGGCTCTGGACGATCTGGAACTCCTCGTCGGCCAGGCACCATTCGATGTCCTGAGGGCGGCCGAAATACGCTTCGATCCGCCGGCCGAGCTGCGCGAGCCGCACGACCTGCGCATCGGTCAGCGCCGGCTGCTCCTGGCGCTCCGGCTCGATCGCCACGTCCTGCGTCCCCCCGGCCGGCACGGCGTGGATGGCGAGCTGCTTGCTGGCGACCGCCTTGGCGACGACCTCGCCGTCCCGCACCTTGAAGACGTCCGCGTTCACCCGGCCGGAGACCAGGGCCTCGCCGAGGCCGAAGCTGGCCTCCACGGAGACGACCTTCCGGTTGCCCATGACCGGGTCGGCCGTGAACAGGATCCCGGCCGCCCGCGGGAAGACCATCTGCTGCACGACCACGGCCATGTGGACCTTCCGGTGGTCGAAGCCGTTCCGCAGGCGGTAGGTCACGGCCCGCTCGGTGAACAGCGATGCCCAGCACCGGCGGACGTGCTGGAGGATCGCCGCCGGCCCCACGACGTTCAGGTAGGTGTCCTGCTGGCCGGCGAAGGAGGCCGTCGGCAGGTCCTCCGCCGTCGCACTGGATCGGACGGCGTAGGCGGCCTGCTCGCCGAGCCGGGCGAGCGCGCCGGTGATCGCCGCCGCCAGATCGTCAGGGACGACGGTCCCTTCGAGGATCCGGCGGATCTCCGCACTGAGCGTGCGGATCGCCTCCCGGTCGTCCGGGTTCAGGCGCGACAGCCGATCGAGCCGATCGTCGATCGACGGCGCTTCGGCCATGATCCGCCGGAAAGCGCCCGTCGTCACGCAAAAGCCAGCCGGCACGTGGATGCCTTCGATCCGCGAAAGCTCCCCCAGGTGCGCGCCCTTGCCGCCGACGACGGCGACCTGCGTCTGGTCGATCTCCTGGAACCCCAGCACGTCGCAGCCCAACCGCTACCTCCCTCACTCCCATCCGCAGGGTCCCGCCCTCGGACGGTGGATTGTGCGGCACGACCCCGGCCTTGCCGCAAGCCCCCCGGCGCGCGATACATTGAGAGCGGCAAGGAGTTCGCTACCTCCTTGCCACTCTCTCTTTCGCCCGCTAGGCCAGCGTGGGGTCGCTGGAGGCCTCGGCCAGCCGCCGGGCAAGCGCCCGCAGCACCTTGCGCTCGACCTTCGGGTTCCGGTCGAGCACGGCGTCGAACTCCCTGGTTGTCAGCACGAAGAGGTGTACGGAGGTCTCGGCCGTCACCGTCGCCGTACGCGGCAACTCGGTGACCAGGGCGATCTCACCCACGAAGTCGCCGCCGGTCAGCGTCGCGACCCGCCGGCCGCTCCGGGTGACCTGGACCTTGCCGTTGACGAGCACGAAGAACTCGTGCCCGATCTCGCCCTCCTTGCACAGGACCCTGCCCGGCTCCACCTCCAGGTCCTCGCAGACCCGCTCCAGCTGGACGAGCTCCTTGCGGGAGAGGCCCGCGAAGAGAGGGACGCCCTTGAGCGCCTGCACCTTGGCGTCCTGGCTGAACAGTCTCATGGCGGCAATCCTAGTTCGAGCACGCCCGCCGGGGCGAGCCGCCTCCCGCGCTGGCCCCGGTCATGGGCTCGTGGTGAACTTGGCCATGCTGCGATCGCGGGCGCTGCGGACCCTGCTGGTGGCCGCGGCCGCGTCCAATCTGGGGGACGGGGTGACGGTTGCGGCGGCACCGCTTCGCGGCCGCGGCGGCGGCGCCGTTCGCGCTCGGCCTGCGCGCCGTCTACGCCGGCGGCGCGGTCCTGGTCGCGCTGCTGGCGGTGGTCCTCTGGTGGCGGCTGGACGCAGCCGCCTTCGCCGTCGCCCGCCAAGCCGCCCTGAGCTAGCCGGCTGCCGTCTGGCTGCTGCCCAGTCGAACCAGTAAGGTTTTCCCTGGGGAGGGTGATCATGCGGGCACTCCGGCTGCACCCGCCTGGCGGGATCGAGGACCTCCGGCTGGACGAGGTCGAGCGTCCGCGACCCCGCCCAGGGCAGGCCCTGGTGCGGGTCCATGCTGCCGCGATCACCCGGGACGAGCTGACCTGGCCGACCGACCGGCTGCCCGCGATCCCCTCCTATGAGCTGTCGGGCGTCGTGGCCGAGGACACCGACGGGCTGCCGGCCGGGATGGAGGTGTTCGCGCTCACCCCGTTTGACCGCGACGGCGTGGCCGCCGACCATGCGCTTGTACCGGTGGCGGTACTCGCACCCAAGCCGCGTTCGCTGAGCCACGTCCAGGCGGCGGTGGTGCCGATGCCCTGGCTGAGCGCCTGGCAGGGGCTGATCGTCCATGGGGGCATGCAGCCGGATGAGCGTGTCGGTGTCACGGGCGCGCACGGTGGAGTCGGGCACGTGGCCGTGCAGCTCGCCCGCAGCCATGGTGCGACCCTGGTCCCGGAGGGCGAGCCGTGCGATCTGCTGTTCGACACCGTCGGCGGCGAAGCCCTGGCCCGCTCCGCCAGCCAGGCGGGCCGGATCGTGACGATCGCGGCCGAGACGCCTGGGGCCCACTACTTCGTCGTCGAGCCCAACCGCGAGCAGCTCCTCGAGGCGGCCCGGCTCGTCGACGCCGGCGAGCTGCGGCCCAAGATCGATTCGGTCTTCTCCCTTGCCGAGGCCCGCGCGGCGTTCCTGCGCAGCGCCGCCCGGGGCAAGCACGGCAAGGTGGTCCTGCGCGTCATCGACTGACCAGCGCACAAGGCGACCGCGTGACCAATCACCGGTAGCCGCTGATGAGCCGTTCGCGGTCCAAGGTCGCCGACGAGATCCGCCAGCCGAGGGTGTCGAGGACCAGCAGGGCCGCCGCGAGGCCGAGGGCGAGCCCGAGCGTGGCATGGATCCCGTTGAACGCGATCAGCGATGTCACCGCGACCGACGGGAGGCTCGCGAGCAGGCCGAGCTGCTGGGCGACCCGTGGGTCGCTCGATCTGGCGGAGATCCCGATGCCGACCCAGATCGACAAGGTGGCGATGAGCGGGGTGAAGAGGAGCTGGGCGAGGATGTCGGGACCTCGGAGAAGTGCCGCGGCCATGGCCGGCCGTGCGAAGAGCTCGACGCAGGCGAGAAAGAAGGCGTAGACCACATAGGAGATCCCGACCGACGGGACCAGGGCCGCCAGGGCCTTGCCGAGCAGGAGCTCCTCGCGGCGGATCGGGGTCGTGAGCACCGGTTCGAGGGTCCCCTGCTGCCGCTCGCCGACCACCGCGTAGGCGGCCAGCGCCGCCGGCACGAGCGCCGGGATCGCCAGCATGTACAGCAGAAGATGCTGGTGACCGAGCTCGTCCGTCGTCGATGCGGGCAGGGTGAGGGTGACAACCAGCGGTTGGACGAGGAAGATCAGCGGGAAGACGACCATGGCCGTGACGATGCTGCCGGTGCGCCGGTACTCCCGGAGCTCCTTGCGGAAGATGGCCCGGACGCGTCGCCTGCTCACCCTCATCTCCCGGCCCCCGCCTCGTCCCGGTCGATCAGCTCCAGGTAGACCTCCTCGAGCGAGTGGTGCGACCGGGTGATCGACAGCACGTCGGCACCCGCCTCGACCAGGGCGCGGGTGACGGCTGGGGCGGCGACCGCCGGGTCGGACACGGCGAGCAGGTAGGTGGCAGGGTCGCCCTGGCGCCAGCCGTCGACGGCCGGCAGGCCGGCGAAGACATCACCGGGGTCGGCCAGCGGGACGACCGTCCTGACGGTGAGCGTCCTGGCGAACAGCCGCTCCCGCAGCTCGTCGGGCCGGCCGATGGTGCGCAAGGTCGTGTTCAGGATCGCGACACGGTCGCAGAGGCGCTCGGCCTCCTCGAGGCGGTGGGTCGTGAGGAAGATCGTCACACCGCGTCGTCCGAGCGCGGCGATCAGCTCATGGACGTCCCGGGCGACGGCCGGGTCCAGGCCGGAGGTCGGCTCGTCGAGGAACAACACCTCCGGGTCGCAGAGCAGCGCTCTGGCCAGGGCGACCCGCTGGCGGAGCCCCTTGGACAGGGTGCCGCAGACATCGTGGGCCCGGTCGACCAGGTTGACCGCCCGCAGGGCGCGGTCGATGCCGTCGGCCGGGTCGGGCGCCTCGTAGAGGCCGGCGAAGCATTCCAGGTTCTCGGCCACGCTCAGGCGCAGATACAGGCCCGGCGACTCCGGCATGATCGAGATCCCCGGCGGATCTCCACCCCGTTCTCCGGGAGGAGCGGAACTCCGGCGACCGTCGCCGAGCCCGAGGTCGGCGAGAGCAGGGTCCCGAGCGTCCGCACCATCGTGGTCTTGCCGGCGCCGTTCGGTCCCAGGAACCCGAAGACCTCGCCGTGGCCGATCTCGAAGGAGACGTCCTGGAACGCGATCCGGTCGCCGAAGCGCTTGCTCAGGCCGTACACGGACAGCGCCACCCCGCCCCGGTCGCTCACAGGTCCCGCATCCTGGAGGCTCAGGGGAACGACCCCGCCCGCGGCAGCATCGCCGGGACCTGGTGGCCGAGCTGGTCGGTGAGGAACCTGGCCGTCGGGAGGAGGGCTTCCAGGTCCCAGCCGGTGGTGACGCCCATGCGCTCCAGCATGTAGACGAGGTCGTCGGTGGCGATGTTGCCGGTGGCGTTGGGGGCGAACGGGCAGCCGCCGATGCCGCCGGCGCTGGCGTCCAGCACCTCCACGCCGTCGAGGACGGCGGCGAAGGCGTTGGCGAAGCCGGTGTTGCGGGTGTTGTGGAAGTGGTAGCGCAACCGCGGCCGGTCGCCCGCCACCTCACGGATCCGGGCGGTGAAGCCCCGGACCTGATCGGGGGTGCCGACGCCGATGGTGTCGCCCAGGCACAGCTCGTCGAAGCCGGCCGCCGCGCCCCGGCGAGCCAGGTCGACCACCCGGTCGGCCGGGACCTCGCCCTCGAACGGGCAGCCGAAGGCCGTGCTCAGGGTCAGGGTGGTGAACAGGCCCCGGCGGCGGGCGTCGGCCGCGACCTCCTCGGCCACGGCCATGGCCTCGGCGGTGGACATGTTCTGGTTGCGGCGGCTGAAGGTGTCGCTGACGCACACGACCACGTTGACCTCGTCGACGCGGGCGTCCACGGCCCGGTCGAGGCCGCGCCGGTTCAGGACCAGCCCGGCGTACGACACCCCGTCGCCGCGGGGGACGGCGGCCATGACCGCCTCGGCGTCGGCCATGGCCGGGACCAGCCTGGGGTGGGCGAACGACACCGCCTCGATCCGGCGCGCGCCGGCCCCGACCAGGCGGCCGATCAGCTCCACCTTGGCCTCGGTGGGGAGCACGACCGACTCGTTCTGGAGCCCGTCGCGCGGGCTGACCTCCACGATCATGACCTCTGGCACCGGGCGTCTCCTCTCCGCCGTCGGGCGTCGCCCACGATACGGTAGCCCTGATGACGCACACCGGGAGGCGGCCATGACCTCGACGTTCCCAGCCGGCTCGGAGACCGTGTTCACCTACGGGGCGCCGCTGCTGAAGTTCGGCACCGGCGCCGCCGACGAGATCGGCTACGACCTGTCCCAGTACGGCACCCGCCGGGTCCTGGTGATCACCGACCCGGGCATCGCCGCCACCGGCCTGGCGGCCCGGGTCGCCGACCAGATGCGGCGCTACGACATCGAGGCCGAGGTCTACGACGGCGTCCACGTCGAGCCGACCGACGCCAGCCTGCGGGCGGCCATCGACCACGCCACCGAGCACGGGCCCTTCGACGCCTACGTGGCCGTGGGCGGCGGCTCCAGCATCGACACGGCCAAGGCGGTCAACCTGCTCACCACCAACCCGGGTGAGCTGCTGGATTACGTCAACAAGCCCGTCGGCCAGGGCCGCGCCCCCAGCCGGCCCCTGCACCCGCTGGTGGCCGTGCCCACCACCACCGGCACCGGGGCCGAGAGCACCACCATCTGCGTGCTCGACGTGCTCGCCGAGAAGGTCAAGACCGGCATCAGCCACCCGCGGCTGCGCCCGACCCTGGCCGTGGTCGACCCGGCCCTGACCCTGACCCAGCCGGCCACGGTGACCGCCTCCAGCGGCATGGACATCCTCTGCCACGCCCTGGAGAGCTGGACGGCCAAGCCGTACACCGCCTACGACCGCAAGCAGCCGGACCAGCGGGTGCCCTACTGCGGGGCCAACCCGATCTCCGACATGTGGTCCGAGAACGCCATGCGGCTGCTGGCCGGCTCGTTCCGCCAGGCCGTCCGCGACGGCGGCGACCTGGAGGCGCGGGGGCGGATGGCCCTGGCCGCGACCATGGCCGGGCTCGGCTTCGGCAACGCCGGCGTCCACATCCCCCACGCCAACGCCTACCCGATCGCCGGGCGGGTCAAGGACTTCCGCCCCGACGGCTACCCCGACGACGAACCGATCGTGCCCCACGGCATGGCCGTGTCGCTGACCGCCCCCGAGGCGTTCCGGTTCACCTTCCCGGCCAGCCCGGAACGCCACCTGCGCGCCGCCGAGCTGCTCGCTCCCGGCCTGGACCGGCCGGCCGGCGACGCCGAGTACCTGCCGGCCGCGCTGGTCGCGATCATGCGCGACGTCGGCATCCCCAACGGGATCGGCGGGGTCGGCTACGGGGAGAGCGACGTCGGCGACCTGGTCGAGGGGACCATGAAGCAGCAGCGGCTGCTCGACACCGCCCCCCGGCCGGTGACCGCCGACGACGCGGCCGCCATCCTGACCCGCTCGCTGGCCAACTGGTAGGGGCCGCCCCCATGCCGACCGGCCGGACCGGCGAGCTGGCCCAGGCCCTGCGGCGGGCCGGGGTGGCCGAGGTCGACACCTCGGCCCGGCGGCGGGCCGAGTACTCGACCGACGCCTCCCTGTACCGGGTGCCGCCGGAGCTGGTCACCTTCCCCCGCGACCCCGACGAGGTCGTGGCCGTGGTCGCCACCTGCCTGGAGCTGAAGGTCCCGGTCACCGCCCGGGGGGCCGGGACCTCGCTGGCCGGCAACGCCGTCGGGACCGGGGTGGTCATGGACCTGGGCCGGCACCTGCGGCGGGTGCGGTCGCTGGACCCGGAGGCGGCCACGGCCACGGTCGACCCCGGGGTCGTGCTCGACGACCTCCAGGCGGCCGCGCGGCGGCACGGGCTGCGGTTCGGGCCCGACCCCTCCACCCACAGCCGCTGCACCCTCGGCGGGATGATCGGCAACAACGCCTGCGGGTCGCGGGCCCTGGCCTACGGCCGCACCGCCGACAACGTGCTCGAGCTGGACGTGGTCACCGGGACCGGCGAGCGGCGTCGGGCCGGGCCGGGGGCGGGCGCGATCGGCCGGGTGCCGGGGCTGGAGGCGGTGGTCCGGGCCGGCCTGGGGCCGATCCGGGCCCAGTTCGGCCGCTTCCCCCGCCAGAACTCCGGCTACCCGCTGGAGCACCTGCTGCCCGAGCGGGGCGGGGACCTGGCCAAGGCCCTGTGCGGCGGCGAGGGGACCCTGGCCGTGGTCCTGGGGGCGACCCTCCGGCTGGTCCGGGCCCCGGCGGCCACGGCCATGGCCGTGCTCGGCTTCCCCGACATGGCGGCCGCGGCCGACGCCGTCGGGGCGGTCCTGCCGGCCCGGCCGGTGGCCCTGGAGGGGATCGACCCCCGCATCGTCGAGGTGGTCCGGCGCCGGGGCCGGGCCGTGCCCGAGCTCCCCGAGGGCGGTGGCTGGCTGCTGGCCGAGCTGGGCGGGGCGACCCCGGCCGAGGCC
>Ga0307409_100001430_pt1 | contig 11726 bp, 14 predicted proteins | sample 322Ometagenome_2_FD_203888 | JGI IMG/M metagenome (GOLD analysis project Ga0307409, IMG submission 203888) | Maize rhizosphere microbial communities from greenhouse at UC Davis, California, United States - 322HYB-O-2 | ecosystem: Host-associated > Plants > Roots > Rhizosphere > Soil | place...
GGCCGAGCCTGAATTACGGGTCGGGAGGGTTCGAGCCCCTCCTCCGGCACCCTGGGAAGGAGAACAGGACGTGACCGCCAAGCTCGCCGCGGTAACTGTCGACTGCGAGGACGCGCTGACCGTCGGCCGGTTCTGGTCGGCCGCCCTCGGCCGACCGCTCGACCCGAACCCGTCCAGCGACTTCGCCGCCATCGGCATGACCGACCATCGGGACGTCCGGGGGTGGCGCCTCGGCGGCGACCCGACCTGGCTGTTCGCCAAGGTGCCCGAGGGGAAGTCCGCCAAGAACCGCATGCACGTCGATCTGGCCGCGGCGGATCGGGAGGCCGAGGTCGCCCGGCTGGTCGGGCTGGGCGCCAAACGGGTCACCGACATGGACGAGTGGGGCTATCAGTGGACGGTCATGCAGGACCCCGAAGGCAACGAGTTCTGCGTGGCGCAAACCCGATAAGCGGCGAGGAGCTGGGCAGCATGGACCTCGCGGCTAGAGGCCGCTCGTCCTGCAGGCGGTGCCGACCAGCAGCGGAGTGCCGGTCTCGCGGATCTCGGCCGACCAGCCCAGCCCGGCCAGCCTGGCCGCCAGCTCATCCGGCCGGTAGTAGACCTTGACCACCCGGTGCTCGCTGCCGTCACGAAGCGGGCGCCAGACCGCCGGGGCCGCCTGGTCCGGCACGAATCGCTCGCTGGCGTGCGCCTGGTGGCGGTCGTCGAGGAAGCAGACCTGCCCACCCGGGGCCAGGGCTGCCGCGACCATCGACGAGAAGCCGGCGAACCGGTCCGGGGGCACATGGGTCAGCCAGAAGGCGAAGAACACCGTGTCGAAGCGGCGCGGCGGCCGCCCGGCGAACACGTCGGCCTGCACGAAGCTCGACCGGCAGCCCCCGGACGCGCCGGCTGGCCAGGGCCAGGGCCTCCGGGGCGGCGTCCAGGGCGGTCACCGAGCGGGCGCGGGCGGCCAGCAGCCGGGTCCAGTGGCCGGTGCCGCAGGCCAGCTCCAGCACGTCCCCGGCGACCGGGAGCTGCTCGATGCACCGGTCCCAGTCGTCGTTGCCGACGTAGGCGACGTCGTAGTCGGCGGCGTGGGCCCGGTAGTAGGCGATCTGCTCGGCCACCAGCGCCTGCACCTGGTCGTCCATGCCCCAAGTCTGCACCCACGGCGACCAGCCAGGTGATGGAATGGTCCGATGCTGATCCCGGCCGGCGACCAGGAGCTGCTCGCGCGGCAGGAGGCCCTGCAGGCCGAAGCCGGCCAGGTCCTGGCCGAGCTGGACCTGAGCGGGCTGTTCGCCGACGTCGGGCCGGTGCTGGTGGTCGGCAGCTACCTCTCTGGGCTGATGGTCTGGCGTGACCTGGACGTCTGCCTGCTGGCGGGCGTGGACTGCTCGCCCTCGGACGTCCTGGAGCTGCTGAAGCGGGTGGTGGAGCTGCCGGGGTTCGCCGGGCTGACCTACCGCGAGGAGCGGGGGGCGCGGTGCCCGACCGGCGAGGCCAGGGACGAGCGCTACCACGTGCCCGTCGACCTGGACGCCGGGCAGGGGCGCTGGCGCATCGACCTGTCGGTGTGGCTCCGCGACCTGCACGCCCACGTCGCCGACTGGCACCTGCGGCTGCGCGACACCATCACCGGCGAGCAGTGCCTGGCCGTGCTGCGGATCAAGGACGTCTGGCACCGGCTGCCGAGCTACCCCGATACGGTCAGCGGCTGGCAGATCTACACCGCCGTGCTCGAGGACGGCGTCCGCACCCCGGAGCAGTTCGCCCGCTGGCTCGCCGCCAACGGCGACCCGGACCGGTCGCGGCCGAGGGAGGCGTGATGACCGGCTGGCATCTCAGCGAGCAGGCCCGCGAGGCCCTGCGCACCGCCCGCGACCTGGCCCGCGGCCGCCGGGCGGCCGGGTCGTCGGACCTGCTGCTGGTCGCGATCCTCGGGCAGTGGGACGACGAGCGCGCCGGCGGTCCGGCCCTGCGCGCGCCTGCGGGATGAGCGCCGGCCAGGCCGGCCGGCTCGCCGCCACCCTGCTGCCCGCCGAGCCGGCCGGGGCGGCCGACCCCGGGGCCGAGCCGCGCGTCATCGGGGGGCTCCGGTTCGTGGTCGACCAGGCGTACCGGATCGCGACCGAGGCACGCGCCCCCTACGTCGGCACCGAGCACCTGGTCGTGGCCATGCTCTGGCAGGACACCTTCGTCGGCGCCCACGAGCTCCGCCGGCTGGGGGTGACCCACGCCCGGGCCGCCGAGCAGCTGGCCGCCCTGCCCCACAGCGAGCGGGCCGAGCGGATCGACCCCCTGGAGGAGGTCGAGGTGCCGACCCCGGCGGCGGCCATGCTCGGCGAGCTGGCCCGTCAGCAGGCCGGCCAGCACCTGATCGAGGGCTGGGAGGAGTTCCGAATGGTCCCTGGTCTGGATCCACCCCGGGACCTCGGGCCTTGACCCCCGCGAGGTGCTCGACCGCCTCCTCGGCCTCTCGCCGTGACCACCGGCCGCTCCCCGGCCGTCAGCGACCGAGCAGGCGGCCCCGGAGGTGACGAAGTTGACGTACGGGGCGCCGTCGCCGCGGACCGCGACCGGTTCGCGGAGGGACTCGACCACGAACCCCGCGGCCTGGAGGGCGTCGAAGTAGGCGGCCAGGGGACGGTGGGTGCCCTCGTAGGTCATCTGGAGGCCGCCGTTCTCGACGGTGAAGCTGTAGCGCCGCTCGGCGGCGTAGCCGTCGACCAGGCGGGCGGTCAGCGAGGCGTGGAAGCCGACGACGCGGTGGCCGGAGGCGGCCAGGACGCGGCCGAGCCGGCCCTCCCCGCAGCCCACGTCCACGGTCAGGCGGCCCGGGGCCGGGACGAAGCGCTGGAACTCAGGCAGGTGGAAATCCCAGAAGTCGTTGTCCAGGGCCGGTGAGCGCGCCCAGCGGACCCAGTCCTCGGCGCGGGCCTCCCAGGCGTCGCGGAGGGTCATGGCATCCCGGTGGTCGGCTTGATCGTCAACCTGCCTCCAAGGATGGCCGCCGGGCTCGGCCCCGGCAAGGCGTCCACAGGGCCGCTTGACAGGCGGCCCGCCATCCCCTACTTTACTGACAGGTTAATTAACTTTGAGGTTAACTAGAGTGAACGCTGACCGGCTGAACGAGACCTTCGCCGCCCTGGCCGACCCGACCCGGCGGGCCATCCTGGCCCGGCTCATGGGCGGGACGGCGACGGTCACCGAGCTGGCCGAGCCGTTCCAGATGAGCCTCCCGGCCGTGTCCAAGCACCTCAAGGTGCTGGAGCGGGCCGGCCTGATCACCAGGGGCCGCGAAGCCCAGTGGCGGCCCTGCCGGCTGGAGGCCGACCCGCTCCGGGAGGTGGCCGACTGGCTGGACGGCTACCGCCGATTCTGGGAGCGGAGCCAGGAGCGCTACGGGCGCCTGGACGACTACCTGCGCGGGGCGCGGGGGAAGGAGGCGCCGGACGACCACGACAACCGCTGACCATCTGCACACCGGATCGACCAGCACGCCCGAGAGGAGCACCGAGATGTCCGACCTGAAGGTCGTCGCCGACCCCGGCACCCACGAGATCGTCATCACCCGCAGCTTCGACGCCCCCCGCGACCAGGTGTTCAAGGCCTTCACCGAGCCCGAGGCGGTCGCCCGGTGGTGGGGCTTTCGCGAGTCCGAGACCGTCGTCGACGAGCTCGAGGCCCGGCCGGGCGGCCGCTGGCGCTTCGTCTCGCGCGACGGCAACGGCGGCGAGGACGCCTTCCACGGCGTCTACCACGACGCGGTCGCCCCCGAGCGGATCGTCTACACCTTCGAGTACGAGGGCATGCCCGGCCACGTGCTGCTGGAGACCATCACCTTCGAGGAGCGGGACGGCCGGACCCTCATGACCGACAGCTCGGTGTTCCAGTCGGTCGCCGACCGCGACGGCATGCTCGCGTCGGGGATGGAGAGCGGCGCCGCCGAGTCCATGGACCAGCTCGACGAGTACCTGGCCAAGGGCTGATGGCGGACGCGGGCGGCGGGCGGGCCGGGCCCGAGGGGCCGCCGGCGGCGGTGCTGGCCCGGTTCGCGGCCGAGAGGGTGGCCAGGCTGGCCACCCTCTCGGCCGACGGGCCGCGGCTGGTGCCGGTGACCTTCGCCTGGCACCGGGGAACGGCCGTGTGGGCCGTGGACCGGGTCAAGCCCAAGCGGCCCGGCCCGCTGCGGCGCGAGCGCGACCTGGCCGCCGACCCGCGGGTGGCCATGCTGGCCGACCACTACGCCGAGGACTGGACGGCGCTGTGGTGGGTCGAGCTGCGGGGGGAGGCGGCCTTCCTGGAAGGCGCCGCCGCCGAGGCCGCCCTGGACGCCCTGGCCGAGCGCTACGCTCCCTACCGGAGCGACCGCCCGCCGGGCCCGGTGGTGGCCGTGACCCCGCGCCGCTGGGCCTGGTGGTCGGCCGGCTGATCCGGTCGAATTGTACGAACCCACCCGGCTACCGGGTTTATCCGGGTGTGGGGAGGGACATGCTAGGGTTGGCAGGCATTGACAGGTCCCGCCCTGTCCCCGCGGGCCGACCACACCTCGTGGAGGTCGCCATGTCGTCCGCGGTTGTCGACTTTGGCGTCGACCCTCTCGATCCCTCGGGGACCGGAGCGCCCCCTGACCCTGACGCGCTCGAGGTCCGCCCGGAGGACGAGGTCGCCGTCCAGCGCGTCGAGCAATGGTTCCGCGACTACGCCCAGAACCGTGACCCGGTCCTGCGCGAGCGCATCATCCTCGCCTATCTCGGCCTGGCCGACCGGCTGGCCGACCGCTACCGCAGCAACCGGGCGGTGCCCCTGGAGGACCTGCGCCAGGTGGCCCGCCTGGGGCTGGTCAAGGCGGTCGACCGCTACCAGCCGGAGCGGGCCAACCCGTTCATCCCCTACGCCGTGGCCACCGTGGTCGGCGAGCTCAAGCGCCACCTGCGCGACGCCAGCTGGCGGCTGCGGGTGCCCCGCGGCACCAAGGACCTGGCCCTGCGGCTCTGCAAGGCCATCGACGAGCTGCCCCAGCAGCTCGGCCACTCCCCCACCGTCCCCGAGCTGGCCGAGTACCTGGGGGCCAGCGAGGAGGAGGTCCTGGAGGCGATCGAGGTCGCCCAGACCCGCTCGGCCCCGTCCCTGGACCAGCCGGCGGGCGAGGACGGCGACGCCGTGCTCGGCGACTTCGTGGTCGACCGGCGCCACCGCGAGGAGCTGGAGGACCTGCTGGTCCTGCCCGAGCTGATCGGGCGGCTGCCCGAGCGGGAGCGCCGCATCGTCCTGCTCCGCTATGTCGAGGAGCTGACCCAGGACGAGATCGCGGCCCGCATGCAGATCTCCCAGATGCACGTCTCGCGGCTGCTGCGCCGGGCCATCGAGCGCATGCGCTGCCAGCTTATCGACCAGTAGGCCGCCCGCCCACGACGTCCAGCCGGCCGGGTTTGGAAGCCGTCCGGCTGGCAACGCCTCCGGGGGAGGGCCCGGACCCCGCCCTCACGTGCCTCAAGGGTGCCTGGCTCAGGCGCCCTTGAGGCCTGCTCGAACAATGTCCGTCCATGCCCATCGATCCTGACGCCCTGGCCAAGAGCGTGGCCCGCCTGGAAGGTGTCGACCCCGCCGACACCGGGCTCGACGCCTTCCTCAAGGGCGCTCCCGTCCTGGCCGACGACCTGGCCGCCGACCCGCGCTGGCCGTCGGTCGGCCCGCTGGCGGCCGGGCATGGGGTCCGGGCCGTCCTCGGTGTCCCCATCGACCTGCGCGACGGCCCGATGGCACCCTCAACGTCTACGCCGCCCATCCGCGGAGGTGGGACGACAGCAAGGTCGCGGCCATCCAGGCCTACACCCGGGTGATCGCCTCCCTGCTCCGCTCGGCCGTGCAGGCCCACGTCAGCGGCCGGGCGGCCACCCAGCTCCAGCGGGCCCTCGACAGCCGCAGCCTCATCGAGCAGGCCAAGGTCGTCCTGATGGAGCGCCGCGGGCTCGACCAGCAGGCCGCCTTCGAGCTGTTGCGCAGCCGGGCCCGGTCGACCCGCCGGCGCCTCCAGGACGTCGCCCGGGAGACCGTCGGCCGCTAGTCGTCGTCCGCCTGGACCGGCTCGCCCCGCCGCCGGGTCCAGCGGACCCAGCGGCGCTGGGTGACGGCGGCGCCGGGGTGGATGTAGTGCGACACCGCCGGCGGGTCCTGGTCGAGGTGGAAGGACCGGAGCCGGTCGCGGACGGCCAGGTCCTCGGCGGTGAAGCGCTCGTGCTGGCGCAGGTGCTCGGCCCAGGAGCGGACCACGAAGGTCTCGACGAAGCAGCCCGGCTCGGCCACGTCCTCGAACAGGCCCCAGCGGTAGGCGCCGTCGCGCCGGCGGACCCGGCGCATGGCCCACATGGCGGCGGCGAACGCCTCGGTCCGGGCCGGGTCGACCCGGTAGCGGATCAGCACCAGCACCGGGCCGTCGTCGGGCTCGGGGTCGATCACGGTCACCGGCTCGGGCCGCACCGACGGGGTCAGGTCGAGGGCGCCGATGCCCCGGAGCCGCCAGCGGAGGGCGGCCAGCATCCCCAGGGCGAAGGAGGCGGCCGCCGCCAGCAGGGCCGTCCGCTCCCCCAGGCGGGCGGCGGCCACGCCCCACAGGGCGCTGCCGATGGCCAGCCCGCCCTGGAACACCAGCAGGTACACGGCCAGGGCCCGGGCCCGGACCCAGCGGGGCACGGCCGTCTGGACGGCCACGTTCAGCGAGGTCAGGATGGCCAGCCAGGCCATCCCGGCCGCGACCATGGCCACACCCACCGCCAGCGGCCACCGCAGCACGGCCAGGGCGACGGTGGCCAGGGCGAACAGGCAGGTGCCGGCGACCACCCGGGCGTCGATGGGGACGGCCCGGCGCACCCGGGGCAGCAGCACCGCGCCCAGGACCGACCCGATCCCGAGCGCCCCCAGCAGCAGCCCGAACCCGGTCGCGTCCATCCCCAGGCGGCCCCTGGCCACCACCGGGAGCAGGGCCCAGAGGGCGCTGGCGGGCAGGATGAACAGGGCCGTTCGGACCAGCACGGCCCGCAGCGGCGGGGCGAAGCGCACGTAGCGGATCCCGGCCCCCATCGCCCCCAGGACCCGCTCGCCGACCCCCAGCTCGTCGTGGGGGCGGCGCCGCCACCGCCACAGCACGGCCAGCACGCCGAGGAAGGACACGGCGTTGAGCCCGAACACCGCCGCCGGTCCGGCGGCCGCCACCACCAGGCCCCCCAGGGCCGGGCCGACCGCCCGGCCGATGTTGAACCCGGCCGAGTTCAGGGCCACCGCCGGGGCCAGCAGCCGGCCCCCGACCAGCTCGGGGATGGTGGCCTGCCAGGCCGGGGCGTTGGCGGCGTTGCCCAGCCCGAGCAGGAAGGTCAGGGCCAGCACCACGTTGGGGCTGGCCATCCCGAGCACGGTGGCCGCGCACAGCGCCGCCGCCGACAGCAGCATCCAGGTCTGGGTGGTCAGCAGCAGCCGGCGGCGGTCGAACACGTCGGCGGCCGCCCCGGAGGGCAGGGCCAGCAGCACCACGGGCAGGCTCACGGCCGTCTGGACCAGGGCCACCTGGGCGGCCGAGCCGCCCTCGCTGCCGACCTGCCAGACCGCCCCGACGCTCTGCATCCAGTAGCCGACGTTGGACACCAGGGCGGCGATCCACAGGGCCCGGAACACCGGCCGGGCCAGGGGGGCCAGCGCCGAGGGGGCGGCGGCGGCGGGTTCGGGACTCGGGTCGGCGGCCACGGCGGCGCTCAGTGTAGCTTCGCCCCATGGCCGCACCCATCGAGGACTACGCCCTCATCGGCGACACCCACACCGCCGGGCTGGTCAGCCGGCACGGCTCGATCGACTGGCTGTGCCTGCCCCGCTTCGACTCGCCGGCCTGCTTCGCGGCCCTGCTCGGCGACCGCTCCAACGGCCGCTGGCTGCTGGCCCCGGCCGGGCCGGTCAAGGAGGTCCGCCGCCGCTCCCCGGGCGACACCCTGGTCCTGGAGACCGAGCACCGCACCGAGGACGGCCTGGTCCGGGTGGTCGACTGCATGCCCCCGCGCCAGTCGGACCCGGACGTGGCCCGGATCGTCGAGGGGGTCGAGGGCCGGGTGCGGATGCGGATGGAGCTGACCATCCGCTTCGACTACGGCTCGATCGTGCCCTGGGTCCGCCACGTCGACGGGGCCCTGCACGCCGTGGCCGGGCCCGACTCGGTCTGGCTGCGCACCCCGGTGCCGGTGCACGGCGAGAACTGGACCAGCCTGGCCGACTTCACCGTGGCCGAGGGCGAGCGGGTCCCGTTCATGCTCACCTGGCACGCCTCCCACCGCCCGGCTCCCCGGCGCATCGACCCGATCCGGGCCCTTGGCGACACCGAGGGCTGGTGGGGCGACTGGGCCAGCGGCATCGAGTACGCCGGCGGCTGGCAGGACGCGGTGATCCGCTCCCTGCTCACCCTCAAGGCGCTCACCTACGCCCCCACCGGCGGGATCGTGGCCGCCCCGACCACCTCCCTGCCCGAGCAGCTGGGCGGGGTCCGCAACTGGGACTACCGCTACTGCTGGCTGCGCGACGCCACCTTCACCCTGTCGGCGCTGATGCTGGCCGGGCTGGCCGACGAGGCCAAGGCGTGGCGGGAGTGGCTGCTGCGGGCCGTGGCCGGCCAGCCGCAGCAGATGCAGATCCTCTACGGCGTGGCCGGCGAGCGGCGCATCACCGAGCAGGAGCTGGACTGGCTGTCCGGCTACGAGGGGTCACGGCCGGTGCGGGTCGGCAACGCGGCCGTCCACCAGTTCCAGCTCGACGTCTACGGCGAGATCATGGACGCCCTGCACCTGGGCCGCCACATCGGGCTGGAGAGCGACGAGGCCGTCTGGGACCTCCAGCGGGCCCTGCTCGAGTTCCTCGAGTCGAACTGGCGCGAGCCCGACGAGGGCATCTGGGAGATCCGCGGGCCGCGGCGCCACTTCACCCACTCCAAGGTGATGGCCTGGGTGGCCCTGGACCGGGCCATCAAGGCGGTCGAGCTGCTGGGCCACGACGGGCCGGTGGACCGCTGGCGGGGGCTGCGCCGCGAGCTCCACGAGGAGGTCTGCCGCGAGGGCTACAGCAGCGAACGCGACAGCTTCGTGCAGTACTACGGGGCCGACCGCCTGGACGCCAGCCTGCTGCTGATCCCGCTGGTCGGGTTCCTGCCCGCCGGCGATCCCCGCGTCAAGGGGACGGTGGCCGCGGTCCAGCGCGAGCTGGTGTCGGACGGGCTGGTCCACCGCTACCTGCCCGAGGGCTCCGAGAACGTGGACGGCCTCCCGCCCGGCGAGGGGACGTTCCTGGCCTGCAGCTTCTGGCTGGCCGACAACCTGGCCCTGATGGGCCGGCGCGACGAGGCCGTGGCCATCTTCGAGCGGCTGCTCACCCTGCGCAACGACGTCGGCCTGCTGGCCGAGGAGTTCGAGCCGGCCAGCGGCCGCCAGCTGGGCAACTTCCCCCAGGCGTACTCCCACGTCGCCCTCGTCAACACGGCCAACTACCTGTCCGAGGAGAAGACGATGCCGGCGTGGGCGCGCCACCGGGAGTGACGCGCCCGCGCCGGGCCGCCGGCTACTTGACGCGCAGGTCCGAGGCCGGGGTGAGCAGGCAGGGCGGGTTGAGCCAGTCGCCGAGGGCGACCAGCACCCGGCCCGAGGTGAGGGTGTCGTCGTCCCAGCGGATGGTGTAGTAGGCGACCGAGAACCACAGGCAGGGGCGGCCCGGGGTGGTCAGCTCGCCCGCCTCCGGGGTCTGGACGTAGGCGGTGCCGTTGACGTCCCCGGTGTTGACCGTCGAGGAGTTCGCGTGCAGCTCGCCGTCGCCGTACAGCTCCACCCGGATGGCGATCCGCTTGGCGAAGCCCGCCCCGGCCCGGCGGATCTTGACCGCCTGGACGGCGCCCTGGATGTCGACGGCCTCGAACTCGGTCCAGTCCGGCTCGACCCAGGTCTGGATCAGGACCTGGCCCTGGTCGGGGTTGCCGAGGTGGTTGACCACGACCTGCTCGAGGTTCTCCTTGGTCTCGCCGTTCTGGATGACCGCCGCCCGGGCGGTCCGCTCGGCCATGGCCTTGCGGCGGGCCTGGGCCTCCTCACGCGGGCCGGCCAGGGCCGGGGCCGCCAGCACCAGCACCAGTGCGGTCACCATGACCGCGAGCATTCGTGCGCGCATCTGCTCCTCCCCTTGTGGTGGCTTGCGAGAATGGGAAACCGCGGGGTCGGCGTGGAGAGCAATTCGTACTGTATGCAGCGAGCGTCGTCGAGGGGCGATCTGGCGTTTCTGGGAGTTCGAGGCGAATATGAGTGAGGTGATCCGCATCACACCGACGGTCGCCGTGCCCGTGGCCGAGCTCGAGTTCCGGGCCAGCCGGTCGTCGGGCCCCGGCGGCCAGGGGGTGAACACCACCGACTCGCGGGTCGAGCTCCGCTTCGACGTGGCCGGCTCGCCGTCCCTGCCGCCCGAGGTCCGGGAGCGGGCCCTGCGCCGCCTCGGCCCCCGGCTCGACTCGGGCGGGGTCCTGCGGGTCGTCGCCCAGGCCCAGCGCAGCCAGCTCGCCAACCGCCGCGCCGCCACCGAGCGGTTCGCCGAGCTCATGGCCAACGCCCTGGCCACCCCCCGCCCCCGCCGCCCGACCCGACCCACCGCCGCCTCGAAGGCCCGGCGGGTCGAGGCCAAACGCCAGCGCTCGGCCACCAAGCGCCTGCGGGGACGGCCCCGGCGGCCCGACGACTAGGCCAGCTCGACCCGCACCGCCGGGGTGTCCGCCGGGTCGAGCAGGACCAGGTCGGCCACGGCGCCGGCGCGGCAGAGGTCGGCGGCGGCCTCCGACAGCGCGGCCAGCCGCTCGGGGTGGTCGGCGACCTCGACCCGGCGGACCGGGGCCCGCAGGGACCGCCGGGCGGCGGTCTTGGCCCGGCGGACCTCGGTGAGGACGCCGACCGCGGCCTCCAGGGCCAGCGGGCTGGGGTGCTCGACCCCGGTGGCGGCTCGCAGCGGCCCGCCCTCGGGCCAGGGGCTGACGTGGACCGAGCCGTCACGCCACCAGGACCAGACCTCCTCGGTGACGAATGGCAGCACCGGGGCGAACAGCCGGACCAGGGTGTCCAGGCCGAGGCGCAGGGCGGCCACGGCCGAGGCCTGGCCGGCCGGGCCGGCCTCGCCGTAGGCGCGGCCCTTGACCAGCTCCAGGTAGTGGTCGCAGAAGGTCCAGAAGCAGCCCTCGGCGGCCTCCAGGGCCCGGGCCGGCTCGTAGCCCTCGAAGGCGGCGGTGGCCTCCTCGACCACCCCGGCCAGGGCGGCCAGCATGGCCCGGTCCAGCGCCTCGCTGACCTCGGCCCCGGCCGCGGCCCGCCCGTCCAGGGCGAGCACGAACCGGGAGGCGTGCAGCAGCTTGGTGGCCAGGCGGCGCCCGACCCGGAGCTGGCCCTCGTCCAGGGTGGTGTCGACCCCGGCCCGCTTGCCGGCCGCCCAGTGGCGCAGGGCGTCGGCGCCGAACCGCTCCAGGGCGTCGGTCGGGGTGAGGGCGTTGCCCCGGGACTTGGCCAGCTTGCGCCGGTTGGGGTCGACCACCCAGCCGGCGATGACCGCGTGCGACCACGGGATCGTGCCGTGCTCCACATGCGCCCGGGCCAGCGAGTAGAACAGCCAGGTGCGGATGATGTCGTGGCCCTGGGGCCGCAGGTCCATGGGGAACACGCGGGCGAACAGGTCGGGGTCGTCGACCC
>Ga0307409_100001433_pt1 | contig 11715 bp, 8 predicted proteins | sample 322Ometagenome_2_FD_203888 | JGI IMG/M metagenome (GOLD analysis project Ga0307409, IMG submission 203888) | Maize rhizosphere microbial communities from greenhouse at UC Davis, California, United States - 322HYB-O-2 | ecosystem: Host-associated > Plants > Roots > Rhizosphere > Soil | place...
TGGGTGGTGTACTGCGTGCTCACGCCCTGGAAGGCCGCCTTCAGGATGTCCTGGATGCGGTTGCGCAGGGTCGTGGTGAGCCTGTCGCGCGGCAGGTACACGAGGCAGGACATGAATCGGCCGAACATGTCGCGCCGCACGAGGAGCCGCAGCCGCTGCCGGTCCTGGATGTCGAGGATGGCGGTGGCCGCCTCGTACAGCTCGTCGGCGTCGATCTGGAACAGCTCCTCGCGCGGATAGCTCTCGAGGATGTTCAGCAGCATCCGGCCGTCGAAGCTATCGGGGCGGTAGCCGGCCCGGTCGAGGACGGCCTGCACCTTGCGGCGCAGCACCGGGATCTCCCGCGGTGACTGGCGGTACGCCGCGCTCGCCATGAGCCCGAGGAACCGGCGTTCGCCCACGGCGTCGCCGTCCGGGCTCAGCAGCTTGACGCCGACGTAGTCCAGGTAGTTGGGCTTGTGGACCGTCGACCGCGAGTTCGCCTTGGTGAGGTTGAGCAACCCCGGCTCGCGTGCCTTCTGCCGCACCTCCGGCGGCAGCTTCGCGAAGCTGTGCGAGACCGGCCGGCTCCGGCTGTCGCGCAGCAGCCCCAGCCCGGTTCCCGGGACCGCGGCCAGCGTGTCCTCGCCGTCCTCGATGCCCAGCTCGTACTCGCGGTAGCCGAGGAACGTGAAGTGGTCGTCGGCGAGCCACCGCAGCAGGGCGGCCGCCTCGTTCCGGTCCTCCTCGTCGAGGATCGACGAGTCGACGTCCAACGTGTCGGCGACGGCGAGCGCCTGCTCCCGCATCGCCGACCAGTCCTCGACCGCGGCACGCACGTCTCCGAGCACGCGCCGGATGTGCCGGCCCAGTTCGTCCAGCACCGCGGCGTCGGTCTGCCGGTCGACCTCGAGGTGGACGAACGACTCGGCCGCCGTCCGAGCCGTCGGATCGTGCGGGTCGACGATGTCGACGAGCCGCCCCGTGTCGCGACGTACCGCGAGGACCGGGTGCACGGTGAGATGCAGTCCGAGACCGTGCCGGATGACCTCCGTGGTCACCGAGTCGACGACGAACGGCATGTCGTCGGTCACGATGTCGACGACGGTGTGCGGCGACCCGAACCCGTGCTCCTCGAAGTCCGGCGAGTAGACCCGCACCGCGGGTTCACCCGGCGGTCGGTCGAGGCCGAGGGTCAGGTGCGACATCGCGGCGCCGTACAGGTCGTGCACGGGCCGGGCCGCGAGGTCGCCGCGGGCGACGCGTCCGTAGTACTGGCCGACGAACGTCAGGAAGAGCCGCTGCTTCTCCGGGGGCAGCCGGTCCTGGGCGTACCTCCGGATCTCGTCGATGATCTCGGTGCGGTCGCGGGACGGGATGGCGGGCATGGCGAACCCCCTCAGGCCAGCTCAGCCTGCTCTGATCGGAGGCGCACGCCAAGGACCGTGAGCACGCAGGCCTCCGCACGTGTGCGCGGGTCGCGGGGACGAGCCACTCAGGCGAGCGGGTGCTGGACGTGCTTGCGAGCACTCGTACGGCGAGTAGGGCTCCATGCCGGGAGCTGGTGTGACATGTGGCGAGTCGCCGGAGGTGGAGACGGCGTCACGTCACCGTGACGATGGTCGTGCCGCGCGCGTGTTCTGCCTTCAGGTGCCGCAGGCCTGCAGCCATGTCAGCCAGTGGCAAGGCTCGGTGGACGACCGGTGTGAGCTGTTCGGCCTCGATGACGTTGTGACGGCGACCAGGTGCTCGTGCGTCCAGGTGTCCGGGCGGGGACGGAGCCGCTGCCGGACGAGTCCCTTGGCGACGAGCACGCGAAGGATGCCGTGATCGGGCCGAGCAGGCCGCCGCCGGGTGAGCCGCCGGCGTTGGTCACGCGAGCTCGGGTCGCCAAGCAGTCAACGGTGGCTAGGGCGCAGGTGCAGGTTCGGAATCGATATCCGGGTGAGCCGGCCCTCCGATGAGCCCTACTGTTCCCTCGTCACCGTCAGGCGGACCGAGCGCGAGTTGTTCCAGTAGAAGCCCCAGGCGTCGTTCGCGAAGGCGTAGAGGTATCCGGGCCGGGCCACGTCGTGCCGGGTGCCCGCGCCGATGGCGATCCGTTCGTGAGGCCGCGCCCGCTCCCCGGGGATGTTGGCGATCTCGTTGGCGACCACCCCGACGAGCGACAGCCAGGGAAGGTCTTCCCTGCGCGCTCCGAGGAAGGCCGCCGCGGGGTTTCCCGTCGACCGCCGGAACAGGTCTTCGGCCTTCCCGATCAGGGTCCCCACCAGTTGGCCCAGGGCACGCGGTTGGAGCAGAGCCGTGTCCTTCTCCCCCGCAGGTCCGGATCGGACGGTGGCACTGCGCCATTCACCCGTCGCGCTGAAGCGGTGCCCGCCGGTCCCGAGATAGAGCCCGGTCGCATTCCACTGCTCCCCGGCCGCCACGTCGACCGACGCCGACTCCCCCACGGCCAGCGTCCGCGTGGGCCGGTACGGCCCGCCGCGCAGGCCCTTGTCGCGCTGCCGGGCATAGGCGGACTCGTGCACGGACGGGTCCGTCGGGTTGTCCGGGTCGATGAGGGGCACGGCGCGGGGCCGGGGCTGGAACAGCGTCTCGGCCACCCGGGCGGCCGGCCCCGGGGCTGTGCGGAGCTCACCGTGGATGTCGTCGGACGGATCGGGACGGACGGCGGCCACCTTCTCCGGGTCGAAGGACAGCCCGACGGCATCCGTCGCCTCCTGCAACATCCACAGCAGGGCCCCGTCACTCAGTCCGGTCGTCCGGTGGCCGCCCCCGACGTCACTGTGATCGCCCGGGAACCACACCTGCTTGATGTCCTGTCCGGCCGCGGGAGCCGACCACCGCGTGGGCGTGAACGGCGAACGGAACTCGTCGAGCGCCATGGCGTGGCGGCCGTGCGAGATGTGGGGGTTGAGCGTGACGTCGTGGAACTCGTAGCGGCGCGGGGAGTCCACGAGATTGACCAGGGCGAGATGGTCCGGGATGCCGAGGGAACCGACGGTGTCCCACACACCGATGAACCAGACCGGGATGTTCTCCGGGTCGGCGGGGTCGAACGTGAAGCGAAGTCCATCGCGCCAACTCGGCGGCGCCTTCTCACGCGCCCGGTACTTCTCCTCGTACATCCGCTCCACCAGCGCGCGCGCCTCCTTGTCGTCCATTCCGCTGAGGTCGAGAAGGCCGCACGCGCTGATCATCCCGGCGAGACTCCGCACCGTGAATGCACCCCGGCTGAAGCCGAAGAGGGAGATCCGGTCGCCCGCCCGGTACGTCGTCGCCAGCGACAGGTAGGCGTCACGCGCGTTCTGGGAGAGGCCCTCCCCGGCCACGCCGCCCGTCACCCGCGCCGTGACTGAACCGACCGCTCCCACTCCCTCGAAGTAGTGGCATTCCTGCTCCACGCCGTTGGCGCCGGTGGGCGCAAGCGCCTCCGCCAGCCGATGCACGTTCGTGTGGTTCCGGGGGGTCTGCCACGTGCCGTCGCAGCAAGCGATGAGATGACGCATGAGTGGCCTCCTCGAGGGCATCCGCCCTCGAGGGTGCGCCACGAAGCGGTCGGATCGCGGGAGGACGGGCCGCACCCGACTACGCAGAACTACGTACATCGTGTACCGCGTCGGCTCGCTAGCGTCTCATCTCTGCGACGGGCCGGACTCCGGCTCGGGGATCGGCTCGTGGACTCACCTCGACCGGAGGACCTCGTGGAAGCCATGCCTCAGCAGCAGACCCGCCCAGGAGATCAGGCGGGAACCGCGCCCCCGGACGAAGGAACTCGGGCGCTCACCACGCTCGCCCCGATCATCCCGGGTCGACGAGAGCATCTGCAGCAGGTTCTGGCAGCGATCGCCAAGCGCATCGCAGCCGGCGGCCCGAGCCCGCTCGACAAGATCGGCACGGTCCACTTCGCCCGGTGGGTCGTGCTCCCGGACGACGCCGACGGCGGGAACCTCCTGTTCACCAGCAACTACGACGGTTCCTGGGACGCCTACATCACCGATTTCGCCGCACAGGCCGCGGAGTCCTTCGACGCCATCTACTCCAACTGTGTGGGCTGGCCCGAGGGCGGCGCGACCGACATCGACGCGTTCAAGGACTACGTGCGCAGGCACGAACACTCCTCGGACGTGTACTACCGCGCATACCCCATGGCGAGGGTGCGGGAGGTGAAGTCCGCCCTGAAGCTGCGCAAGGCATGGACGGACGTGCTCGATGCGTCCAACGAATAGTGGATGACGATGGCCGACGGGCAGAGCACCCTGGACCGGAACGACATCCAGGGTCTGATCCTCCGCGGTTACCGGATGCCCCAGGCCGCCTACCTCTTCTATCGCTTCGCGAACGCCCCGGCGGCACGCGCGTGGCTGGCGGACCTGATCGACCCGGTCACGACCGCGGCCGAATGGGACGCCCGGCCGGAGTGGTGCGCGAACGTAGGGCTGACCTATCCGGCGCTCGAGGTGCTGGAGTTGCCGGCGGAATCCCTGGCCAGCTTTCCGGCCGACTTCCGGGAGGGCATGGCGGCCCGTGCCCGTGACCGCCTCGGTGACGTGGGCGCGGACCTCCCCGCGTCCTGGGATCCGTCGCCACCCTTCGCCACCCGAGGCGTCCACGCCATGCTCCTGCTGTCCGCGGACGACGCCGGCGTGCTGGAGGAGCAGCTGCGGGTGCGGCACCGGCAGGCAGCGGCGTTACCCGGCGTGGACCTCGTCGGCGAGGAGCACGCCGCCGCGCTCGGGAAGGAGGACGAGCAGGACAGGGAGCATTTCGGCTTCCGCGACGGCATCTCCCAGCCGGTCCTGGTCGGCAGCGGGCTGGAGGACGGGGCCGCGACCGGACGGATGCCGGTCGCTGCGGGTGAGTTCGTCCTCGGTCATCCGGACGAGCTCGGCCACGTGCCGATGCCGCTGCCCGAGGCGCTCGGCAGGAACGGCACCTACGCCGTGTACCGCAAGCTGCGCCAGCACGTCGTCACCTTCCGGAACTTCCTGCAGGACAGCGGGAACGGGCCGCTGCTGGCCGCGAAGCTCATGGGCCGTTGGCCCAGCGGCGCACCATTGGTCCTCGCCGGTGAGGCAGACGATCCCGAGCTGGCCGCCGACTCCACACGCAACAACGACTTCGACTACACCGACGATCCGATCGGGTACCGGTGCCCGCGGGGAGCCCACATCCGCCGTGCCCATCCCCGGAGCACCACGATCAGTGGACGACGGCATCTCCTCATCCGACGGGGCCTGCCCTACGGGCCACCACTCGCCGAGGGTGCCCCGAACGACGAGGACGCCGACCGCGGTCTGATCGGGATGTTCCTCAACGCGAGCATCGAACGCCAGTACGAGTTCGTGCAGCGGAACTGGATCAACGACCCGAACTTCGACGGCCTCCGGAACGATCGCGACCCGATAGTCGGATCGGGCGAGCGCGACTTCACCTGGCAACGGCGGCCGCTGCCGGGCCGGTACACGGGCCTCCCGCGGTTCGTCAGCGTCCGCGGCGGCGAGTACTTCTTCCTCCCCAGCATCACTGCCATGCGGTTCCTGAGTGCAACCGCGACTTCCCCCGAGCCCGTGTGAGGTCACCATGAGCAGTGTCGAGCCTCCTTCGAGCGGCTTCCTGAGCGACGTCGCCGTCGCCGAACGCGACACGCCGCTGCCCCCTCCGCCGGGTCCGCCGCCCGGTCCCGACGACCCCAGGTACGTGGGCGACCCGGCAGCCTTCGAGAGAGACCGGCAGGCTCACGAAGCCACCGCCGCGGCGTTCACGGCGGCGGCGCAGCAGCGGGGCGGGGCGGTGAGCCAGGTGATCTCGACCTGGCTGACCGCGGCTCCCCTGAACATGCTGCAGGAGCTCCTGGACCAGCCGGCCGACGTGATGCCGATCTTCCAGCCCGCCGTCGGGCCGGCCGTGGTCGCGCGGCACGAGCACGTCATGACCTGCCTGTCCCGCCCCGACCTCTTCACCGTCGCGCCGTACGCGGCGGAGATGGCCCGCGCCACCGACGACAAGACCAAGAACCCCCAAGCGTTCTCCCACTTCCTCCTCGGTACGGACGACGACGCGCTCTATCGCCTCGACGACGTGATCCTTCGACGCGTCGTGGCGCCCACCGACACGTCGGTACTCACGGCGCTGGCCCGCAGCGAGGTCGAGTGCTGGGCGCAGACGGCCACCGACTCCGGGGCGGACGAGGTCGACGTCGTCCCGACCATCGCGAGATCGGTACCGATGCGGATCGTCGGTGACTACCTGGGCGTGCCGGCCCAGGAGCGCCACGAGCCCTCCGTGCTTCCGGGCCTGCGCGCCGGCGATCCGTTCCCCCTCGACATCGACCTGGAACGGGTCTACACGTTCACCAAGATCCACGAAGGCCTGGTGCCGACGACCGACGACCTGTTCACCTGGGTCAAGGACGCGTTCCGGAACATCTTCAACAACTTCAATCCGCGGAGTCCGCAATTCGCGGACTTCCGGGAACGCGGGTTGATCGCCACGGAGTACCTGACGGCCTATCTCCACGCCTTGATCACGCACTACAAGGGCCTGCTCCGGCAGGACCAGCCGGTTCCGGACACCATGCTCACGCGGCTCCTGCGCCTGCAGCTGCAGGCGGGCGGTGTCGGCGGCGAGTCGCTCGCCGAGGAGGTCGCCGCGCAGCTGGGGGCACCGCTGGGCGACGGCGAGCTCGAGCGGCGCCTCTCGGACTCGATGATCCGCTCGAACGTGTTCGGGGTCGTCACCGGCGCGGTGGTCAATCCGCAGGAGGCGACGTCCCGGGTGGCCGACTCGATCCTGCGCCTCAAGGACGGCCAGTACGCCGTCCGCGACGGCTCCGGTTACGACGAGGCCGTGCGGGCGGCGCGGCTCGACGAAGGCGACCCCGGCTACGAGGAGGGTCTCCAGCGACTGCGCAGGTACGCTCTCGAGGCGCTCCGGTTCCGACCGCAGGGCGAGGTCCTCCTCCGGCTGTGCGCGAAGGACAACACCGAGCTCGGCGGCGTTCCCGTCAGGCGGGGCACCCCCGTGTTCGTCGGCTTCGCAGGTGCGCAACGAGATCCGGCCGCTGTCGAGGACCCGCTGTGCTTCGACGTGTTCCGCGACGAGCAGCTCGTCCCCTACCTGCCCGATGGCGAACGTGCCCGCGAGGCACCGCAGAGCCGGGTCTATCTGCAACACGGCTACGGGCGGCACAAGTGCCTCGGCCGGTACGCGTCGGAGATCTGCCTGACCGAGTCCCTCCGGGCGCTGCTCCGCCTAGGGAACCTCGAACGGCGGACGGCGCTGGAGATGGACGAGCAGAACCTGTACGCCGTCCGGCTGCGCATCGGGTTCGCCGCGGGGAGCCGGACATGAACACGATCCTGGTCACGGGTGCGACCGGCTTCCTCGGCTTCCATGTGGTGCGGCGGCTGAACGAGCGCGGGGTGCGGCCCCGCGTCCTCGAGCTTCGCGACAGCGACCGGACGGCGTTGGCGGAGCTCGACGTCGATGTGGTCGAGGGACACCTCGAGGACCAGTCGGCGCTCGACACGGCGTGCACCGGGGTGGACACGCTGCTCCACCTGGCCTTCCGGGTGGCGGTGGGTGGCGGTGCGAAGACGGAGGAGGAGATGCGGCGCATCAACATCCGCGGCTCCGAACGCCTGCTGCGGTCCGCCGCGGCCCATGGCGTCCGGATGGCCGTCGTGTCCAGCAGCGCCCTGGCGGTGGGAATCAACCGCCAGCCCGAGCCGCTCGACGAGTCCGCCGACTGGAACCAGCACCCCTACGAGATCCCGTATGTGATCGTGCGGCGGGAAGCCGAACGTGCGGCGCTGGCGATGGCGACGCCGGAGTTCACCGTCGTCGCCGTGTGCCCGTCGTTCACCATGGGCCCCCAGGATCCGGTCGGAGCTCCCGCGAACAAGCTGCTGAAGACCGTCGCCGCCGGGAAGATGCGCCTGAAGGTCCCCGTCGGGTTCGGCTGCCTGGACGTGCGGGACTTCGCCGACGGGGTGCTGCTGGCCGCCGAACGCGGGCGCTCCGGACAGCGCTACCTGCTCAGCGGGGAGAACGTCACCGCCGAGCAGTTCCTCGGGCTCGCGGCCACCGCGGCGGGGGTTCGCCCGCCCCGGCTGCAGCCACCGCGTCCCCTCCTCACTGCGGCCGTCACCGTCATCGGCCTGGTCAGCACACTGCGCAAGAAGGAGCCCCCCATCACGCCCGGTGTCCTGCAGCTCATCGGGCGGAACGCCTGGTACGACACCACGCGGGCGCGCTCGGAGCTGGGCTGGACCTCCCGGCCGTTGCAGCAGACCGTCGAGGAGACGATCGCCTGGCTGCGCCAGGACGGTCTCGCGACACCCCGGCCGGCGAAGGGGAGCAACCGGTGATCCGCCTCGGCATCGCCCTGGTGACGGCGCTCGTGTGGTGGAAGCGGACGGCACCCCGGCCGGAGATCGTTCTCGCCGATCCGCTGACCATCGATCCCTCGACCGCCGCGGCGATCGCGGCGGTCGACCGGTCCGCGGACTTCGCCGCCGGACTGCAGCGGATTCCGTCCGACCTGCCCGGGATCGACGACCTCGTCATCGTCGACGGTGGCGCTACCGCGTTCGCCACGGCGAACGACAGGTGGATCTGGCGGATCGACGTCGCGACCGGCACGGCGGAGCGCTTCGTCGAGACGCCGCGGATGGCCTACGGGATCCACGAGGCTCCCGGGGATCCGGACCATCTCTACTTCTGCGCGTCCGGCTCGTACGGCGCCCGGCACGGAGACGGCGCCGTGGGGCTGTACCGGCTGACGCTGCACGACCGCTCGGTCGAACCGCTGGTGCTGGAGGTGCCCGCCACCGCTGACCGACCACGCCGTCCGGTGGTCTACGCAGACTCCGACACGCACGCCCCGGAGGTCGGACCCGACGGCGGGGGGCCGCGCCGTCCGCTGGCCGTGTGCGACAACCTGGAGGTCAGCGAGGACGGCCGGCGCATCTACTTCTCCGAACCGTTCGACTACACGGGCGCCTCGGTGGACGACGCCGTCGACGAGGCGATCGCGCTCGCCCCGAACGGCCACCTGTGGCGCCACGACCTGGACACCGGGACGACCCGACTGATCGCCTCCGGATTCCATTTCGTCAACGGGGTGCTCACCGATCCCCATCCGGGGCGACCCCGCGAGGAATCGGTCCTGGTGACGCAGACGTCCATGTTCCGCCTGACCCGGTTCCATCTCCAGGGGCCCCGGGCGGGGACGGCCGAGGTGGTCCTCGACGGGATCACCGGCATGGACGACGGGATGGACCGGGACGCCGACGGGCGCATCTGGCTGGCCCTGTTCGCCGAGCGGGGCCGCCTGCTCACCTGGCTGCACGCCCACCCCTGGGCCAAATCGCTGGTCATGCGCCTGCCCGCCGAACTCCTGCTGCGGCGAGCCGGGCGCACGGGCGTGCTCGTGGTGAGCCCCGACGGGCGCACTCCGCTGTACTCGGCGATGTACCAGGGCCCGGAACTCGTGTCGATCGCCTCCGCCGTCCCCGGGCCCGGTGGCATCTACCTCGCCAACGAGAGCCTCACCCCGGGACGGACCGTGCGCCCCGGTCTGGCCCGGCTGCGGTGGCCGGCCGAGCTGGCGGCGAGTCCAGCGATGCGGACGCCCGGGAGGTGACCTCGCCCGCCACACCGCGGTGACGGAGCGGTGACGCGACGCCCTGATACTCGCCGCTGTGTCGACCGACGGGTCGACCGTCGGTCCGGCACGACCGTGCCCAATCGGGAGGCGGGGCGGATGAACACGGTTGCGTTGCACCGCGGAGTCGCCGAGTTGCTGCACACCGTCCTCGCCTGCGACGCGGTCGCCCTGCTGGCCGTCGACCGGCGCGCCAGCTCCGCCTGGGGCGTCACGTGGATCGGTGAGGCCGGAGGCGTCGAGGAACGGCTGCCGGTTCCCGCGGGCGTGACCGCGACGGTGGCCGACCGCCAGTTGCTGCTGCGCGGCCCGGCGTCCTCCTGGCCCGGCGGGCTGGAGCTTCGGCCGGGCTCTCCCGGTCGTCCGCCGGCACGGTTCCAGCTCGTCGTCCCGCTCGTCGTCGGTCCGGACCGGCTCACCGCGTGGTTGCTGGGGCGTCGGTTCCGGGACTTCTCCGCGGCAGAGATCGATCACGCCAGCCTGCTGGCTCCCGGGCTCCGGCTCCGCCTGCACTCGTCCGACGTCACGTCCTCCCGGGCCGCGGACTCGCTGACCGCCCGCGAGAAGGACGTGCTGGAGCTCGTGGCGCGTGGCCTCACCTCGCGGGCCATCGCGCACCGGTTCGAGATCAGCGAACGCACCGTGCACAAGCACTTGGAACGGATCTACCGGAAGACCGGCTGCCGCGACCGGCTCTCCGCCGTTCTGAGAGTGCACGAGGTCGGTCTGTCGCAGCCTGGGGGCCGGCTCGAGCCCATGCAGAGTGCCGCCCGGCACTGAGTTCCGTCGGCTCGGAGCACCTGGGGTCGGGTACTCCCCCACCGGCTCAGCCGGTCAGGGCACCCGCCCAGCGCACGTCCCCCTCCGGCCCGGAGTCCCCACGCGCTGCACGTCCTCTCCCTGCTCCGCGTCCGCGGCCCACGCCAGCGCGTCGGCGTGCGTGGCGAACTCTTCCTCCGCCACGACGTCGCCCACAGCGCCGAGGAAGCTCACGAAGCCGTGGCCACTGGGGCACTCGGGATAGGCCGGGGTCGGTCGCAGCGAGGTCCAGGCCGGATCCGCCGTCGTCGTGTCGTTGCCGTCGCGTTCCGCCTGCTGGATCGCCGTCAGCGGAGCCAGAAGTTGACGTCGTACTTCGCGCGCCAGCACGTGTTGGAGGTATCGGCTCCCGAGGCGCCCCTCGTTCCTGCCCCTTCCCCTCCGGGACGCCCGCGAGCCATCCGTCGAAGCGGGAGCGGCCGATCCTCCGAGCTGCGCGCGCGAGACGATGCGCACGACACACGGTCGCGATCCGGAACGGGCCGGTCCAGAGCCGTCGGACTCCGGACGGATCGGCAGCGAGCACCTTCCCCGGTCAGGTGACGTGGACTGGCCCGGCGGCCGGTTCGCCACCATCCTGTCCAGGCCGGTGATCGGCAGGGGCTGATCAGAAAGGGCCGATCAGAAGAAGGCCGATCAGAAGGCATGTGCCCTTGCGGTACGGCCGTCGGGAGGCGTCGATGAGGGTGACCGTGCTCGGGGGCGGTTCGTGGGGGACGACGGTCGCGGCACTGCTGTGCCGGCGCGATCACGACGTGCTGCTCTGGGCACGCAACCCCGAGGTGGCCGCCGAGGTCAACGAACAGCGGACCAACGAGGCCTACCTGCCCGGTGCCCGGCTGCCCGCGCGCCTGCGCGCGACAGCAGACCTCGAGCGGGCCGCCGGGCACGCCCAGCTGCTGGTGGTGGGTGTACCGACCGGCGCCTTCCGGAACACCCTGGGGCTGGTCCGACCGCACCTGGGGCCGTGGATTCCCGTGGTGAGCCTCAGCAAGGGGCTCGAGCGGGACACCCACCTGCGCATGACCGAGGTGATCAAGGACGTGCTGCCCGGCCGGCCGGCCGCGGCCCTCACCGGGCCCAACCTGGCGCGGGAGATCATGGCCGGCCAGGCGGCGGCCAGCGTGATCGCGACGGAGGACCTGACCGTGGCGGCGGCGCTGCAGCGCGAGATCGCCCGCGGCGTCTTCCGCGTCTACACCCACCACGACGTCGTCGGCTGCGAGATCGGTGGGGCGCTGAAG
>Ga0307409_100001435_pt1 | contig 11706 bp, 9 predicted proteins | sample 322Ometagenome_2_FD_203888 | JGI IMG/M metagenome (GOLD analysis project Ga0307409, IMG submission 203888) | Maize rhizosphere microbial communities from greenhouse at UC Davis, California, United States - 322HYB-O-2 | ecosystem: Host-associated > Plants > Roots > Rhizosphere > Soil | place...
GACGAAGGCGGCGAGCACGAACACGTAGAGCTGGATGATGAACGTCGAGGACATCGACCCTCCGGTGGAATGGCAGAGGCGCCGGGGTGCGCGTCAGGCGGGTGACGCCGCCGGCGAGCCGGTCGGCATTGCGGACATCGGAGCGGGGTGTCCGACGAGCATCGGGCCGGTGATCTCGTCAGACGCGTCGATCGTCACGGCCCCGTCCCTGATGAGGTGCTGCAGCAGCGTCAACACGTTCTTGCTGTACATCTGGCTGGCGTGGAGCGGAACGGTGCTCGGCAGGTTGACGGGCCCGATCACGCTGACGCCCTCCACGACCACGGCCTCCCCGAGGCGCGTCAGCTCGCAGTTGCCGCCGGTCTCGGCGGCCAGATCGACGATGACCGAGCCTGGGCGCATCGAGCGCACCATGTCGGCGGTGATGAGGCGCGGCGCGGGACGGCCGGGGATCTGCGCCGTCGTCACGACGAGGTCCATGTCCTTGATGTGTCCCCCGATCGCCGCGAGCGTGCGCCGCTGCTCGTCCTCGCTCTGCGCCTTCGCGTAGCCGCCCTTGGTCTCGGCGTCGCTCGACACCAGCTCGCTGGCGACGAACGACGCGCCGAGGCTCTGCACCTGCTCGCGCGCCGCCGCTCGCACGTCGAAAGCGGAGACCACGGCGCCAAGGCGGCGCGCGGTGGCGATCGCCTGCAGGCCCGCCACGCCGGCGCCGACGACGAACGCCTTCGCCGGCGCGATCGAGCCAGCCGCCGTCGTCAGCATCGGGAGGAACTTGCCGAGGGCGCTGGCCGCGAGCAGCACCGCCTTGTAGCCGGCGACCGTCGCCTGCGACGACAGCACGTCCATCGACTGCGCGCGCGTGATCCGCGGCACGAGCTCGAGGGCGAGGCCGATCACCCCGCGCTCGGCGAGCTGCTGCGGGAAGTCGCCGTTCGCCCCCGGCTGCATGAGGCTCACGAGCACGGCGCCACGCGGGACGAGCCGCAGCTCGTCGGGCGTGGGCCGCTGGACCTTGGCCACGACGGCGGCGCCTGCGTACGCGGCCGCGGCGTCGGGCGCGAGCGTCGCGCCCGCGTCCGCGTACGCCTGGTCGGGAAAGTACGCGCCCGCCCCGGCGCCCTGCTCCACGACGACCTCGGCGCCTGCCTTCACCAGGCGTCCGACGCTCTCCGGGACGAGGGCGACGCGCCGTTCGTGCGCGGCGGTCTCTGTGGGGACGCTGATGCGCATGCCGTCTCTGCCTCCGAGGGACATCGGAACGAGGAGCGTACGGCGCCACGGCTGGCCTAACCGCGGGCAGCTGCGCTACATGATACCGATCGGGCAGGTACGTGCAACTGACTGATCAGCTAATCACTTCTCACTTCTCACTTCTGACCTCGGCATTTTCCCGCAGCCCTTCCGATTCCACAACGCTGTTGGCCGATGCCGGGTCGAGGGCGAGCCGCACGAGCGCACGTGCGAGCACCGGCGCCGTCGTCGACCGGTACCGCTCGCGGACGCGTCGGCCGCCGAGCGCGCCGGCCACGGCCAGCGCCACGTCCACGGCCGCGGCGCCGGCCCGCTCCAGGGGGCGCCGCTCGTCGCGGTCCGGTCCGGTGATGAAGCTCGGCCGCGCGATGACGTACGGGAGCCCGCTCGCGCGGAGCTCCTGCTCGGCGCGCCAGCGCGCCGCGAGATACGCGTTGCCGGTGGTGCCGCTCACGCCGGCCGAGGACAGATAGATGAAGCGCGGCGTGCTCCCCGCGGCCACCGACGCCCGAAGGAGCAGGCTGGTGAGCCCGTAGTCCACCGTCTCGTAGCTCTCCGCGGCGCCCCCGCGACTCGCCGTCTGACGCATGCGAGCGCGGGTGGTGCCGAGCAGGGCGAACACGTGCGTCGGGGCGAGTCGCGCTAGCGTGGCGGCCATCGCCTCCGCCGACCAAGGGGTGGTGTCGGTCTCGGCCCCGGTGCGGGCGAACCGCGCGCGCCACTCGGCCACCCGAGACGAATCCGGCCGCACGTGCGCTACCGCACGCCCGCCGCGGTGCGCGAGCTCGCGCACCACCTCCCGCCCTACGTATCCTGTGGCGCCGGCGATGAACGCGGTGAATGCGGTGGACGCGGTCGGCGCCGCGGGCTCGGTCAGACCGGCGTCTCCCGAAGGGCGGAGCGGCGAGCGGGGCGCTCCACGCGGCGTGGGGCGGGCGGTGCGTGGGCGCCGAGCCACTCCGTCACCGCCGAGAACACCCGCTCGCGCTCGTAATCCACAGTGATGAGGTGCCCGCACCCCTCCACCCACAGCAGCCGCTTCTCGCGCGCGCCGAGCAGGCCGAACGTCTGCTGGCATGCCTCCGGCGGGATGCGGTGATCCTCGCGCGACTGGATGACGAGCGTGGGCGCGGCGACGCGCGGGGCCGCGGTGCGCGCCATCTGCACCATGCGCAGCAGCTCGAAGAGCAGGCGCGGCGTCGTGAGCCCGTAGGCCAGATTCTTCGGCTGCTCGGCCGGATCGTGAATCGAGCGTTCGCCGCCGCCCCGCACGTACGGCGTGGCGGCCCAGACGAGCGGGTGCAGCCGTGCGATCCGCTGCACTCGCCTCGGCATGCTGAGGTAGGGGGCGATCAGCGCCAAGGCGGGGACGTCCCCCACCTCGGCCGCGAGCACGGTCGCGATCGCCCCGCCCATCGAGAGGCCAGCGATTGACACGCGGCCGTGCCGTGCCCGCATCGCCGCGAGCTCGGCGCGCGCCGCGGCCAGCCACTCCTCCGCCCGCGAGGCCCGGAAGGCGCGGAGGGTGCGTCCGTGGCCCGGCAGGAGCGGCGCCCGCACCGTCCACCCGCGCGCGTTCAGGTGGGTGGCCAGGTAGCCCACCGTCTGCGGCGTGTCCCCGAAGCCGTGCAGCAGGAGCACGGCGTGTGGCCCGTCACCCGGAAGGTCGATCGGGGCCGCACCAGGAACGATCCCGTCCGCATTCGGCTTGAGGCGGGCGGCCACCGCCCGCTCGTGGCGCATCGCGGCGGCGATCCGGGCGGCGGCGTATGCCGCGGCGGAAGCGAGGGCGACGGTGGTGAATTTCACGAGGACAATTTATGGCAAGGTGATGGGGGGCGCCCACACAGCCACAGGAGCTGACTGAGGGAGCACTCGGGAGTGGCGGGGCGGGCTCCGCGCGTGTGGCCGCGGCCCGCATCACATGACGACTGACGCTTGCCCCTCGTCCCTCGCCCCTCGCCCCTAGTACTTAGGCACCGCCGGATCTACCTCGTCGCTCCAGCGATCGATCCCTCCGGCCAGGCTCGAGACGCGCCGGAAGCCCCGCGCCTGCAGGTACTCGGCCGCCGCGGCGCTGCGTACGCCGTGATGGCAGAGGACCACGACCTCCCGCGCCGGATCGAGCGAGGGGACGGCCAGAGCGAACGTGCCGAGCGGGAGGAGGCGCGCGCCCGGGATGCGCGCGATCTGATGCTCGTACGGCTCGCGCACGTCCAGGAGATCCAGCGAGTCGCCGCGCGCGAGCTTGGCGGCGAGCTCGCGGGGCGTGATCTCGCTCACGTCGTCATCCGCCTCGTCCGCCTCGTCCGCCTCGTCCGCCTCGTCCAGCGCCAGATCGTCGGCGTCGTCCGGCGCCGCGGACGACGTGGCGCCACAAAAGGCATCGTAGTCCACCAGCTCCGTGATCTCGCGAGTGCCGCAGGCAGGGCAGGCCGGGTCGCGCCGGAGCTGCACCGTGCGAAAGTGCATGCGCGCCGCGTCGACGAGGAGGAGGCGTCCGGCGAGCGACTCGCCGACGCCCGTGATCAGCTTGATCGCCTCCGTCGCCTGTATCGTACCGAGGAGGCCCGGGAGCACTCCGAGCACGCCACCCTCCGCGCATGAGGGCACGCTGCCCGGCGGCGGCGGCTCGGGGTAGAGGCAGCGGTAGCACGGCCCGTCGGCCGTGGCGAACACCGTCGCCTGCCCCTCGAACCGCGAGACGCTGGCGTACACGTTCGGCCGGCCGAGCAGGACGCAGGCGTCGCTCGTTAGGTAGCGCGTGGCGAAGTTGTCCGTGCCGTCGACCACGAGGTCGTACTCGCGGACCACCTGGAGCGCGTTCCGCGCCGTGAGGCGCTCGTCGTAGGTCTCGACCCGCACGTGCGGATTGACGTCGTGCAGGCGGTCGCGTGCGGAGTCGGTCTTGCGGCGCGCGATGTCGCCGGTGCCGTGCAGGACCTGCCGCTGCAGGTTGCTCGCGGCCACCACGTCGAAGTCGACCACGCCGAGGTGGCCGACGCCGGCCGCCGCCAGGTAGAGCGCGGCCGGGGAGCCGAGCCCGCCGGCGCCGACGAGAAGGACGCGGGCCCGCTTCAGATGCCGCTGCCCGTCGAGCCCCACGCCCGGCAAACTCAGATGGCGGGCGTAGCGCTGCAGCTCGGCGGGTGAGAGGGCGTCGTCAGGCTCCGTGGGCATGCCGAGAATATAGACGAGGGACGAGAGCTGCGGAGCCTCGCCCCTCGTCCCTCTCCACTCGTCCCTCGCTCTTACAGCGTCGCTTCGCCGTTCTCCAGCTCGTAGCCGGCGGGCATGACGATCTCGGTGTCGCGCCACGACGCTGCGACGCGGCCCGCCAGCTCCCTCGGGGGAGCGATCATGTACGTGGCTCCCTGCCGCTCGGCCAACCCGTCGGCGATGAGTCGGTTGAGTACCAGCGACACCGATTCGCGCGTGGCGCCGACCATCTCGCACAGGAGCCGGTACTGCGGGGCGCCGAGGGCGATGCGCCCGTCACTGCAGACGAAGGTCTGATTGTGGGCCATGCGCAGGAGCGTCGTCACCAGTCGCTGCTCGACGCTCAGCGTGGCGAGCTCGCGCAACCGCTCGAGTAGCGCAGTGTGTTCGGCCATGACCTGCGCGAGGAGGGCGAGTGCCCGCTGCGGCTGCTCGCGCACGAAGGCGCGGAAGCGGGCGCCGCTCAGGTGCAGTGTCTCGCTCGGCTCGTCGGCCCGCGCGTCCGTCACGTAGCGCGCCGCAGCCGTGAGCCCCTCGGTGCCGAACGTCTCGCCAGCCGTGGCGATCGCGGGTACGAAGCCGCGGCCGGCCTTGACCCTACTTCGGAGCACGATCCGGCCTCGCAAGACGACGAACACCCCATCGGCGCTCCCGCCGCGCTGATAGACCGTGAAGCCCCCGGGCCACGCCGCCTTTGCGCCGTATGCCGTGATCGCTGCCAAATCGGCCGCCGAAAGCCGCGCGGTGCCGAAGTCCGACTCTGGAATTCCCATACGACTGTTGCTGCTCCGCTCCACTGCGCTCGTCGTCTGCTGCTAAGGCGCAACATGTCAGAGCAATAGCTGTTCCTTCTAGACATATTGGCGGTTTTTCGCTTGCTTAGAGCCTCCTAATGCCCACCCCAGGCTCCCGCCGATGCCGCTCGAGCTACCGGTCGACAGCACCTCGCCCGTCCCCCAGGTAGCACTGCTCGGCAACGACGCCGCGCTGGCCGCGCGGCCGGCGACGCCGGTCCAGCTCGCGCACGCCTGCCTTCGGGCAGGATTCCAAGCGGCGATCCCGGCAAGCTGGGGCGACGAGCTCGTCGCGGCAGAGTGCGTCCGGCAGCTCGAACGGCGCGGCCGGGGGCCTGCGATCCAGTGCGCCTGCCCGCACGTCGCCGAACGGCTCCTGGCCGCGGGCGCCGAGCTGGCGTCCTTCCTCGTCCCGATCGTCCCGCCTCCCGTGGCGGCCGCACGCTACGTGCGGCACCTCTACGGGGCCGACGCGGTCCGCATCACGTACATCGGCAACTGTCCGGGCGCGGCGGACGAGGCGATCGATGCCCACCTTTCGCCGGCCGACTTCCTGGACGTCCTGAGGCGCCGGGGCCTCCCGCCCGATCGCCAGCCGCGCGTCTTCGATTCGGTCATCCCGCCCGATCGCCGGCGCCACGCCTCGCTCCCCGGTGGGCTGCCCACGCCGGAGCTCCTGTGGACCATTCAGCGACGCGTGCTCGTGGAGCTCGACGAGCAAGAGTACCTGTCGGAGCTCGCTCAACACCTGGTGGCAGCCGACTGCGTGCTCCTCGATCTCGGCCCGCGCTTGGGGTGCGCCTGCAGCGGCGTCACGGGGGGGGTACCTGCGGCGACGGCCCGCCAGAGCGTGCTGGCGCTCGAGCCGCCGCGTGCCCCGCAGCCGCCGATCGACACGGGCGTCTACCTCGCCCTCGCGCGGCCCCTCCCGGTCGCCGCACCCGCGTCAGCCAACGAGCCCGGCGGGCGCGAGGGGGCTGGCGACGCCGATGCTGAAGAGCGGGCGGCACGTGGCGCTCTCTCGCCCGGTCCGGCGGAAGTGCATGGCCTCGCCCGCCAGAACGGCGACAGAGGACCAGTGGGAACGGAGGTGGCGCCCCGCGAGGCGCCTGGCCAGCCGCGCCCCGGTCGTCAGGCGGGCTCGGGGCGGTCGCGCCGGCGCTTGACCCCCGCCGGGTATTTTCGCGCGTCCGCCACCCCGGTGCCGCAGACGCGAAGCGGCGAGGGACGCGTCCTCCCCCGCGCGTACGTCGCGCGCAGGCACTCCCCGGTCGTGCTGCGCGCAGTCTCCGGCGCTGCTCCCGCCGGTCCTCTCCCCGCTCCGCCACCCGCTCCCCCGATCTCCTCCCAAGTCACCGCCCCACCGGAGGTGACCCGACGCGAGGCGGTCGAGGACGCACCGGCGCGTTCGACGCCGACGGCGACGCCGACCGGCGTGGCCTCCGACGTACCCGCCACGATCGCCGCGCCCGGTGCAGTCCGCGATGAAGGTGCCCGGGCGGGCGAGCCGGAGAAGTCGCCGACCCAGGGTCCACCGCCAGCCGGCCCAATGGCGCCACCCGCTGCCCTCGACGTGGGGGCGTCGTCGGTGCCGCAGCCGCAGCCGCAGCCGCGTCCGGCTCCGGCACCGGCCCATGCCGAACGGGCCAGCGCCGAGGCCGATCGGGTAGAGCTCGTGGAACTGGAGGTCGTCGCCCTGGAGCGCGTGCAGCCGGAACCTGCCGCCGCCGAGAGCCCCGTCACGGCGACGCCCGGCGCCGCCCCCCCGACCGAAACGGCGGCGGCGCCGGCAGCCGATTCGGTGCCAGACGCGGGACCACCGGTGGCATCGGAGAGTGCGGACGACCGTGCCTTTGCGCTTCGGCTGGCCGCCCTGCTCCTCGTGGCCCTAGCGATCGGTGCGTTGCTAGCGATGCTTCTGGAGCGCTGAGCGAGCGAGGCGACGCCCTAACGCGGCGGTCGCGACGCGGTGTCCCGTGCCGTGTCCCGCGCCGTGTCCCGTGCGGTGTCCCGTGATCCTGGCTTCGGAGGATCGAACGGGAGATTGGCGCGCGGGCGTCGCTCCGGGGGGCGGCTCATGCCGGGTAACGGATTCCAGCGTCGCCGACCGGCGCTGTCCGTTCCACCCTCGGGCTGCCCTTCCGGCCGCCGCGGCTGTTGGCCCTTGCTGACCGGCATGCGCGCGGCGCCGGTATCACCAGCGGCTACGGGCATATCGGAGCGCCGCGACGGCTGAGCCGCGGGCATCTGATCGGGCGGCAGGGCCTTCGCCCCACCCGAGGCGAGTGGCGAATCGGCCTGGTCCGCGCGGCCATCGTTCGCCGATCGGCCGCACGCCGTCACGACGCACGCCAGCGCCGCGTACACCGCCTGCCTGTATGTCCTGAGCTGCATCGCGTGCTCCCGTAGAGGTTCCGACTGGGAGACGTCAGAGGCGTGCGGAATTGCACAACGCCGGTGTGTGACATCGAGACTGACGCTGACACCGGTGCCGGTCGCTCCCAGTCTCACTGCGACGCGCTCGGCGTGGCGACCGCGGCCCGCGCGTCCTCGAGGGCCCGCGACGCCGCCTCGAACCGCGACGCGAGGTCGGCCGTCTCCCGCGCCGCCAGGCCCGCGTCGCCGGCGCGGATCGCCTCGCTCACCGTCGGGAACACCACGTCCGCGTAGCCGTTGTTCTCATCCGCGGCATAGATGAGGTTCCGGTACCAGGACCGGGTCCGCAGTCCTTCGGGTCGGGTGAGCGCGCGCTCCACGCGCCGCAACGCCTCGTTCGTGCGGGCGGCCACCCCCTTGGAAAGCGGGGCGGCGAGCGTCGCGTCCCGCGCTTGCGCGAACGCCTGCGCCGCCTGCTCCATGCGCGCGATTGCCGCCGCGAGCACCGCCGCGGGCACTCCCGTCATTTTCGCGCGGGCGAGTGCCGAGTCGACTGCCGGGACGTAGCGGCCCATCGTGCGAGCGTATTCCACGTAATCGTAGGGCACCACGTCGGCGTTCGCGAGACGCAGCGCCATCACGGCGCCCATCCGGGCGGCCGTCGCGTGGTACGCGTAGCCCGAGTCGCCGAACGTGCGCATCCAGTGATACGAGTCGTACGCGGAGTGGTAGGCGCCGCCACTCCCGCCGAAGCCCCAGTCGACGATGGGGATGCCGAGGTGATTGTAGAAGCCGGCGAAGTCGCTCCCGCCGCCGGGGTTGCCCATGGTCGGCTCCAGCGAGTCGGCCACCCCGGCGCGCTGGCGCCAGACGGCGTAGACGCTCCCCTTCCCGCTCGGGTCCTCCACGCCGCGGGCGACGTCGCGGAGCACGGACCGCAGCGACGGCGATCCGCCCCCGCCGAACGTCGGCCCCTGCGCCGCCACGTCCTGGTTCAAGTACGCCACGCCGCCGCGCTGCAGCCGGAGCGAGTCGTCCTCCACGTACTCGGTGGAGCCGACCAGCCCCCACTCCTCGGCGTCCCAGGTGGCGAAGACGATCGTGCGCTTCGGACGGTTCCCGGCGCGCACCTGCTCGGCGACCGCCCGCGCGGCCTCGAGCACGCTCACCGTTCCGCTCACGTTGTCGGCTGCGCCCGGACCCCACGCGTCGCGGTGCGCCCCGATCATCACGATCTCCTCGGGGAACTCGCTGCCGCGCACCGTGCCGAAGGTGTTCCAGATCGTCTTGTACGCGGCGGTGGCCGCGTCGGTGCTGACGGTGACGCGCGCCCGCACAGGCCCCGGCCCGACGTGATACCGGAACGGGAGTCCGCCCTGCCACGGCTGCGGAATGCTCGCGCCGCGGAGTCCGCGCAGCAGCTCGGTGGCATTCGCGTAGCCGATCGGGACGACGGGAATGCGTGGCACGCCCATCTCGCTCACCGGAACGCGCCGCGCGCCCTTCGTGCTCGGTCGGCCCGGCGTGCTCGGGTCGCCTTGGCCGTTGTACACGCTGCCGCGCTGCACGCCTTGCGGCGGCCGCATGCGGCCGGCGGGATACACGTCGCCGCGAACGTAGCCGTCGTCCTGCGGGTCGCTGTAGATCAGGAGCGCGAGCGCGCCGCGCTTCTCCGCCTCGCGGGCCTTGATGCCCCGAAAGGAGCGACCGTAACGGGCGACCGCGACTTTCCCTCTCACCGACACGCCCATCGAGTCGAGCTGCTGATAGTCCTCGATCAGGCCGTAATTCACGTACACGACCTCCCCCGCCACGTCGCCGCTCGCGCTCGAGCCGTTCACCGTCAGGTACTGCGGCAGATACGACGTCGAGTCCCCGGGCACGGGCGACTCGGCGAGCCGGAGCTCGACCGAGTCGGGGGCGACGCGCCACACCCGCACGGCGGTCGCATGCGGCATGTACACGTCGTACGCCCGCACCTCGGTCTGCAGGCCGAAGCGCTTCATCTCGTTGATGACGTAGTCGCGCGTGCGCGCCTGCGCGGGCGTGCCCGCGACGTGCGGCTCGGCCGACAGGGCACGCGAGTGGCGCTCGGCGTTCGCGGGACTGGGGCGGCGGGCGGCATCCGTCTCGAGCTGCCGCTGCCGCGCGGACGCCGCTGCCGTGTAGCCGGGCAGCGGGGGCGTCTGCTGGGCGCCGAGTCCAGAGGCGACGAGAGCGAGGACCAGAGAGGAGCAGAGTGTACGATTCACGCGTCGGTGCCGGGGTCAGGGAAGACCTTTGCATTTACCCCCGCGTTGGGCCTGACGCAACCTGCCCGCGGCCGCGGATGAGCACACGAAGTCAAGGGCAAGAGCAGCCGCGGATGCACGCGGATCTGTCCCCACACCGTCAAAGCTCCTCTTCTCAACTCGAGAAGAGGAGCTTTGAATCATGGCTGGAGCGATCCGCGTCTTGGCCGCGTCAGCGGCCATCTGCGTTCATCCGCGTCGTCCGCGGCCGCTCTTGTCGTGGCCGTGCCCGCGCTCATCCGCGGCCCGCCCCTACTCGTATTCCTCGTACTCCTCGAGTGCGCGGGCGATCGCGGCGCGGAGGCCTTCCTCCCGGGTGGGGCCCTCGGGGACCGCCGCCCCGAGCACGGCGAACTGTCGGAGCATCTCGTCGTGCACCAGGCGCTCCACCCGGTCGGCGGCGGCAGCGGCGCCGAGCGCCTCGATCGTGCGGAGGGCGAGTGCCCTGAGGAGCTCACGGGTCTCGGGCGCGAGCCCAGCCAACGCCTCGGGATCGCGGCGCGGGCGCGGCGCCGTCTCCCCGCGCCGCTTGGGCGCCTCGAACAGCGCGCGCACCGGGGCGAGGGAAACGACGAAGGAGCCCGGGGTGTGCTCCACGACCGCGGCCACCACGTTCCGGCGGCGCAGTGAGGCGAGCCGGCGCAGGACCGCCTCGCGCACCACGGACACGCCTCCCTCACTTCCCTTCCCGCGCCCGGTGATGACGAGCACGTCCCCGGCTCTGGCCACCTGCCGCTCCCGCAGCCACGCCTCGGCCCGCTCCGCCGCCTGCTCGGCCGTGGGTGACTGGGCGCGGAGATTCAGCGTGCGCTCCGGTCCGAAGCGCAGCTCGTCGAACGCCTGCTGCAACGATCCGGGGCGTGGGGGGCGAGGCCCCGACGTCACTTGCTTGGCACCTCGCGGAATGCCTCCCGCAGCACCCGCCCGTCCAGTCGCTCGGTCGGGGTGACACCCGCGGCCGCCGCCAACGTCGGGGCCATGTCGGCCACGCGGGCCGTGCGGCGGTAGCGGCCGGGCCGGAACGGCGCGCCGTAGAAGATCACCGGCACGTGCGCGTCGTAGTCGTGCGGCGTGCCGTGCGTCGCGTACGTCACGCCCGACCAGTAGACGTACGGCCGGAGCGTGACCACCAGCGCCACGGGAAGGTCGGCGGGAAGCGCGTGAACCCAGCGGCGGGCGATCGCGTCGCGCACCGTGTCGGCGCTGGCCAGGGCGCGGACCATGTCCGCGCGCAGGACGCCCGGCACCCGGCGCGCCTCGGACGCGAAGGCGCGCAGTACCGAGTCCACGCTGACGCCCGCGCGCGCGAACGCCGCGCGGTCGACGAAGAGCATCCCGGTCTCGAAGTCGAACGCCGAGCTGTCGAGCCCTCGCGCGGCAAGCCGCTCCGCGTAGCGCGTGACGAGGGGCGTGAGGTCGGCGCGCAGCGTCGCGCCCCGCTCGCGGGCGAAGTGGAGCTCGGGGTACGGCGCCACGCCGTGGTCGGCGGTGAGCGCCACGACGACACGACTCGAATCGCGGAGCCGGTACAACGAATCGAGCAGGACGCCGATCGCCCGGTCGACGCGCAGCACCTGGTCGTGCAGCTCCTTGGAGTTCATGCCGTACCGGTGGCCCACGGCGTCGGTGCTCGACAGTGAGACGGCGAGGACGTCCGTCTGCGGGCCGGCGCCGAGTCCGAGCGACTGCACGCCCTCGAGCGCGAGGGCGACGGTCACCTCGTCCATCTGCGGGAAGTCGCCGAGCAGCCGCATCGCCTCGGCCGTGTCCGC
>Ga0307409_100001436_pt1 | contig 11701 bp, 12 predicted proteins | sample 322Ometagenome_2_FD_203888 | JGI IMG/M metagenome (GOLD analysis project Ga0307409, IMG submission 203888) | Maize rhizosphere microbial communities from greenhouse at UC Davis, California, United States - 322HYB-O-2 | ecosystem: Host-associated > Plants > Roots > Rhizosphere > Soil | place...
CTTCGAGGTGGGTTGGCGATTGCGGGAGGACGCCTGGGGTAAGGGCTATGCCAAAGAAGCCGCAATCAAGAGCATCGACCTCGCGTTCGACCGGTTCGGAGCGCCGCACGTGGTCGCTCTGACGATCTCGCCGAACGAGGCGAGCTGGGGGCTCATGGAACGGCTCGGCATGACTCGGCGGGCGGACCTGGACTTCGAAAGCTCGGAAGTTCCGCCGGATATGAAGGTGGTGGTGTACCTTATCGAAGCACGCGACTGGCCGGCAGCGCGCGCTGCCGCTCTCGGTTAAATTCCCAGCCGCGCTTCCAGCGCCTTGATCCGCGCGGCCTGCGCCTGGTCGATTTCTGCTGACTTCGCCGAGGCTGAACGGATGGCGTCGAGGTCGGCCGCGGACATGCCGCCCTTGGTCGCGAGTGCCGTCGCCGCCAGTCCATCGATATCGCCCAGCGCACGCGTCGTTGGCCCGCGCGCTTCCATCGCGGCCGACAGCGCCTGCTGGGCCGAGATCCAACTCTCGCTCTGGGGCGCACCTGCCGCTGCTGCCAGCCGTTCCGCCGAGTCTGCCGCATTGCGGAATGCGGAATCGCCGGCCTGCACCTGGTCGAGCAAGGCGCCGAGATGCGCCGCGAGGCCGGGATCGACCCGCCCATATTTCACGGGATTGTCGACCGGTACCCGAGGGTCGATCGCCTCCGCGGCTCTCGGCGCGAGGGAAGGAACCGGCCCCTTCGGAGTCGAACAGGCCGCGATGGTTGCGATGATCGACGAAGCAAGGAGAGGGCGGATCCGCATCCGCCAACCTCTAGGAGCGCTTCTATGAGCGGGCAATCTTCGAGGCTTGCCTAGCCGGGATGCGGCCCCTATGTCGCCCGCCTGCCGTTCCCACGGCCGCGCGCCCGTAGCTCAGCTGGATAGAGCACCAGACTACGAATCTGGGGGTCAGAGGTTCGAATCCTTTCGGGCGCGCCATTTTTCCCAATAACTTAGCAAGTGACTCGGACGGGACCTCGAATGCGTGTCCGAATGTGTCCGTTTGAAAAGGCCGACTCGTGCGCTCGAGAATCTCACTCCCAGTCGGGTTCGCTTAAGGGTCGGATTGCGCCGCCACACGCAATGTTTGATGGCGTTTGACCGGGGAGCTCACGCCGGCTCGTGCTCGAACTCCTTTAGGATTTCGACTTGGCCTTTCTCGAGCCCCGGCTTGAGAACGATCTTGGTGTATTCGTTCTGGTCATCGTGCCAGTGCTTGTACATGGCAGGCGCGTCCTCGAGGCTCGCGTGATGCGAGATGAGGAAGGTGGTGTCGATCTTCCCTTCCATGATCAGTTCGAGCAGCGTCTTCGTATATTTCTGAACGTGCGTCTGACCCTGCTTGATGGTCAAACCCTTCTCCATCATCTGGCCGAGCGGGAACTTGTCGGCAAAGCCGCCATAGACGCCGGGGATCGAGATCCGGCCGCCCTTCCGACACGCGAGGATGGCCTGCCTTAGAGCATGCGGGCGCTCGGTGCCGAGGAGCAAGTGCGCCTTCAAAGTGTCGACCACATTGTCGATCGCCACCCCGTGGCTCTCGAGGCCGACGCAATCGATGCAAGCGTCGGGCCCAATTCCTCCGGTCATTTCGTTAAGAGCCGCCCGTACGTCGACTTCGCGATAGTCGAGGATCTCCGCGCCCATCTGCTTCGCGAGCTGCAGGCGGGACGGAAAATGGTCGATCGCGATCACCCGGTGGGCCCCAAGGATGAAGGCTGACTGGATGGCAAAGAGTCCGACAGGGCCTGCTCCCCAGACAGCGACGGTGTCGCCTTCCTCGATGTCCGCCTGCTCCGCAGCCTGCCAGCCGGTCGGCAAGATGTCGGAGAGGAACACGACCTTGTCGTCGTCGACACCGTCCGGAACCACGATCGGGCCGACGTCCGAATAAGGGACGCGAAGATATTCGGCCTGCCCGCCGGCATAGCCGCCCGTCAGGTGAGCGTAACCGAACGCCGCCCCCATCGGATGGCCCATCATGATCTCGGAGGCGTCCGACGTCTCGGAGGGGTTGCTGTTGTCGCAGGCGCTGAACTGGTGCTTCTGGCAGAAGAAGCACTGGCCGCAGCTAATCGTGAAAGGGATGACGACCTTCTGACCCTTCTGAAGCGTGCTCTTCGGACCGACCTCGACCACCTCGCCCATGTTCTCGTGGCCGAGGATGTCACCGGCCCGCATTCCCGGGATGTAGCCGTCGTAAAGGTGGAGGTCGGAGCCGCAGATCGCAGTCGACGTGATCCTTATGATCGCATCGCGGGGATTGACAATCTCGGGGTCGGGAACGGTGTCGACCCGGACGTCGTGGCGGCCGTGCCAGGTTACTGCGCGCATGGGGATACTCCTCAGATCCGGGCTTCGGTCGGGTTTTCGGACGTGCGGGCGGACGGCGATGCGTTGACGCTTACCTCACCCGTTTCCATCAATTGCTTGAAGCGGCGGAGGTCACGCCTGGCCTGCACCGTCGGTTCGCGCTGCAATAGCTTGGCAATGCCTCGGCCGATCGCTCCTCCGGGCGGATCGTAAGCCATCAGGAATCGGACATAGGTCCCTCGGCCGGGCGGCGCGTCCTCGAACTCGATTACACCGGTCGTGTCGATGGACGAACCTGCTTCGCTTTCCCAGGAGATGCGCTTTCCGGGAACATCTTCAACGATGCGGCTGAAGATCTCGACCTCACTTCCTGCAGGACCCTTGATAAGCCAGCGCGAGCGGCCGCCTCCCAAGACCTCCACCGTTCGAACATTCTCCATAAAGCTCGGAAAGCGGGTGAAGTCTTTCCAGGTGTCGTACAGCTGCTGCCGGGGCAGGCCGATGGTCACTGTTTTGCCGCCGAAGGTTTCCTCGCCCTGCTGCTCCGCAGCTTTGCCGCGAAGCACGTGGGACGGCGCGTCGCTGATGATCTCTCCCTCCTCGCCATGCTTCATCTTGCGTCCCCAAACAAAGGCGGCGCCAATGGTTGCGACGGCAAGGCCAGCGCCAATCCAGTTTCGCGAACTCGCTCCCTGATCTCGGGATTCATCAGACATCGACAACCTCCGTTTGGCCGAATCAACAGAGGGCACCGAGCCGAAGTTCCTACGGTTGTTGGGGAAATTCTGGCCATTCAACGCGCTGGAACAACCGTTGGAACCAGTTCGCCCGTGAAACTTTGCAGCGAGCAGTGCGGCGCTTTTGCGCGCGGGTAGCGTAGCTGGAGTCTGGATGCGGCGTTCGATCATAGTGGTTGCTTCAATCGCTGCGATGCTCGCAGTCGCGCTCCTCTTCTGGGCCCTCACTCAGAAGCGCGAATCTGATCTCGGCACCTCACAATTCGGCGGAATGTCTTCGAGCAAGGCGGCTCCCGCGCGGGCTGCGTCTCCCCGGGACGATGGCAATTGGACCATGCCGGGGAAAGATTACGCGTCGACCCGGTTCAGCGCTCTCAGCCAAGTCACCCCGCGGAACGTCGGAAAGCTGCAGGTCGCATTCACGTTTTCGACCGGAACGACCGAAGGCTTCGAAGCGCCTCCGTTGGTGGTCGACAACACGATGTACGTGATTGCGCCCTGGCCGAACAATGTGTTCGCGCTCGACCTTACCAAGCCGGGGGCGCCGGCCAAGTGGGTGTACGAGCCGAAGCCGGCTGCAGCCGCGAAGGGCGTCGCCTGCTGCGGGCCCGTAAATCGCGGTGCCTTCTATTCCGACGGCCGGCTGTACATGAACTTGCTCGACAACCACACGGTGGCCATCGATGCCGCGACCGGCAAGGAGCTGTGGCGCACCAAGCTCGGCGATATCCAGCAGGGCCAGACGATGACGATGGCGCCGCTCGTCGCCGAGGGCAAAGTGCTGGTCGGCAATTCGGGCGGCGAGATGGGCGTCCGCGGCTGGCTGACCGCGCTCGATGCGGCGACCGGCAGGATCGCCTGGCGGGCCTACAGCACCGGGCCGGACAAGGATGCGTTGATCGGTACGAACTACCGCGCGCCCTATCCGCAGGACCAAGGCAAGGACCTGGGCGTGAAGAGCTGGGGTCCCGAGCAATGGAAGATCGGCGGAGGCCCCGTTTGGGGCTGGATCAGCTACGATCCGGAACTGAAGCTGATCTATTACGGAACCGGAAACCCGGGACCATGGAATGCGGAGCAGCGTCCCGGCGACAACAAGTGGACTGCAGGCATATTCGCCCGCGACATCGCGACGGGGCAGGCGCGGTGGTTCTACCAGAGCACTCCGCACGACTTGTTCGATCACGACGACATCAACGAGTCGATCCTGGTCGACTGGCCGGCACCCAACGGGCAGCGCATCCCTGCGCTGATCCGCCCAAGCCGCAATGGCTATTTCTACGTTCACGACCGACGGACGGGCCGGATCCTGGCCGTCGACCCCTATGGATACATCAATGCCTACAAGGGCGTGGACCTGAAGACCGGACGGCTGATCCCGGCGCCGGAAAAAGAGCCCAAGGAAGGGCGCGCGGTCCGCAATATCTGTCCGGGCCCGCCGGGGGCGAAGGACTGGAACCCCTCCGCATTCAGCCCCGTCACCGGCCTCATCTACATCCCCCACCTCAACATCTGCATGGATATGGGCGTCAAGAACGCCAATTATATCCCCGGAACGCCATTCGTCGGCGCCGACGTGAAGATGTACGCGGGACCGGGAGGCAATCGCGGGGTCTTCACTGCCTGGGATCCGGTCGCCCGCCGCAAGGTCTTCGAGATCAAGGAAGACCTCCCTCTTTGGAGCCCGGCGCTCGCGACCGGGGGAGGCCTCGTCTTCTACGGAACGATGGACGGCTGGTTCAAAGCAATCGACGCCCGCTCGGGCAAGCTGCTGTGGCAGTTCAGGACCGGGAGCGGGATTATCGGCCAGCCGATCAGCTATCGCGGGCCTGACGGCCGCCAGTACATCGCTGTCCCGTCGGGCATCGGCGGCTGGGCCGGATCCATTGTGTCGGCCGACCTCGATCCGCGCGATCCGACGGCGGCGCTCGGCTTCGTCAATGCCGTGAAGGATTTGAAGAAGCGCACCACCAAGGGCGGAATGGTTTATGTCTTCGCGCTTCCGCAGTAGCGCCCTCGCACTGGCGCTCGTCGCGGCTCTATGTGGCTGCGATCGCGAGGAGCGTCAGACTCGCGGCAAGCCGCTGGGCGAGACCGTTCCCGCGTCGGCCAGCCCAGACACCGTGTTCCCCGGAACCGGCAAGCTTCCGCCGCTCGATCCGCGAGCAGCGGCGTACGAAGGCAATGCCGCGGCCATTTCCGAAGGGCAGCGCCTTTACAACTGGATGAATTGCTCCGGCTGCCACTTCCATGGCGGCGGCGGGATGGGCGTCGCTCTGATGGACGGAAAATGGCGGTACGGCGGCCGCATCGACCAGATTGCGGCCTCGATCGTGGAAGGGCGGCCGAACGGAATGCCGGCATGGCGCGGAAAGCTGACGGAGCAGCAGGTCTGGCAGCTTGCCGCCTATGTCAGAACGCTGTCCGGACAGGTGCGCAAGGATGCCGTCAGCGCGCGGGCCGACGAGCTCAGCAACACTCCGCCGCAAACGCAGACGAAGCGCGAGCCGCTCAGCCCGTCGGACTCGGACCAGCAGTGATGCGGCGCGGCGGGGCCATCCTCCCGTTTTTCGTCACCGGCTGTTCCGGCGTGCAGACCATGATGGGCGGAGAAGGCGCCGAGGGCGCTAATTTCATCCAGCTGTTCACCGTCTTCATGATCGTCTGCACGGTCATGTATCTGATCGTCGCCATCGCGCTAATTGCCGCGGTGTGGCGGCGAAGGAACGCGGCCTTGACGCTGGACAATCGCCGGCATCACGAGTCTTCGAACGCGGTCAGGCCAGCGCTTATTGGCTGGACCGCGCTGATCGCCGTTGGCCTGATTGGCCTGACGATCGCCAGCTTCTTCACCGATAGATCGAACGCTGCGAACGGCAGCAACCCTCAGCTGAGCCTGACTGTGACCGCCAACCAATGGTGGTGGGATGTCGAATACAGCTCACCTGACGCGTCGAAGACCGTGCGCACAGCCAATGAGATCCACCTCCCCGTCGGCATTCCGGTGGAGATCAAGCTCAAGTCCAACGACGTCATCCACAGTTTCTGGATTCCCAACCTTGCTGGCAAGCAAGACCTCATTCCTGGCCGCGAAACCGATGCCCAACTACTTCCGCGGAAGACCGGCCTGTATCGCGGACAGTGCGCGGAATTCTGCGGCGTCCAGCACGCGCAAATGGCGCTCGACATCACGGTTGAGAGCAAGGCCGACTTCCAGCGCTGGTATGCAGCTCAGCTTCAGCCGGCGCCGCCGCCCGCAAATCCCCTCCAGCGCGCCGGTTACAACTACTTCACGACCCGCGAATGCGGATCCTGCCACAACATTTCCGGCACGCCCGCGACTGGTCAGGTCGCCCCTGACCTGACCCATTTCGCAAGCCGGCGAAGCATCGCCGCCGGAGCGCTTCCGATGAACACCGGCAACCTTTACGGCTGGGTCGCCGATCCGCAGTCGCAAAAGCCCGGCAATCGCATGCCCACGGTCGGGCTCAAGGCGGACGACCTGCACGCCCTCGTCGCCTATCTCGAGACGCTCAAATGACGCCGGCCGAACGCGCCAAGCAGCCGCCCGCGAAGGTGCCGCGCGACGGGCCGGACCTGACGGGTCCCGAGTTGCACGAAAAGCTCGAAGCGACCTGGGAAAATCCGCCGGGCTTCATTGGCTGGCTGTCGAGCGTCGATCACAAGGATATCGGCCGCCGCTATATCGTGACTGCGCTCGTGTTCCTCGCGCTGGCGGGAGCGCTGGCCATCGCCATGCGCCTGCAGCTGTCGAAGCCCGACAACGATCTCATCGGCGCCGCTCGGTACAACGAGATCTTCACCATGCACGGAACGACGATGATGTTCCTGTTCGCCGTGCCTGTGATGCAGGGAATGCAGGTCTACCTGACCCCCCTGATGCTCGGGACCCGGAACACCGCCTTCCCCCGGCTCAACGCGTTCTCCTACTGGATGTACCTCGCGGGCGGGGCGCTGCTCTGGGTTGCGTTCGTCCTCAACATCGGCCCCGACATGGGCTGGTTCGCATATCCGCCTCTGTCGGGCCCGCAATATGGCGTCGGCAAGCGCGTCGACATGTGGGCGCAGATGATCACCTTCACCGAAGTCGCCGCCCTGGCCGCTGCGGTGAGTCTCGTCGCGACGATCCTCAAGCAGAAGGCGCCAGGAATGGGCCTCGCCCGGATGCCCATCTTCGTTTGGGCGACGTTGGTCACGTCGCTGATGGTGATTTTCTCGATGCCGTCGGTCGCGCTGGCGTCCGGCATGCTGCTGTCGGACCGGCTGGTCGGAACGCAGTTCTACAACCCGGTCGAACGAGGCGATGCGCTCCTCTGGCAGCACCTCTTCTGGTTCTTCGGCCATCCGGAAGTGTACATCATCTTCCTGCCCGCGACTGGCTTCGTCAGCGAGATTGTGGCGACCTTCTCGCGCCGAACGATCGTCGGCTACCCGATCGTCGTGATGTCGCTCGTCGCGACGGGCATCCTCGCGTTCGGACTGTGGGTCCACCACATGTTCGCGACCGGCCTGCCGCGCATCGGCTACAGTTTCTACACGGCAGCAAGCATGTCGGTGTCGATCCCGACCGGACTGCAGATTTTCTGCTGGATCGCGACCCTGTGGGAAGGAAGGCCGCGGCTGCAAGTGCCGCTTCTCTACGTCATCGGCTTCATCTTCACCTTCGTGATCGGAGGCCTCACCGGCGTCATGATCGCCGCCGTCCCGCTCGATCTCCAGTTGCACGACACTTACTTCATCGTGGCGCACTTCCATTATGTCCTGATCGGCGGAGCGGTCTTTCCGCTGCTCGGCGCGATTACCTACTGGTATCCGAAGGCGACCGGCCGCCTGATGTCGGACAGACTCGGCAAGATCAGCTTTTGGATGATCTTCCTCGGCTTCCAGCTCGCCTTCTTCCCGATGCACATCGCCGGCATCAACGGCATGCCGCGAAGGGTCTACACCTATCCGGCGGGAATGGGCCTCGAGCTTCCGAACCTCCTGTCGACCATCGGTTCGTTGGTCGTGGCCGTTGCAGTGCTTCTGTTCGTAATCAACCTGGTCGTGTCGCTTCGCAGCGGCCGGAAGGCCGAACCCAACCCGTGGGATGCCGCATCCCTGGAATGGGCGACATCCTGCGCGCCGCCCAAGTATAATTTCCCGCATCTTCCCATCGTCGACAGCCGCACCCCACTGTGGGATGCGGGCGAAAAGTTGCCGGTGGTACACGGCCTTCGGGTGGAGGATCGCGAGGTCCTGCTGACTACCGTAATGTCGGCAAAACCCGACCTCCGCGAGCCAAGCGCCGAGCCGAGCCCTTGGCCCTTCATCGCCGCTCTTGCAACCAGCGCAATGTTCATCTCGTCGATCTTCAGCCCCTGGGCCGTCGTGTTTGGGACCGTCCCCGTCGCCGTCGCTTTGACGGCCTGGTTCTGGCCCAAATCTCCCAAGCCTGAGCGGGAGCCGGTCATCTCATGAGCCTGCACCCGAGCTTCACCGAAGACGTATCGGCGCTGCCGACACACGCGTTCAGCTATCGCAGCCTGACGTGGTGGGGAATCAGTGCGTTCATGGTCATCGAAGGCGGGTTCTTCGTCCTGACCATTGCTTCATATTTCTTCCTGATGAGCCAGGAGCAGGAATGGGCGCCCCGCCCTTGGGAGCCGCCCGGACTTGTGGCCGGGACATTGTTCACATTGGCGATGCTCGCCAGCGAGATTCCCAACACGATGATCAAGAAGGCTGCGGAAAGCTACGATCTCGCAAAAGTTCAAAAGCTGCTCGTGGTGATGACCGGGATCGGGGTCGTGCTGTTCGTTTTCCGTGCCTTCGAATTCAATTCGCTGAACGTTCTCTGGACCGACAATGCATACGGCTCGATCATCTGGGCATTGCTGTTCCTGCACACGACACATGTCGTAACGGACTGGGGCGACACTCTGGTCCTGTGGCGTCTCATGAAAACACCGCACGGCGAGGACCCCCGTCGGTTCGTGGATGTCGAGGAAAACGCTCTTTACTGGCGCTTCGTCTGGCTCACCTGGCTGCCGATCTACGCACTCATCTATTGGGTGCCGAGGTTCTTCCGGTGAAGCGCAATGCCTCTATCACCGAAGCGTTATTGCCCTGGGCAGGGCTCGTGGCGGGAACCGTGGCCGCGGGGTTTGTGCATCAGTTCGGCTCCGACAGCACCTTCGACAAATGCCATGCTGTTGTCCCCGGTCCCGTCTTGCTGGTCGCCACGGTCGGCTTGCTGATCTGCATTCTGGCAGGGCTGGGTTCGTGGCGAAGCCTGCGCCGCGAAAAGGATCTGGCACGGCGTGTCGTCGCCATCATCTCAGTCGGGTGCGCGGTCTTATTCAGCCTCGCTATCCTGCTTCCGATGATCGCTGCACTGGTGCTCCCGCCATGCTTCCAGTGAAGCGCGCCATGGCACTCGCCGGGATCCTCGGCGTGTCGGCCCCGGCCGTTGCCCATGACGGTCATCATCAAGCCGGGCCCCCCGGCTGGACGTTCGATCCCATGGTGATCTTGCCCCTCGCCATCCTCCTGCTGCTGTTTCTGGTCGGACGATACCGGCTGACGGCTCGGTCGAAGGTCGATCGCAAGCGGCCATGGCTCTTCCTCGGCGGCTGGCTCGTGCTGACCCTCTCCCTGGTCTCGCCTCTCCATCAGGGCGGCGAGCGCAGCTTCACCCTGCACATGATCGAGCACGAACTGATCATGCTTGTCGCGACGTTCCTGCTCGCTGCATCCCACGCCGGCGGGGTGCTTGCATGGGGACTTCCAGCACCGCTTCGACAGCTTCTCGGAGGCGGATGGAAGAGTCCGCTGGCATCGCTGTGGCGACGGCTGACCGAGCCCGTCACCGCAACCATTCTGCAGGCCGTCGTAATGTGGGCCTGGCACGCGCCCGCCTTGTTCAACCGAACGCTCGAAAGCCAGGGATGGCACGTGGCCCAGCACCTAAGCTTTGTCCTTTCGTCGCTCATCTTCTGGGCAGCGATGCTCGACACGCGACGCAGCAGCTTCCTGGTGTCGGCGGCGTGCCTGTTCGTCACGTCGCTGGTCGAAGGTGCGCTCGGAGCCTTGATGGCGCTGTCGATGAGCCCTTGGTACTCCGCCTACGCGGCGATGGGCATCTCGGGCATCGGCCTGGAACCCACGTCGGACCAGCAGCTCGCCGGCCTGATCATGTGGATACCGGGTGGCGTCGTCCACGGCGGCGCGGCGCTCGGGCTGCTCTATCAATGGCTGAAACTGAGCGAGGAACGCGGTGGCCTTCCTACGCACTAGAACAGCAGCAGGGCTGATTGGCGGAATTCTGGCGATCGCGGTCGTAACCGGTATGGCTGTCGATGCGGCCGAAAGCCGCAAGGACCTGCGATTGCATGCCGCTGCGACGACTGGAGGCGACCCCGCCCGCGGTGAAGCGATGTTTATCCAGTACGGCTGCGGCGGCTGTCACGCGCTCAAGCATGTTCGCAAAGCCGTCGGCGCAGTCGGTCCATCCCTTGACGGAATACCGGTACGCGCGATGATCGCCGGCAAGCTCGATAATACGCCAGCCAACATTCAAGCCTGGATCCGCGATCCGCAGCACATTTCGCCTGGGACGGCGATGCCGGACCTGCGCGTCGGCCAGCGCGACGCGCGTGACATCAGCGCCTTTCTGTACACCCGGGCGGAATAGTCGCGTTCACCAAATGTCGTTCAGTGTCGCCGCGATCGTTATCAGGGACGTTAGGACAACGGCGGTCAGAGCCCAATTCGCCCATCCCGGCCAATCCAACACGGCTTTGTTCCGTCCCACCGTCGCAGAACGCTGAGACCCCTGTCCTGGTTCAGAACCGCGTCAGATTGATCGCGTAGGAAAAGCCGAAGATCGCCAGCACTGCCGCAAGCACCAGCATCGTTTTCAGGTTTCGACGGTGCATCAGCGGTCGCCCCCTGTTATGTTCCACGCAGTCCTCCTTCGATTTCTCGTTTTGGCAAGCTCGTCGAGCAACCTTGCGAGCTCATTCGGAAGCCTGTCGGTTTTCGCCGCGAGAGCGCGACGAAGCGCGCCGCCGATCGGATCCGTCTCAGATCCGGGACGCAGGCGCCAGGTTTCTCGCTGTTCGAGGTTCACTCGTTCGATCCGACTTGTGTTGAAGCGGTCAAACGTACCTTGCAGCGACGGGGTCCTCTGATTTTCGCATAAATTTCAGTAACTAATGTTGGTGTCTACGACCGCGTTCCCCGCTGGCCCCTGCGCATCTAGTCGTTGGAACGCTCCTCCTTTCCAGCGGTTTTCACGAGAGCGCAGGAGTTCCGTGATGAGGACCGACGATCGGCCGAAGAAGCAGACAGGTTTCATAAAGATCAAGAGGGTGGGCCTCGGTCTCGGTTATTTCAGCATCGCGCTTGGCCTGCTCGAGGTCGCGGCGCCGGGGCGGCTCGCGCGCTGGCTCGGCGTTGGGGGCAATGCGGCGAAAAATACGATCTTCGCATTCGGCCTGCGTGAGCTTGCAGCCGGCGGCATGTTGCTCCGCGGCCCGGCCGTTTCGTTCAACGTCTGGAACAGAGTGATTGGCGACGTGATGGACGCCGGCGCACTCGGCCTTGCCCTGGGGAAA
>Ga0307409_100001437_pt1 | contig 11700 bp, 11 predicted proteins | sample 322Ometagenome_2_FD_203888 | JGI IMG/M metagenome (GOLD analysis project Ga0307409, IMG submission 203888) | Maize rhizosphere microbial communities from greenhouse at UC Davis, California, United States - 322HYB-O-2 | ecosystem: Host-associated > Plants > Roots > Rhizosphere > Soil | place...
CGTTGCCGCCGTGCATGTCGCGCGCGGTGCGCGCGATCTCGAGCGCCTTGCCGCAGCTGTTGCGCTTCATGATCGACGTGATCTCCGGCGCCGCGCGCTTCTCGTCCTTGAGCCGCCCGAGGCGCAGACAGCCCTGCAGCGCGAGCGAAATCTCGGTCTGCATGTCGGCAAGCTTCTTCTGGATCAGCTGGTTCGCCGCCAGCGGGCGGCCGAACTGCTTGCGGTCGAGCACGTACTGGCGCGCCGCCTGCCAGCAGAATTCCGCGGCGCCGAGCGCGCCCCAGGCGATGCCGTAGCGAGCGCTGTTGAGACAGCCCATCGGGCCCTTCAACCCTTCGACGTTCGGCAGCAGGTTGTCGGCCGGCACGAACACGTCATCCATCACGATTTCGCCGGTGATCGACGCGCGAAGCGAGAACTTGCCCTCGATTTTCGGCGCCGACAGGCCCTGCATGCCCTTTTCGAGAATGAAGCCGCGGACGACGCCGTCGAGCTTCGCCCAGACGACGAACACGTCGGCGATCGGCGAATTGGAGATCCACGTCTTGGCGCCCGTCAGCCGATAGCCGCCGTCGGCGCTGCGTGCGCGCGTTTCCATCGAGCCCGGGTCGGAGCCGTGATTGGGTTCCGTGAGGCCGAAGCAGCCGATGCGCTCGCCGCGCGCGAGCGCCGGCAGGTAGCGTGTGCGCTGCGACTCGCTGCCGTACGCGTAAATCGGAAACATGACGAGCGAGCTCTGCACGCTCATCATCGAACGGTAGCCCGAGTCGACGCGCTCGATCTCGCGCGCGACGAGGCCGTAGCAGACGTAGTTCAATCCGGCGCCGCCGTACTCCGCCGGAAGCGTCAGCCCGAGCAGGCCGAGCTCGCCCATCTCGCGAAAGATCGAAGGATCGGTCGTCTCGTTGCGAAACGCGTCGCGCACGCGCGGCAGCAGCTTCTCCTGCGCATACGCGTGCGCGGTGTCGCGCACCATCCGCTCCTCCTCGGTCAGTTGTTCGTCGAGCAGCAGGGGATCGTCCCATTTGAACGACGGCTTGGTCGACGGGATGCGTTCGGGCGCGTTCATGGCGAAAAGCCTCGGACGGGGAGGAAACCGATGATAAACCCGGCAACGCCGGCCCGTCCGGGCGATATCTTGCAAAAAATCAACTATTGCTGCGAGTTCTCCGGGTCGGGCACGATCGCCGTGACCTCGATCTCCACGCGCGCCCGGTCCTCGATCAGCGCCACGACCTGCACGGCGGTCATCGCCGGATAGTGCGTCCCCATGATTTCGCGGTAGGCCTGGCCGAGCGCGCGCAGGCTCGCGAGATACTCGCGCTTGTCGACGATGTACCACGTCATCCGCGCGACGTGCTCCGGCAGCGCGCTCGCCTCCGCGAGCACCGCGACAACGTTCTGCAGCGCGCGCCTGGCCTGCGCGACGAAGTCGTCGGATTCGAACTGCTGCCGCTCGTCCCAGCCGACCTGCCCGCCGACGATGACGATCGTGCCGCGGCCGGCGATGCCGTTCGCATAGCCCTTGGGCGGTGTCCAGTTGCGCGGTTGCAGCGTGCGAAGCCCCATGTCGTTCTCCTTTCTCTTCGCGCGCCTGCGCCGTTTCAGCGAGCGCCGCCGTCCGCGGCCGACATCGCGCGCAGCCTGAAGCGCTGCAGCTTGCCGACCTCGTTGCGCGGCAGGCTCGCGAGATATTCGACGGCGCGCGGATACTTGTACGGCGCGATCGACTGCTTGACGAAGTCCTGCAGCTCGGCGGTAAGTGCCGGGCTGCCCGCTAAGCCGGGCTTCAATACGACGAATGCCTTGACGATCTGGCCGCGCTGCGGATCCGCGACGCCGACGACGCCGCATTCGGCCACCGCCGGGTGCAACAGCAACGCGCTTTCCACTTCGGGTCCCGCGATGTTGTATCCCGCGCTGACGATCATGTCGTCGGTGCGCGCCTGGTAGATGAAATAGCCGTCCGCGTCGATTGCGTAAGCGTCGCCGGTGTAGTTCCAGCCGTTGCGCACGTAGTTCGCCTGCCTCGGATCGGCGAGGTACCGGCATCCGGTGGGGCCTTTGACCGCGAGTTGCCCGACCTGCCCCGGCGGCAACGGTTGGCCGGCATCGTCCATCACGCATGCGCGATATCCGGGAACCGCCTTGCCGGTTGCGCCCGGACGCGCGCTCGCCTCGTCGTGCGAGATGAAGATGTGCAACAGCTCGGTGGACCCAATCCCGTCGATGATCTCGATGCCGGTCGCGTCCTTCCACAGCTTGCGCGTCGCGGCAGGCAGCGCCTCGCCCGCCGACACGCATTTGCGCAGTGACGACAGGTCGTGCTTCGCGGCGTCGGCCGCCATCGCGCGATAGGCGGTGGGGGCGGTGAACAACACGGTGGCACGCTGCGCCGCGATCGCGGAAAACAGCGTGTCCGGTGCCGGACGCTCGACGAGCAGCGTCGCCGCGCCGATGCGCAACGGAAACAGCAGCAGGCCGCCGAGGCCGAACGTGAACGCGAGCGGCGGGCTGCCGGTGAACACGTCGTCCGCCGTCGCGCGCAGGATCGTCCGCGGCCAGCAGTCGCACGCGGCCATCACGTCGCGGTGGAAGTGCATCGTGCCCTTCGGCTTGCCCGTGGTCCCGGACGTGAAGCCGATCAGCGCGGTGTCTTCGGCTGCGGTGTCGACGTTCGCGAACGTCGCAGGCTTGCTTTTCGCGCGCGCCTCCAGGCCATCGGCCGCATCGGAGGCAAACCACGCGACCTCGCGCAGCGTCGGGCATCCGGGACGGGCTTGGTGCAACGCGTCGGCGAGCCGCGCATCGCAAAGGGCGTGCGAGATCTCGCCCTTCGTCACGACGTCGGTCAGCTCCTTCGCGCGCAGCAGCGCCATCGTCGCGACCGCGATCCCGCCGGCCTTGATCACGGCGAGCCAGCAGGCCGCCATCGCGGGCGTGTTCGGTCCGCGCAGCAGCACGCGGTTGCCGGGGACGAGGCCCATGTCCTCGACGAGCACGCGCGCGATCCGACTCGATTGTGCGTGCAGCTCGGCGTACGTCCAGCGGACGCCGTCCGGCGTGAGAATGGCAGTGCGCGCGCCCCATCCGCGCTCGAGCGCGCGGTCGACGAGCTCCGTCGCGCAATTCATTCGCTCGGGATATCGAAGCTCCGGCAGCTCGAAGACGAGCTCGGGCCACGCGTCGCGCGGCGGCAGGTTGTCGCGCGCGAAGGTGTCGACGTGCGCACTCGCAGCCATGGCAATCCTATGCGGCGGGCGGCCGCAGCAGCTCCCGGCCGATGATGAGTTTCTGCACCTCCGTCGCGCCTTCGTAGATGCGCAGCGCGCGTATCTCGCGATAAAGCCGCTCCACCGGCTCGCCGCGCGCGACGCCGCGCGCCCCATGCAGCTGGACCGCGTTGTCGATGACCCGCTGCGCCGATTCGGTGGCGATCCATTTGGCCATCGCGGCCTCCGCGGTCGTTCGTCCGTGCTTCACGTCGCGCGTCCATGCGGCGCGATACACGAGCAGGGCGGCGGCGTCGATGTCGGCGGCCATCTCGCCCAGCATCGCGCGCGCGATGTCGCGCTCGCCGAGCGTTCCGCCGAGCATCCTCCGCGAGCGCGCGTGCCGGATCGTCTCGTCGAGCGCGCGCCGCGCGAAGCCGACCGCGGCCGCGCCGACGGCGGCGCGAAAGATGTCGAGCGTACGCATCGCGAGCTTGAAACCTTCGCCGGGGTTCCCGAGCAGCGCAGCGGCCGGGACCCGGCAGCCCGTGAATTCCAGCCGCGCGAGCGGATGCGGCGCGATCACGTCGATGCGCTGCGCAACCTCGAGGCCCGGCGCGTCGGCGGGCACGACGAACGCCGAGATGCCGCGCGCGCCGGGCTCGTCGCTCGTGCGCGCGAAGACGCAATAGAAATCCGCGATGCCGCCGTTCGAGATCCACGTCTTGCAGCCGTCGATGACCCAATCGCTGCCGTCGCGAACGGCGCGCGACGTCATCGCACCGACGTCGGAGCCCGCGTCGGGCTCGGACAGCGCGAAGGCCGCGACGGCGCGTCCCTGGGCGACTTCGCCGAGCCAATGGGCCGAAGGATGATCGTCTCCTTCGACCGCGAGCGCGATCGGGCCGGCACCGAGGCCCTGCATCGCGAACGCGAAATCGGCAAGGCCGTCGTGCCACGCGAGCGTCTCGCGCAACACGCAAAGCGACCGCGAATCGACGCGCGGCGACGCGCCGCCGAAGCGCGCCGGCACGCAATGACGCAGCAACCCGGCGGCTCCGAGCGACGCGACGTGCCGGCGGCAGATCGCGTCGACGTTGGCCTTGATGTAATCGTCGTGCCGCGCGCGGCTGCCAGGCTCCCGGATCTCGGCCTCCGTCTTGCGCCGCTGCACGGCGCCCGTGGCCCAGCGGTCGGCGTCGGCCGCGAGCGCGCGATGCGCGCCGTCGAAGAACGGCCAATCGTAATGCGAATGGTCCACGGTGTCGGGTCTCGATCCGCGTGCAGCGATTACAAATCCGGAAGCCGCGGCGCGCCTAGCGCCGGCGCGAGAGCGGCCTTGAGCCGGGCGAGCGACTCGCGGAGCGCCTCGCGCTCCTGCGCCGGAAACCGGTCGAAGAGCGCGACGATCCAGGCTTCGTGCTCGGCCGCCATCGTTTCGAACTGGCGCTTGCCCTTCGGCGTCAGCCGCACGTTGTACGCGCGGCGGTCGCCCGGTATTCCCCGCCGCACCACGAGGCCCTCGGCGACGAGCTGGTCCGTCAATCCTGTCACGTTGCCGCCGGTCACCATCAGCCGCCGCGACAGCTCGCTCATCTTGAGCCCCTTCGGCTCGCGATCGAGCTGCGCCATCATGTCGAAGCGCGGGAGCGTTATGTCGAAGCGCTCGCGCAGCCGCTCGCGCACGTGGCGCTCGATCAGCGCCGTGCAGGTCAGCAACTGCAGCCACACGCGCAGCGAGGCATGCGGGTCCTCCCGCGCGCGGGGGAACGTTTCCGCCTCCGGCGTTTCCACCATCGCACTCATCCCGTCATCACCTCGCCACCGGACAGCGAAATCGCCTGTCCATTGATCGACTGCGACTCCGGCAGGCAAAGCCAGGCCACCGTCCCCGCCACCTCCTCGGGCGTGATCAGGCGACGCTGCGGATTGCGGCGTTCGAGTGCCTCTCGCGCCTGCGCTTCCGAGCGCCCCGTGCTGCGCGCGATGCTCGCGATCGCCCCGGCGGCGATCGCCGTGTCGACATAGCCGGGGCATACGACATTCACCGTCACCTGCGTGCGGGCGAGCTCCAACGCGAGCGCACGTGTGAAACCGACGACGCCATGCTTCGCGGCACAATACGCCGCGACGTTCGGGTACCCGATCAGGCCTGCGGTGCTCGCGACGTTGACGACCCGCGCAAACGGAAATTGCAAAAGCGATTCGAGCGCCGCGCGCGTGCAATGAAAGACGCCGCTCAAGTTCACGCGCATCGTCTGCTCCCACAGCGCGTCCGGCGTCTGCTGCACGCGGGCACTCGCGGCGAAGCCGGCGTTGTTGACGAGCAGCTGCGGTGCGCGCCCGTGCCGGTCGAGCGCGCCGAACAGGGCGGCGACGGCGGCGGGATCGCCGACGTCGCACGCCATGGCGTCGTGCCCCTCGCCCGGCAGATCGCGCACGGCCTCGTCGAGCTTGCCGCGCTCGCGCCCCACCAGCGTCAGCGCGGCGCCCATGCCGGCGAGCCTGCGCGCGATCGCGAGTCCGATCCCGCTGCCGCCGCCAGTGACCAGCGCACGGATGCCGGCGAATGCTGCGCGCGCGTCAGCCATTCGCTTCGGGACGCTCGCCCGCCATCGCCGCCGCGCGCGCCAGATTGCGCTCGAGCTGCGCCTTGCCTGACAGGTACTGCACGGGCCAGGGCATCGTGTCATGGCCGAGCTGCGCCGCGGCGTGCAGCGTCCAATAGGGGTCGGCGAGATGCGGCCGGCCAAGGGCGCACAGATCGGCGCGGCCCGCCATCAGGATGCTGTTGACGTGGTCGGGCTCGAAGATCGCGCCCACGGCCATCGTCGCGATGCCGACCTCGTTGCGGATGCGGTCGGCGAACGGCGTCTGGTACATGCGCCCGTACACGGGACGCGCGGCGCGCGTCGTCTGGCCCGAGCTCACGTCGATCAGGTCCGCGCCGGCCGCCTTGAAGAGGCGCGCGATCTCGACGGCATCCTCCGGCGTGTTGCCGCCCGGCGCCCAGTCGTGCGCGGAAATCCGCACCGACATCGGCTTGTCGGCAGGCCACACGGCGCGCATCGCACTGAACACCTCGAGCGGATAGCGGCAGCGGTTGGCGAGCGTGCCGCCATAGTCGTCTTCGCGCAGGTTGGTGAGCGGGCACATGAACGCCGACAGCAGGTAGCCGTGGGCGCAATGCAGCTCGAGCCAGTCGAAGCCGCATTCGATCCCGCGGCGCGTCGCGGCGACGAACTCGTCGCGCACGCGCGTCATGTCCGCGATCGACATCGCGCGCGGCGTCTGGTTGCGCGGCCCGTACGAGACGGCCGACGCCGCGACCAGCGGCCAGTTGCCTTGCGCGAGGGGCTCGTCGGCCTGCTCCCAGCCGAGCTGCGTCGATCCCTTCGGTCCCGCGTGTCCGAGCTGCAACCCGACGTGCGCCGGCGTGCGCGAATGGACGTAGTCGACGATGCGCCGCCACGCCGCCGCGTGCGCGTCGTTGTACAGACCCGCGCAGCCGGGACTGATCCGCGCGTCCGGCGCGACGCACGTCATTTCGGTGAACACGAGCCCCGCGCCGCCGTGCGCGCGGCTTCCGAGATGCACGAGGTAGTAGTCGTCCGGCAGACCGTCGACGCACGAGTACTGCGCCATCGGCGAGACGACGACGCGATTGGACAGCGTGACGCCGCGCAACGTGAACGGCGTCAGCATCGGCGGCGGCGCGCGGGTGGCTTCGCTATCGGCGTCCGCAGGGCCGACTTCGCTCCGTCCGTCCGCGCGACCGGCGAACCAGCGCTCGGCGCGCGCGACGAAGCCGGCGTCGCGAAGCCGCAGGTTCTCGTGCGAAATACGCTGGCTGCGCGTCAGCAGGCTGTACGCGAACTGCAGCGCCTCGAACGACGCATAGCGATCGACGTTCTCGAACCACTCGGTGGAATTGCGTGCGGCGTTCTGCAACTTCAGCACTTCGACGCTGCGCCTTTCCTCATAGGCGGCGAGCGCGCTCCCAATGTCCGCCTGCCCGGACAGTGCGCGCGAAAGCTCGATGCCATCCTCGAGCGCGAGCTTCGTGCCCGACCCCACCGAGAAGTGCGCGGTGTGCGCGGCGTCGCCGACGAGCACGACCGGGACATCCTTGCCGCCGATGCGCGTCCAGTGCGTCCAGCGGCGACAGATGACGCGCGGAAAGCGGATCCAGATCGCGGATCCGCGCAGGTGTGCCGCATTGGTCATCAGGCGATGGCCGTCGAGGTACCGCGCGAACAGACGCTCGCAGAACTCGATCCCTTCCTGCTGCGACATGCGGTCGATGCCCGCGGACTGCCAGACCTCTTCGGGCGTCTCGACAATGAACGTCGACGTGTCGCCGTCGTACTGGTATGCGTGCGCCTGAAACCACCCCCACTGCGTCTTCTCGAACGCGAACGTGAAGGCGTCGAAGCGCCGCTTCGTGCCGAGCCAGACGAAGCGGCACCTCCGCAGGTCGACGTCCGGCTCGTACGTTGCCGCATGGCGCTCGCGCAACCGGCTGTTGATGCCGTCCGCCGCGACGATCACATCGGCGCCGAACGCCTCCGCGAGTGCGCGCTCGTCGTCCACGTTCGTCTCGAACACGAGCTCGACGCCGAGCGCTTCGCAGCGGTGCTGCAGGATGTTGAGGAGTCGCTTGCGGCCGATGCCGCAAAAGCCATGGCCGCCGGACGTGACCGTGCGGCCCTTGAAATGAACGTCGATGTCGTCCCAGCGGTTGAACGACTGGACGATCTGCTCGGCCGTCTCCGGATCGGCCGCCGCGAGGTTGCCGAGCGTCTGGTCCGAGAACACGACGCCCCAGCCGAACGTGTCGTAGGGGCGGTTGCGCTCGACGACGCGCACCGCATGGAGCGGGTCGGCGCGCTTCGTCAAAAGCGCGAGGTAGAGTCCTGCCGGTCCTCCGCCGACGCAGACGATACGCATGTGGTTCGCTCAGGAGCCCGCTGCGCGGGCTCTCCCCCCAAGGCAAATAGTTTAGACGTCAAATATCCGATGTCAAGCAGCGCGCTCCGGTCCTCGAATCCCGGGGTGCAGCCTGTTCCTGACTTGGCGCCGTCGCCCGCCGATGCCGCGGTTCGCGTTGCAATCGAACACCCGGCTTAGGCCAAAGCGCCGATGGCGGGACGTCAGCGGCGTTCGCGAGAATCGGCCGCATGCGACCCGCCTCGATTCACGGTTTCACCCTCGTCGAGTTGATGGTGGCGCTCGCCCTCGCCGCCGTGCTCATGACCGCAGGTGTCCGCGGCCTCGGCGCATGGCTGACGGAGCAGCAGCTCCGCGACCGCGCCGAGGCCCTGCGACATGCGCTCCTGCTCGCGCGCACCGAGGCGATCAAGCGCGGGGCGCGGGTCGACGTGTGCCCGGCGAGCGGCGCATGCGCGGGCGGCCCGCTGCCATGGGAGGAGGGGTGGATCGTCGTCGCCGACGCGGCGCGCGACGCACGGCCGATCCTCCGGGAGCGCCGCGCGGCCGACGGCATCACCATCCGCGGCAACCGGCCGGTGGCCGACTACGTGTCCTATACGAGCCACGGCGGGGCGCGGCGTCTCGACGGCGCGCTGCAAATGGGCACGTTCACCGTGTGCCGGCCGGGACTGCGCGCGCGCAAGGTCGTGCTCGCGAGCAGCGGCCGCACACGCGTCGAAACAACCGCGGAGACATGTCCGTGAGTGGGCGGTCGTTCCGGCCGACCGGTCTGCACCAGACCCGCGGCGGCTTCACGCTGATCGAGGCGATGATCGTGACGGCAATCGTCGCAATCCTCGCGGCCGTCGCGCTCCCTTCGTACACGGCGTACGTGCGCCGCAGCCACATCCTGGAAGCGATCGCCCGCCTCGCCGACGCCCGCGCGCGGATGGAGGAATTCTTTCAGGACGAGCGAACGTACGTCGACGCGAGCGGCGGCTGCGGCGCCGCGCCCAATGCGCCGGCACCGCCCGACGCATTCGTGATCACGTGTTCCGCCACGGCATCGACTTTCACCTACACCGCCACGGGCCGGGGCGCGCGAGGCATGAGCGCCTTCGTTTATTCGATCGACGAGGCCGGGGCCAAGGCAACGGTATCCGTCCCGTCCGGGTGGCAGCACACGGCGGACTGCTGGACCATCCGTGCAGACGGGTCGTGCGTGTGAGCGCGACGGGCCGTCCCGGGCGCGAACGAGCCCCGGAGCGCGTCAGCGCGGAGCATCCAATGACCGTGATCAATCGCGTTGCGCCGATTCGCCCGGTGGCCCGGCGCAACCACCTCTTCACCGCACCTCTCGGCGCGCGCCGCCGGCGAGCCTCCGGCGCCTTCCTGCTCGAGGCATTGATTGCGATCGTCGTGTTCGCAGTGGGCACGCTCGGCCTGCTCGAGCTGATCGCGGGCGCCGCGCGCGAGAGCGGTAACGCCCGGTGGCGAGACGAAGCGTTCACGCTGGCCGCCTCGACGCTCTCCCGGATGTGGACCGACGATCCCGCAACACTGGACTCCCGCTACGACGCCACCAATGGCGCCGGCTATCGTGCGCTGCGCGCTGCCGCGGAGCGCCTGCCGGGCGTCGGCAGCGCCGTCAACGCCCCGCTCGTCGCCGTCGACACGTCGATCCCCGGTCGCTGGCGGGTGGCGATCACCGTGTTCTGGCAGCAGCCCGGCGAGCGGCGCGCGCACCGCGCCCTCGCAGCCGGCATGCTGCCGCGGAATTGAGCCATGCGCGGGTCGCGCGCTCACTGGACTATCCTCCGCGCTGACGCGCTTCGGGGAAATTCGCCCCTGGGGCGGCCGTGCGGGCTCACTGGCACGTCGCTGATCGACGCGCTCGTGGGGCTCGCGCTCGGCCTGCTTTGCATCGCTGTCATGTATCAGGCGTTCCTCGCGCTCGACACCGCGCGCCGCACCGCATCCGCCACCGCCGATGCGGAGTCGGGAGGCGCTTTCGCGCTCCATGCGCTCGCCGTCCACCTCGGCAATGCCGGTGCCGGCTTCTCGCTCGCGACGCCGTGGCTCGACACGTGCCCTGTCATCCCGGATGCGGCGACGACGCTGCGACCCGTCGCCCTTCTCATCACCGACGGCGGCGCGGCCGACCGCCCGGACGCCATCGTCGTCCGGCAATCCCGCGCGCCGTCGGGTGCGCCGGCCGCGCTCGCGAGCGCGGCGTCCGCGGGCGCGCCGCTGCGCGTCGAAAGCGTCGACGGGTTCGCGGCCGGCGACCGTATCGTTGCCGTCAGTCGCACAGGCACGTGCGCCGCGGCCGATATCACGGCGGCTGGCACGCCGATCGCCGGCGTGATCGAGCTCACGTCCTCACCCGTTGGCGTCGACCTTCCCGCGAGCACGGTGCTGATCAATCTCGGCCGGGCGGGCGAATCGTCCGTCACGCGCTACGACGTTGCGGCAGGCAACCTGCGCAGCACCGACATCGGCAACGGCGATGCGCCGGCCCCCCTTGCGGCGAATGTCGTCAATGCGAAGTTCCAGTACGGCATCGACACCGACGGCGACGGCGCGCTCGATACGTGGACGCCGGCTACCGGAGCGTGGAGCGCGGCGAATGTCCTCGCCGCGCCGCATGCGGTGCTAGCGCGCATCAAGGCGGTTCGCATCGGGCTCGTCGTGCGCACCGAGGAACGGGACCGCGAGCGAACACATTCCGAGCGCTGGGTGCTGTTCGATTGCGAGCTCGACGACAAAGCGGCTTGCCAGGGGCGCCTCGAGGGCACTTTCGCGCCGACGTCCGCAGGCGGCTACCGCTATCGAACGTTCGAAAGAGTCGTCGCGCTCCGCAATGCGTTGTGGAATCGCGCGCCATGAGTCCGACGGGCCGCCCCGAGGGCGAATTGCCCCGAAGCGCGATAGCGCGAAGGGTAGTTCAGTGAGAACGCGTGAGCAGGGCGTCGTGCTGCTGGTGGCGGCCGTCGTCACGCTGGCGCTCGCGACGGTCGGCATGGGGATGCTGCGCGCCGTGACGACAGGCGCCGCGGCGGGCGTCAACGTCGCGTCGCAACAATCCGCGGCGCTCGCGGCATCGATGGCGCTCGAACGTGCGGTCGCGACTCTTTTCGAGGCAGGCGCCGTCGACTCCGCGGCCGACGACGTCGCACGCAATTATTTCGCGGCGCCAACCGGCGGCGACGACGCGCGCGGCGTCCCGCGCGCATTGCAAACGCTCGCCGACTATCCGGAAGCGGCGGCGGTGATCGACGCCGGCAACGGGTACCGGGTGCGCCACGTGATCGAGCGATCATGCGTCGGCCCGGGCATCGCATCGATCGCGAGTTGCACGCTCTCGCCGCCGAGCGTCGAGGCGGCGCTGGGCACGCCGCCGCCCGGCGAGCCGCCGCGAACGCCTTACTACCGCGTCACCGTTCGCGTCGACGGTGCAAGCGGCGCGGCCACGTTCGTGCAGGCGATGCTGTGCGCGGCGAAGGCGAACCCGCGGTGCTCATGGCGGGTGCTCGACGAATGATCGCGGGTGCTC
>Ga0307409_100001438_pt1 | contig 11696 bp, 15 predicted proteins | sample 322Ometagenome_2_FD_203888 | JGI IMG/M metagenome (GOLD analysis project Ga0307409, IMG submission 203888) | Maize rhizosphere microbial communities from greenhouse at UC Davis, California, United States - 322HYB-O-2 | ecosystem: Host-associated > Plants > Roots > Rhizosphere > Soil | place...
TCAGGTGTTCGAGCTGGAGGGCCTTGACGCGCCGGCGCAGCCCAGGTCAGGCGGTGAACAGTAGGCCGATGCCGAGGGCCAGCAGCCACACCGACCAGCCGATGTAGGCCAAGGGGACCAGGGTGCCGGCCAGCTTCCAGCCTCCCGGTTCAAAGCCTCCGACGAACTCCAGCGACCCGAGCACGAACAGCGGCGCCAGCACCAGCCCGACGACCCCGAACAGCGGGGGCAACACCTCGGACTGGATCAGGGCAACCCCGGCCAGAGCGGTCCACCCCCCGGTGAACAGATACCCCAGGTGCTCACCGACCGCCACCCCCAGGTAGCGATTCAGGGTCTGGAAGACGACCTCGACGGCGTCGCGGGTCGCCGGGCTGGCCGCCGGGTCACCGACCAGGCGGGCCAGGTACGGGACGGCGAAGGGCCAGCGGACAAGACCCAGGAACTGGACCAGGGCGGCCAGCAGCCCGATGGCGCTGGCCAGGCCCCGGATGGTCGGGTCGGCATCGCCCAGGGTCGCCGACACCAGCACCACGGCCGGGGCCAGCAGGACCGCGCTCATCGCGAACCCCCACCAGACCAGGACCAGGCGGCTGCCCCCGGCGGCGAACCGCTCCAGGACCTGGCCGGTTGGCTGGCGCAGGATGTCGGGGTAGTCGAAGCCGCGGGCCAACAGGGTGAAGAACAGGTTGTAGGCCACCGGCAGCACCACCAGCAGCAGCCCGGTCAGCACCTGAGTCGTCACAAGGGATCCTCTCCTGCGCCGGAGCCTGGCAGCCTACCCCGACCAGCGGCCGGCCGGGATCGGGGGGAGCTGCCGCGCGACCAGCAGGGCCGGCCCATGCCTGGTCCAGGCCTCCGATCGGCAGGGCGCTAGCGTTCCAGGTGGTCGACGATGGCCCGAACGGTCCCGCCGCCCACCGTCCTTGGGGATTGGCGTGCGGCGGGGTGGCTGCTGCCCGGCCCCTCAACGCATGTGGAGGTCGTCCTGGCTGCTGTGGCCGTAGTAGCGGAAGTGGAGGACCTGATGGTCGGCCAGGCAGCGGACGGCGCGATCGGCGTCGGCCCTGTCAGGGACGTGAACCCACAGTGCCGCGCGGCCCTCGCGAGCGTAACCAAAGTACAGCTCGATGGTGGCCGGGTCGTCGGTGACGGCGCCGACGACCCGCCGGGCCAGGGTCCGCTGGGCCAGGAACCGCTCGTGGTCCTCCAGGATCTGCTGGCTGGTATAGACCCGCAGGTCGCCATCGGCGAACCCCTCGTCCCGCAACGCCGCCTTGGCAAGCTCAGCGTGGTCAGCATCTTGAAGGATGACGACCAGGAATCCTTGAGGGTTGAAGGCCAACGGCCGAGCACCTAGAGAAGGGTCCTGGTCGGACATGCCCATGGGCCAGGTGACTTGGTTTGCAGTCATGGCATTGTGGCTTCCTATCGGTGACCGGCTGACACCGGCGGACCCTGCTCCGGCTGATTGCGGCGACGCCGGGTCCTGCCGGTGCCAACAGACCTACTTGTTGTGGGTGGGTTACTGGGCCATCGCCTTGTTCGGGGCGAGGGGCTGGGACGGTGTGGGTGGGCTGGTGGCGGCGCGGAGCCGGTCCAGCAGCACCCCCGACAGGGCCATGAAGGTGATCGCGCCGTAGGCTCCGAAGACCGCGAACTGTTGGTCGACGTCGATGCCGCCGGCGGTCGTGACCGTCCAGCCCAGCGCCCACAGCAGCGGTATGGCCGCTGCCCAGACCCAGGCGTTGGCAAGGCGGTCCCGCAGCAGGTAGGCCTGGGCGGCGCCGATCGGGATGCCGGTGATGAAGCCCATCAGGGCCAGCTCGCCGAGGCTGGTGCCGTAGCCGACCGCCCAGGCGCCGATGGCAAGGCCGATGCTCATGGCGATCGCGGTGGCGGGGATCCAGGTGCGGGGGTCGAGGAGGCGGCGGGCGACCAACCACTGGCCGGTGCCGATGACCGCGCCGGCGACCAGCCCGCCGACCAGGGCCGAGCCGACGTCGTTGATCCGGCCGGTCACGCCCGTTGCCAGGGCGCCGCCGATGATGAAGGCGACGAAGCCGGCGGTCCATAGCAGCCAGGCCTTGGTGTTGAAGCGGTGTTGGTCCTGCATGAGGACCATCCTCTCTTTGTACGGATCTTGTCCGATGTACTGGACACTGTCCACTAGTTTGGCGGTACACTGTTCAAGAGTCAAGGAAATCAAGGGCGGATCGGAGGGCGCATGGCACTGGCCACCACCAGGACGCGGCCGCGGGGCTCGCTGACCCGCGAGGAGATCATCCAGGAAGCCCTGGCCCTGCTCGACCAGCACGGCCCCGGAGCCCTGTCCATGCGCCGCCTGGCCGACCGCCTCGGCGTCGCCCCCAACGCCCTGTACACCTATGTCCGCGGCAAAGCCGACCTGATCGACGGGCTGGTCGACCAGGTCTACGCCGGCCTCACCCTTGAAGCCGAGCCCACCGGCGACTGGACCCAGCAGCTGACCACCCTCAGCCAGCAGATCCGCGCCCACCTGCTGGCCCACCCCGCCGTGGTCCCCTTCGCCCTCCAACAGCCCGGCCTCGGCCCCCACAGCCTGCGCCTGGGCGAAGCCATCTACCGCGTCCTGCGGCCGGCCGGGTTCTCCGACCAGGTCGTGGTCGGCACCGTCTATGCCCTGTTGACCTACATCCTGGGGTTTGTTGCCCTGGAGATGCCCCGGGCCGGCACCACCCCGCAGACCAGCGACGAGTACGTCCGCCGCATGTGGGCCTTCTTCGCCGCCCTCCCACCGGGCGAGTTCCCCCACACCGTCGAACTGGCCGCCCAACTGGCCCGCAGCTCCACCGACGACCAGTTCCAGTTCGGCATCCGGACCTTCCTGGCCGGCCTCAACGCCCACGCGAGCTGAACGCCCGCAACCCAACCCAAGTACCGACGCTTGTGTGAGCCGCGTCACGGATCGAGGAGCGGCTGGCCGTCCGGCGTGAGCTGCGGGCATCCAGCGAATCTCGGTCGCGCTTGGAACATGTCAGGGGTATGCGGCGAACAGGTGCCACCGGCCGGGCACCCCCCGCAGGGACTGGACCCTGCGGTCCTCGAACCGGATCTCAGCCCCCGCGACCAGATCCTTCACCGTACTGGACACCAGCACCTCGTTCGCCCGGGCCAACCCCAGGACCCGCGAGGCGATGTGGACCGCGATCCCGCCGATGTCGCCGTCCCGAAGCTCGACCTCGCCGGTGTGCACGGCCGCTCGGACCTCAAGGCCGAGCCCGCGCATCTCCCGGCCGATCGCGGCCGCGCAGGTCACAGCCCGGGCCGGGCCATCGAAGGTGGCCAGCAGCCCGTCGCCGGTCATCTTCACCTCCCGGCCCCGGTACCGCTCCAGCTGCGCTCGGGTCAGGGTGTCGTGGCGCCCGAGCAGCTCCCGCCAGCGGTGATCGCCCACCTCGGCGGCGCGTTCGGTCGAGCCGGCGATGTCGGTGAACAAGATCGTGGCCAGGACCCGATCCGGCATCGGTGGGGTCCGGGACCCGGTGAGGAACTCCTCGATCTCGGCGGCGACCGCCTCGCTGTCGCCGACGAAGGTGAGGTTGTCGCCGCCTGGGAGCTCGACCAGTCTGGCGCCGGGGATCCGGCTGGCGGCATAGCGGCTTGATTCCACGTCCACGGCCCGGTCGCCGGTCCGGTGCACGATCAGGGTTGGCACGCGGATCTGGGGCAGCGCCTCACGCACGTCGATATCCCTGATCATCCGCAACCAGGCCTTGGCGGCTCCCGGACTGACGCTGCTGCGCATCGCCTTGGCCAGGAACTGGAGGAACCGCTGGTCGTCGGCCAGGCCAGGCGCCACCACGCCCGCCAGCACCCTGGCCATGGGCTCACTCCCCCAAGCAGTCGACAGCTGCTCGCCGAACATGTGTTGTAGCTCGGGCGCCAGCGCCCAGGGGAAGTCGTTGGTGGCGGTGCCCTTGACCAGGGGCGCGTACAGGACCAGGGCCCGGGTGCGTTCGGGATGGGTGGCGGCGAACAAGGCGCTCAGGGCGGCCCCCTCGAGGTCGCCGATGACGGCGGGGCGCTCGGCCCCGGTGGCGTCCATGACCGCCAGGACGTCCTGCATGGTGTCTTCGAGGACGACCGGTCCGGGCGCGTGATCGGAGAGCCCGGTACTGCGCTTGTCGAACACAATCAGCCGGGAGAACGACACCAGCCGCGCATTCCAGCGGACCACGCCCGGCCACTCGTGGTTCTGCTCCAGGTGTGAGGTGAACGCTGGAACCAAGACCAGGTCCACCGGTCCATCACCGAACACGCGATAGGCGATGTGGACGCCGCCGCTGTTGACATACCGAACCTCGGAACCAGTCATCGGGCCACCACGAACGCCGCCACTCCCGGGACTTGCCAGCTGCATCGTGTCGCCAGGATGGCAGGCTGTCTATCCAGCGGCGAGGTCGCCATGCCAGTAGCCAGTAATCGGCTCAGGTCCTCAAAGCCACGACCGCTCTATAGCAGATTGAGCGAGCCGCTTCCTGGTGGACCGCACTGGGCGCAATCTCGACCCAACCTGACCTGCCTAGAACCTACTGGAACGGACTCAGCGGAAGATTGGCAGTTATCTCCTAAACAGCAGGCCGCCGGTTCGAGTCCGGCCAGGGGCACCAATGATCTGTCACGGCAGCTCAGAGTATCTAACGGCGATCTGTAGCGAGGTTGCCATCCTCGTCCCAGGCGTTGCACAGCGCTCAACGACACGAATAATGCCTCGGCCATCCTCGGCTGTTCTCGACGCCGGCATGCGCCTCTCGAGGCGGCCGGATCATGCTCCCCCGGCGACCTGGACCTCGACCTCGACGACCAAGTGGTCATCGGTACTCGGTGATGGCCGCCGACCCCGGGTGGTCCCTTCGGCCGCAACACCGCCCGTGCCCTGGACTGCTACCTCCGGATGCGTGCCAGCCACCTATTCGCCGCCTGCCGAACCTCTGGCTCGGCCAGGCCGGGGCGTGAGAGGGACTCCTTCGTGAACTGGCCCCATCCTTACCATGGATCGGCAGCGGAGCGCCGTGCTGACCCGCGCTTTCACTGGTCGCATGTCTGTAGGGAACGCAGGTAGGCGCTCAGTTGCATAAGGTCGGGACGCCACGCCCAGCCAGGAGCTTCTCCATGCAGCCTCGCGACGACCAGCCGGCACGCCTGCCCCGACCGTGGGGTCGGGTCTCCACCATCCGGCTGGAGACCTTCAGCGACGGCGTGTTCGCCATCGCCGTCACCCTCCTCGCCCTGCAACTCCATCCACCCAACCTGGGCGAGGCCACCACCGCCGGGGCGGTCCTGCACGCCCTGGGCCAGGAGGCTCGACCGTTCGGCTTCTACACCCTGGCGTTCCTCCTTACCGGTAGGCTGTGGATCGAGCACCATCAGCTCCTCGATCCCCTGGAGACCCACGGCCGCCATCTGGCAGGGACCAACCTGTGGTTTCTGTTCACGGTGTCGCTGTTGCCCTACTGGGTGAGCGTCATGGCCACCTACCCCCACAACAGCGCCGCCGGCGGGCTGTTCGTGCTATGGATGGGGGTGGCGCAGCTGGCCTTCGTGCTGGTGTGTCTGCTGGTCCGACGAGAGCTGGCCAGCGGGCCCGCCATCGACGAGCTCATCGTGCCCAAGGTGATCCGGGCGGCGAACGCGGCGGTGCTGTTGGCGGCGCTCGGAGTGGCGCTGATCGCCCAGGTGGAGGTCTCTGATCCCGTGATCTTCGCCTGGCTGGCGCTGCTGGTGGTCGGGGGCCGTTCCGCGGTCCGGGTGTGGTCGACCCGTCACCGGCGCCGGAACTCTGACAACCAAACGAATGAGCTTGGTCACTGATCGGCCCGTGCTCGAGAACATCATCCGGGTGGTGAGGTCGGGGCGTATCGTGTTGCGGCCCACTGATCAACCGCCTTGCCACGAGCGTGCGGCGGGTCGTCTACCTCTCGGCGATGACCGCGGCCGACCCGCGATGTGGAGCTTCCCCAAGGGCGGCGCGTGCCCAGGTGGTCGCGGCCATCGGTGACGAGGCCTTCGCCGATCACGCCCTCGACACCTGGGCCAGCTTCACCGAGCATCCCGAGCCGATCACGAACGCCGTGGAGGAGCTCACCGGCACGCGGGCGCGGACGTTCCGCCAGTGGGCCAGGGACCACGCCGACGCGTTCCGTTCGTAGCGCTCGGTGACGCTGATGCAGGCGCGGTCCCCACCGCAGCACCTGGCCGCGATGCCACTGGACCTGTCAGCGGCCCGCCGCAAGCCCGGCCTATTCGTCGCCGGCGGCGGCACTGTGATCCTTCCTGGTTGCCACCCATGGTGGTGTCGCAGCAGCGTCTCGAGCAGAGGAGCTGAGTACAAGCGACGCCGACGCCACGGCCAATGACGGTAAACGAGGGCATGGCTGTCCCGGTCGCGGGGTATGGCGATGGGATGACGCCGTGGGTACGCCACCACGTCGAGGAGGTCGGCAACCTGCCACACTTCCTGCCCGACCTGTTCCGCGACGAGGCCGGCGTCGAACCATCGTGATCGAGAACTCACCGCCGAAGCGGCCGTTGCCAGGACGGACCCGAGCGTCAGCTGGCCGGATCGGCGGGCTGGTCGGGGATGGGCACGAACAGACCGAGCACTCGGCCAGCCCGGTTGGATGGGGTGGTGTGCTCGATGATCGCGCGGGCGATCGTCTCCCAGTCGCGCCGGTCGACCCCGTGACCGGCGCCCTCGAGCGTCAGCAGGCGCGCATCGGGAATCGCCTCGGCCAGCGCCTGGCCGTGCTCGAGCGGGAACGTCGGATCTGCGGTCCCGTGGATCACCAGGGTCGGCGCGGCGATCGAGGACAGCGGCTGGTGCGGCCGCCCGTCGTCCGCGATGAGCTCGTGGTTGTGAGCGGCAGCGAAGTCGCGTGCCCGCTCGACCTCGCGACGCATCAGCGCACGGGCTGTTGTCTCGTCGAACGGGCGCTCGTCCCCGGTGAGCATGCGCGAGTAGGCGACCAGGTACTCGACCACCGATTCGGCGTCCGACCAGTCCACCCGCGCCGCTGTGGCGAACCGTGCGAACGCTGCGGTTGGCGGCGGGAGCTCGCGCCCGGTGGGCAGCGCGCCCGAGGTGCTGATGAGCACCAGCGAGCGGACGTGGTCGGGGAAGTCGAGCGCGAGCAGCTGCGCCATCGCCCCGCCCGCCGAGACACCAACCACATGCGCGGCCGGGATGCCGTAGGCATCGAGTACACCCGCGGCGTCGGCGACCAGGTCGGCGCCGGTGTAGTCGGGGTGCCCAGGCTGGTAGGTGACCGACCGGCCGGTGTCGCGATGGTCGTAGCGGATCACGAACCGCCGGCCATCGGCCAGCATCCGGCAGAAGCCCTCCTCCCACCACAGCATCGACGCACCGATGCCCATGATGAGCAGGACTGACGGGTCGGCCGGGTCGCCGAAGGGCTCCGTGCAGAGCTCGACGCCGTTCGCCTCGACCATGCGCTCAGCCAACTTCGCTTCCTCCTGTCGGGAACCCCGCGGCCCAGTCTCAGGCCTCCGACCTCATCTCGGGTCACCGCTCGGCCCCTGGTCATGGACCTGGCCGGGCAGGTGCTGGCGGCCTTCGAGCAGTCGCTTGGCGTTGTCGTAGCTGGTGGGCGCGGCCTTGGCTGCCATCCGGTTGATCATGGGGACCAGGGGTATGCCGATGCCGTGGCCCTCGAATCCGAGTGTGAAGGTGACCCGCGAGCGCATCCCGTCGTCGAGCGGGTCCACGGTGATGCTGGCGTGGGGTCTGATCGGCCCGTCGACGCCGTTGACGGCCCAGCTGGTAGGCGGGTCGTGGTGGGTCACCTCCTGGGTCATGGTCCGGTCGGTGTGGCCGATGCGGCGGGTGGTGGTGAACCGGGAGCCCACGTCCCACCGTCCTGTCTCCATGCGCACGCTCAGCACGTCGGGTTGCCAGTCGGGGAAGCGGGTCGGGTCGGTGAGGTACGCGAAGACCTCGTCGGGGGGCCGGTCGATCTCGATCGTTGATACTAGATGTGACATGGGTTCCGTCCCCTTCTCCTCCGCCCCGGCTGCTGCTGGGGCCGGCGTTGGGCAGGTCATGACCTTGACGGACGGCGAGGGCGGGATGTGACCATGGACCAGACCCAACAGCTGGTCGAGCGGTTCGAGGAGCACCGACCGCGCCTGCGGATGGTGGCCTACCGGATGCTCGGCTCGCTCAGCGAAGCCGACGACGCCGTCCAGGAGACCTGGCTGCGTGCCAGCCGCGCCGACACCAGCCGGGTGGAGAATCCTGGTGGATGGCTGACCACGGTGGTCGGGCGGGTCTGCCTGGACCTGCTGCGTGCCCGCACCGCACGCCGCGAGGAACCTCTCGACATGCGGGTGGCAGATCCGGTCGCGGGCGGTGCCGACGGCGCCGACCCCGAACACGACGCGGTGCTGGCCGACTCGGTCGGTCGGGCGCTGCTGGTGGTGCTGGACACTCTGGCGCCCGCGGAACGGATCGCCTACGTGCTGCACGACATGTTCGCCGTGCCGTTCGACGACATCGCGCCCGTTGTCGGTCGTAACCCGGCCGCAGCGCGGAAGCTGGCCAGCCGGGCGCGCCGCCGGGTGCGGACGCCACCATCGGTTCCGCATCCTGACCCGCGCCGGCAGCGGGAGGCCGTCGAGGCGTTCCTGGCCGCCACCCGTGCGGGCGACTTCGACGGGCTCCTGGCCGTACTCGACCCGGACGTCGAGGTCCGGGCCGACGCGGCCGCGGCGCCGGCTGGCGCGCCGCGGCGGGTCCGGGGTGCGGCGGCAGTGGCCGAGCAGGCGCTCACCTACTCCAAGCAGGCCGGGCATGCCCGGCTGGCCCTGGTGAACGGAGCGCCCGGGATCGTCGTTTCCTCGCACGGCCGCCCGGTCACCGTGATCGCCTTCACCATCCACAACCGCAGGATCCACACTATCGACATCCTGGCCGACCCAGCCCGGCTGCACCTGCTCGAACTGGCCGTGCTCACCTGAGCCTCTGGTACGGCTGGCCTGCCGGATTGTCGGCCAACACCGCTCCACCCAACGCCACCAGCCAGCCGAGCCGGACCACGACCGAGCCCTCCGTGAGGAGTTGCGCCGGCTCAGCCGGGCCCATCCCCTCGACCACGCCAGCGGTCGACCGGCCGCCGAGCATCCCGATCACGTGTGGGCGCTGGACTACCAGTTCGACCAGACCACCGACGGCAAGATCCTTGAAGATGCTCAACGTCGTGGAACGGGCACACCCGCGACCGCCAACGCCCTGCGCGACTGATGCCGCATCAACCAGGCCGGAACCAGCTACATCGAACCCGGCTCGCCCTGGCAGAACCCTATGTCGAGAGCTTCGGCGGCCGCCTCCGCGACGAACTCCCTGGCCGCGGGGCCTGCCGCAGTCTGCTCTAGGCCGGGCCCCTGGTCGAGGACTGGCGGATCGAGTACAACACCGTCCGAACCCATAGCGCCCTGGGCGCTGGTGGCTGCGGTCAGGCGGCTCGTGCTGGGGTCGGTTGCGGGCTGGGGTCGGGCAGCGGGATCGGCGGGACCGATATTGGCGCACCGGGCCGGCTGGCTGATGGGTGGATGTGGTGGCCGGGCTGGTTGGTGGTACCGCTGAGCCAGTAGCCGATGGCTGGCCTGGACCAGGTCCGTGCCCGGGTCGACGACCACACCGCGGCATCGGTGGCGGCGGGATCGGTCAGGAACTGCCGGATCGCCCGGACAGCGCCGCGCTCCAGCGCATCGTGGCCGTCGCTGCCGAGCCGGTCCAGCGCATCGGCAACCTCGGCCGGCAAGCCGGTCAGGGCACCACCCGGCCACACCACCACGACCTCCTCGCCGCTGGGGTACAGCGCCCAGCGGCCCCGGCGGCTGCGGGCCGAGCAGGTCGGGGTGCCCAGCGGGATCTCGCCGGTATGGGACGACCCTGAGGCGGTGATCAGGACGTTGGTGATCGCGGTCGGCTGGTCGCTGTTGTAGCGGAGCCGCGCGGGTGGATAGGGGATCACCATGGCGGGGTCCTCTCCGGAAGCCACTGGTCGAGTGCGCGTGGCGCTGTGGCGCTGCCAGTCGTGCGGGGTGCAGTTAGCGGGCCGAGGCGAACAGGGTGGGTTCTTGGGTCTGGTTGATCTCCCGCTGCTGGTGGCCGTCCTGGATCCAGCGGGCGCTGCAGCTGGTGCAGATGGCGATTGGGTACAGACCGAAGGTGATGGTGACCAGGGCCGATCGGCACAGCGGGCAGCGGGGCATGAGAACCTCACGGACGGGCGGCGGGCGCTCGTTGTACTTCGATGTTGAGGGCTGGAGAGCGGGTAAACCGAGAGGGCGTCGCCGTCGGCGACGCCCTCTCGGCTCAGCTGGGCGTTGCGTTCTCACTGCTTGCCGCAGCTACCTCCATGTGGCCAGGGCGGACCTGGATGCGCTTGGGCTTGGCCTCCTCGGCCTTGGGCACCAGGATCTGGAGCACGCCGTCCTCGACCGAGGCCTGGATCCCCTCGGCCGTCACATGGGCGGGCAGGGTGATCGAGCGGCGGAAGGCGCCGTAGCGGCGCTCGACCCGGTGGAACTGCTGCTCGGAGGACTCGCTGGTGAACTGGCGCTCGCCCTGGATGGTGAGCAGGCCATCCTCCATGGTGATGTCGAGGTCCTCGGCCTTGAGGCCGGGCAGCTCGACGGTGACCAGGTAGGCGTCCTTGCGCTCGGAGATGTCGACTGCCGGGGCCCAGGCCGTGGTCGTGGCCCGGCCGCTGGCCTGCTGGGCGTGCAGGCCGAGGGCGTGGGCGAGCATCGGGCTCATCTGGGCCATCTCGTCCTGGGCGCTGCGCAGGTCCTGGAACGGGTCCCATCGCATCATCGTGGTCATCTGGTCTCCCTCGTCTCTGGGGCCATGGGTGGCCCGGTGGCTCGGGGAGGACGCAGACCGGGTGGCCGACCAGCGCGCACTTGCCGAGTTAAACTATGTTCAATGTAATCTGAACATTGTTCACCTGTCAAGGACGACGTTCAGAGCGTTCAGAGAGGGCATGGACCCGGGGGCACTGGGCTGGTCCGCTACGCCGATAACGCTGCGGCGCCGCAGGCGGCCGCCTAGCGTGAGGGGGCCGAAAATGTGTCGGTCAGCTCCTCCTACATCCTTCTGATCCGCAGGTACCGAGTGACGTCCGGCACCACCTTGCTGGCCACGATGGCGCCCAGCCCGACGGCCGCGGCCAGCAGCATCAAGATCTTCATCTGCCAGGTCTCCCTCTTGACCCCATCAACGGGGATGATCAACGTTCACTTGATTGCGAACGATGTTCAACGTAAGCTGACCATTGTTCAATTGTCAAGATCGACGTTCAGGGAGGCCGCATGGATCGGCGGCGCCGGGCCGCATCCAACGGGCGGGCAACCGCACCATCTGGCCAGCCCGCTACCGAGGGAACCGCCATCTCGTTGTGGTTCGACCCGCCCGTCGGTGACCAGGACCGCCGCCCCCGGCTGACCCGCGAACGGGTGGTCGCCGAGGCCCTGGCGGTCATCGCCCAAGACGGCGTCCAAGCCCTCACCATGCGCCACCTGGCCGCCCGCCTCCAGGTCGTCCCCGGCGCCCTGTACCATCACGTCGGCAACAAACAACAACTCCAGGACCTGGTCCTGGACAACGTACTCGCCGAAGTCGACCTCCACCT
>Ga0307409_100001441_pt1 | contig 11681 bp, 11 predicted proteins | sample 322Ometagenome_2_FD_203888 | JGI IMG/M metagenome (GOLD analysis project Ga0307409, IMG submission 203888) | Maize rhizosphere microbial communities from greenhouse at UC Davis, California, United States - 322HYB-O-2 | ecosystem: Host-associated > Plants > Roots > Rhizosphere > Soil | place...
CCGGACTCCGCCGATCCGACGCAACGACGGCTGGCGCTGAGCGCCTGAGGCGCGGAGGCCGAGGGGCTCAGCCCTGGAGGGCCCCGACCGAGCTGCCCATGAGGTCTGCGAAGTTGTCGGCGTAGAACCGGCGGCGGGTGGCCTCGTCGGCGTCGCCGAGCGAGGCCTCGAACCGTTCGATCGGGCGCCGGCCGCCCTCGACGTGCGGGTAGTCCGACGAGAACATGCAGACCTCGGGCCCGGCCTGGGCGATGATCCAGCCGACGTCCTCGGTCGGGTACGGCGTGAACCGCATCTGCCGGCGGACGTAGTCGCTCGGCCGCAGCGCGAGGGCCCGGAGTCGCTCCTCGTGCCGGGAGAACGCCTCGAACGCCGCCTCCATGTGCCGCATCCACGACGGCACCCAGATGGCACCCTGCTCGATGACGCCGATGCGCAGCTCGGGGAACCGGTCGAACACGCCGTCGAACACCATGGTGGCGAGCGTCTGGGCCGGCGGCCCGGGGATGCCCATGTAGTCGACCGACCGGAAGTTCTCCTCGCCGCCGTGGAAGTCCGGCGGGATCGGCAGGCCGTTGCGGAAGTAGTTCGGGTCGATGAGGTCGCCGGTGCCGCCGACGTGGAACACGATCGGCACGCCGGCCTCCTGGGCACGGGCCCAGACCGGGTCGAGCCCGATGTGGCTGGGCGAGTGGCCGGGCGGGCAGCCCGACGCCACCAGCAGGGCGGCGGCGCCCATGTCGATCGCCTCGGCGGCCAGCGTCCCGGCCCGGTCGAGGTCGGCCAGCGGCACGTAGCAGCTCGCGAGCAGCCGCTCGTCGACCGAGCAGAACTCGACCATGCCCCGGTTGTGGGCCCGGGCGGCGCCGATCATGAGGTCGGTGTCGCCGCCGTGCTCCCAGTTGCGCAGCCGCCGGTTGTGGAACGTGTTGAACACGAGTTGGCTCGAGAACCCGAGCAGGTCGAGCGCCCGGGGCCGGTCCTCGGCCACGAACGCACCGGTGGCGGCGAAGTTCTTGCGGAGCATGATCTCGTCCGCCTCGGTCGCCCGGTAGTCGTCGGACGCGTGCCGGGCCCGGAGCCGCTCGAAGGCGGCTTCGAGATCGCGCTGCTGCTCGGCGGGATCGCCGGTCTGGCGTAGCTCGTTCCCGCCGGGATAGGCGAGCGGCTGGATGCGGTCGCGGACCTGTGGGTCGGCGTGGTCGCGGAGCCACGTGGGTGGCTCCATGATGTGGGCGTCGGCATCGTGCACCAGGCCAACGGTGTTGTACGCCATCGCTCGGCTCCCCCGGGTCGTGTGTCCCAAGTCTGACACGGGGCCCGGCGCTCGCGACGGGCGTCAGGTGACGTCGCGCTGGTGGAACCAGACGGTGGCCGCCGTGAGCATGGCCATGGCGTAGATGGCCAGGGTGATCCCCGCCCGCCCGCCCGACACGCTGACGCCGTCCTCCTCGATCTCGATGCCGTTGTCCAGCCAGGCGCCGAGCAGCGGCGTGATCAGGTAGGGGGCGAGCCAGGTCTTCCAGATCAGGATGAGCTGCTCGAGCACGGCGAAGTAGAGGAAGCCGATGCCGACGGCCGCCGCCGTCACCCGGGTGGCGAACGAGATCGAGAAGCCGAGCAGGGCGGCGAAGGCCGCCATGCCGATGCCGCGCAGGACGAGGAGCACGTGGCTGTTCCAGGCGTCGCCGCCCATGCCGCCGGTCGTGCCTCGGGCCTGGGCGGCGAGGTAGGCGGCGATCGTGAAGATCGTCTCGGCGGCGATGACGACGACCGCGATGACGGCCGCCAGGCCGACGACCTTGGCCAGCACCACCCGGACGCGCCGGGACTCCCAGAACAGGATCGACTGCATGGTCCCGGCCGACCACTCGGCCCCTGCCGCGCTGGCACCGATGAGGTAGGCGGCGAGGACGCAGATGACCGCCACCGCCTTGCCGAAGTCCGGCAGCCGCTCCCGCAGGATGTAGGGCTGGCGCGGCCCCGATCCGCTGCAGCTCTCGCTGTCGAAGCAGAAGCTCCCGGGATCGGCCTCCACCTCCTCCCGGCTGACGAACATCTCCTGACCGCGCTCCTCGTACTCGGCGGCGACCCGGTCGTAGTCCTCCAGCCGCTCCTGGCGGAACGCCTCGAACTCCTCGACGTTGCCTTTCGAGGCCTGGGAGGCGTCGATGAGGACGATGACGACCACCAGCGCCAGCAGCAGCGGCACGACGATGCGCACCAGCCGCCGCGAGGACAGGCGGAGGACCTCCACGCCGATCAGCCGGATCACGGCGTCGCCCCCATGGTGAGCGAGAGGAACACGGATTCGAGGTCCGGTGCGAGCGGCCGGAGCTCGGTGACGTAGTGGCCGGCGACGGCCAGCAGGTAGGTGATGCGGGCCGGGTCGTCGACCCCCACGACCACGAAGTGGTCGCCGGCGGGCCGGACGTCGAGGCCGGCCTCGCGCAGCACGGCGTCGGCGGCCGGGAGGTCGGCCACCCGCACCACCACGTCGGAGGTGGCGGTGCGGGTGCTGGCGATGACCTCGGCGACGCTGCCCGTGGTGACGAGCTGGCCGCGGTTCACGATCGCCACCCGGTCGCACATCTGCTCGACCTCGCCCAACAGGTGCGACGAGACGAACACGGTCGTGCCCGACCCGCCGAGGTGCCGGAGCAGCTCCCGCGTCTCACGGATGCCGGCGGGATCGAGCCCGTTGCTCGGCTCGTCGAGGATGAGCAGCTTCGGGTCCTTCAGCAGCGCGGCGGCGATGCCGAGCCGCTGCCGCATGCCGAGCGAGTAGCCCTTGACCCGGTCGGCGGCCCGGTCCCGCAGCGAGACGATGTCGAGCACGGCGTCGATGCGGGGGCGGGGGACACCGGCCACCCCGGCCAGCAGCTCGAGGTTGCGGCGGCCGGTGAAGCCGGGGAAGAAGACGGGCGACTCGACCAGCGCGCCGATGTGGGGCAGCACGGTCGGGAGCGCCGACGGCACCGGCTGGCCGAACAGGCGCATGGAGCCGGCGTTGGCCCGGACCAACCCCAGCAGCAGCCGGATGGTCGTGGTCTTGCCGGACCCGTTGGGGCCGAGGAAGCCGAACACGCCGCCCTCCTCGACGACCATGTCGAGGCCGTTGACGGCGTGCTGCGGTGGTCGTCGGAGGCGGGTGTAGGTCTTCCGCAGCCCTTGGACCTCGATGATCGCCACGGGCCAATGGCTAGCACCGGGCGGCGTCGCCGCCACGGCACCCGGAGGTCGTGCGTCAGCCGGCCCGGACCAGCGCGAGGTTGGCGATGAACAGCAGCGCCCCGGCGGCCGTCACGAACGTGTGCCACACCTCGTGGTAGCCGAACCAGCGGGGTGACAGGGTCGGCTTCCGCAGGGCGAAGAGGATGGCGCCGGTCGTGTAGAGCACCCCGGCGGCGAAGACGAGGCCGAGCAGCATCGGCCGTTGCACCAGGGCGGGCAGGGCGAACATGCCGCTCCACCCGAGCACGATGTAGAGGCCGTTGCCGATCTTCGGGTAGCGGTCCATCGCCAGCAGTTTCAGCAGCACCCCGCCGAGGGCCCCGGCCCACACGACGGCGAGGAGGGCCCACCGCCAGGTGCCGCCGAGGACCAGGACGCAGGTGGGCGTGAACGAGGCGGCGATGAGGACGTAGATCATCGAGTGGTCGGCCCGCTGCATGATCCAGCGGGACCTCGGCGAGCGGGCGAAGACGTGGTACGTGGAGCTCGTCAGGTAGAGCAGCACGGCGCCGATGCCGTAGATCCAGGCCGCGACGAGCGCCCGGGTGTTGGGTGCGACCTGGACCAGGTAGATCAGTCCGATGATCGAGGCACCGGCGGCCACGAGGTGCATGCGCCCCCGGAGCTTGGGTTTGATGATCGGATCGTGACCGAGCATTCAGCTCTCCCTGTCATGCCGTGCGTGGTCGGGCCCTCACTCTTACCCCTCGGACGCCGGACTCCTCACCATCGGACCGATGTCGCGCAAACGAAACCAATCTGGAGTGACGTTGGTCACCTTTGGCCGGGTCCAGCCGTTGATCGGAGCAGTGTAGGAGGCGCCGGATCCGACGATGATTCGTCGCGAAGAACCGGACGAACCGCCCGGCGCCGCTAGCGTGCGGACCTTGATGGTCGACGAGCGCTCCACGACCCTTGCCGTGGTCGACGGCGGCATGATCTGCGGATGGCGACGGTCGACGCCGTCGCTCGAGCAGCTCGACCAGGCCCTGCAGGACCTCAGCCGGGCCCATCCCGGCCTGGCGGTCGCCGTCGTGGGCGACCCGGCGCTGAAGCACTCGCTGCCGGCGGCCGAGCAGGAGCGGCTGGAGGCCGGCATCGCCATGCGGTCGATCGTGTTGGCGCCCGCCGGCACGATCGGTGGGTTCAGCCGGTTCCTGGCCGAGATCGTCCGGCGGGCGGAGGCCCGGGGCATGGCACCGGTGGTCGTCACCGACCAGTCGGTCGACGGGGCCAGGCTCGGTCAGGCCCGCATCGAGGCCGACCGGTGGACGTTCGACCTCGGTCCGGTCAGCATCCCCGAGACGGCGGTGTCGGCTGCGGCGGCGGCGCTGGCCGACGGGCCGGTCTCGATCTTCACCCTGCCCCCGGCCCGCAAGGCGCGGTCGTCCCGAGGAGGCGAGGCCCGCAGCCGGTCGGGGTCGCGGCGCAAGTCCAAGCGGGTCGGGCGGGGGGCGAAGATCAGCCGCCCCATGGCCCACGACCGCCTGCTCCAGGCCATGGCCGCCGCCCTGGCCGAGGCCGACCCCGACGGCCGGCTCGTCGACCGGATGGTCGACCCCGAGGCCGTCGGCCGCGCCGCGGCACGGGCCCTGCTCCGGTCGGCGCGCTGACGATCGGGCCGCCATCGCGGTCCGCTGACGCGCCGGCGAGCGGCTCTGGAAATTGTCGAGAAGTTGCCCGATCAAGAAGTTTGCGGTGGTTCGCACCATTGGTACCCTTCGAGGACCGGGTCAACAGTGACGCCGGTGGTGCAGGAGCGAGTGCGTGGCCACCGATCTTGAGCTCTCAGAGGTGTTGAGCGACTTCGCCCGCACGATGGTGACGGACTTCCCCATCCAGACGATCCTCGACCGGCTGGTCGAGCGGATCGTCGACGTCATGCCGATCACCGGTGCGGGGGTCACGCTCATCACGGACTCGACCGAGGAACCCCACTACGTCGCCGCCTCCAACGAACCGGCGCTGCGGTTCGAGAAGCTGCAGACCGATCTGGCGGAGGGGCCGTGCCTGGCGGCGTACCACGCCAGGCAGGCCATCGTCGTCCCGGACCTGCGGTCCGACCGGCAGTTCGGCGCCTTCTCGACGATGGGGGTGGCGGCCGGGCTCGAGGCCGTGTTCGCCTTCCCGCTCCGCCACGGCGACCGGGACGCGATCGGCGCGCTCGACCTGTACCGGGACGAGCCCGGACCGCTCAGCGACGCGGCCATGTACGCGGCGCAGACGCTGGCCGACGTCACCGCCGCCTACATCCTGAACGCCCAGGCCCGCATCGACCTGGAGGACGCGTCGGCCCGGTTCCAGGCGAAGTCGCTCCAGGACTCGTTGACCGGCCTGCCGAACCGCGTGCTGTTCGGCCAGCTCTTCGACCACGCGGTGCTGCGGACCCGGCGTTCCGGCAGTCAGCTCGCCATCCTCTACGCCGATCTCGACCACTTCAAGGACGTCAACGACATCTACGGCCACCAGGTCGGCGACGAACTGCTGGTGGCGGTGGCCGAGCGCCTGACCGACCTGCTCCGCCCGGGCGACACGTTGGCCCGGCTGGCCGGCGACGAGTTCGTGATCCTCTGCGAGGACTTCGAGGACCCGTCGATGGTGGAAGGGCTGGCCGACCGCATCGACGCCGGCATGAACCGGCCCTTCCTGCTGTCCGGCCACCTGCTGAACGTGACGGCGAGCGTCGGGATCGCCTACTCCGGCCCGGGCGAGAAGGTGCCGGAGCGCATCCTGCGCGACGCCGACACGGCCATGTACCAGGCCAAGCGCCGGGGTGGGGCCGGGCACCAGGTCCTCGACCTCCGCGAGCAGGAGCGGGTCACGGACCTCGCCTCCATGAGCCGCGACCTCAACGGCGTCCTGACGAGGGGCGAGCTGTCGGCCCACTACCAGCCGATCGTCGGCACGGCCGGCGGCCGGATGGTCGGGGTGGAGGCGCTCATGCGGTGGTCCCACCCGACCCGGGGCGACATCCCTCCGACGCTCCTCATCCCGCTGGCGGAGGAGTCCCGCGTCATGGCGGAGGTCGGCCGCTGGATGCTCGAGCGGGCCTGCCTCGACCTGAACCGGTGGAACCACACGTACGTGTCGGCGGAACCCCTGCGGCTCTCGGTGAACGTCTCCCCGCACGAGCTGCTCCTCGGCGACTACCTGCCGATGATGGCCTCGGTGCTGGCCGGGACCCACACCGATCCCCGGGACGTGACGATCGAGGTGACCGAGGGGGTGCTGCTCAAGGATCCGGAGCGGGCGCTCGTGATCCTGAACGACCTCAAGGAGCTCGGTGTCACCATCGCCCTCGACGACTTCGGGACCGGCTACTCGTCGCTCAGCTACCTCAACGACTTCCCGGTCGACATCGTGAAGATCGACCAGTCGTTCGTCGCCACCATCGGCCGGGACACGCACGGGATGACGATCCTGTCCGCCATCGTCGACCTGGCCCACGCCCTGGGCAAGACGGTCGTCGCCGAGGGGCTGGAGACCGCCTCGCAGTACCGCGGCGTCGCCGCCCTCGGTTGCGAGGCGAGCCAGGGGTTCTACTTCGCCCGACCGATGCCGGCCGAGGGGATCGACGACCTGCTGGAGCGCAACGGCCGGCTCAGCCGGGTCCGTCTGCCGGTGACGGTCGCGGTCGCGTAGGCGGCGGAGCCGGCCGGGTAGCACGACCGAGAGCGAGTGGTCGCCCACGAACCGGCGCACTGCTTGCATGGACGAGGCCTCCCGCGGGTCGTCGCCGCGGTGGCGGCAGCGATCTCCTATCCCGTCGTCGTCGTGGTCGTCGGGATCCTCGTCTCGTTCCTGTCGGCCACGACGTGACGCTCGATGCTGGCCGTGCCGGTCCCGAGCCCTCCGACCGAGATGCGGTCGTAGGCCTGGAGGCTCTGATCGTCGGCGTCGAGGTACAGCACGGAGGTGGTGAGCGGCTCGACCTCGTCCCGCTGGAGGCCCCTGAGCCCGGCCCCTCCCGTGGAGCCCTCCACCAGCAGGGTGGCGTCCCCGAGCTCGCGCTGGTCCGGATCGTGGGTGTGGCCGGCCAGCACGAGCGGCACGACGTCGTCGATCTCGCCGAGCTCGGCGGCGGCCGCCGGGTCGTGCACCATGACGACGTCGATCGACGACGAGCCGTCGTCGGTCAGCTCGTCGACCACCGCGGTGGCGAACCGCTCGACGGTCTCGCGCTGGTCGTCCGCGTCGTCGTCCTCGGAGCGGTCGGGCGTGAACCGCGGGTCGCCGATGCCCCAGAAGGCCACGCCCTCGACGTTGGCCCGGCCGCCGTCGAGCACGATGGCGTTGGGCTGCGCCGCCACCGCATCGGCCGTGACCGAGGAGTCGTGGTTGCCCCGGATGAAGACGTAGGGGACGCCGAGGTCGCCGATGCGGTCGACGAACTGCGTCTCGAACTCGGTCCCCCAGTCGTTGATGTCGCCGGTGTCGGCCACCACGTCGATGTCGAACTGGGTGACGAGCTGCTCGATCAGGTCGAACGCCTCGGGGTTGAGGTGGATGTCGCTCACGTGGAGCACCCGGATGGTCGTCGGATCGGGCTGGAACGACTGGAGCCCCTCGGCCGTCTCGTACAGCGTCGCCACGTTCTGGACGAGGGCGGTGAGCTGCGTGCGGTACTCGGAGAAGCGGTCGGCGACGTCGCGGGCGTCGCCCACGGCCTGGGGAGCCATGCTCAGCAACCCCGAGTACCGGGGTTCGGCCAGCGCCTCCGGACGCCAGGTCGTCAGCGTGACCGACGCCGTCAGCGCGAACAGGACGACGCCGGTGGCCGCGCCGGTGACGGCGCTGCGCCACCGCGGCCGGCGCAACGTCGCCAGCCCGGTGGCCCCGAGCACCATGACGACGGCGGTGCGGATGGCGAGGCGCCGGACCGCCTGGCCCGTGTCGGCGGTCAGGCTCTGCTCCAGGTCGTCGATCTGCGCCGGGTCCCGGGCGATGGCGCGGGCCTCGTCGACCCGCAGCTCGTCCACCCGCAGGTTCAGCGCCATCGGGCCCCGGTGGGTGTCCATCGACAGCGAGCCGAGGGGCGCGAGCTCGACCTTGGTGTCGCCGCTCAGGCTCGGCCGTGCCGACAGCGTGGTGTCGAACGGGCCGATCGGCGCCCGGACGTTGCCCGCGATCACGAGCGCAGCCAGCGAGCCCACCACGGCGAACAGCACCAGCGTCAGGCGCTCCGTCCACCGGGCTCGCTGCTCCTGGCGGGCGGCGGCGGTCGCGACGGCGGCGTCGTCCTCCGGCGGGAGGTCAGCGGGGGGAGCGTCGTGATCGTCCATGGCCTCGTCTCGCCGGTCCCCCCGGGCGCTGCGCCCGTTGCCTCCGGACCGGTCTACCTCCGTCTGACCCCGGCACCGCGCCATTGGTTAACCGGGCGGCGTCCGGGCAGTCATGCAACCGTCCCCGACACCCAGGAGCAACCGCCATGCCGGAGCACAGCGCCAGCGACGAGATCGTCGAGCCCGAGAACTCCACGGTCGACGACTGGTTGGGCCAGAACGCCGCTCGCGACGAGGACGTCGCCGACCAGGCCATGGCCGACGCCGGCGGCGACACCGAGAAGGCCGAGCAGCTCTTCGAGGAGCGGGCGGAGGGCGAGGAGAAGTACGACGAGGGCCACCCGCGGCCATGACGGCCGGCCCCACGGCGTCCGACCCGGTCGACGCCGGGTCGGACGGCCAGCTCCTCGGCGATGCGACCGACACGCGGCTGCACGGCCATGCGGCGAGGGTCACCGATCCGATCCGCCGGCTGAAGTCCACCTACGCCGGTGACGACCACCGCCCGATCGGCTCGTACGCCATGTTGGAGGTCGCCTACCTGACGGCCTGCGCCGCCCTGGCCGGGGTCGTGCGGCGCCGCGGGCGGCTGCCCGAGCGGTTCCACGCCGGTGACCTCGTCCTGCTGGCGGTGGCCACCCATCGCCTGAGCCGGACGGTGTCGAAGGACGTCGTGACCAGCCCCCTGCGGGCGCCGTTCACCCGGTTCAAGGGCGCCGGCGCGCCGGGCGAGCTCAGCGAGGAGGTGCGGGGCAAGGGCATGCACCGCGCCGTCGGCGAGCTGATCACCTGCCCGTTCTGCGTCGCCCAGTGGGTCGCCACCGCCTTCGCCTTCGGGCTCGTGCTGGCTCCCCGCCCCACCCGCTTCGTCGCCTCCATCTTCACGACCGTCGCCACGGCCGACCTGCTCCAGTTCGTGTACGCCGGCGCCGAGAAGGTGTCCTCGAAGTAGGTGAGGGAGTCGGGGCCGGGCGCTCAGCGGTCGGTCAAGAGCCCCGGCTCGGGCCGCTCGGCGACCGGCGGCGGGGTGCGGAGGTCGACGGCGTGGTCCGGGATGTCGAGGTCGAGCGGCTCGATCTGCAGCGGGGCCGGCGTCGCGTCGCGGCAGGCGTGCAGGATGGCGAGCTCGTCGGCGGTGGCGAGGTCGATGCCGGCGCCGGCGGCGCTGCGGAGCACCCGGTCGAGCAGCTCCTGATCCCCTCGGAGCGTGCCTCCCTGCCAGAGCAGGGTGCAGGTCCGGCCCCTGATGTCGGTGGTGATCCTCAAGTCCATCGCGTCACCTCTGGGCGTCTTCGGCCTGAACCTCAAGCCGGAAGACCCGAAAGCACCTATCCGGCTCGGTCGACCGCCAAACACTGAGAGTCGTCGCGAAACGGAGGATCTGACCTTACCGACCCGGATCGGTCGGGGCCACCTGCGGTGGTCCTCACGCCTCCTCGAGGAGCTTGAGGACCGTGCGCTCCTTGCGGTCGAGGGTCTGGGTCGGCCGGGCGCGGTTCCACGTCTCGTGGAGGCGGCCGGTCCGGTAGGACTCGGGGACCACCGGGTGGACGTAGCAGGTGCGACAGACCGTGCGGGTGTTGCCGAGCACCTCGGCGGCGACGTCGTACGACGCCAGGATCTGCTTCTCGGCCTCCGTGGCGGAGGCCGGCGGCCGGCCGATCGCCAGGGCTGCGGTCGCCACCGCCGTGCCTCCCCACGTGCGGAAGTCCTTGGCCGTCACGTCCGCGCCGGCCAGCTCGCGCAGATAGGAGTTGACGTCGCTCGACGTCACGTCGACCAGCTCGCCGGACGCCCGGTAGGTGAACAGGTCCTGCCCGCCCAGCTCGTGGCACTGGCGGACGATCTTCGCCAGCTTCGGGTCGTGGAGGAAGCGCTCGTGCTCGAGGCCCGACTTGCCGACGAAGTCGAAGGCGATGTCGGCCCCGTCGACGTCGACGTGGTCGCTCTTCAGGGTCGTGAGCCCGTAGGACTCGTTGTCCGCCGCATAGGCGTCGTTGCCGACGCGGATCAGGGTCTCGTCCAGCAGCTTGACCACCAGGGCCAGGACCTTCTCGCGGGGCATGCCCCGCCGCCCGAGATCGGCGTCGACCGCCCGGCGGACCTCGGGCAGCACCTGGCCGAACGCCGCCAGCTTGTCGTACTTGTCGGCGTCGCGGACCTCCCGCCAGGTCGGGTGGTACCGGTACTGCTTGCGGCCCTTGGCGTCGCGGCCGGTGGCGAGGATGTGCCCCGTCGGCCGGGGCGAGATCCACACGTCGGTCCAGGCCGGCGGGATGGCGAGGGCGGCGATGCGCTCGCGCTCGCGGCGGTCGGTGATGACCGTGCCGTCCGGTCGCAGGTAGCTGAAGCCCGACCCCCGCTTGCGCCGACGGATGCCCGGCATGGTGTCCGAGACGTAGATCAGCCCGGCGTCGGCCGCCACCTCGGCGGGCTCGCACGCTTCCTGGGCTGACATGGCCGGTGCCTACCCCGGACCGGCAGGGCGAGAACGAGTGGACCGATCTGTGGGGAGTTGATCCGGTTTCGCCGCCGGCTCCGGACTGTCCCGGTCAGGTGCCTCGCCATGGTCGCGACGCGCCCGTGCGGCGTCGAAGCAGGGCGGCCGCGACAACAGGACCTCGGGACCGCCAGGCCACCGACCGAGCAAGGGGATGTCGATGTACCGATCCAGAATCCGTTGCAGGCTCCTCGCTCCCGCGGCACTGGCGGGGCTGCTGCTCATCTCGTCGGTGGCCACCGCCCCCGGCGCCTCGGCCGCGACGGAGGCGAACACCAGCTACGTCGTCAGCCTGTACGCCGACCTGCTCGACCGTGACGTCCTCGGGTCCGACCCCGGCGTCGCCTACTGGGCGGGCCTGCTCGACTTCGGCGTGTCCCGCACCAGCGTGGCCCGGGCGATCCAGAACGCCAGCACCGAGTACTACGGCAACATCGTGGAGTTCACCTACCAGCGCTACCTCGACCGCACGGCCGACATCGGCGGCTACGGCTACTTCGTCGACGGCTGGCGGAGCAAGGCGTTCACGCTCGAGCTGGTCACGGCGGTCATCGTCGGCTCGTCCGAGTACTACGCCCTCCACGACTCGTCCGACGCCGACTTCGTCGACGCCGCCTACTTCGACATCCTCGGCCGGCAGGCCGACTCGGCCGGCCGGGCCTACT
>Ga0307409_100001442_pt1 | contig 11676 bp, 9 predicted proteins | sample 322Ometagenome_2_FD_203888 | JGI IMG/M metagenome (GOLD analysis project Ga0307409, IMG submission 203888) | Maize rhizosphere microbial communities from greenhouse at UC Davis, California, United States - 322HYB-O-2 | ecosystem: Host-associated > Plants > Roots > Rhizosphere > Soil | place...
CATCATTGCCCGCAGCACCCTCGACGCGCACCAGGCCGGCCTGTACGCCGGTGGACTGATCCTGGCCAAGGCCGTGCTGTTCCTGCCGCAGTTCGTCGTGGTGGTCGCGTTCCCGTCGATGTCCCGGGCCGGTGCCGGCCGGTGGATGCACCTGTTCAGCCTCGGTCTGGTGCTCGCCATCGGGCTGTTCACCGTGGCGTGCACGGCGCTACTGGCGTCCATCGCGGTGGTGTTCATCGGCGGCTCGGAGTACTCCGAGCTCCAGGGCACGCTGTGGGCGTTCGCGGTGCTCGGGACGCTGCTGGCGATGATCCAGCTGATGATCTACGACGTGGTCGCGCGACAGCACCAGAAGATGGTGTTCGTGGTGTGGGCGGCGCTGGCCGCGCTGCTCTGCGTCGCACCGTTCGTGGACTCGCTGCGCTCGCTGGTCACGATCGTCATCTGCGTGGACGCCGTGCTGTTCGCCGTACTGCTGCTGGCGAGCCTGCGCGACGCCCGGAGCGCCCGGAAGGAGCCGCAGCGACAGAGCGCCGGTCACATCTCCTGACGCGAGCCTCAGTGCGCCGCGTCGTGCCAGCTCTTGCCGGTGCCCACCGAGACGTCGAGCGGCACGGTCAGCTCCGCGGCGGCGGCCATCTGCTCACGGACCAGCTGCTCGAGCGCGGAGGCCTCGCCGGGCGCGACCTCGAACACCAGCTCGTCGTGCACCTGGAGCAGCATCCGTGACTCGAGCGACGACTTCGCCAGCGCGCGGTCGACGTTGAGCATCGCGACCTTGATGATGTCTGCCGCCGAGCCCTGGATGGGCGCGTTGAGAGCCATCCGCTCGGCCATCTCCCGACGCTGACGGTTGTCGCTGGTCAGGTCGGGAAGGTAGCGCCGCCTGCCGAGGATGGTCTCGGTGAAACCGCTGCGTCGCGCCTCGTCGACGACCCCGGCCAGGTAGTCCCGCACCCCCCCGAACGTCTCGAAGTACTCGTCCATCAGACCGCGGGCCTCACCGGTGTCGATGCCGAGCTGCTGCGAGAGGCCGTACGCCGACAGGCCATAGGCCAGCCCGTAGTTCATCGCCTTGATCTTCGCCCGCATCTCCGAGGTGACCTCCCCGGGATCCACGGAGAACACCCGGGACGCGGTCACCGAGTGGAAGTCCCGGCCGGACCGGAACGCCTCGATCAGCAGGGCGTCCTCGGACAGGTCGGCCATGATCCGCATCTCGATCTGGCTGTAGTCGGCGGTCATCAGCGACTCGAAGCCCGCTCCGACCACGAAGCCCTGCCGGATCCGGCGCCCCTCCTCGGTGCGGACCGGGATGTTCTGCAGGTTCGGGTCCGTCGAGGAGAGCCGACCGGTCGCCGCGATCAGCTGGTTGAACGTGGTGTGGATGCGGCCGTCGGGGGCGACCGTCTTCAGCAGGCCCTCGACGGTCTGTCGCAGGCGTGCGACGTCCCGGTGCCGCAGCATCGCCTCGAGGAAGGGGTGCCCGGTCTTGATGAACAGCTGCTGCAGCGCGTCCGCGTCGGTGGTGTAGCCGGTCTTGGTGCGCTTGGTCTTCGGCATGTTGAGCTCGTCGAACAGCACGACCTGCAGCTGCTTGGGCGACCCGAGGTTGATCTCCTTGCCGATCGCGTCGTACGCCGCGTCGGCGGCGCGCTTCACCTCGCCGGCGAAGTGCGACTCCAGGGACTCGAGGTGCTCGACGTCGACGGCGACACCGGTGCGCTCCATCTGAGCGAGCAGGTGCACGAGCGGCAGCTCGACGTCGGCGAGCAGTCGTGTGCCACCCCGGTCCTCGAGCTCCTGGTCGAGCGCCTCGGCGAGGTCGAGCACCGCTCGGGCCTGCAGCATGGCGACGTCACCCGAGGAGTCCTCCCCCACGCTGTCGAAGCTCAGCTGGCCCTGGTCGTCCGGATCCTCGGCCTTCAGCTCGCGCTTGAGGTAGCGCAGGGTCAGGTCCGCGAGGTCGTACGAGCGCTGGTCCGGACGGGCGAGGTAGGCCGACAGCGCGGTGTCCCGCTCCAGTCCGTCGAGCCGCCAGCCGCGGGCGGCCAGCGCGAGCATCGGACCCTTCGCGTCGTGCAGCACCTTGGGCACCGCGGGATCGGCCAGCCATCGGGCCAGCGCCTCGTCGTCCTCGGGCGTCACCTGCTCGGCATCGAGCCAGGCGGCCGCGCCGTCGCCGGAGGCGAGCGAGACGGCATACACGTCGCCGGTGCCTGCCCGCCAGGTCCCCTGCACCTGCAGTCCCACCCGGCCGGGCCCGGCCGCGTGCTGCTCCAGCCAGCCGGCGAGCGAGCCCGGCTCGAGACGCGTTCCGTGCAGCTCGAAGCCCGAGTCGTCGATCTCCTCCTCCGACTCGAGCGTCGCGAACAGGCGGTCGCGCAGCACCCGGAACTCCAGGCTGTCGAAGAGCTTGTGCACCTCCTGGCGGTCCCAGGGCTGCGCCACCAGGTCGGTCGGGGTGGCCGACAGCGAGAGGTCACAGACCAGCGCGTTGAGCCGGCGGTTGCGGATGACGTCGCCGAGGTGCTCGCGCAGCGAGTCGCCCGCCTTGCCCTTGATCTCGTCGGCGTGCGCGATCACGTTGTCGAGACCGTCGTAGGCGTTGATCCACTTCGCGGCGGTCTTCGGTCCGACGCCGGGCACGCCCGGCAGGTTGTCCGAGCTCTCCCCCACCAGCGCCGCGATCTCCGGGTAGCGGAACGGCGGCACGCCATACCTCTCCTGGACGGCCTCCGGTGTGATCCGGGCCATCTCCGAGACGCCACGGCTGGGGTACAGGATCGTGCACGAGTCCCCGACGAGCTGGAAGGAGTCGCGGTCGCCGGTGCAGATCAGCACCTCGAAGCCCTGTGCGGTCGCCTGGGTGGCGAGCGTGCCGATGACGTCGTCGGCCTCGTAGCCGTCCTTCTCGATGGTCGCGATCCGCAGCGCTCCCAGCACCTCCTTGACCAAGGACACCTGCCCCGAGAACTCGTTCGGGGACTTCGAGCGGTTCGCCTTGTACTCGGCGTACTCGTCGGAGCGGAAGGTCTGCCGGGAGATGTCGAACGCGACACCGATGTGCGTCGGCTGCTCGTCACGGAGCACGTTGATCAGCATCGACGTGAAGCCGTAGACCGCGTTGGTGTGCTGTCCGGTCGTCGTGGAGAAGTTCTCGACGGGCAGTGCGAAGAAGGCGCGGTAGGCGAGGGAGTGGCCGTCGAGCAGGAGAAGTCGTGGTCGGTCTGGCACGACAGTCACCCTAGTCGGCCCCTCCCCCACGCTCAGGAGGGACGGGTCTGTGCCCGCCGCAGCGAGCGCCGCTGCGCCAGCACCGCTCCGACGCTGCGGTGGTTGCGGGTGCCGACGCGGGCCGCCACGGGTGGCTCGACCGGCAGCTTCGCGCGCAGTGCCGCGGTCGTGGCGCCGCGCACGACGGCGACCTGCCCGAGCCCGAGCCGCGCCATGAACCGGTTCGCGTCTCGGGACGCCACGGAGGCGGCCGCGAGGACGTGGGAGGTGTCCTTCTCCTCGGCCCAGCTGACCGTGGCCTCCATCAGCGCATGCCCGACACCGTGCCGACGGAACTCCTCGACGACCTGCAGGTGCATGACGTACACGGCGCTCTCGTTGTGCACCGGGGAGAAGGTCCCGCGGGTGAGGTGGACGGCACCGGCGACCCGGTCGTCGATCTGGGCGACGAGGACGCGCTGGTCGGGGTCGGCCGCGATCCGTGCGATCGCCGAGGCGGCGTCCCGGACGGTCCGCTGGTCCGGACCGGCGCCCTGGCCTCCGTCGGCGCTCTCGGGGGAGACCTCACGCTCCGCGGAGCGACCGACCACGCCGGCACCGCCCCACAACCCCATCAGGGAGGCGGCATCATCAGGCGCGGCGTCGCGGATCTGCACCGGGTTTCGGAACACAACGACACCCCTTCCCAGCCGGAGGCCCGGCACCGGAGGTCACGGGCCTTCCGCGACCGGCTCTGGCCGTCAGGGTGCCCCGAAACCTCACGACTCGAACCGAGGTGAGAGGTTACGCCTAGTTGAAACCGATTGGATAGGCGGCCCAGACCGCCCTGTGCACGACACGCAGCCCCCAGGAGGCATGGTGTTCCCCGGTATCGGCACCGTCGTGAACATGGTGACCGTGCTGGCGGGCACCGCGATCGGTGTCCTCGTAGGGCACCGGTTCAGCCAGCGCACCCGCGACGTCGTGACCGACGCCCTGGGACTGGTCACCCTGCTCATCGCTGCCTCGGCCGCGACGAGCATCGGCGACGCCGACTGGTCGCGCGCGGTCGGCGACAGTGCACCGATGCTGATCGTGCTGGCCTCACTGGTGCTCGGTGGCATGGCCGGTTCCGTCCTCGGCATCGAACGACGGCTCGAGCACTTCGGTGGCTGGCTGCAGGCACACCTACAGCGGCGGGCGCCGGAGGGAGCCGACCGTCAGCGGTTCATCGAGGGGTTCGTGACCAGCTCCCTGGTGTTCTGCGTCGGCCCGCTCACCGTCCTCGGGTCGATCAGCGACGGCCTGGGCAACGGCGCGGACCAGCTGTTCCTGAAGGCGGCCCTGGACGGCTTCGCGGCCATCGCGTTCGCGGCCTCCCTCGGGTGGGGCGTGGCCGGCAGTGTCCTTGCCCTGTTCCTCGTGCAGGGCTCGTTGACCGCGCTGGGCGCCGGGCTCGGCGACATCCTGACGCCGGCGCAGATCGCCGCACTCACCTGCACGGGCGGTCTGATGCTCGTCGGAGTCGCGTTGCGGCTGCTCCGGATCAAGCAGCTGCCGGTGGGTGACCTGCTCCCTGGGCTGATCCTCGCGCCCGCGCTGACCGCCCTGATGTCCGTCTTGCACTAGCCAAGCACCGCCCCGCGCGCAAGTTTTGTCCGACCAAACCTCCCTTGACCAGCCAATACGTTCTAGGGTGACTCGTTGGGCGGGGGCGTGGCGGGCGTGCTCATCTTCGGGACACGCTGACGCTATAGTCCCGCCCCACCAGTGCAGAAGAGAGGCGACAGGAGTCCCATGCACGCCCGCCCCAGAAGCATCTCCGCATGGATCACCGTGATGCTCGGCGTCGCGGTCTCCGTGCTCGTGATGACAGGGAGCGGATCGGCGTCAGCGGCACCAGTGCCGTTGGCCGGCTCGCAGACCTGCCAGAAACCCGCGCCGCGCACCGACGACACCATCCACATCCAGGGCTGTCTGAGCGACTCGCGGGAGAAGCCGCCCGCCGCCGTGCCGGGCGTCGACATCAGTGTCGAGGACGAGTCGGGCAAGGAGGTCGGCAGCGGCACCAGCAACGAGTCCGGGGTGTTCGACATCCCGCTGCCGGGCGCCTCGATCGACAACCTCGGACAGACCTTCACGGTGAAGATCGACAAGGAGACGCTGCCGGAGGGCGCCGCGCTGCGCAACCCCAAGCAGGTGTCGCTCGCGGTCACCATCAAGCTGGACTCCGACGTCTTCGTCACGTTCCCGATCGGTGACGCAACCGGCGGTGGTGCCGGCAAGGCGACCCAGGCGCTGCAGCTGGCGGTCGGTGGTCTGGTCTTCTCGCTGCTGCTCGCGATGGCCGCCCTCGGCCTGTCGATGATCTTCGGTACGACGGGCCTGACGAACTTCGCCCACGGCGAGCTGATCACGTTCGGGGCGCTCGTCGCCTACGGGGTCGATGCACTGCCCGGCACCATCCGGATCGGCGGGACCAACGTCACCATCGCCGTGGCCGTCCTGGCGGCCACCGTGCTGTCAGCCGCCTTCGGCTGGGTCAACGACCGCGCGCTGTGGCGTCCCCTGCGGCACCGAGGCACCGGCCTGATCGCGATGATGGTCGTGAGCATCGGTCTGTCGATCTTCCTGCGCAACATCTTCCAGTACGTCGCGGGCGCGAGCACCCACCAGTACTCGCAGTTCTCCAGCCCGCGGCCGTGGAGCTGGGGGCCGGTGCTGGTCACGCCGAAGGACGTCTTCGTCGTGCTGTTCTCGACCGTCGTGCTGGTGCTCGTCGTGATCGCCCTGCAGCGCACCAAGCTCGGCAAGGCGACCCGCGCGGTGGCCGACAACACGGCACTGTCGGCCGCGACCGGCATCAACGTGGACCGGGTCGTCACGGTCGTGTGGATCGTCGGGGCGATGCTCGCCGGCCTGTCCGGCGTCCTGCTGGGCATGACCCAGGGCTTCGACTACCAGATCGGGTTCAAGATCCTGCTGCTGGTCTTCGCCGCCACCGTGCTCGGGGGCCTCGGAACCGCGTGGGGAGCGATCGTCGGGGCCCTGATCATCGGGCTGTTCGTCGAGGTCTCCACGTTGATCATCCCGGCCGAGCTGAAGTTCGTCGGCGCACTCGTCGTACTCATCATCGTTCTGCTGATCCGGCCCCAGGGCCTGCTCGGCAGGGCCGAGCGGGTCGGTTAGGAGAGAAGGACAGTGGACTGGCACGCCATCTTCAGCCAGGCCCTTCAACAGGGTCTGGGCCCGGTCGCCGCGGTGTACTGCCTCGCCGCGATCGGCCTCAACGTGCACTTCGGCTACACCGGCCTGCTCAACTTCGGCCAGGCCGGGTTCATGGCCGTCGGCGGCTACGCGGTGGCCTCGTTCGTCGCGACGTGGGGACTCGGGTTCTGGCTCGGCTCCCTGGTCGGCTTGCTCGCGGCCGCGGTCCTCGCCCTGCTGCTCGGCGTGCCGACGCTCCGGCTGCGGGCCGACTACCTGGCGATCGTCACGATCGCCGCCGCCGAGATCATCCGCCAGGTCATCGGGTCGGTCACGCTGCTGGAGTACTTCGGCGGGCAGGACGGGCTCCAGGGCTTCAACCGCAGCTTCGCCGGCCTGAACCCCTTCGAGGGCGGCGGCCGCATCGGCATCCCGGGCGTGGTCACCTGGCGGCCCTACGACTTCTGGACGCTTCTGGTGTGCTGGGCCATCGTCGCGCTGTGCTGCCTGATCGTGTGGGCGCTCATGCGCAGCCCGTGGGGCCGGGTGCTCAAGAGCATCCGTGAGGACGAGGACGCGGTGCGGAGCCTGGGCAAGAACGTCTACGCGTACAAGATGCAGTCGCTGGTGATCGGCGGCGTGATCGGCGGCCTGGCCGGGATCATGTCGGCCCTGCAGCACTCCGCGATCAACCCGTCGTTCTTCGCGACCGACACCACCTTCTTCGCCTACACGGTCCTCCTGGTCGGGGGTGCGGCGCGAGTCTTCGGCCCGGTCGCCGGAACCGTGATCTTCTGGTTCCTGCTCAGCTTCCTGGACCTGTTCTTCGGTCAGGCCACCGCAGGTGCCGATCCGTCGATTCCCTCGGCGATCATGAACAGCAACCAGGCCAGCCTGATGCGGTTCATCTTCATGGGGTTGTCCCTGATGCTGCTGATGATCTTCCGGCCACAAGGCATATTCGGCGACAGAAGGGAGCTGGCACTCGATGCCCGCTGACACCGCACCGACCAGCACACCGGACGACGGCGGCGCCACCCGCTACGACCCCGGGCGCCCTGCCGCCGCCACGGCGACCGTGGATGTCTCCGCGGCGCGCGCGGCGCTGAGCGAGGTGGCGCACGAGCCGGGCGCGAAGAAGCCGGACCCGATCGTGGTGGCCGACAACATCCGCCGCACGTTCGGCGGCCTCACCGCCGTGGACGTGGACCACCTGGAGATCCAGCGCGGCGTGATCACCGGGCTGATCGGACCCAACGGTGCCGGCAAGACCACGTTCTTCAACCTGTTGACCGGGTTCGACCGTCCCGACGAGGGCGACTGGTCGTTCAACGGCAGGAGCCTGAAGGGTGTGCCTGCGTACCGCGTGTCCCGCATGGGCATGGTGCGGACGTTCCAGCTCACGAAGGTCCTGTCCCGGCTCACCGTCCTCGAGAACATGCGGGTCGGGGCCACCGGACAGCGCGGCGAGAGCCTGCTGCGAGCGATGTTCGCACCGTTCTGGCGCCGGCAGGAGAGCGACAACACCGAGAAGGCCGACAACCTCCTCGAGCGGTTCCTGCTGATCAAGAAGCGGGAGGACTTCGCGGGTTCGCTGTCGGGCGGTCAGCGCAAGCTGCTCGAGATGGCGCGCGCGCTGATGGCGGACCCGGAGCTGGTGATGCTCGACGAGCCGATGGCCGGCGTGAACCCCGCGCTGAAGCAGTCGCTCCTCGGGCACGTGAAGTCGTTGCGTGACGACGGCCGGACGGTGCTGTTCGTGGAGCACGACATGGACATGGTCCGCGACATCTCCGACTGGGTGGTCGTGATGGCTCAGGGCAAGGTGATTGCGGAAGGCCCTCCCGACGCGGTGATGGGTGACCAACGGGTCATCGACGCCTACCTCGGCTCGCACCACGACCAGGACCTCAGCGAGGAGATGGAGGAGCAGATCCTCGCGGAGGCACAGGCCGAGATCGACGAAGGTGCCGCGCCGGCCACACCGGTCGCAGTCGAAGGAGACCAGCGTGTCTGAGGCGCAGACCGAGACCGCCGACCGCACCGTGCACCTCAAGGCCGCCGAGGGCGCGGTGTTGCGCGCGGACGACCTCATCGCGGGCTACGTGCCCGGGGTGAACATCCTCAACGGAGCGGACCTGTACTGCCAGGAGAACGAGCTGGTCGGCATCATCGGGCCGAACGGCGCCGGGAAGTCCACGCTGCTCAAGGCTCTCTTCGGACTGGTCAAGGTCAACTCCGGGAAGATCACCCTGTCCGGGGAGGACATCACCAACCGACGCGCGGACCACCTGGTGACCAAGGGGATCGGCTTCGTCCCACAGACCAACAACGTCTTCCCGTCGCTGACGATCCAGGAGAACCTGGAGATGGGTGTCTACCAGCGGCCCAAGTCGTTCCGGAAGCGGTTCGAGTTCGTCGGCGAGCTGTTCCCGGCGCTGATCGACCGCAGGGCACAGCGAGCGGGCTCGTTGTCCGGCGGCGAGCGCCAGATGGTGGCCATGGGCCGGGCGCTGATGATGGAGCCGTCCGTGCTCCTCCTCGACGAGCCGTCCGCTGGCCTGTCGCCGGTGATGCAGGACGAGGTGTTCGTGCAGACCCGGCGGATCAACCGAGCCGGCGTCTCGGTCGTGATGGTGGAGCAGAACGCGCGCCGCTGCCTGCAGATCTGTGACCGGGGATACGTGCTGGACCAGGGCCGCAACGCCTACACGGCCAGTGGCAAGGACCTGATCAACGACCCGAAGGTCATCGAGCTGTACCTCGGCACGCTCGCCAAGTAGCCCGCGGACAACGAAAAGGGGCCGGACCGGCAGGTCGGGCCCCTTCGCGTCGTACCGGGTGGATCGTCAGATCACGCCGGCGATGTACTTCTCGTTGGTGTACTTGTTGTCAGCGCCGTACACGAAGATGCCGATCGACGCCTTCGTCGGGCTTCCGGTCTTGCCGAGCTCGATCGGACCCGAGACACCGTCGTAGTCGATGTCCTCGCCGCTCTCAGCCAGCTTCGAGCACTCCGCGAACGTCGTGCACTTGGTGCCACCCGTGGACGCCTCGATGATCTGCGGCGCGAAGCTGGTCGGGTCGTCGGTCTTGGCCGAGATGGCGGCCAGGGCGGTCAGGACCGTCGCGTCGTAGGACTCGGGACCGTAGGTGAAGTCCGTGAGCTTCGAGTTCGTCGCCAGCAGCTTGTTCTTGAAGTCCTTCGGGTCGGCGCCGGGCAGCGTCGCCTTGGTGCCGGTCAGGGTCCCCTTGTCGAAGTCCTTCGAGTAGTCCGCGGTGTTGCCGTCGACGAAGTACGTGTCGACCTGCTGCGGTCCGACGTTCTTGGCGATCAGCTGCGGGACGAGCTTCTTGGTCTCGTCGAACGACACCAGGACGATCGCATCCGGCTTGACGGCGGCCACGCTGTTCACCTCCGCGGTGAAGTTGGTCGCGTCGGCGGAGTACAGCTTCTTGATGGCGACGCCTGCGCCGCCGGCCTTGAGGCCCTTCTCGATCTGGGCGGCCAGCAGCTCGCCGTACGAGTCCTGGCGGGCCAGGATCGCGACGTTGTTCTTGCCGTCCTCGATCAGCAGGTTCGCCATCACCGCGCCCTGCAGCACGTCGGACGGGGCGGTCCTGAAGTACAGGTTCTTCGGGTCGGTCTTCGCGTCGTCGAGCGCCGGCGAGGTGTTCGCAGGCGAGAAGTGCACGACACCGGCGCCGGTGATCTTGTCGATGACGCTCAGCGACACCGACGACGAGGCGGCACCGACGACGACGTCGGCGTTCGCGTCGAGAAGCTTGTCGGTCTGCGCGCCGGCGATGTCCGGCGTACCGTCACCCGAGTCCGCCTTGACCTCGACGACGTCCTGGCCGAGTACTCCGCCCGCGGCGTTGATGTCCTTGACGGCAGCCGCCACACCGGCGAACTCCGGCGGGCCGAGGAAGGCGAGGTCACCGGTCTGCGGCAGCAGGGTGCCGACGGTCAGCTTGCCGTCGCCCTTCGCCGGGGCGCTCGAACTCTCGCTCGGGGCGGCCGAAGCGTCGTTCCCTGCGTTGTTGCTGTCGTCGTTGTTGCCGCAAGCCGTCAGGGCGAGCGATGCGGTCGCGAGCACCACGGCGGTGCGCCACGCGCGGGTAGGGCGGGTCAATTGAGCCTCCGATGTAAAGGGAAAATCCGCGGCGTCCCCCCACCGGGTCCGCACCGCGTTTCCTGATGGTGGCAACCTAGCGCGAAACCCTTTGTCACTAGACCCTCCGCGCCGAAATAGAGGGGTGGTCGTTGCCATTTCGTGATCTGTCCGCGTTCAGCGGCGGCGCGTAGTTCGTCCCGAATCAGGGTCCGGTCGGCCCGTCGGCCAACGAGGGCCCGTGGGTGATCACTCCTTCGGCGACCTGACGCATCGACAGCCGCAGGTCCATCGCGGTCTTCTGGATCCATCGGAACGCGTCCGGCTCGCTCAGCTCGAGCTGCTTCTGCAGCACGCTCTTCGCCCGGTCGACGGCCTTGCGGGTCTCCAGCCGCTCGGTCAGGTCTGCCACCTCGGCCTCGAGCATCTGCAGCTCGGCGAACCGGCTGACGGCCATCTCGATCGCCGGCACCAGGTCGAACTTGTTGAACGGCTTGACGAGGTAGGCCATCGCACCCGCGTCCCGCGCCCGGTCCACCAGGTCCCGCTGGCTGAACGCGGTCAGGATCACGACGGGGGCGATCCGCTGCTCGGCGATCCGCTGCGCGGCCGTGATCCCGTCCAGCTTGGGCATCTTGACGTCGAGGACCACCAGGTCCGGGCGGTGCTGCTCGGCGAGGTCGACGGCGGTCTGCCCGTCGCCCGCCTGCCCGACGACGTGGTACCCCTCCTCCTCCAACATCTCCGCCAGGTCGAGGCGGATCAGCGCCTCGTCCTCGGCGATGACGACGCGGCGTACCGGGGCGCCGGGGTCTGCACTCACGCGGCAAGGCTATACGGGAGCGGGCCTCTGGTCCCCAGCCGCCCGCACGCGTCGGTTAGTCTGACTTCCGCCTTGCCCCGGTATCCCAATCGGCAGAGGAAGCGGTCTCAAACACCGTCCAGTGTGGGTTCGAGTCCCACCCGGGGCACTTCTGTGGTCTCTCATCCCGGGTGGTCGATCAGCCGGGATCGATCAGCCGGGCGCGGAGGCTCGGTCGGGGCGGCGGTAGGCGGGGGCGACCTCGTTGGTCGCGTCACCCATCCGGTGGATTCGCAGGGCGTTGGTCGATCCCGGGATGCCCGGTGGGGAGCCGGC
>Ga0307409_100001444_pt1 | contig 11669 bp, 7 predicted proteins | sample 322Ometagenome_2_FD_203888 | JGI IMG/M metagenome (GOLD analysis project Ga0307409, IMG submission 203888) | Maize rhizosphere microbial communities from greenhouse at UC Davis, California, United States - 322HYB-O-2 | ecosystem: Host-associated > Plants > Roots > Rhizosphere > Soil | place...
ATACCCGACACCATAATTTCCGGTAAACAGAACGCGAACACCGGCGACATTTTGGTGCCGGCGACGACACAACTTGACGGCAACGGTGCGGAATCGCAGCTTGATCTCCCGCTTGAAGATGAACCAGCCCCCCCGACCATCGCGGTGAACGAGAACGTCCCATCGACGATCGCGCCGAGCGGGCCGCTGGACGAGATACCCATCACTCCGACCAAGCACACCGGCGAGCTCGAAGCCGAATTGCGAGACGAGGAAGTGCCCTTCGACCAGGACGAGGACGTGGAGCAGATCTTTAATCGGCCGGCCGCTAGTTATGACGGATATCAATTGCCGAGTCCGCAGCTGCTCCACGCGGCGGCCCCGCACATAGAGCATAAGGACAAAGAATTGCTCGAAATAGCGGAATCGCTGGCGGAAAAAACAAAGGAATTTAACGTTGCCGGGAAGGTGGTGAACATCTGCCCCGGTCCTGTGGTGACGACTTACGAATTCAAGCCCGACCCGGGCGTGAAGTATTCACGAGTGACGGGGCTGGTTGATGACCTGTGCCTCGCGCTCAGGGCCGAATCTATCCGTATTGACCGAATTCCAGGAAAGGCGTTCGTCGGGATAGAGGTGCCGAACAATAAGCGCGAGACTATCGTGCTGCGCGAGGTGATCGAATCGAAGAAGTTCAAGGATTCGGAAGGGCTGTTGACCATTGCTCTGGGCAAGACCATCGACGGGCTGAACTACGTCGCGGACCTTGCGAAGATGCCGCACTTGCTGATCGCGGGTGCGACGGGCGCAGGTAAATCGGTGGGCGTTAACTCACTGGTGATGTCGATACTTTTTAAAGCGCGGCCGGACCAGGTGAAGTTCATCATGGTCGATCCGAAGAGGTTGGAGCTGGGCCTTTACGCCGACATTCCGCATCTTGCGACCCCGATCATCACCGATCCGAAACGAGCCGCGATCTCGCTGAAATGGGCCGTCACGGAGATGGAACGCCGGTACAAGGACCTGGCGGGTTGGGGCGTGCGAAACATCGACGGCTATAACGAGGCAGCCGCGAAAAAGAACGCCGCTGAAGAATTTGACGAGGATACGGGCGAGCCGCACCGCACTCTGCCGTACATCGTGATCATCATCGACGAGCTTGCTGACCTGATGATGGTTTCAGGGAAAGAGGTCGAAGAATCGATCACCCGACTCGCCCAAATGGCCCGCGCGGTGGGGATCCACCTCGTGCTCGCGACGCAGCGGCCGTCGGTGGACGTCATCACAGGATTGATCAAGGCAAATTTCCCAGCCAGAATGTCGTACCGCGTTTCTTCAAAGGTCGATTCGCGAACGATCATCGACGCGAACGGTGCCGAAGGGCTTTTGGGTAAGGGCGATATGCTCTTTCTGCCGCCGGCCACCTCTCAGGTTGTTCGGATACACGGCGCTTACGTCGATGAGGTGGAGATCGGGAAAGTGGTCGCCGAAGTGAAGCGGCAGGGCCGGCCGGAATACGACACGACGATCACGAAATCCGACGAGGACCTGGACGATTCGGGCGATCTTCCGGGCCGCCGCGATCCGCTGTTTTGGGACGCCCTCAAATGTGTCGTGCACGCGAAACGCGGCTCGACATCGCTGCTGCAACGCCACCTTCGCATCGGCTACGGCCGCGCCGCCGCGATCCTCGATGCTATGGTGAAGGAAGGCTACATCGGCGATATGGACGGCTCTTCACGCGCGAGACCGGTGCTTCAAAAGGCGTATGAAGATCTTGCCGACGTCCAAGAGATGAATTCGTAAGTCTTCTTGTTCTCCAAAATAATCTGTGACATAGTACTGCGCGATTCTGCATAGTTCGCGCCGGTACGATCGTATTCCAGCGCCTCCCGCGCTTCATGCGGAGCCGAAATCTAAAAATCGTACTCGGAGGACCTTATGAGACTGATTACCGGGTTTTTTCTCTTCGTTGCCGTTAGCGTTTCAGCCGCTTGCAACTCCGCAGTTGCTCCCGCGGTGAACACCGCGAACGCGAACGTAAACGCAACAAACTCAACCGCCAATACGAATACTGCTTCAAACTCTGCGGCTCCGTCCAAGGAAGCATTGGCCGCACGCGAAAAGCAGGCGTTCGAAGCCTGGAAAGCAAAAGACGGAAAGTTCTTCGAGGGCTTTTTGGTCCCCAATTTCGTTATGATGAACGGCGCCTATCGCGGCGACAAAGCCGAGACGGCCAAAAGATACGCCGCGAATCCGTGCACGGTAGGGAGTTACACAATGTCGGACGAGCAGGTCACGAATGTTTCCCCGCAAGTCGCCGTGATAACAACGAAGGTGACCGCCGACATCACATGCGAGGGTAAAACGATGCCGAGCCCGGTTACGAGCGTGTCCGTATACGTTCGCGACGGCGCCGAGTGGAAGGGGGCATTTCACACCGAGATCCCGATCGCTTCGCCGCCCGCGAAAGCGGGTTCGTATGCCTCGCCGGGCCCTGCGACGGTGGGTCCGCCTTCTGATTCCGCCCTTGCCGCAACGCTTGTCGAGCGCGAAAGATTCATCTGGGACGCCTGGAAGACCCATGACCAGGCAAAGATCGAAGGGTTCGTCACATCAGGAGCGTCCGCGGTCGGGATGGGCGGCGAGCGGACGGCGACAAAGGCGGACATCGTGAAGGCCTGGACCGAGCCGTGCGACGTTAAGGACGTGAAACTTTCGAACGAGCACGCGAACGAGATCAGCCCCGGCGTTGCTCTCCTTTTATACAAAGGCGCGGCCGACGGCAAGTGCGGCGACATGGCGGTGATGCCTCAATGGGCCATGACCGTTTACACAAAGGAAGGCGACACCTGGAAGGGAGCATTTTTCGTCGCTGCCCCAGCATAGGAAGGATGTTGAACCTCGCCGAGGAATCTCTTATCCTGAAGGACGTATTCTCTGAATATGTCCTTCTTTTTTCGCCCTAAGACATTGCGAATAAACTCCTTTGGAATTTGTCGAGGCGAACCAGCTTCGTGCCGCCGTCGTGCGTGTTTCCGGCGCACCGAGTGCATGAGCCGTATCCGCATAGCTCCGGAAATAAAGGCAGCGGTATCGATTTTGATCCTGGTTCAGTGCGTGTTCGCGCTCGCTTGCTATCAGCGGAAGCCCGCCGGACTTCACGCCCCGGCATCGAACGTGTCGGCGTTCGCAGACGTTATAAATATCAACACCGCATCGCCCGACGAACTTCAACGCATTCCGCACGTTGGCGAGAAACTCGCGTCGAAGATCGTTGAGCATCGAGAATTGAACGGGCCGTTCCGCCGCGTCGAGCACCTGATGCTGATACCCGGAATTTCGGATAAGCGTTTTCGAAAGATTCGGCCGATGGTGAGGGTGGAATGAATATGTCCTCTCCCCCGGACGCCGAGCCGAAGCGATTCTCGATGTTCCCGCTGCTGTGGCTTGCGATCGTCTTTAGCTCAGGAATCGCATGCAGTTACTTGATAGATTTGGACTGGCGCGTCGCTCTTGTTTCGGCATCATTACTGATCGTTCTAGCACTTCTCGTACGCTACTCTTCAATTTCAAATTTCATAGTCGTTTCGGCGTTCTTCTTCGCCGGGGTGTTCTGTTACCAATTCGAGATCGGGACTATCGCAGACAATCGCGTCAGGCGTATCTATGACGAGAGCAGAATTGCTTCAGGGACGCCGGTGGAGATCGAGGGGGCGCTGATCGGGCGACCGGAACCGGCTTACGACGGCGCGTTTATCAAATTGGCCCTCGACTCAATGTCACATCGTCGGGCGGTGTTTCCCGCCTCCGGCACAGTTCGTTTGTTTCTGCCGCTCGGTACCGAAGAACAGATCTCAGATCTGAGATCTAAAGATTTGAGATCGGGTGACGTGATCCGCACGGCCTGCGAACTTATTCGGGAAGACCAGTATTTGAACCCGGGCGTGATGCCGCGGCGGCAACTTCTGGATCAGCAAGGGATCGACGCGACATGCACGGTGAAGAGTCCGCTGCTGATCGAGGTGGATGGTGAGCGAGGCTGGATTTCGCCGGTCGATGTCGTTTACGAACAGCGGCAATGGTTGATCGACGAATTTAGATCGCGGTTTTCAGTTTCGACCGCCGGCGTAATGATAGCGTCGCTGCTGGGCGACAAACATTTTTTAGATAAAGATACGGCTGACGTATTTCGAGACGGAGGAACGTTTCACGTGCTTGTGATTTCGGGACTCCACATTACGTTTATTGGCGGGATCCTGTTTTGGATCGTAAGTCTTTTTGGCAGGAACCGTATTTGGCAATTCGCGATAGTGTGTTCGGTACTTTGGCCATATACGCTGGCGGTCGGCGCGGAGGTGCCAGTGGTCAGGGCGAGCGTGATGTTCACCGCGTTGCTGCTGGGGCGGGCAATTTACCGAAACGGCACCTTACTGAATACTCTTGGACTCAGCTGTCTGATGTTGCTGGCGTGGAGGCCCGCGGACCTCTTCAATCCGTCGTTTCAGCTAACGGTGGTCAGCGTGTTTGCGATAGTCGGAATGGCATTCCCGCTGATCGAAAAGCTTCGAGCAATTGGCGGCTGGATGCCCGAGGCCGGATCGCCCTTTCCGCCGAATGTGCCCCGCGGCCTTCGGCGTTTCTGCGAGACGGTCTATTGGCGCGAACACGTATGGGCGATCGAACAAGGACAGCAAATCTGGGGGGCGCGAATAATGAAAGCGCCGCTCAGCAAAATTTCAGACGGAACGCGATGGGCAGTCGCGTGGGTGTTCGAGGGAATATTGATATCGGTGATCGCGCAGTTGTGGATGCTGCCGCTGCTGGTCTATTACTTTCATCGCGTGTCGCCCGCATCGGTAATATTGAATTTGTGGGTGGGAGCCGTGATGGCGGCGGAGAGCTTCGCGGCGATCCTGGCGGTCTTGTTCGCACAATTCAGCGAGACGTTGTCGATGCCGCTTGTGGAATTGACGAACTTTCTAAATTCACTGCTGGTAGAAGTGCCGCGGATAATGTCGGACTACGATCTGGCGAGTTTTCGTGTCCCTGTTTACACAGGCCCAATGAAGGCGGCCTACTTGGTTTATCTGCTTCCGTTCACCGCGGCCGCTTTGCTGATCTATAAATGGGACCCGTTCGCCCTAGCACGGCCCGGACGGAAGTTTAAGTCAGGATTCGCGGTTTTGACATTCACGGCGGCGTTAATGGCATCGGTGATCATTTTTCATCCATTTAGCGCACCAGAGCCCGCCGGGCTGCTGAGAGTGGAATTTTTAGATGTGGGGCAGGGGGATTCCACTTTTATCACTTTCCCGAACGGCGAGACGATGCTGATCGACGGCGGCGGAAAGGTGAATTTCGCGGCCGAATCTGACGACGAGCCACAACCATTTGAATCGGATCAGCCGCGGATCGGCGAAATGGTGGTGTCGGAATTTCTTTGGGAAAAAGGATACTCCAAAATTGACCGTATGGTGGTGACCCATGCCGATGCTGACCATTCGCAGGGGTTGGCAGATGTAATGCGCAATTTCTCGGTCGGCGAGATGTGGGCCGGAACGTCCGTCCACGATGGGTTAGAGATGACGGACCTCACGGAGTCAGCTAAAAAATATTCGATCCCGGTAATGCGGATCGGGAGGGGAGAAATCTTCGAGATTTCCGGCGTCACGGTCGAAGTGTTGTGGCCCGTGAAATCAGCAATTAAATCGGGATCGGACAATAACTCTTCGGTCGTGCTGCGGTTGATCTACGGCGAATCGGAGTTTCTGTTCACGGGCGACATCGAAAAGGAAACCGAGGAGGAATTGACCACAACCGGAACAGATCTGAATGCGGACATTATAAAAGTGCCGCATCACGGGAGTCGGACCTCGTCGACCGGGTCGTTCGTTAATGCCGTTTCGCCGAGGCTCGCGATCATACCGGTCGGAAGGCGTTCGATGTTCGGCCATCCGCACCCGGAGGTCGTCGAACGTTGGAAGAGTATCAATGCTGACGTGAAAATAACCGGCGAGAAGGGCACGATAACGGTAGAAACAAACGGTAAAGAGCTGAACGTAAAGGCGTTTATTGATTGAGCACGAGGCGCTTAAGGGAAGTAAAATGCTCGGGGGTTTGATTTCCTCAAACCTTCCGAGCGTTTCTTCAGTTGTCTGTATGTAGCTATATTACGTGCGACTTACCACAATGTCAAGTGTTATTTCATGTATTACATTAGCAAACAATGTTTAATCGCGAAAAATGGCTAAACATGCGCTTAAGCTAGTATTTATCGGCCTTTCGTAACGGTTTCCGGTTCCAGGCGGCCGCTATTTCCATATAAAAAGAGGAAAAATTTCGCTCTTTACGTCGAATTGAGAAGAAAATTGTGGTTTCGCCAAGAATTTTCCAGTTACCGGATCAATGTTTGAAATGTCTAATGCCGGTGAACGCCATAACGATTCCATGTTCATCGGCGGCGGCGATCGATTCTTCGTCTTTTACCGAGCCGCCGGGTTGGATTATGGCCGCAATTCCCATTTTCGCGGCCTCGTCGACATTGTCGCGGAACGGAAAAAAGGCATCGGAGGCAAGCGCGGCACCTTTGACCGGGAGCCCGAATCTTCCCGCCCTCATGGCGGCGATGCGCACAGAATCGACCCGGTTCATCTGGCCGGAGCCGACGCCAATGGTTTGATGCTCATTGGCGATCACGATCGCGTTCGACTTTACGTGTTTACAGACATTCCAAGCCATCAGCATCGCTCGCGTATCAGCCTCGGTGGGCTGTTTTTTGCTGACGATCCTTAGTTCGTTTTGTGAAACTTTGTATTGGTCTTGCTCCTGAGCGAGGAAGCCGCCCGATATTTGCTTAAATTCGATCGTTGTTCGTTGCTCGTTTTCGCTCGACCGTAATTTCAACACGCGGAGGTTTTTTTTCAAACGAAAAATCTCGAGTGCATCAGCCTCGTAGTTCGGGGCGACGATCACTTCGGAGAAGACCTCGATAACGGACTTCGCCGCTTCGGCGTCGACGGTGCGGTTGAAAGCGACGATGCCGCCGAACGCGGAGATGGGGTCGGTGGAGAGAGCCCGGTGGTAGGCTTCGTCGTTGGTCGCGCCGACCCCGACGCCGGAAGGATTTGTGTGTTTGATGATCGTCACGGCACGTTGCTCGAAATCCTGCACGAGGTTCCAGGCAGCTTCGGCATCAACGTAATTGTTGAACGACATATCTTTGCCGTGGAGCTGCACGGCACCGGCAATACCGGTAACCTCGCCCGAGGAATAGAGGGCTGCCTTTTGGTGAGGGTTCTCGCCGTAACGTAGATCGGTAATCTTGGCCAGACGGATTTCAGCATTATTGACTAGAGTGTCATCGACGCTGTTGGACGGACCGGCTGATCCTTCCGCTTCCGGCGAAGGGGCCCGATCACTACGCTCTTTCACGTGAGTATCTTCGCCGGGCGAAACGTCCGGATCGCCATCCGCTTCGAAAAACATCAGATCTCCGAGGGGGTTGAACGGCTCTAGAAAGTCGAGGTCTTCGTGTGATAGCTGTTTTGCAAGATAAGAAGAGATAGCGAGGTCGTAGCTTGCCGTTCGGGTGTAGGCGAGAGCGGCGAGGCGCTGGCGGGTTTTTAGGGAAAGAGATCCGTTATTCGTTTTCAGTTCCTCGATGACGGTTTCGTAAAGATTCGGATCGGTGACGACGGCGACGCTGCGCCAGTTTTTTGACGCAGAGCGAATCATGGCGGGACCGCCGATGTCGATGTTTTCGACAGCTTCTTCGAGTGAAACACCGTCCCTGGCTACGGTTTGCTCGAACGGATAAAGGTTGATGGCCACCAGATCGATCGGTTCGATTTCGTGTTCGGCCATCGAAGTAACGTGCTCGGCATTGTCGCGGAGGGCGAGGAACGCACCGTGGATCTTCGGGTGGAGGGTTTTTACGCGGCCGTCCATCATCTCGGGGAAGCCGGTCACCGCTGAGACATCGGTGACCGCCAGGCCGCTTTCTCGAAGTGAGTTAGCAGTGCCGCCGGTGGAGATGATCTCGACGCCGTGACTCGCGAGTTCGCGGGCGAATTCGACCGCGCCGGTCTTGTCGGAGAGGCTAATCAGGGCACGTTTGATCTTTACGAGGTCCGTCATAAAACAAAAAAGGCGGTCCGTAACCCGAACCGCCAATCTTGATTATCCAACAAAGGAGCAGAATTCTAAAGCAGGACGCATCAAAAGAAAAAGCGTCCGAGAAACAACAAACTCAAAAGGAACGCGAGCGCGTAAATGACAATTTTGATTAGACTCATTTGATTGACTATCCTTTGGAGAGTCGCTCGACAGTTTGCAAAGCTGCAATAGTTCTGGCAAGCCTTCGATGTCAAAATACCGCTTAACATCATACTTCAGATTCTTTTTACTGCTGCTGGGTTTACAAATCTTTACAGAAGTCCGCGCGCAGGGGATCGAAGCGGATATAGTCGTAGACGCAAGCGGCCAGACCGCTAAGATTTCGGGCCGGATTATGGACGGCTTTGTCCCGGCGAATAAGCGAAATGTGGTCTTCAAAAAGACGGTAGCAGGGAATGACAGGCTCGCGGAACGGATTTCGGAGTTGGAACTCTTTGGGACCAGGCCGATCGCGTTTAGACGGCTGATGGCCGGTGAATATCTCGCGGAGGCTGATTTTGCGGAGTGGAGCTATCGGATCGACCTCAAGTCACCCGCGGGAAAGGCTGCGGCTGCTCACTCGTCGTGGATCGGGCAGGAGAATGGCATCCTGATGCTGGATGATCTTTTGCCTCAGTTCGGTAGCCGAGGCTTAAAGGTGTTCGGAAAGATCCGGCTGAGGCTGCCAGACGGATGGTCAACTACGGATTCGAACAAAGCAACTTTGAATGAATCCATAAGCATGGATTTAGACGACGTTGAGAATTCGGTAGTGTTCGTGGGGCGGTCGCTACGCAGTTTTGACGGGCACGACAGCTCCAGCATGCCGCGGCTCGTCTTATCAGGAAGCTGGCAATTCACCGATAATGAAGCGGCGGCGATGATATCGGAAATATTTGCGGAGTATTCAAAGACGCTCGGGCAATTGCCTAAAGGGAATTTCCGGATCGGAATATTAAAATTCCCCGATGCGGAAAATTCCGGGCACTGGGAAGCGGAGACGCGAGGGCGAACCGTAACCATCTTGTCATCGGATATGCCGTTTAGGACGCTATCATTGCAGCGATTACACGAGCAGCTGCGCCACGAGATATTCCATCTTTGGTTTCCCAATGGCGTGAATCTCAGCGGCGATTACAGTTGGTTTTACGAGGGTTTCGCGCTTTATCAATCACTGAAACTCGGTGTCGGGGTGAATCGGATAAGATTTGAAGACATGCTCGGCACGCTCGCAAGGGCCTACACGATCGACGCGAATGCAAAACCCAGGCTCCCGCTGGTGGGGGATACGAGTTTCGACCCGACGGTGCGGTACGCGCGGGGGATGCTGGTGGCCTTTCTAATAGATATCGAGATGTTGTCGAACTCGAAAGGGAAAACGGACGTAGCAGAAGTGTTGGGGCGCATCTATCGCCGTTATGGAAATGGCGGAACGAGCGCCGACGGTAACGATGCTGTTATTGAGGCTCTCGCACAACGTGCGATCATCGACAAGTACATTTTAGGTTCGGCCCCGATCGAATGGGCGGAAATGCTGGTTAATGCCGGCCTCGTATCGACCACCAACGGGCGCACGGCGTCGCTTTCGGTCGCGCCGAAACTGAACGGACGGCAAAAGGAAATACTCGACCGGTTAGGCTATAATAATTGGCGGAAGATCGGTATTAAACGGTGAAGAATTACAGATCAAAACTTGCTGCTTTCGCAGTGTTCATTATTTTCGCACAGTCTTCATGCTCGTGGTTCGAGGGAGGCATGGGTGCGTTCACGGGCATCGTCGGGCTTTCCGACACAGCGACGGTGATCGCAAAAACAGCTCAGATCCGGACCTCCTATGCTGTAGTTGCGGCGGATCTGCTTGAAGTGAAGCGCGGCGAAAAGCTGGACGTGCTGGACAAGGTGGAATTTGAAAAGGTTCTTTGGTACCGCGTGCGGGCGCACGATGATTCGGAAACGGAAGGGTGGATCGAAGCTCAAAATTTGATCACCAGCGAAACTCTGGAGAAATCGCAGAAACTGGCGGAATCGTTCAAGAATTTGCCGCCACAGGCGGCGGGGCAGTTGAGGGCGAAGTCGAATTTGCGGTTGGAGTCGGAGGTGAATTCGGAGAATATCCTTTTTAAGCTGGCGAGCGAATCGAACTTCGAGATCATGGATTGGAAGTTCGTGCCGAAGCAGGAGCTGCCCGACGTCGATGACGCCGGGAAGGGCGAACGGGCTCAGGCCGCAAGGAAGAAAAACGCCGACGTCGAGGCGGCGAAGGAGCAGGGGGAGCCGGAAAAGCTGGATGAAAAATACGATATTTGGTATCTGGTGAAATTGGACCCTTCGGTCTCGCCGGCGCCGGCGGGGTGGCTTTTCGGGCGGCAGGTGGAACTGCAGATCCCCAGCGAGATAGTATTTTTCCAATCCAACAACCGCAAGTACGTCGCCTGGCAGCGGCTGGATTCGGAGATGGCGACGGTCACGTCCGGCCGGAGCGCGACGCCGGGGAACTGGGTGATCCTGACGCGCTCGAACAACGTCAAAGCGATCGACGGTGTTGAGCCCGATTTCGACGGAATCAGCGTCATGGCTTTCGACAAGTACGACCAGAACTATTACACCGCGTGGCGGACGAGCGGCGAGGTTTGGGGGACGGTCCCGATGCGGGTGGAGGGTTCGGGGGACAGCAAAACGTTCACCGTGCAGCTGCGTCACCCGGACGGACAAATGGTCGAAAAGCGTTTCGTCGTGTTCAAAGACAAGAGCCGGATCAAGGTTACGCCGCCGGAGGACATCGCACAATTTCAAACGCTTCGCGGACGCTAATGATGCAGGATCCGGCTGACCTCGAAAATCCTTTCCCCGACCCGGTCGAGATCGAGATCACCGATTCCCTTGATCTTCACGCCTTCAGCCCGAAGGACGTTAAGGCGGTGACGATCGCGTATCTCGAGGAGGCCCGTAAAAAAGGATTCAGGATCGTGCGGATAGTTCACGGAAAAGGCGTCGGGGTGCAGCGAGAGATGGTCAGGAAGGTGCTCAGCGAAACGGGATTCGTTTCGAAATTTAAGTCGGGCGACGAATTTTCGGGCGGGTGGGGTGCGACGATCGCTGAGCTGGACGTAAGTTAACGGTCGTCGATGACGTCGGCCCAGACCTCGCCGTCGTCGGTTTCGTTATATAAAGCCTCGAGCATCTGGTTTTGTTCGTCGATGCGATATTCGGCGTCAGCGAGACGTTTCCCCAGATCTTTACAGCGCAATTCGAGTTCGTGCAGGCGCTTCTTTCGTTCCTTGTCCAGACGGTCCAGGTAGAACATGTACATCATCTGAAGGCCCGCGACGCCGGCGAGCGAAAGGCAAAGAATGATCAAAATATAGGTAAGCACGAGTGAAACCTGTCTTCGTGTTTTGCTGCGTCGGCGGATCTACGAGGCCGGGGGAATTGGCCGGAAACGTCGGTGCCGTGTATTCAATCTATGTTTTCAGTATAACCTCGACCGCCATTCAGGAAAAGATAAAAATCGAATCGAAAGAGAAAATCATGTC
>Ga0307409_100001445_pt1 | contig 11663 bp, 10 predicted proteins | sample 322Ometagenome_2_FD_203888 | JGI IMG/M metagenome (GOLD analysis project Ga0307409, IMG submission 203888) | Maize rhizosphere microbial communities from greenhouse at UC Davis, California, United States - 322HYB-O-2 | ecosystem: Host-associated > Plants > Roots > Rhizosphere > Soil | place...
ATCGCCTGGCCCAGGAGGATGGTGCGCAGCCGGCCGGCCTTATCCGCCATCCAGCCGAAAACCGGAGACAGCGCGTACATGCCCGCGATGTGCAGGCTGATGGTCAGGCCGACCACCGTGAGGCTGGCCCCGTGGTCGCGCAGGTGCACGGGCGTCATGGACATCAGCGCCACCATTGTGGCGTGGCTGAGTGCGACAGCGGCCACCGCATACCGCGCCCGGGGATTGCTTCGCAGAATCCGCAGGCCGCTTTTTGGCCGGGGTGCCGCGGGATCGGGCAAGCGGGAGGCCATGGCGGTGAGCAGGGGGTCCGGCCGCAGGCCGGTTGAATAGACGACGGCGGCAGCCAGCTGGGCGGCGACAGAAAAGGCGAAAGCACCTGTCAGCGGGGGAAGGCCAAGGGCTGCGCCGACCGCCTCGCCAGGGCCAAAAAGGTTCGGCCCCAGGACGGCGCCGATGGTCGTGGACCACACCACAATGGAGAGGTCACGGCCCCGGGAACCCGGGCGGGACAGATCGGTTGCGGCGAAGCGCGCCTGCAGGTTTACCGCGGAACCCGCACCGAGGAGCATCAAGCCCAGCAGCAGCACAGGAAAGAGCCCCAGGGCGGCCGAGCTGATGGCCAGCACGGCGCCCGCCCCCGCAATGAGGGCGCCGGTGGACAGCGAGATCCGCCGGCCGCGGGCCTGGGCCAGGCGGGCCAGCGGGACAGCGGCGAAAGCGGCGCCGAGGGTGCTCATGGTGGCTGCCATGCCGGACCAGGCGTTGGATCCGGAGAGCTGCGCCGCGAGCAGGGAGCCGAGGGAAAGCGTCGCCCCCATGCCAATGCCGCCGAGGATCTGGCCGCCGACGAGAATGGACACCACGCGGCGTTGGAGGCGGTGGTCCCCAAGCCGGCGCTGGTCCTCTGTGGCGGCTGGCCTTGGCGTGGCGGACTCGTCTAGCTGCAGGCCTTCCGGCCGTTCCTCTGCGTTCATCCTGGTCCTTTTGGGCTCCCTGGCACGGTTCCGCGGCGGCGGGGGGACATGTCCAATATACCCCACTGGGTATACTTTGGGCATCAGCTGCGGCGTCCGCAGCACCCTGACCCTGGACCCCGCCTATGCTGAGGGGATGGAAAATGTTGGCGGAGGTGAAGGATCGGCACAGGCCGTAGACCTCCGCGCCCTCGCTGTGGCCATTCTTGACATCTCCGCGGACGTCAAGCGGAAGTCCCACCAGGAGACCGGGGTCCGCCCCCTGCCCAATGGCCAGCTGGAGATCCTCCGGGTGATCGAAAACCACCCCGGAATCACTGTCGCCGAAGTCGCCAGCCGGCTGGGTCGGCAGTTCAGCAACGTGAGTGTGCAGGTGCGCGAGCTCGTCACCGGCAACCTGGTGACCCGCACGCGAGACGCCGCCGACAAGAGGTACGTCGCCCTCCATCCCACCGCGGAGTCCCAGCGCATCAAGACCGTGCTGGAGGCCGCTTGGGCGGAGTCGCTTGCGGCAGCCAGTTCCAAGCTTCTCCCGGCGGAACGGGAGCAGATCTCAGCGAGCCTTCCGGCGCTCCAGCGCCTCGCTTCGTTCCTCGACGAACCCGCGTAGCCATCGTCACACCGTTTTTGTCTTAGTGGGCACTGGCCAAGTAGTTATACTTTTATAAGTATTACTACTTGGAGGGTTTTGAAGGATGGCACTAGATACGGCAACAGCGCAGGTGCGGCAGGAGAAAAAGCCGCAGAAAGCGTGGTGGGCACTGATCTTCCTTGCCCTTGCGCAACTCATGGTGGTCCTGGACGGCACGATTGTGAATCTCGCCCTCCCGCGGCTGCAGACCGAAATGGGGATCAGCGATTCGACGCGGTCCTGGGTGGTGACGGCGTACGCTCTGGCTTTCGGGGCGTTCCTGCTGCTGGGCGGACGGATCGCGGACTTCTGGGGACGCAAGCGGACCTTCATCGTGGCCGCCGTCGGTTTCGCCGCCGCGTCGTTCGTAGGCGGGATCGCGCAGGAATCGTGGGAGCTGATCGGCGCGCGCGCCCTTCAGGGTGTGTTCGCCGCGCTGCTGGCGCCTGCCGCGCTGGCGCTGCTGACAGTTGCGTTCCCCGCCGGCAAGGACCGCGGGACGGCATTCGCGATCTTTGGCTCCATCAGCGGCGTCGGCGCAGCCATTGGCGTCCTCCTGGGCGGGTACCTCACGGACTACGCGTCCTGGCGGTGGTGCTTCTTCGTGAATATCCCCATCGCAGTCATCGCCTTTCTCGGCGTCTGGCTTACGGTGCGCGAAAGCAAGGCTGAAGGGTCCACCAAATACGACTGGCCCGGCGTCGTCCTCGCAGCCCTCGGCCTGGGGTCACTGGTCTATGGCTTCACCAATGCCGAACACGGCTGGGGTGCTCCGGAAGCCTGGGGCTTCATCCTGGCAGGCGTGGTGCTGCTGGCCCTCTTCGTGCTGGTGGAGAAAAACGTGAAGCATCCCTTGCTGCCGCTCCGCGTCGCCACGGAGCGCAACCGGGCAGCAGCGTTCCTCGCCTCGTTCCTGTCCGGTGCCGTCCTGATTGGCGGCATCCTGTTCATCAACTACTACATCCAGATCGTGCTCGGTTTCGCGCCGTTCCCGGCAGGCATTGCGTCCCTGCCCATGACCGTGGTGCTGATCGCCACCGCTGCCGTGGTTGCGAAGAACCTGCCGAAACTCGGGGCGAAAATCCCCACCGCGGTGGGACCCGTCTTCATGGCGGCTTCCATGCTGTGGCTCACGCAGGTCAGCGCCGAAGGCAGCTATGCCGTGAACATGCTTCCTGCCCTGATCCTTATGGGGATGGGCCTTGGCATGGTATTTGTTCCGATGCAGAACCTTGCCCTTTTCGGCGTGGACAAGGATGACTCCGGGGTTGCCAGTGCCCTGGTCAACGCCTCGCAGCAGATCGGAGGCTCCCTGGGCATTGCCCTGTTCAGCACCATCGCAGCTGCATTTACGGCTGCCGCGGGTGGCGCCTCCATGGCGGCGCTGACAGCCGGCTACTCGGCGGTGTTCCTGTGGGCGGCGGCCGTGGCAATCCTGATCATCCCGATTGCAGTAGTGCTGATCAGGATCGACCGGACGACGTTCAGCGGCGCCGATGCCGACGCCGCTCCCGTCCATCTGGGCTGACGGCAGCCCGGGATAAGGGCTGCCGTCGCGCCGAAACAACTCGTGGCAGAGACTAGTTGCAGAACTGCCCGAATGTAGCGCCGGCCTTCTGGTAGTCGGCCTGCAGCTGGGCCATCTTTTCAGCGTCGGGCGACTCTTTCGCGTTCTCATCGGCGTAATCCAGGATCGCCTGCACGGCGGGCTTCATCTCATCGGAGGCACCTCCGACGAGCGGGCGGAGCCGGTTGCCGAGGATGATCATCCCGGTCTTGCCGGCGCTGGTGCTGGAGTCCGTCACAACGATCTTGAGCCGGTCGCAGGTTTCGGCGGTGGTCAGTTTTGCCGGTGCGGAGCAGGCGGAAGCGGAGATGATGAGCCCGGCGGCGAGCAGGGCCGTGGTGAGTTTCTTCATGGTTCCCTTGGTAGATGGCTGTCGGTCGATTGTACGCAGGTCAGGCTGGGCATCCGGTGTGCGGGCTGGGCCTGTGATGGGCGGCCAGCGGGCAGGGCGGGCTGTGGTCCCGGCGCCCGCATGGCCCCATTCTTCCAGACGCGGCACCAACGAAGGCCGGGCGGCCGCGCCGCCCGGCCTTCGCCGGTTCCGTCTCTTTCGGTCCCCCTGGGCGGACCATACCGCCGGCCTGTGGCCGCTAGTGCGTCAGGTCCTTGCCCTTCGTCTCCGGGATGGTGAAGACGAACGCGATGCCCACCAGCAGCAGGAGCACGGCGTAGACATTGAACAGGTTGGCCTGTCCGATGGTGCCCAGCCAGGTCTGCAGGTACGGGGCCGTGCCGCCGAAGGCCGCGACGCAGATGGAGTAGGGAACGCCCACGCCAACGGTGCGGATCTTGGTGGGGAAGAGCTCGGCGTAGACGGCGGGAACGATGGCGGCGCTGGCTGCGATGAAGAACAGCATCACGGACATCGTGACGGCCAGCTGCCAGGGGGAGTCCTTCAGCACCCAGGTCATGGGGAAGTGCAGCAGCGCGGCGCCGGCCGAGCCCGCGATCAGGACCGGCTTGCGGCCGATGCGGTCTGACAGCTTGCCCCAGAACGGCAAGGCGGCGATGAAGACGATGTTGGCGATCACGCCCGCCCACAAGGCTTCCCCGCGGTCCATCTTCAGTGCAGTGGCGGCGTAACTCGGCGCCACAACGCCCCAGATGTAATAGCTCACGGTCAGGCCGACGGTGAGGCCGATGACCTGCAGGGCCTGCTTGCGGTGCCTATAGATCTGCGGCCACATCGGCTCATGCTTTTCCTTGGGCGTTTCGGCCGCGAAAGCCTCGGTTTCCTTCATGCGTGCCCGCATCACCAGGGCGTAGACGCCCAGGGCGCCGCCGATCAGGAACGGGATGCGCCAGCCCCAGGCATTCATGTCCGCCGGGCTCAGGATGTTGGACAGGACGGCGCCGAGCAGGGTCCCGGCCAGGATGCCGGCGGTGCCGGACGTGTAAATGAGCGTTGCCCAGAAACCGCGCTTTTCCTTGGGGGCCATCTCGGAAAGGTAGGTCTGCGACGACGGCAGCTCGCCGCCGTGGGCCAGGCCCTGGATCAGGCGGGCCACCAGCAGCATCACGGATGCGAAGGCGCCCACGGCTTCGAAGGTCGGGGCAATGCCGATCAGGAGGCTGCCCAGCGCGGCGAGCCCCACCGCGAACGTCATGGACGTCTTGCGGCCGATCCGGTCACCGATCCAGCCGAAGACGAAACCGCCGAACGGACGGGCCACGAAGCCGACGGCGAAGATCGCCAGGGTGGCGAGGAAGGCCGACGTCGGGTCCGCCTTGCTGAACAGTGCGCTCGCGATGAACGGTGAGAAGGTGGCGTAGATGGCCCAGTCGTACCATTCAACGGCGTTGCCGATGCCGGTCCCGATGAGGGTCCGCAGGTGCGATTTGTGAACCTGGACCTCGGCTGGCATGCCTACGGTGGAAGTCATGTGATGCTCCAAAAAGTGGTCGGAAGGTCAGTTGTCGGCAGCCGCAAGGGCCGCGATGCGGGAAACAGCGAGCTCCGCGTAGAGCGCTGCGCCGTCGGAGAGGACGCCGTCGTCGAAAGTGGCGTAGGGGGAATGGTTGAAAGGGGTGGAGGTGTGGTCCGCACCCGGGGCAACGGCGCTGAGCCCGATGAAGGTTCCGGGCACCTCCGCCATCACCCGGGAGAAGTCCTCCGAGCCGCTGAGCGGGGTGGCCCAGCGGGTGAGGCGCGAATCTCCAAAGAGCTCCTGGATGGTCCTTTCGGCGGTGTTCGTCTCGTCCTCGTCCGTAACGCTGAGCGGGTACTCGGAGCGGTAGTCCACGTCCACCTCCAGGCCGTGGGCGGCGGCGATGCCTTTGAGCAGCACCGGAATGGCCGTCATCATCCGCTCCCGGGATGCATCCGAGAAGGTGCGGACGGTGGCTTCGAAGCGCGCGGATTCAGGGATGACGTTGCGCTTGGTGCCTGCCTGCAGGAGGCCGACGGTAAGGACCACCGGATCAAACATGTTGAATTGGCGCGTGATCATCACCTGCAGTGCTGTCACCATCTCAGCCACGGCCGTGACGGGGTCCTTGGCGGAGTGGGGTGCGGAGCCGTGGCCGCCGGCACCCAGGACGGTGACGAAAAGTCCGTCCGAGGCACTGAGGATCACGCCGGGCTTGGTGCAGAACTGGGCGTGCGGTTCCAAGGCGGAGAACACATGCATGGCGTAGGCGGCGTCCACGCGGCGGCCCGCAGCATCCAGGACGCCTTCGCGGATCATGTGGGAGGCGCCGTCGAAGCCTTCCTCGCCGGGCTGGAACATCAGGACAACGTCGCCGGCCAGCTGATCCCGGCGGTCGGCCAGGAGGCGGGCTGCGCCGGCAAGCATGGAGGTGTGAAGGTCGTGGCCGCAGGCGTGCATGGCTCCGTCGACGCGGGAGGTGAAGTCGACGCCGGTGCGCTCCTGGACGGGAAGGCCGTCCATGTCCGCGCGGAGCAGGACCGCCGGCCGCTGGGCCGAAGCGTGCGGTGCGCCGCCGCGTAAAACAGCAGTGACCGACGTCGTGCTCTCACCGAGGGTGATCTCGTACGGCAGGCCCTCAAGTTCCTGAAGGACTTTTTCCTGGGTCCGGGGGAGGTCAAGGCCGATCTCGGGCTCCCGATGCAGCTCATGGCGGAACCGGGCGATTTCGCCCTGCAGTTCCTTGGCATCGGCGGTGATCGACATATGCTTTCCTCTTTCCCGAACGATTGGTTGGTGACCTGCAACCTATTGTGGAGTGAGCTGATTCACAATTTCAGAAATAGCTGGAAAAAATCACAACTATGCTTGATCTGGCAGGATTCATGCAGGAAAGGGTGCTTCGCGGAATGGAACTCAGTGAAGACGATCTGCAGCTGATCAACGCGCTCCAGGTCGCGCCGCGGGTCAGCTGGTCTGATGCCGCCGGCATTCTGGGCGTGCACGCCACAACGCTTGCGGCGCGCTGGGAGCGGCTGCGGACCGCCGGCGCGGCCTGGACCACCGCCCACCTGATCGGCGATCCCAAACAGATGTGCCTGGCCCTGGTGGACGTGGACTGCGAAATGCGGCAGCGCGCCGGAGTCACCGCAGCCCTCGCGGCCATCCCCGAAGTGGTCACGGTGGAGGAAGCCGCCAGCAACCGCGACCTCATGCTGACCGTCATCACGCCCACCCTTGGCCGTTTCAGCGAATCAGTGGTGCCGCAGTTCAAGGAGATCCCGGGCCTGCTCAAGTACCGGACCGCGCTTTGCACCCGCCTGCATGTGGGCGGCTACGCCTGGCGGCTCAACGTCCTGGAAAAGGCGCAGCAGAATGCCCTCAAGGCGCTCGCCGGGCCCGAGGCGTCGGGCTCCGCCCCGCCCGCCGTCCCCGGCGCCGCGTTGCCACAGAGCCACCTGGACCTTATTCCGTTCCTGGCGCGTGACGGAAGGGCGACGGCGGCGGACATCGCCCGGAGCCTGGGCCGCAGCGCGGCCACCGTCCAGCGGCAGCTCAACCGGGTGCTGTCCAGCCAGATGCTCTCCTTCCGCTGCGAGATCGCGCAGAAATACTCCGGCTACCCGGTCACCTGCCAGTGGTTCGCCAACGTGCCGCCGGGCCAGCACGAGGCCGCCGCGGCAGAGCTGCGGGGGTTCCGCAACGTCCGCCTTGCCGCCTCCACCACCGGGCGGACCAACTTCGTGATCATCATGTGGCTGCACTCCCTGGCGGAGGTGATGAATGCCGAACTGGCACTGCAACAACGGATCCCCGGCATGGAACTGGCCGAAAGCGTGGTGGTCCTGAGCTCCGCCAAGCGGGTCGGCTGGATGCTCAACCCGGATTCAACCGCCACCGGAGCAGTGGTTCCGTCGGCAGGGGTGCGGCTGGAGGCCTAGTCGTCGCAGAGCAGGTGGTACCAGTTGTCGGCCAGTACCTCCAGCGCGTGTTCGCGGTTTGGTTCAAACTTCCGCCGTGTCCAGAGCGTGGCCACGTAGTCGAGGGAGGTGAAGGCAAGCGTTCCGCGGATGTGGTGCGTCTCCGGGGAGAAGCGCCCGGCCAGCTGCATTCCGCGGACCAGATCGGAAATGACTTCCTCGTGCCATCCCTCGACCATGGCCCGCACCTCGCGGTCGACGGCGGCGGCCTCATCGAGCACGTCGAGGTAGGGGCGGAAGACCGGCCAGAGTGCCGCCCGCGACTCCAGCCAGGCCAGGATGCCCGGCAGCTTGCCGGCGCGCACCACGTCAACGAGGTCGGGAGCAGTGGAGCCGCTCTCCGGGCCGTCCGCACGGTCCAGTACCTCGTTGACGCGCGCCATGAAGTCCCTCATCAGATCGCTGCGTGAGGGGTAGTAGGCGTAGAAGGTGACCCGGGTGGTGCCGGCCGCGGCGGCGATCTCGTCGATGGTGGTCGCGGCGTAACCCTTCTCGGTGAAGAGCTCAAGCGCACGTTCCACGATCATGTCGCGGGTGAGCTTCTTGTGGGCTTCTCGCAACGACGACATGGATCAATCCTAACGGTGGTGTGCGGGGTCAGGCCCGGGCGGGGGCGGGCGGATGCAGGGCGGGCGCCGCCGGCCGCAGCGCGGCCGGGCCTGCGTCGGCCAGCCGGCGCAGTTTGGGGACCGGGATCCGGTAGTTGAGCGCGGCAGCGGTCCCGGCACCGTCCGGATTGTCCCAGCGCAGGAGCAGCGATCCGCTCTCCGCTCCCGGTTCGCAGAAGTCGGGTTCACCCGCCACAGGCGTAAAACCGACCGCTTTGAGTGACAGTCCGAAGCCTTCCGTCCAGAAATACGGCTGGAAGTTGAATTCGGGTGCGGCGTCGCCCTGCAGCAGGCCGACGGCAGCGACCTTGGCCTGGTCGATGGCGCTCGTCCACAGGGGAACCCGCTGCACGCCGCGGCGGGTGGGGAAGAACGCCACGTCGCCTGCGGCCACGATCTCAGGCCGGACCCGGCCGCGCGAATCGACACGCAGTGCCCCGTCGGTGAGGAGGTTTGAGCCGGCAAGCCAGTCAATGTTCGGCTCGTCGCCGACGGCCGTGACCACAAGATCCGCGTGGAGTTCGGTGCCGTCGGCGAGGACAACCCGTGTCCCCGTGCCGTGGTCGACAAGCCGGGCCTTTCCTCCGCCAACCACCCGCAGTCCACGCTGGATGGCGGCGGAGGTGAAGATGTCCGCGAGGTGGCCGCCGAGCTGGCGCGACAGTGGCTTGACGTCGGAGACGAGGGTGACTTCGCAGCCCATGTGCAGGCAGCCGGAAGCAACCTCCATGCCGAGCGGGCCGCCGCCGATCACGATGACCGAGGGGCGCGACGCGACGCGTTCCTTGAGCAGGATCGCATCCTCGATGGTGCGCAGGGTGAGCTCCCGGGGTGAGCCGTCCTGTTGCGGTCCGCCTCCTCCTTGCCCGGCTCCTCCTTGCCCGGCTCCTCCATGCCCGGAGGCGAGCAGCTTCGCCCGGGAACCGGAGGCGATGACGAGGCCGTCATACGGCAGCTCACCGCCCCCGTCCAGGCGGACCAGCCGGGCGTCGGGGTCCAGGCCCGTGGCGCTGACGCCGAGCAGCTCCGTGGCGTCGTGGGTCGGCTCGGGGAGCTCGTGGGCCTGGAGGGCATCATCACTGTTCCCGTTGACACCATGCAGCAGCGCCTTGGACAGGGCAGGCCGGCTGTAGGGATGGTGGCGCTCGGAGCCGACGACGGTGAGTTCGCCGTCGAAGCCCGCCGAGCGCAACGAGTCGCAGGCCGTGAGCCCGGCGATGCCGTTGCCAACCACCACTATCCTGCGCATCGTCATGCCGCGGCCAATCGCAGCGCGGCGACCGGGCAGACCCTGACCGCGGCCTTGGCGGCGTCCAGGTCGGCCCCGTCCACCTCCGGCACATCGATGACCAGTTCGCCGTCGTCATCCAGATGCATCAGCTTGGGTGCGGCTTCCTCGCACAGGCCGTGTCCTTCGCAGCGGGGACGGTCCAGTTCGATCCTCATGCTGCCACCACCTTTTCGACCTGGAGCGACTCGAAACTCCGCGTAATGTTGCTGGGCTCCCGGACCTCATCCGAGATCGTCAGTGATTTCACCCTGCGGGCAAGCGCCTCGATGATGGCATGCGCTTCCAGTTTCGCCAGGCCCTGGCCGGCGCAGCCGTGCGGTCCGTAGCCGAAGGAGAGGTGGTCCACCGGGTTGCGCTTCACGTCAAAGGTGTCCGGATTCTCGTAGTGCCGCGGGTCCCGGTTGCCGGCACCGAAGAGGATGCCCACCTGGGCGCCTGCAGGAATGGTGACTCCGTCGATTTCGACGTCGCGGGTTGCCTTGCGGCCCCAGATGTGGACCGGCGCCCAGTAGCGCAGCACTTCGGCGAAGGCTGCGGGGACGAGCTCAGGGTTCTCCCGGACCAGCTCGAACTGTTCGGGGTGGTGGCCGAACAGCGCAATGATGTTCCCGATCGAGGCGATGGTCGTGTCGACGCCGGCTCCCAGGTACTGGTGGATGATGTGCCCCGCAGAGCCCTGGGGAATGTCGCCGCGTGTCTCGGCGTCGAAGATTCCGCGGCCGATGGAGCCGGGTGTGAGGTCTTCGGCGGTGACCGATGAGCACCAGCCGTACAGCTCGCCGGCGATCGGGAAGCTCTCCTGCGTGCGCTGGTTCAGCGGCCCGATGACCTGCATCGCGGCCTGGCCCCAGCGGAGCATGTTGTCCTTGACGTGCCCTTGGAAGCCAATGAGGTCTGCAACGATTTCGATCGGGAAGGCCCGGGCCAGGGAATCGATGGCTTCGAAGCTGCCGCTGGCGGCGAGCTCGGCGACGAGCTTGTCAGCCTTTTCGTCGATGATCACCTTCAGGCCGCGGAGGGCGCGGGGGGTGAGGTTCTGCGACAGTGTGGCGCGGAGCTGCGTGTGGATGGGCGGGTCGGAGGCGAGCGAGGTGCCCTGTAGTGCCTCGTTCACCATGGGGTTGAAGCCGATGCTGGTGGACGAGAAGGTTTCCGGATCACCGAGTGCGTCCCGGATGACGTCGTAGCGCGTCAGGACGTACAGGTCGTTCTTGGGCAGGTGCACCACTGCGGCCTGCTCACGGAGTGCGGCATAGGTGGGGTACGGGTCGACAAGAATGTCGTCATCCCAGATGTCGATGTCTGATTCGATGGGTGCAGTCACGGTGTTCTCCTTGCGGATGGTAGGTGATTAGTGGGCGCCGGAGGCCGTCAGTGTTAGACGGCGGCTTCGGCGTTTGCTGCAGGCGTCTCCTGGGCTGCCGCGACGGCATCGGCTGATGGTGCCGAGGACCGTGCGGAGATGAAGAGGGTGAGGACAGCGGAGAGGATCGCCGCGATGCCGGCAGCGAGGTAGACAGTCTGGAAGCCCTGTCCGAGGGAGGTCCCTGCCACGCCCTGGATCTGCGGTTGCGCGGAGGTGAGGGCCTTGACCATGCCGTCCACGGCCTGGGCGGGTGCGCCGCCCGCCGCTGCCTGGCCGGAGAACTGCGCAATGACGCCGTCCCAGCCGGAGAGGTAGCCAAGCGGCGGCACGTTCGACAGCCCGGCGACGGCGTCGGCGGGCAGTCCTGCCCCGCCGAGGATTCCGGCGAGGGGGCCGGCGAAGGCCGTGGCGCCGACTCCGAATGCAATGGCGGAGCCGATCACGGGTCCCAGGGCGAAGCCCAGGTCGCGCAGGAGGTTCGTCGTTGCCGAAGCCATTCCGATCTGCTGCGGCGGGACAGTGTTGATGGCGACGGCGGTGATGGAGCCGACGGTGAGCGCAAACCCGATGCCCAGCAGCAGCAGCGGCGGAATGAAGGCAGTCCAGGGAGTTCCGCCGAAGGCCTCCGGCGTGCCCAGGGCGAAGGTCGAGAGCCAGAAACCGGAGACGGCGATGAAGGCAAAGCCGGCGGTGAGCACCCAGCGCGGGGCCACGTGGTGGATCAGCCAGCCCACCACCGGGATGAAAGCGAAGGCCGGACCCTGGATGAAGATGAACAACACACCGACCTTCCAGGCTTCGGCGAGGGCGAGCCCGCCGACGGCGACACTCGTGCTGAAGGCGACCGCGAGGAAGGCGAACATGCCGGTGACGGC
>Ga0307409_100001447_pt1 | contig 11662 bp, 17 predicted proteins | sample 322Ometagenome_2_FD_203888 | JGI IMG/M metagenome (GOLD analysis project Ga0307409, IMG submission 203888) | Maize rhizosphere microbial communities from greenhouse at UC Davis, California, United States - 322HYB-O-2 | ecosystem: Host-associated > Plants > Roots > Rhizosphere > Soil | place...
TCGACGCCCCGGCCGGCGACCCGGTCCCCGACGGCGCCCAGGTCCTGGCTCCGGTCGGCGCCCAGCCGGTGTGGGCGGCCGGGGTGACCTTCCTGCGCAGCCGCGACGCCCGCCTTGAGGAGTCCAGGGGCCTGGACGCCTACGACAAGGTCTACCTGGCCGAGCGGCCCGAGCTGTTCCTCAAGGCCCTGCCGGGCACGGCCAGGGGCCCCGGCCGGCCGATCGGCGTGCGGGCCGACTCCGACTGGGACGTGCCCGAGCCGGAGCTGGCCCTGGTCGCCGACCGGCGCGGCCAGATTGTCGCCTACACCATCGGCAACGACGTGTCGTCACGCTCCATCGAGGGCGAGAACCCCCTGTACCTGCCCCAGGCCAAGCTGTACGCGGGCAGCTGCGCCCTCGGGCCCTGCCTGGTCCCGGCCGGCGAGGCCCCCGACCCCGCCGCCATGGAGATCGCCCTGTCCATCGAACGCGACGGCGCCGCCCTGTTCCGCGACAGCTGCTCGGTCGCGGACATGAAGCGCGGCCTCCCCGAGCTGGCCGACTGGCTCTGGCGCGGCCAGGACCTGCCGCTGGGGGCGGTGCTCCTCACCGGCACCTCGATCGTCCCCCCACCCGACCTGACCCTGCGCCCCGGCGACCAGGTGACCATCGCCATCACCGGCCTTGGCCAGCTCACCAACCCGGTCGAGCTCGTCGACACCACGCCGAGCTACCAGGAGGCGAAGATGCGGGCCTGGCCGCCCGAACCGGCCTCGTAGGGGATGAGCCCGACCATGATCGTGGCCCCGCGCCTGGGGATGCGGTCGAGGTTGGCCAGGTTCTCCAGGCCGTAGCGGTCGGCGCCGGTGAGGATCACGTGGGTGTCGAACGTCTCGGAGACCCCCGGGTCGATGCTGAGGGTGTCGACCCCGAGGCTGCGGATGCCCCGGCGGCGCAGCAGCCACTCGGTGGCCTCGGCGCCGAAGCCGGGGAAGTGCAGGACGCCGTCCGCGTCGACGCCGCGGTAGGCGTCGGCGTCGCCGATCTTGGCCGCCCAGCCGGAGTCCATGAGGACGGCCGAGTCCCGCGGGATGCGGCCATGGCGGCGCTCGAAGGCGCGCAGGTCGTCGACGGTCACGACCGTGTCCGGGTCCCGGGCGGCCCGGTCGGCGATGTCGACGACCACCGCCTCCACGATCAGCTCCGACGGCTCCAGGTCGAGGGCCAGCCGGCCCCCCGGGGTGAAATGCCCGGGGGCGTCGACGTGGGTCCCGATGTGCTCGATGATCTCCCATTTCTGCATGTAGTACCCGTCGTCCTCGATCGTGGCGACGGTCTCGCTGACCGGCTCCTCACCCAGCTCGAAGGGCGGGATCGACGTCTTGAGCTCGTGGGGTGAGGTCACGCAGCCCGTGCCGCCGGCCCGAGAAGGCGGCCGGTTTCCGCTCCCCCGCCTGGGCCGTTCCCGCCAGGGCGGCCGAGACCGCGACCGCCGCACCACCGACCAGCGCTCCCCGGCGGGTGAGCTTCTCTGTGCACATGGCCTGCTCCCTTCGACTCCGAACACCTCGGCCGGCACCCCGGCGTCCCATGGGCGTAGTAGTCTGCCACGGTTCACCGCGGTCACCACAAGGAGGGGCGATGGCTTCGCGACTCAACCCGTACATCGGCTTCGACGGCAACGCGCGGGAGGCGATGGAGTTCTACAAGGGGGTCTTCGGCGGCGAGCTGACCATGAACACCTTCGGTGAGTTCGGGGCCCCGGACGCGGGGAACGCCGACAAGATCATGCACAGCCAGCTGGAGACCGACCGCGGGTTCACCCTCATGGCGTCCGACACCCCGTCGGAGATGGGCCGCACCGCCGGCGACAACATCACCATCAGCCTGAGCGGCGAGGACGGCGGCGAGCTGCGCGGCTACTGGGAGAAGCTGTCGGACGGCGGCAACGTGACGATGCCGCTGGAGAAGCAGATGTGGGGCGACGAGTTCGGCATGTGCATCGACCGGTTCGGCATCCCGTGGATGGTCAACATCACCCAGCCGCGAGCCTGACCCAGACCGGCCGGACGGGCCGCAGCTCCCGCCCGTCACGGCCGCTCGTGGGCGTCCTGGTCGACGGCGAGGATGGCGTCGGCGACCTCGCCGAGGTCGGCGCCGACAATCTCGGGTCGCCCGGCCAGCGGGTCAAGGACCCTGCCGGGGCGGGCGACGAAGGCGGCGGCACAGCCCGCCCCGAGCGCGCCGGCCACGTCCCAGGCGTGGGCCGCGACCAGCCGGACCTCGCCGACGGCGACCCCGAGCCGCTCGGCCGCCATCCGGTACGGCTCCGGCGCTGGCTTGAGCCGCTGCACCGCGTCGGCCGACAGGACCAGGTCGAAGCTGCCGATCAGACCGGCATGCTCCAGCTGGGCCCTGGCGACCTGCTCGGTCGAGTTGGTCAGGGCGGCCAGCCGCAGCCCGGCGTCCCGGAGCCGCCGCAGGGCGCCGGCCACCTCCGGATGGGCGGGCAGCCGCCGCATCTGGGCGGCGACCGCCTCCCGGTCGCCGTCGCCCAGCTCGACCCCGGCCCGCTCGGCGGTCATCTCGAGGGCGGCCATGCCGATGGTGCCGAACTGGCGATAGACGCCGGTGACGGTGGCGACCAGGGCCGACTGGATCATCTGGTTGAACCAGGCCGCCCGCACCCCTGCGTCCCCGAAGATCCGCTCGAAGTGCGGGTCGAGCGCGGCCAGGTCGAGCAGCGTCTCATTGACGTCGAACACCTGCACACGGCGCATCGTGACCTCCTCGGGCGGCCGGACCTGATCCTGTTACCCACTGAGACGACGAAAGGATCGCGCGATGGCGTACCACCTGGGCCTCGCCACCAGGATCCGGGAGGTGATCGGGGGGCAGCCCGGACTGACCGAGAAGCGGATGTTCGGCGGGCTCGCCTTCCTGCTGCACGGCAACATGGCCTGCGGCGTCCGCGGCGAGGACCTGATGGTCCGGCTGGCCGCCGACGAGGCCGACGCGGCACTGCGGGAGCGGGGGGCGCGGCCGTCCGACATGGGTGGCCGCCCGATGAAGGGCTGGCTGCTGGTCGCCCCTGACGGTCACGCCGAGGACGACGACCTGCGCCGCTGGCTCGACCGGGGGCTCGCCTACGCCGGCTCCCTGCCACCCAAGTAGGTGGCCGCTCGACGGGCCCTCGCTCGCGTCCGCCTGGGGATCAGCCGGCGTAGGAGGAGTCGGCGCCCCGGGGCTGGGCGTCCGGACTGGGCTTGCGTCCCGGTGTGAACGGCCGGTCCTCGAACACCACGTCGACCGGCCGCTCGTAGCGCCGGCCGTTGACCGGGTCGTGGCGCATCCAGGTCGGCGGGTCGATCCGCACCCGCACCGTGTAGGGGCCATCCCCCGGGACCCTGGCGTTGGTCCCGTAGTGGTAGAGGTAGGGATGCCACAGGAACGGCATGGTGGTGGTGAACAGCTCGCGGTCGCCCTCCAGGAGGGTCAGGGTGATGTCGAGGGCGGGCACGAAGCGGCCGTCGGCGGCGTCGGCCACGGCGATCTCCAGGTGGGCGTTGGCTTCCTCGGACGCCTCCCGCCAGACCAGCCGGCCGTCCTCGAGCTCGTACATGCCCTCGGCGTTCTCCTGGACGAAGGCGACCAGGTAGTCGCCGGCCCGCTGGGTGACCGCGCCTGACTCCTCGTCCATGGCCTCAAGGGCCCGTGCGTAGGTGTCGCCCTCGGCCCGGGCGACGTCCAGCTGGTCCGGTTCGGCCTCGTTGCTGGCGGCCATCGGCGGCGTGTGCGGCGGGGTGGTCATGAGCGCTCCTCCAGGGTCGGTCGTCGTGAGCCTTCCACCGCCCCGGTCGCTCGAATCCAGCAAGTCCTCCTCCGGCGGCTGCGCCGCCGCTCGTCAGGGCTTGGCCGGGCTCTTGGCGGCCAGGAGCATCTGGGTGACCACCGATCTGCTCAGGCCGAGCGTCCCGGCGATCTCCTCAGGCGACATCCCCCGGGCGTTGTAGATGACGGCAAGGTCCTGCTGCGATCGGCTCCAGATCGGCCGGGCCCGGGGCGAGGGGGAGGCGCCGGACCGGGGGACGCGCTTGGCGGCCCGGGCGGCCGGGACCCGCTTGGACCCGGACCGCTCGCCGGTCACCGAGCCGGATTTCCGCTGGTCCTGGTACTTGCCGGCGGCCAGGTCGCCCTTGGTCCGGTCGTCCAGGATCAGGTACTGGTCGGCCGCCTTGTTCACCCCGACGCTGACGACCGTCAGGGGCTTGGCGTTCTGCTCGCGGCACTCGCGCCTGGTGCAGTAGTCGTACTTCTCGGCTCGCTCGGGATGGAGCTCGTTCCCGCACGTGACACAGTGAGCCATGTTCTCCCTTCAGCAACGCTCATGGCCCCCTAGCAACGTCCGGCGGGTCGCTGGTATTCCGCTCGCTCTGGTTGACCGCGCGCGACCGTGAGCGGCGGGCTGCCGCCCGGGGCGGCGTCGGACCTGGTCGAGGAGACGTTCGTGGTGGCGGGGCGCACGGTGCGGGTGCTCCGCCCGCGCGACGCCGACGCCGTCCTCGAGGACGTCCTGGCCGAGGAGGACCCCGGCGACGACCGCCTCCCGTTCTGGGCCGAGCTGTGGCCCAGCGGCGTCGCCCTGGCCCGGGCCATCGGCACCCGCCCGCTGGCCGGCCGCCGCGTGCTCGAGCTGGGCTGCGGGCTCGGCCTGGTCGCGGTCACCGCCGCCCTCGCCGGGGCCAGGGTCCTGGCCGTCGACCGGTCGCCGGAGGCGACCGCGTTCGCGGCCGCCAACGCCGCCCACAACGGCGTGACACTGCAGGTCGCCGTGTGCGCCTTCGAGGAGCCGGGGCCGCTGCTGGCCGGGGCGCCCTGGGACATGGTGCTCGCCGCCGACGTGCTCTACGAGCCCCGCAACGTCCCGGTGCTGCTGGACCTGCTGCCACGGCTGGTCGACGACGGCGGCGAGATGTGGCTGGCCGACCCGGGCCGCCAGATGCGGGACCCCTTCCTGGACGGCCTGGCCGAGGCCGGCTGGCGATGCCAGCGCCTGAGAGGGGAACCGTCGACGGTGGCCATCCACCGCCTGGTCCGGCGCGCCACTGCCCGCGGAGAAGGTCGCGGATGAGCCGGATGGAGTTGCTCGTCGTGCTGTGATACAGGTGCTCCGATCGGATTGGGCTCCTGTTGAGCTGGGGGGATCGCGGTGACCGAGCCACACGACTGGCCGCTGGAGCAGCCGGCTGAAGGGACCGTGCGTCCCTGGTACCTGACGGCCACCGGCTATCTCGTGGTGCTGTTCCAGGACCCTGAGGAAGCCCAGCGCGCCCAGCGCGGGCTCGTCGGGCGCGAGGTGCCGCGGGAGGAGGTCCGGCTGTACAGGTCCGAGGAGATCCTCGCGAACGTGGCCCGGCTGCGGGAGGAGCGCTCTGTCGTCGCCAGGGCCGTCGCCGCGCTCGTCGCCGACCCCGGCGCCAAGCAACGCTTCCTGGACAACGCCCGGACCGGCGGCGCCGCCCTCTGGCTGGTCGCGCCGACCAGGGACCGCGCCGACCAGCTGGTCGGGCTGCTGGCCGACTACAGCTATTCGTCCCTGCGCTTCTACGGCGATGACGGCGTCGCCGACCTCCAGCGCGACGCCGACTGACGCGGTCCAGCAGCTCCCGACGCGGAGTTCCGGGTCCTACTCGGCGGCTTCGTGGCGGCGCAGGCGGGTGCCGGCGGGGGCCTCCTCCACCTTGTCGGTGGCGGCGGCGATGAACTCGCTGCCGGACCCGGAGGGGCTGGCCGTGTCGTAGTCGAGCCCGTAGTGCTGGTACAGGCGCGCCTCCTCGTCGGCGCTCAGCTCCCCGTCGGGGTCGATGTTCGGCGCGTCGTGGATGCGGGCCTGGGCAAAGGGGACCTGCACGCGCATGCCGTGCAACGCCGCCCGGGCCAGCGGCACGAACGTCACCCGGTGGCTGAACAGCCCGGATTTCACCGTGGCCCACTCCGGGCGGCCGGTGGCGTCGTCGACATAGAGACCGGTGATGACGCCGACGGGATGACCGTTCTCGTCGATGACGTCGCGCCCGCGCCAGTTGGGGACGTCGTCGAAGTCGAACCCTGACATGGGAACCCCTCCTCGGTTCGTGCCAGACCCGGACCGAAACGAGTCCGGTTGCGCTGATCGTGGACGGAACGAGGGGGCGGCACATCACCCGTTCGGGGTGATAGTGCGGCCAGACCGTCCCACCGGGGAGCTTGCTGGCAAGCAGGCGGATTGACACCTCGGGGACGAACAAGCAGAGTCCGGTCGGCCGAGTGCCTCGGCGCAACGGTGTGACGCTACTGAGGAGGCAACCGCGTGCTCGTTCTCGGACTGATTCTGCTCCTGATCGGGTGGCTCACCGGCATCGGGATCCTGACCACGCTCGGGATCATCCTGCTGGTGATCGGCGCCGTCCTGTGGATCCTGGGGTCGACAGGACGCCCGGTCGGCGGCCGCCGCTACTGGTGGTGACCGCCTCCTCGCCTAGTTGGCCAGTCCAGCGATGAGATTGATGGTGGCGGCCAGGATCACCGACCCGAACAGGTAGGACAGGAGGGCGTGGCGTAGTGCCGTGGCCCGGATCTCGGTGGTCTTGAGGTCGGTGTCGCTGACCTGGAAGGTCATGCCGATCGTGAACGCCAGGTAGGCGAAGTCGGGGTAGCGGGGCGGGTCGTCCTGGTTGAAGTCCACCCCGCCGTCGGGCCCGCTGTAGTAGAGGCTGGCGTAGCGCAACGTGAAGATGGTGTGCACGACGGCCCAGGACAGGACCACGCTGGCCAGGCTGAGCCCGGCCTGGAGGCTCTCCACGGCACCGCTGCTGTCGCCGGCCCGGACAATCACCAGGCACACGGCGACCAGGCTGGCCACACTCGCGCTCAGGAGCAGCACGTCGGTGGCGGCCCGGCCGGGGTCCTCGGCGACGGCCTGGCGCGCGGTGTGCTCGGAGTCGAGGCGCCATACCGTGGCGAAGGTCCATGCGATGTAGCTCAGGGCGGCGGCATCCCAGCCCAGCAGTGGGGCGAGCTCCCAGAGCCCGAACGCCCCGGCCACGCCGGCCACGACCGCCCCGGCGGTGGCGGCGACCAGGAACCGGGACCGGGCCGAGGCGCCCCGCCGCTCGCCCGCCTGGCCGGCGGGGAGGTCGCGCGCCCTGGACGTCGACATGGCCCAAGGCTACCTCTAGGCTCGGTGGCCATGACCGACTGGGCGACCATCTCCTCGATGGCCACCGCCGGCGCCACCCTGGTGCTGGCTGTGGGCACCTTCGCCTCGGTGCGCTCGGCCAACCAGGCCGCGCGCACCGCCGAGCGGGCCTTGCTGGCCGGGCTGCGCCCGGTGCTGGTGCCCTCCCGGCTGGAGGACCCCCCGGACAAGATCGCCTGGGCCGACAACCACTGGGCCAGGATCACCGGCGGCCGGGCCTCTGTCGAGCTCGTCGACGGCCGCATCTACCTGGCCATGTCGCTGCGCAACGTCGGCTCCGGCATCGCTGTCCTGCAGGGCTGGCACCCGGCACTGGACTGGAACCCGGGCGGCTCGCACGCCGAGCTCGACCAGTTCCGGCGGCAGGGTCGGGACCTGTTCGTTCCCGCCGGCGGCCTCGGCTTCTGGCAGGGGGCGGTGCGCGACAGCGGCGACGAGCTCCATTCGAGCCTGACCGCGGCCATCCAGGAGCGGCGCCGGTTCGCCATCGAGCTGCTCTACAGCGACCACGAGGGCGGCCAGCGCACCATCAGCCTGTTCTCGGTCACGCCCCGCGACGCGGCCGACGACCCGGAGCAGTGGCTGTGCTCGGTCGCCCGCCACTGGAACCTCGACCGGCCCGACCCCCGCTAGGCGGCTGCCCGGCGGTCACGCCCCGGTGGCGTTGACATAGAGGGCGTAGATCGACCGGCTGGCGGCCATGAACAGGCGGTTGCCGGCGGCGCCGCCGAAGCACAGGTTGGCGCACGCCTCCGGGAGCAGGACCTGGCCGATCAGGGTGCCGTCGGGGGCGAACACGTGGACGCCGTCGTAGCCGTCGCCGCCACCACCGGCGCTCGCCCACAGGTTGCCCTCGCTGTCGCAGCGGATGCCGTCCGAGCTGCCGGGGCTCATGTCCGCGAACCGCCGTCCGGCCCCGACCCGCCCCTCGGCGACGTCGTAGACATGGATGCTGCCCGGCGTGGAGCCCGAGTCCACCACATAGAGCCGGGACTCGCCGGGCGCGAAGCAGAGGCCGTTGGGGCGTTCCAGGTCCTGGACGACCGGCTCGGCGTCGCCCCGCTCGGGATCCAGCCGGTAGACGGCGGTGGGCAGCTCCAGCGCCGCCCGCCGGCCCTCGTAGTCCGACAGGATCCCGTAGCCGGGGTCGGTGAACCACACCGACCCGTCCGAGGCCACCACGACGTCGTTGGGCGCGTTGAGCGGCTTGCCGTCGAACCGGTCGATGAGCACGGTGATCGAGCCGTCGTGCTCGGTCCTGGTCACCCGCCGGGTCAGGTGCTCGCAGGAGACGAGACGGCCCTGGCGGTCCCGGGTGTGGCCGTTGGCGAAGTCGGCGGGGCTCCGGAACGGCGTGACCACGCCCGTCGCCTCGTCCCAGCGCAGCATCCGGTTGCCGGGGATGTCGCTCCAGACCAGGCAGCGGTGGTCGCCGAACCAGACCGGCCCCTCGACCCACCGGTAGCCGGTCGCGAGCCGTTCGACCGCCGCGTTGTGGAGCCGGCAGCGGTCGAACCGTGGATCAAGGGCCCGGACGGCGGGGTCGGGGTAGCGCCCGGGCGCGTCGGGCCAGCGGTCCGGCGGCAGTGGCGGATACTCCATGGGTGCATGCTCCCACACCCGTCTGGAGGACCGATGGCCGACCATCCGCCGAGGATCGCCGTGGTGACCGGAGCCGGCAGCGGGATCGGGGCCGCGGTGGCGCATGCCCTGGCCGGCGACGGCTGGGTGGTGGTGCTGGCCGGCCGGCGGCCTGACGCCCTGGCGTCGGTGGCCGAGCGGGGCGCCGGGCTGCCCGGGGTGCTCGACCCGGTACCGGCCGACGTCACCGACGAGGCGTCGGTGCGGGCGCTGTTCGACCGGGCGGTGGAGCGGCATCGCCGGGTGGATCTCCTGTTCAACAACGCCGGCACCGGCGCCCCAGCCCGCGACCTGGACACCGTCCCCCTCGCCGAGTGGGACGCCGTGGTGGCGGTCAACCTGACCGGGGCGTTCCTCTGCACCCGGGAGGCGTTCCGGGTGATGCGCCACCAGCGGCCCCGCGGCGGCCGGATCATCAACAACGGCTCGATCTCGGCCCATGTCCCCCGGCCCGGGTCGGTCGCCTACACCGCGACCAAGCACGCCATCACCGGGCTGACCAGGTCGACGTCGCTGGACGGCCGGGCCCACGACATCGCCTGCGGGCAGATCGACATCGGCAACGCCGCCACCGACCTGACCGAGGCCATGGCGGCGGGCGTGCCCCAGGCCGACGGCAGCGTCCGGCCCGAGCCGCTGATGGACGTGGCCGACGTGGCCCGGGCCGTGTGCTACATGGCCGGGCTACCCCTGGACGCCAACGTCGCCACCATGACGGTCATGGCGACCAGGATGCCGTTCGCCGGCCGTGGCTAGGTCGGCCACCGCCCCCGCCGGCTCGGGTAAGGTTCCGCCGTGAACCGAACCACCGGGAGCGCCGTGGCCGGGGAATTCGAGGGCGTGGTCGCCGTGGTCACCGGCGGCGGTTCCGGGATCGGCCTGGCCACGGCCCGGCTGCTGGCGGCGCGCGGGGCCAGCGTCGCCGCCATCGATCTGGACCCGGTCGCCGCCGAGAGGCTGGCGCTGCCGGTGGCCGCCGACGTCACCAGCGAGGATTCGCTGCGGGCGGCCGTGGCCACGGTGGTCGAGCGGTTCGGCGGCCTGGACGTGCTGGTCAACAATGCCGGCATCGGTGCCACCGGCACCGTCGAGGACAACTCCGACGAGGAGTGGCGCCGGGTGCTGGACGTGAACCTGCTCGGGATCGTCCGGGCCAGCCGGGCCGCCCTCCCTCATCTGCGACGCTCCCCGGCGGCGGCGATCGTGAACACCTGCTCGGTCGCGGCCGTCGCCGGCCTGCCAAGGCGCGCCCTGTACAGCGCCACCAAGGGCGCCGTGCTGGCCCTGACCCTGGCCATGGCCGCCGACCACGTCGGCGAGGGGATCCGGGTCAACTGTGTGGTCCCCGGCACCGCCGAGACCCCGTGGGTCCAGCGGCTGCTCGACGCCACCCCGGACCCGGGGCGGGAGCTGGCCGCCCTGCGGGCCCGCCAGCCGACCGGGCAGCTGGTCGGCGCCGACGAGGTCGCGGCCGCGATCGCGTACCTGGCCAGCCCGCTGGCCGTCTCCACCGTCGGGACCGCGCTGGCCGTCGACGGCGGCATGCAAGCCCTCCGCCTGCCGGCCAACCGGACCGATGACCAGGTCCGTTGAGGGGGGGTCAGTCGGGCGGCGATGCGGGCTGGCGCCGCCCGAGCACGAAGTAGGAGATCGGCACGACCCCGGCGGAGCTGACGACTGCGACGACGGCGGCCCAGAGCCACTTCGGCCCTCGGATCTGGCTTGCCGGCCGGCGCTTGATGTCGATGAGCGCGGCAACCTTCAGGACGCCTTCGGCGACCGCCGCGGTGATGAGCAGTCCGCGGGTGCGCTGGCTGAGATCGCTCCACTGTCTTCTGGCAGCCATGACATCCTCCGCCCACGGCATGGACACCTGATGGCCTGCACCTTACATCGCGGCAGCGGTCCCGCTCAGGGTTCTGGGCGTCCGGTGAAGCTCCCCTGCAACTGCTCGGCGGCCTTGCGGGCGAGTGCCGGGTCCTCACCGAACAGCGGCGACGAGTTCGGGGCGTTCAGGAACGGCTTGAGCTGCCGCAGCGCCTGGGCCGAGATGGGCTGGCGCTGGTCAAGGAGCGCGGCATTGATCGCCACCAGCTCCGCATGGCAGGCCCGGACGACCTGGGTGCGCAGCATCAGGGGCGCCTCCCAGTCCGGGTGCCGGAACTGCCCCGCGTCGGGCCGGTACCCGGCCGCCGCCAGCAGCCGCTCCACCGACCGGGCCCAGCCACGGCGACGCCGCATGCTGGGCAGGAAGCCGATCGTCATGTCCTCGGTCGCAGGGGGTCTGCGGCCGGTCAGCGCCTGGAGAACCCGCTGCAGGCTGGCTCGCATCGCAAGCTCCTTGTCCGCCGGTGATCTCTGGCAGGGGTGCCAGGGTCGATCAGGAGCAGCACCCAGCGACGGTCAGGACTGGCCGCTGGAGGACTGTCAGGCGGTTGGGTGCGGGGGCGCTCGAGCTGGCAGCTGCGCCGGCCAGCTGCGCCTCCACAGCCGCGCCGGACCGGCCGCCGCGGCGGACCGTCGCGTCCGCGCCCAGCAGGCGCCGCCCAGCAGCGGGACCGCCAGCAGGCTCAGCAGCAGGACCGGCCGGGGACGCGGCCCGGGGGCCTCGACCGGCGGCCGAAGCACCGGGCCAGCCGGCTGCAGGGCACCCGGCTCGATCCCGAGCTGGACCAGGCTGGGGGTCACACGGTTGGCCGGGGTCCCAGCCGCCGGCGCGACCAGGGCGCCCGCCGACAGCGACACCAGCGTCGCGGCAACCACCACCAGGGTCCTGATGCACTGCGGCCGCCCGCTCCCCCC